>Ga0207426_1002494_pt1 | contig 11662 bp, 12 predicted proteins | sample AraplaMF_Cvi_mMS_FD_184265 | JGI IMG/M metagenome (GOLD analysis project Ga0207426, IMG submission 184265) | Arabidopsis root microbial communities from the University of North Carolina, USA - plate scrape MF_Cvi_mMS (SPAdes) (version 2) | ecosystem: Host-associated > Plants > Roots > Endosphere...
GCCTTGGCTTCGTCGGGGGTCAGCTCGACGACGAGCCGCCCGCCGCCTTCGAGCGGAACACGCATGACGATGCCCCGCCCCTCCTTGGTCACCTCGAGCGGGCCGTCGCCCGTCCGCGGCTTCATGGCCGCCATGCTCGTTCCCCTTCCTGAAACCAGCTCATCTCAGCCGACGGCCCGAATAGGCACGTGTCACCGGCATCGAACACATTGCTTCCAGGCCATTATCCCGCATCGAACGACCCGATGACCAACATCGGGCTGCATCCCTTCGGCAACGCGCTCCCGCAAACCCCCTCAATTCGGAGAGGCGGCTGCAATACTTCTCCGCCCGCCGACCCCCGGCGCGCCCGCAATCTTTGATGTACGTCACATGCCGAGGCCCGATGATCTCCGGCATCCTGAGCGCTGACTGCCGCTGCCGAGCAGTCCGAGCCGCGACGGAGGGGACTCCCACTATGGCCGACACCGTGCTCTATGACGTGACCGACGGACTCGCGACGATCACGCTCAACCGCCCCGACGCGATGAACGCGCTGAACATCGAGGCGAAGGTCCTGCTGCGGGACACGCTCCAGGAGGCCGCCGCCGATTCCGCCGTGCGCGCCGTGCTGCTGACCGCCACCGGGCGCGCCTTCTGCGTCGGGCAGGACCTCAAGGAGCACATCGGCCTGCTGGCCGAGGACCGGGCCACCGGGTCCGGGAAGACCATGAACACCGTGCGTGAGCACTACAACCCGATCGTGACGGCGCTGACGGAGATGCCCAAGCCCGTGGTGGCGGGCGTCAACGGGGTCGCCGCGGGCGCCGGTGCGGGCTTCGCGATGGCCGCCGACTACCGCGTGGTCGCCGACTCCGCCTCCTTCAACACCTCCTTCGCAGGCGTCGCGCTGACCGCCGACTCCGGGATGTCCTGGACCCTGCCGCGGCTGATCGGCCAGGGCCGGGCCGCCGACCTGCTGCTCTTCCCGCGCAACGTCAGCGCCCAGGAGGCGTACGAGCTGGGGATCGCCAACAAGGTCGTACCAGCCGAGGAGCTGGCAGAGGAGGCCGCGGCCGTCGCCCGGCGGCTGGCCCAGGGCCCGACCGCCGCGTATGCCGCGCTCAAGGAGTCGCTGGCCTACGGGGCGGGGCACTCGCTCGTCGAGACCCTCGGCAAGGAGGACGAACTCCAGGGCCGGGCCGGTGCGTCGGAGGACCACCGGATCGCGGTCGAGGCGTTCGTGAAGAAGGAGAAGCCGGTCTTCCTGGGCCGCTGACCCGCTCCGGTCCCGGCGACGGCGGGCGGCCGGGTCAGCCGGCCGCCGCCTCCACGGCCGCCCGGACGTGGCACTCCGCCAGATGGTCGTTGACCAGGCCACACGCCTGCATCATCGCGTAGGCGGTGGTCGGGCCGACGAAGCGGAAGCCGCGCCTCTTGAGGTCCTTGGCGAGCGCCGTGGACTCCGGGGTCGTCGGCTGGAGATCGCCAACGGTGCGCGGCACCGGCCGGCCCGCCCGGGCGGGCGCGAAGGACCAGATCAGGTCGTCGAGCTCACCGGGGGCCAGCTCGGCGGCGACCTTGGCGTTGTTGATCGTCGCGGCGATCTTGGCGCGGTTGCGGATGATGCCGGGGTCGGTGAGCAGCCGCTCGGCGTCCGCGTCCGTGAACCGCGCCACCTTCGCGATGTGGAAACCGGCGAACGCGGCGCGGAAGCCGGGGCGGCGGCGCAGGATCGTGATCCAGGAGAGCCCTGACTGGAACGCCTCCAGGCTCATCCGCTCGAAGAGGGCGTCGTCGCCATGGACCGGCAGGCCCCATTCGGTGTCGTGGTAGGCGCGGTAGTCGGCCATCTGCGCCGACTCCAGCCCCCACGGGCAGCGCGGGATGCCGTCCGGCTCCCTCACCACGCCGCTCATGCCCGCTCCTCGTCGTCCGGCCGCGGTCCGGGCGCTTCGGGTGCGTCCGCGGATTTCCGGTCGCCTGGCCCCGGGGCGGGCCCCGTCTCCGGCACCGGCCCGAGCACCGGCGGGCCGTCCTGTATCAGCCCCGGGCCGCCCATGGCGGAGGCATGCGCCCCGGCCAGCGCGGCCTCCAGCTCGGCGATCCGGGCGTCCCGCTCGGCGAGTTCGGCGCCCAGGCGGTCCAGGACGTCGTCGACGTCGTTCATGCGATAGCCACGGACGGTGACCGGCAGACGCACGGCGTCCACATCGGCGCGGGCCACCGGGCGGTCCTCCGGCAGCGGGTCGTGCAGCCGGTCCGGTTCGGAATCCCGCAGCCCACCGCCGTCACCACCGCCGACGACCACGAGCGTGACCGCGGCCACCACCACGACCATCGCGATCAGCAAGAACCAGAACACGACCAACTCCCCGGACTATGTGCCTGCACTGATCGTGCCATGCGGGTGTGACAGTTAGGGTCGCTCCCGGACCACGGAGAGGGAGTCAGGGAATGCTGCGGCTGGGGAATCGCGAGTTCGGCGCGCACGAGCCGGTGATCATGGCGATCGTCAACAGGACGCCGGACTCGTTCTACGACCAGGGCGCCACGTTCCGTGACGAGCCCGCCCTCGCCCGGGTGGAGCAGGCAGTGGCCGACGGTGCCGCGATCATCGACATCGGCGGCGTCAAGGCCGGTCCCGGCGAGGAGGTGAGCGCTGAGGAGGAGGCCCGCCGCACGGTCGGGTTCGTCGCCGAGGTCCGCAAGCGCTTCCCCGATGTGGTGATCAGCGTCGACACCTGGCGGCACGAGGTCGGCGAGGCGGTGTGCGAGGCCGGCGCGGATCTGCTCAACGACGCCTGGGGCGGCGTTGATCCACGGCTCGCCGAGGTTGCCGCGCGCTATGACGTCGGCCTGGTGTGCACCCACGCGGGCGGCGCGGAGCCGCGGACCCGGCCGCACCGGGTGACGTACGACGACGTGATGGCGGACATCTTGCGGGTGACGCTCGGACTGGCCGAGCGAGCCGTGGAGTTGGGCGTCCGGCGGGACGCGATCATGATCGATCCGGGGCACGACTTCGGGAAGAACACCCGGCACAGCCTGGAGGCGACCCGTCGGCTCGGCGAGATGGCGGAGACGGGCTGGCCGGTGCTGGTGTCGCTGTCCAACAAGGACTTCGTCGGCGAGACGCTCGACCGACCGGTCAAGGAGCGGGTGCTGGGCACCCTCGCGACCACCGCCGTCTCGGCCTGGCTGGGCGCCCAGGTCTACCGCGTCCACGAGGTCGCCGAGACCCGGCAGGTGCTGGACATGGTGGCCTCGATCGCCGGCCACCGGCCCCCGGCGGTCGCCCGCCGGGGACTGGCCTGAGGGCGGCAGCCCTTAGGGCTCGTACGAACAGATGCCGTAGGGGGTGGCCGGGCCCCCTTCGGGCCACAACGGGATGGGGGGCGGGGGCATTCCCGGGTGGGCGCCCGTGGCGGCGATGGCGTTCCCGGGCCTCACCGGCTGGCAGGAGCCCGGACAGCACCAGCCAGCGGGCCCCCCGCGCCTGGATCCCGCCCCCGCCCTCGTCCCTAGATCCCAACCTCCTTGGTCACCAGGGCGATTGCCTCGTCGACGTCGTCGCTGAGGTGGAAGAGTTCCAGATCGTGCATGGACGCCTTGCCCTGGGCGATGAGGGTGTCGCGCAGCCAGTCGACCAGGCCGCTCCAGTAGGCCGTGCCGAACAGCACGATCGGGAAGCGGGTGACCTTGCGCGTCTGGACGAGGGTGAGCGCCTCGAAGAGCTCGTCGAGGGTGCCGAGGCCGCCGGGGAGCACCACGAATCCCCGGGCGTACTTCACAAAACACGTCTTGCGGACGAAGAAGTAGCGGAAGTCCACACCGAGGTTCACGTACTCGTTCATGCCCTGCTCGAAGGGCAGCTCGATGCCCAGCCCGACGGAGGTGCCACCGGCCTCGTTGGCGCCCTTGTTGACGGCCTCCATGGCGCCGGGGCCACCGCCGGTGATCACCGCGAAACCGGCGTCGACCAGGGCCCGGCCGATCCGTACACCGGCGTCGTACTCCTTGGAGTCACGCGGCGTACGGGCCGAGCCGAAGACGCTGACGGCCGGACCCAGCTCGGCCAGCGCGCCGAAGCCCTCCACGAACTCCGACTGGATGCGCATCACGCGCCAGGGGTCGGTGTGCACCCACTCGGAGGGGCCTTCGGAGTCCAGCAGCCGCTGGTCGGTGGTGCCGGCCTGCACCTGCTCCTGGCGGCGCAGTACGGGACCCAGCCGCTGCTCCTCCGGGACCGGTGCTCCCTCGGGACTGGCCATGTCGTGCTCCCTCCGCTGGCAGATCGTTTGCCTGTTCAGCGTAGATCCGACGACATGAAGTGCAGGGGAATTCGGCGGGGAGACGAGCGGTCGGCGGCGAGCCCGGGGGGCGTCAGGCCGTCAGCCAGGCACGCAGTCGTTCCTCGCAGTGCAGGATGCGATCGATTTCCACCCGTTCGTCCTTCTTGTGCGCGAGCAGGGAGTAGCCGGGGCCGTAGTTGACGGCCGGGACGCCCAGGGAGCTGAAGCGCGAGACATCGGTCCAGCCGAACTTGGGCATCGCGGTGCCGCCTACGGACTCCATGAACGCCCGGGCCGCCGGGTGGGACAGTCCGGGCAGCGCGCCCGGGGAGTGGTCGTCGATGACGAACTCGTCCACCGGGCAGTCCGCGAAGACCTCGCGGACGTGTGCCACCGCCTCGTCGGGGGTGCGGTCCGGTGCGTAGCGGAAGTTCACGGTGACCGTGCAGGCGTCCGGGATGACGTTGTTGGCGACGCCGCCCTCGATGCGTACGGCGTTGAGGCCCTCGCGGTATTCGAGGCCGTCGATGACCGGGCGGCGCGGCTCGTACGCGGCGAGCCTCGCCAGGATCGGGGCGGCGGCGTGCAGCGCGTTGGCGCCCATCCAGCTGCGGGCGGAGTGGGCGCGCTCGCCGGTGGTGCGCAGCAGGACCCGGAGGGTGCCCTGGCAGCCGCCCTCCACCTGGCCGTCGGAGGGCTCCAGGAGGACGGCGAAGTCACCGGTGAGCCAGTCGGGGTGGGCGTCGGCGACGTGGCCGAGGCCGTTGAGGTGCGCGGCGACCTCTTCGTTGTCGTAGAAGACGAAGGTCAGGTCGCGGTTGGGGGCCGGGACGGTGGCGGCCATCCGCAGCTGGACGGCGACGCCGGACTTCATGTCGCAGGTGCCGCAGCCCCACAGCACGCCGTTCTCGTCCAGCCGGGAGGGGACGTTGTCGGCGATCGGCACGGTGTCGAGGTGTCCGGCGAGCACCACCCGCTCGGCGCGGCCCAGGTTCGTGCGGGCCACGACGTTGTTGCCGTAGCGGTCGACGGTGAGGTGCGGGAGCGCGCGCAGCGCGTGCTCGACGGCGTCGGCGAGGTCCTTCTCGTTGCCGCTCTCGGAGGGGAAGTCGACGAGCTGCGCGGTGAGCGCGGCGGCGTCGAGCGAGAGGTCGAGGGCGGGGTGATCTGTGGAGCGCTCCATGGATCCGACCCTATCGGCAGCACTCCAGTACGGTGGGCCCGTGTCCGCACAGCCCTCCTCCCCCCGCCGCCGCGCCCGCCTGTGGCGTGCCGCCGCAGCCGTCGCCGTACTGATCGGACTGGCCGGCTATCTCGTGGTCCAGTACGTGACCGGTGGCCCCGGAGCACCGCAGTGCACGGTGCGTGCCGAAGGGGACGCGAAGGATTACGAGCTGTCCCCGGAGCAGGCCGCGAACGCCGCGACGATCTCGGCGGTGGCGTCCTCGCGGGGGCTGTCGGAGCGGGCGGTGACCATCGCGCTGGCGACCGCGATGCAGGAGTCGGGGCTGCGCAACATCGACTTCGGTGACCGGGATTCGGTCGGGCTCTTCCAGCAGCGGCCGTCGCAGGACTGGGGCACGGTGCAGCAGATCATGGACCCGGTGTATTCGGCCGGGGAGTTCTACCGGCATCTGGCGAAGGTACCCGGCTACTCCCGGCTGCCGCTGACCGTCGCCGCGCAGAGGGTGCAGCGCAGCGGCTATCCGCAGGCCTACGCGAAGCACGAGGCGAACGCCGCACGGCTGACCGGCGCGCTCTCGGGCCGCGACCGGGACGCGATGACCTGCACGGAGAGCCGCCCGGTGGACGGGCAGGCGAGCGGCGCCGCGGCGGTGCGGGAGCGGCTGGTGCGGGAGTTCGGCGCCGGGGTGCTGCCGCGGACGGGCGACGGCAAGGGCCGTGCCACGGGCGGCGGGAGCGGCGTGACGATACCGGTGCGGCAGTCCGGTGCGGTCGGCGCGGGCGATGCCGAACGGCGGGGCTGGGAGCTGGCCATGTGGGCGATGGCGCACTCCGCCGAGCTGCGCATCGAACAGATCTCTTATGCCGGCCGGATGTGGCAGGCGGACGATGCGGGGAAGGGCTGGCAGCGGGAGCCGGCCGATTCCGCGGTGGCCGCGCAGCATGTGCGGATCGTCACCGCGCAATAGTTTGCCGGGTCCCCCGGAAGGGGCACCGTCAGCAATTCCCTTTCACGGAAGGCGAGTTGGCCGTTTCGCGGTCGAGCGCTCGGTCAATTCCCTTGTACGCAAAGGGCTGTGACGTTTCCGCGGCGCCTCGGCGCGTGCACATATTGCCCGTCTTTATCCAGGGCCGATTATGTGACGCGTTACCAACTCTTTACCGGAGTTCACCGCAACCTTCGGGGTTCTGACGCGGTAGTCAGTGCGTCCGCCAGGCGGACATGGCACATCTGTCAGAAGAACGAGTCCTTCTCCGTAAAAGGAGCACCATGTCCCTCCCCGTTACGCGTCGGATCGCCCGAGCCGCCCTGCTCGTTGCAGCGGGTGCCGCTCCCGTGGTCGCTGCGGCCGGCTCCGCGAGCGCCGCGGAGCTGCCCACCAAGGCACTCGGCGGACTGACGGCGCCCCTGGACTCCCAGAACACCAGCGAGACCCTCGACCACACCGCGCGCGACGGCGTCGGCCTGGTGAACGCGGCCGGCAGCAAGGCCGCCACGAAGCTCGCCCCGGCGCTCGTCGAGACCGCCGGCCCGGTCGTGAAGAAGGCCATGCCGTTCACCCAGGCCGCCGTCGACAAGGCGGAGAGCGTGGCCCGCCCGATCGCCAAGAAGGGCGTCTCGACCAGCTCGCTGCCGCTCGACGCCGCCAAGGGGCTCGTCGGCTCGCCCAAGGGCCTGCTCGCGCCCGCCACCGGCCTGCTCGGCGGTCTGCCGCTCGGCGGCCGCTGACCGGCGGTCCGCCCGTACGACGCGCAGGGGCCCGGGGAGTTCGCTCTCCCCGGGCCCCTGCGCGTGGTCAGCCGCGGCTCACTGCGCCAGCCGGCGCACCGCCTCGTCCACCCGCTCGTCGGTGGCGGTGAAGGCGATCCGTACGAACCGCTCCCCCGCCGGGCCGTAGAACTCGCCGGGGGCGACGAGGATGCCGCGCTCGGCGAGGTCGCCGACGGTGTCCCAGCAGGGCTCGTCGCGGGTCGCCCAGAGGTAGAGCGCGGCCTCGCTGTGCTCGATGCGGAAGCCGGCGGCCTCGAAGGCACCGCGCAGCGCGGCGCGGCGGCGGGCGTAGCGGGCACGCTGCTCGGCGACATGGGCGGTGTCGCCCAGCGCCGCGACGGTGGCGGCCTGCACGGGCGCGGCGATCATCATGCCGCCGTGCTTGCGGATCTGCAGCAGGTCGCCGAGGACCGCGGCGTCGCCGACGAGGAACGCGGAGCGGTAGCCGGCCAGGTTGGAGCGCTTGGAGAGCGAGTGGACGGCGACCAGGCCGTCGTGGGAGCCGCCGCAGATGTCCGGGTGCAGCACGGAGACCGGGTCGGCCTCCCAGCCCAGTTCCAGGTAGCACTCGTCGCTGAAGACCAGGACGCCGTGCTCGCGCGCCCAGGCGACGGTGCGGCGCAGTTCATCGGCGCTCAGCACCCGGCCGGTGGGGTTGGACGGCGAGTTCAGCCAGAGCAGCTTCAGACCGCTGGGGTCGAGCTCGGTGGGGTCGTCGTAGACGACCGGCTCGGCGCCGGCCAGCCGGGCGCCGACCTCGTAGGTCGGGTAGGCCAGCCGGGGGTAGCCGACCTTGTCGCCGGGGCCGAGGCCCAGTTGGGTGGGCAGCCAGGCCACCAGCTCCTTGGAGCCGACGACCGGCAGCACGTTGGTGTGCTCCAGGCCCCGGGCGCCGAGTCGCTCGGCGGCCCAGCCGGTGAGCGCGTCCCGCAGCGCGGGCGTGCCCCACACCGTCGGGTAGCCGGGGCTGTCGGCCGCGTCGGTCAGCGCCTGCCGCACCAGCGCGGGGACCGGGTCCACCGGGGTGCCGACGGACAGGTCCACGATGCCGTCGGCGTGCGCGGCAGCCGTGGCCTTGTACGGCTCCAGGCGGTCCCACGGGAAGACCGGAAGGCGGTCGCGGAGCGAATCAGGCCGGGATGACGGTGCTGCGCCCACGGTGCTCTCTTTCTCGGGTGGTGCGGGGCCCTCGGCGGAAATGCTGCGGTCCCGTACGGCGGCAGGCCGTACGGGACCGGGGCGGCGCCGTCGACCTCCCGTGGCTGACACTGGAGGTGCCCCCAACGACACGGGAGCAAGAGGGAGCGGGCAGGCTCCCCCTTGATCCTCGGTCGTTACTGGTTCTGCGGCGGCAGGGCCGCGATGAAGGGGTGGTCCCGCTCGATCAGACCGAGCTTGCTGGCGCCACCGGGCGAGCCGAGCTCGTCGAAGAACTCCACATTCGCCTTGTAGTAGTCCTTCCACTCCTCCGGGGTGTCGTCCTCGTAGAAGATCGCCTCGACCGGGCAGACCGGTTCACAGGCACCACAGTCGACGCATTCGTCCGGGTGGATGTACAAGGACCGGGAGCCCTCGTAGATGCAGTCGACCGGGCACTCCTCGATGCACGCCTTGTCCTTGACGTCGACACAAGGCTGCGCGATGACGTAGGTCACGCTGTCGTTCCTCCTCGGTAGGGCCGGCGGACCGATTGGCAGTACCGCCGCTGGGCGCGCGGGAGCGCGGCGTCGTCGATGCCCGCCATCTAGTATCTCCGTTCCCGGGCGCGAGACGAACAAGAGGGGCGGTTTGAGCGATGGAATTCCTGGCCGGCGGACGCGCGGAGGTCCGGATCACCCGTGCTGACGTGGGCAAAAGGGTATCCGTCCGGCGTTTGACCGGGGGCGGTGCGGGGGTTCCCCCGTTCACCGACGCGGTCGGCGTTCTCACATCCTGGGATCAAGGTGTGCTGAGCATCACACGGCGCAACGGCGAGACCGTGCGGATCGAGGAGGCCTCGCTGGTGGCCGCCAAGGTGGTGCCGGACCGTCCCGCCACCGCCCGGCCCGGGGCCGCGCGGCCGTCCTCGGGGGAACCGGCCCGGCGGCGCGGGCCCGCCGCCACCGCCCGTGAGCTCCAGACCGTCGCGGCCCGCGGCTGGCCCGCCGTCGAGACGGCGCCTCTCGGGGAGTGGACGCTGCGGGCCTCCGGAGGTTTCACCCGCCGCGCCAATTCCGTGCTGCCGCTCGGCGACCCCGGGGTCCCGCTGGAGGTGGCGCTGGAGCGGATCGGCCAGTGGTATGACGCGCGTGGTCTGCCGCCGGTGATCGTGGTGGCCACCGGGCAGGCCGATACCGATGAACGGCTGGCCGCGGAGCTGACGGAGCGCGGCTGGACCGGCGAGCGGCACACCACCGTCCGGATCGCGGCGCTGGCGCCGCTCGCCGACACCGACGCCGACACCCGCCGCGTCACGCTGTCCCGGGAGCCGGGCGCGCAGTGGCTGGCGCTGTACAACCGGACGGGCGAGGCCGCCGCGTCGGAGGAGGCCACCCGGATCGCCCGGCAGGTGCTGACCGGCGGGCCCTCGGTGTGGTTCGCGACGGTGACCGGCGCGGACGGCGGAACGGCGGCGATCGGCCGGCTGGTCGTCGACGGGCGCTGGGCGGGCTTCGCGGCGCTGGAGACGGCCCCGGCCGCACGGCGGCAGGGGCTGGCCACGCTGGTGATGACGGCGCTCGCCGAGAGGGCCCTGGAAGAGGGCGCCTCGGCCGCGTATCTCCAGGTCGAGGCCGACAACGCGGACGCGCTCGCGTTCTACGACCGGCTGGGCTTCACCGAGCACCACAGCTATCACTACCGGCGTGCCCGGCCCGGCGGCCGGCGCTGAAGGGGTTCCCACCGACATGCCCCAGGAACCCGAGCCGGAGCGGGACGACGCCCGCGCCGCACGGCGCCAGCGGTTCGCCGAGGCCGCGCGGGCCGAGCGGCCCGATCTGGCGCTGCTGTGTCTGCTGATCGGTGCCGAGGCCGATCCCGCGCTGGACGAGGCGGGCTGTGACGCGGCGCAGATCGAACTGGACCGGCTGGCCGGGCTGCTGCCGTACGCCCCGGCCGGGGGTCCCGGGGCCTGGGCCCGCAACCTCGCCGAGCTGCTCGGCACCCGGTGCGGCTTCGGCGGCTCGCCCGCCGACTACCGGCGGCTGGAGTCCTCGCTGCTGCACGAGGTGCTGAGGCGGCGCCGGGGTCTGCCGATCCTGCTGTCGGTGGTGTGGATGGAGGTCGCCCGGCGGGCCGGTGCCCCGGTGTACGGGGTGGCGCTGCCGGGCCATTTCGTCGTCGGCTTCGGCGATCCGGCCGGCAGCCATGTGCTGGCCGATCCGTTCGCGGGCGGCCGGCCGCTCACCGGCGAGGACGCGGAGCTGCTGGTCGCGGGGGCGACCGGGGAGCCGCTGAGCGCGCAGATGATGACGCCCGCCGATCCGCTGGAGATCGTGCTGCGGATGCTCAACAACATCCGGGCCTGGGCGCAGGCCCGGCCGGAGCACAGTGCGGTGCAGCTGTGGGCGCTGGAGCTGTCGCTGCTGCTGCCGAGCCATCCGGCGCGGCTGCGCCATGAGCGTGCCCAACTGCTCGTCCGGCGCGGTGAGTTCCTGGCCGGGGCGGCCGAGCTGGAGGAGTACGCCCGGGTGGTGGAGGCCGTCGATGCGGCCGGGGCGCTGGCGATACGGCGTCAGGCCGCGGCGGCGCGGGCCATGCTCAACTGAGTGGCGGCCGGGGTACGGCGGATGACCAGTGCGGTCGCGTCGTCCTTGAGGTCGCCGCCGGTGAAACTCTCCAAATCGGCGCGGAGGGTACGGGCCAGCTCCGGGGGGTCCAGGTCCGTCCACCCGGCGAGCCGCTCGGCCAGCGGGTAGAACTCACCGTCCTTGCCGCGCGCCTCGGTCACCCCGTCCGTGCACAGCACGATCCAGTCATCGGGATCGGGGTGGATCCGGACGCTGCGCCGGGGCCCGCCGCCGAGCATGCCCAGGCCGAGCGGCAGGCCGCCCTCGCCGTCCCGGCGCTCGGTGACCTCGCCGTGGCGCACCAGGTAGTACGGGATGTGGCCGCAGGACAGCACCCGCCCCTGCCGCGCACCGGCCGCGCTGCGGATCTCCAGCAGCAGCGCCGTGACGAAGCGCTCGTCGGCACCCTGCTCGACGGAGCGGGCGTTGTGCCGGATCAGCGCCTGCTCCATGCGCTCGGCCACCGACTCCAGCGATTCCAGGTACTGCGCGGCCTCCCGGAACGACGCCAGCACCTCGACGCCCGCCCCGATCGCCGGCATGCCCTTGCCCTGTACGTCGCCGATCATCAGCCGGAGGCCGTGCGGGGTGTCGATGGCCTCGTAGATGTCGCCGCCGACCCGGGCCCCCTCCTGGGCGGAGACATAGAAGCCGTACGCCTCGAC
>Ga0207426_1002496_pt1 | contig 11628 bp, 11 predicted proteins | sample AraplaMF_Cvi_mMS_FD_184265 | JGI IMG/M metagenome (GOLD analysis project Ga0207426, IMG submission 184265) | Arabidopsis root microbial communities from the University of North Carolina, USA - plate scrape MF_Cvi_mMS (SPAdes) (version 2) | ecosystem: Host-associated > Plants > Roots > Endosphere...
GCGTCGAACCACATCGAGGATGGGCCCGGCAGGATGCGGATGCCGTGGCGCGGCCAGATCGGCGACCAGTTCTGGATGCCCTCGACATAATGCCACATGCGGTCGCGGTTGATCAGCCGCGCGCCTGTCGTCTCGGTGATGCCGATCATGCGGCCGTCGACATGTTCGGGCACGCCGGAGATCATGAACTTCGGCGGCGTGCCGAGCCGTTCCGGCCAGTTCTGCCGCACCAGGTCATGATTGCCGCCGATGCCGCCGGACGCCACGATCACGGCCTGCGCCTTCAGCGCGAATTCGCCGACCAATTTGCGCGACGAGCTCTTGCCGCGCTCGACATTGTCGGGCGCGAGGATCGCGCCGCTGATGCCGTCTACCGTGCCGTTGGTGATCGAGAGCGCATCGACGCGATGGCGGAACCTGAAGGTCAGGCGGCCGCTCTTCACCGCCTCGCGCGCGCGGCGTTCGAACGGCTCGACGATCCCCGGCCCGGTTCCCCAGGTGACATGGAAGCGCGGCACCGAATTGCCGTGGCCCATCGCGTCATAGCCGCCGCGTTCGGCCCAGCCGACCACGGGGAAGATGCGATGGCCCATCGCGCGAAGCCAGTTGCGCTTCTCGCCGGCCGCGAATGCCACATAGGCCTCGGCCCATTTGCGCGGCCAGAAATCCTCGTCGCGGTCGAAGCCGGCGGTGCCGAGCCAGTCCTGCATCGCGAGGTCGAAGGAATCCCTGATGCCGAGCCGGCGCTGCTCCGGCGAATCGACCAGAAACAATCCGCCGAACGACCAGAACGCCTGGCCGCCGATCGATTGTTCGCCCTCCTGATCGACCACGATCACACGCTTGCCGGCGTCGGCGATCTCGGTCGCGGCAACGAGGCCCGACAGTCCGGCGCCGACGACGATGACGTCCGTCGCTTCAGCCGAGTGCTTTTCAGCCATTGTGTTTCCCCCTCCACAAGTTCCTCCCTGTAGTTGCCCGGGATTGAAGCCAGCGGTTGCAGCTGAGATCAAGGGCGTGGCGCTAACACCTCGTTAACTTGTTCCACTTTGGGATTTAAGTCTGTCCGAGTGCAGCGCCGACGCAACACTGGATTTGAATTTGTTTTGAGCGAGCCGGCCTGCCTAGACAAAACCGCGGTTACGACCGACGCTACGCATGCATCACCACCTGACACGCAGATTCGAATACGACTGGGGCGGGGGACAATGAAGTTTCTGACGGGGTTGCTTGCGGCGGTTATCCTGATCGCGTGCATGGGGGCTTCTCACGCTGTGGTTCGCATCGCGGATGACCGCGGCGGCCGGATCGGAACCTACGTCGACAAGTACCAGGACCTGCGCCAGTCAGGCGAAACCGTCATCATCGACGGCCTCTGCGCCTCGGCCTGCACCATCGTCCTCGGCGCCATTCCCCACGACCGCATCTGCGTGACCTCGCACGCGACGCTCGGCTTCCACGCCGCCTGGGACTTCGGCACCAACGGCCGTGCCGTCACCAACTCCGAAGCGACCCAGATGCTGTACGCAATGTACCCGTCGCAGGTGAAGCGCTGGATCAGCCAGCGCGGCGGGCTCACCCCGCACATGCTGTTCCTGAAGGGCAGGCAGCTGCAGTCCATGTACAAGCCCTGCTATCTCGACGCACAGGCCTCGGCGATCAAGCCGCCGTCGCGGTAGGCCTCAGGCCGTCGTTTCCAACGCCGATCTTCGTCATGGCCGGGCATAGCCGTCCGAAGGACGGCGTCGCTTCTGCTCGCCTATGTCCCGGCCATCCACGTTCTTGGGCGAGGCGAGAAGTCCGTGGATGCCCCGGCCTTCGCCGCGCCGAAGCGGCTTCGGCCGCGCAGGCGGGACAAGCCCGGGCATGACTGGGATAGAGGAAGAGTGACGGCCAAGCACCTCCGCGTCACGTGAACACTGCCCCTCCCGCCACGCTTGCCCGCTCCGGCACGACCGCTTATTTGGTAGGCATTGACCCCTTCGCGCCGATTGTTGTCATGGCTCAACCACTGCACCCGGCTCATCCCGTATCGGACAATTCGCCCAATGCCGGGCGGCTGCCGTCCGTGCTGCTGTTGGTGGGTGCTGGCGTCGGCGGCCTGATGGTGCTCGGCGCGCTGGCGCTCTGGTTCCACTACGGTAGCCAGGTGTTTTTCGAAATGATCAGGACCGGCCTGGCCGCCTGCTTCTGACCCGCGACAGGAAGTTTTCCGCTCATGAACTCCACCGCCCGTCCGCTGGTGATCGCAACCGCCTTCGCCGCAAGCCTGATCGTCGGGCTGCTGATCGTGTTCTGGGCGATGGGCGGGGTCAGCAAGGTGGCGCAGCCGGCCGCGATCGGCGGCCCGTTCCAGCTCACCGACCAGCACGGCAAGGCGGTCACCGAGAACAACCTGAAGGGCAAGCCGACCCTGATCTTCTTCGGCTACACCCATTGCCCCGACGTCTGCCCGACCTCGCTGTTCGAGATCTCGGAAGTGCTGCGCGCGATGGGCAAGGACGCCGACAAGGTCAATGCCGTCTTCATCTCGGTCGATCCCGAGCGCGACACGCCGGCGACGATGAAGGACTATCTGTCCAGTTTCGATCCGCATCTGGAAGGCCTCAGCGGCGATCCCGCCGAGACCGCCAAGGTGATCACCTCCTACCGGGTCTATGCCAAGAAGGTCCCGACCAAGGACGGCGACTACACCATGGACCACACCGCGCTGATCTATTTGATGGACCGCGACGGTCGCTTCGTCTCGCCGTTCAACCTGAAGCGAACCCCGGAAGAGGCGGCTGCGGATTTGAAGCGGTACCTCTGATCAGGTCTCGATAGCACCGCGAACTCCGCTGCAACCTCTCCCGCTTGCGGGGGAGGTCGGCGCGTCCAGGGCGATGCGAAGCATCGTCCCGCGCGCCGGGTGAGGGTTCTCTCCTCTGGGGGATTGTCCCGCTGTTGAGACACCCTCTCCCCAGCCCTCCCCCGCAAGCGGGGGAGGGAGCGCGCCTCGGCCGCATTCCCCACTCGCGTTCCCGGCCGGATGGTCTATAAGGCCCTCCGATCCCGATGAAATTCGTTCATTTCCGGCCGATGGCTCCATCGCAACAGGCGAAATCGTCCAAATCCGCCCGCCGGCTCCTGACCGGGCTGGTCGCCGCCGCCTGCCTGCTCGCCGGCCTGTCCGGTGCCGAGGCGCAGGCTCCGGCGAAGCAGCCCCCGGCGGCTCCCCAGGCCACGCCCCAAGCCGCTCCCCAAAACACCGCTCCCCAAAACACTCCTCCCCAAGCGCCTTCCCAAGTCGCGGCCCCCCAGGCCGTGCCCGGCTTCTGGGACCCTCGCCGCCGCCCCGAGCGGCCGGACCTGTCGCGCCTGACCGTGATCCGTTTCCTGACCGAGACCGACTACCCGCCGTTCAACTACACCGGCGCCGACGGCAACCCGGCCGGCTTCAACGTCGATCTCGCGCGCAGCCTGTGCGAGGAGATCAAGGTGACCTGCACCGTGCAGATGCGCCGTTTCGAGACGCTGGTCGACGCGCTCACCTCGAACCGCGGCGACGCCATCATCGCCTCGATGGCCGTGAGCCCGCAGCTGCGCGCCCGCGTCGATTTCACCGATCCCTATTACCGCGTGCCGGCGCGCTTCGCCTCGCGCAAGGATGCGGTGATGCCGGAGATCCGGCCCGAATATCTCGAGGGCAAGAAGGTCGGCGTCATCGCCGGCTCCGCGCATGAGGCCTACCTCAAGGCGATGTTCACCGACGCCGAGCTGCACGGCTATCCCAATGACGACGCGCTCCGCACCGCGCTCCGCAAGGGCGAGGTCGATTTCATCTTCGGCGACGCGATCTCGCTGGCGTTCTGGATCAACGGCACCGACTCCGGCGATTGCTGCGCCTTCTCCGGCGGCCCCTTCGTCGAGAGCCGCTTCTTCGGCGAAGGCATCGGCATCGCCGTGCGCAAGGGCAACGACGTGCTGCGCCAGGCCCTGAATTGGGCCCTGTTCCGCGTCTGGGAAAAAGGCCGCTACACCGATCTGTGGCTGCGCTATTTCTCGGTGAGCCCGTTCTAGTTTCTTCGCCTCTCCCCGCGTGCGGGGAGAGGCCGGATTGCATCGAAGATGCAATCCGGGTGAGGGGGACTCTCCGCGAGTCCAATTCTCACCACCATTGCGGAAGCAGCCCCTCCCCCACCCTCTCAGGGCGAGCGAAGCTCGTCCCGGCCCCGTAAGAACGGGGCGAGGGAGTAAGAGCGGCGACAGCCGCGCCAACTTTTGCATTCCGCGCGAAAATCGCTATTTTCCGCGGCCCGGAGGCCCCTTGATGTCCGTTATCGATCCCACCATGAGCCCGAGCGATCTGCGTGCGCTTGCCGAACAATCCAGCGCCTGGCCGTTCGAGCAGGCGAAGGCCATTGTCGCGCGGCTGAAGAAAAGCCCGAAGGACGAGGTGCTGTTCGAGACCGGCTATGGTCCGTCGGGCCTGCCGCATATCGGCACGTTCGGCGAGGTCGCGCGCACCTCGATGGTGCGCCATGCCTTCCGCGTGCTGACCGAGGACAAGATCAGGACGCGCCTGCTCGCCTTCTCCGACGACATGGACGGCCTGCGCAAGGTGCCCGACAACGTCGCCAACAAGGCGCCGCTGGAGGCCAATCTCGGCAAGCCGCTGACGCGCGTGCCCGATCCGTTCGGCACCCATGACAGTTTTGGCGCGCACAACAATGCGCGTCTGCGTGCTTTCCTCGACCACTTCGGCTTCGACTACGAATTCGCCAGCTCGACCGATTATTATACGTCCGGCCGTTTCGACGCGACGCTGCTCAAGATGCTCGCCGCCTACGACAAGATCATGGCGATCATCCTGCCGACGCTCGGTCCCGATCGCCGCGCGACCTATTCGCCGTTCCTGCCGATCAGCAAGACCACGGGCGTCGTGCTGCAGGTACCGATGATCCGCCGCGACGTCGCGGCGGGCACGGTCACGTATGTTGATCCCGACACGAACCAGGAAGTCGAGACGCCCGTCACCGGCGGCAACGTCAAGTGCCAGTGGAAGGCCGATTGGGCGATGCGCTGGGTCGCGCTCGGCGTCGACTATGAGATGGCCGGCAAGGACCTGATCGATTCCGTGAAGCTGTCGGGCGCGATCGCGCGTGCGCTCGGCGCCACGCCGCCCGAGGGCTTCAACTACGAGCTCTTCCTCGACGACAAGGGCCAGAAGATCTCGAAGTCGAAGGGCAACGGCCTCACCATCGACGAATGGCTGCGCTACGCCTCGCCGGAATCGCTGTCGCTGTTCATGTATCGCGAGCCGAAGGCGGCGAAGCGGCTGTATTTCGACGTCATCCCGCGCAATGTCGACGACTACCAGCAGTTCATCGACGGCTTCGCCAGGCAGGACGGCAAGCAGCAGCTCGGCAATCCGGTCTGGCACATCCACAACGGCAGGCCGCCGCAGGGCGACATGCCCGTCACGTTCCAGCTTCTGCTGACGCTGGTGTCGTCGTCGAACGCGGAGAATGCGGAGACGCTGTGGGGCTTCATCGGCCGCTATCGTCCGGGCGTCAGCCCGCAGACGCATCCGAAGCTCGATGCGATGGTCGGCTACGCCATCAACTACTACCGCGACTTCGTCGCGCCGACGAAGACGTTCCGCGTGCCCACCGACACCGAGCGCGCCGCGTTGCAGGATCTGCGCGAGGCGCTGTCGCAGCTTCCGGCGGATGCCTCGGCCGAGGACATCCAGAACGTCGTCTACGAGATCGGCCGTCGCGACCCGTTTCTCGACCAGGTCAAGAAGGGCAAGGACGGCCGTCCCGGTGTCACGCTCGACTGGTTCAACATGCTGTACCAGGTGCTGCTCGGCCAGGAGAAGGGGCCGCGCTTCGGCTCCTTCGTCGCGGTCTATGGCGTGCAGAACGCGGTCAACATGATCGACGGCGCGCTGGCGCGTTCGAGCTGATCGTCAATCCGCGCGCGCCGGCATCTCGCCGGCGGTCCAGCTTGCGCCGTCGAAGGGGTGGCCTTTCGGCACCCGGCTCGCGGCATTGTAGCTGAGCATCCAGTTCGGATAGCGCGGCGGTTCGGCACTGGCCTTGTCCAGCTCGGCCAGATCCTCCGCGTCGAGGCGGACATCGACGGCGCCGAGATTGTCGGTGAGCTGATCGATCCGTTTCGCACCGATGATGACGCTGTCGACCACCGGGCGCGACAGCAGCCACGCCAGCGCGACCTGGGCGGGCGTGGAGCCACGCCGCTCGGCGATACGGCGCGTCACGTCGATGATGTCGAAGGCGCGATCCTCGTCGACCGGGGGCATCTGGCCGCTCGCGCCGCGGCGGCCGCGCCGCGAGTTGGGGTCTGCGCTCTCGCGTGTGACCTTGCCCGACAGCAGCCCGCCCGCGAGCGGACTCCAGCACAGCATGCCGAGCCCCTGATCGATCATCGCCGGCGCCAGTTCGTCCTCCACCCCGCGGCCGGCCAGCGAATAATAGGCCTGCACGCTCACGAACTTCGCGAGCCGCTCGCGCTCGGAGACGCCGAGCGCTTTCATCAAGTGCCACGCGGCAAGGTTGGACGCGCCGATGTATCGGACCTTGCCCTGACGCACCGCGTCGTCGAGCGCGCCAAGTGTCTCCTCGATTGGTGTCTGCGGATCCCAGCGGTGGATCTGGTAGAGGTCGATGTGATCGGTCTTCAGACGACGCAGGCTCGCCTCCAGTGCGCCCATGATGTGCAGCCTGGACAGGCCGACGTCGTTCGGGCCGGTTCCGACGCGTGCATTGGCCTTCGTTGCCAGCACGATCTCGCGGCGGCGTGCGCCGAGCAGTTCGCCGAGCATCTCTTCCGACTGGCCTGCGGCATAGACGTCGGCGGTGTCGACGAAGTTGATCCCGGCGTCGAGTGCCGCGCCCAGAATCGCGCCGGCCGCTTTGGCGTCGAGGCCGCCGATCCCGCCGGTTCCCTCCACGGTACCGCCGAAGGTCATGGTGCCCAGGCAGAGCCGGGAGACGTAGACGCCGGTTGTCCCAAGTCGCGTGTATTGCATTGCCGCTCTCCAATCGTCTTGACGAGATCGCAATATGCGGTCACGAATCCGGACGTTGAAGGGCGGTAACGCCGGATTGTGTATCGTATCGTCCAGAATGCGTGATCCTTTATCCGATATCCTCACGGCCATGCGCGTCACCAGCGTGCTTCCCGTGCGCTTCGAAAGCGTCGGCGGATACGCGATGCGCTTTCCCGGTTACGAGCATTTGAAATTTGGAGCACTGCTGTCGGGAGCGCTTGAGCTCCGTCCGGACAACGGGCCGCCGCTGCACCTCGTGGCGGGCGATTGCTATCTCTTCACCGACGGCCAGTCCTATGTCAGCCGCACCGCCGACGTGCCCGTAATCGATGGTGCGCGCTTCTTCGAGGAGCATCGCGGGACATCGGGCGTCGTGCGCTTCGGCGAGGGCGAGCCTGAGAAAATCGTGGTCGGTGGCAGGTTCACCTTCGACAGGGTTGGCGCGGAGTGGCTCCGCGCCGCCTTGCCGCCTGCGATCCACATTCCCGCAAGCGCACCATCGGCGGCACCGCTGCGCGCGACGCTGGAGTTGCTGCAGCACGAGGTCGGAACCAACGCGGCCGGCGAAGAGCTCGTCGTCGCCCGTCTCGCCGACATATTGCTCGTGCAGGCGTTGCGGGCGCATTTGACGATGAGCGGCGACCAGCGACCGAGCTGGCTCGCGGCACTGATCGATCCGCGCCTCGGTCGCGCCTTGCGATCGTTTCATGGTGTGGTCGGCGAAGACTGGTCCGTCGCGCGGCTAGCGGCGGAAGCCGGCATGTCGCGCTCGTCCTTTGCCGATCGCTTCCGTGCACGCACCGGCCTCGCGCCGATGGAATACATCGCGCGGTGGCGGTTGTTTCGTATTCGCCGTGCGCTGCTCGAGACCGACCAGCCCTTCGGCCTTCTCGCCGAGAGCAATGGCTGGAAATCCCGCACGTCCTGCAGCCGCGCCTTTCAGCAGCTCTTCGGCATATCGCCCCAGGCGCTGCGCGCTTCGGAGATCGGCTTCAGCGCGGCAGCGGAATGACTTAAACGGAGGCCCGGGCCGCACCGCGACAGGCCCGCGGCGAATGGCCTGTGACGCGCTTGAACGCGTTGCTGAACGCGCTCTCCGATCCGTAACCGAGCGATCGCGCAATTGCCGCCACTGGCGTCGTCTCCTCGCGAAGAGATCGTTCGGCCAGCCGCATGCGCCATTGCGTGAGGTAGGTCAGCGGCGCAACGCCTGCGACCTCGCGAAAGCGTTCGGCGAAAATCGTGCGCGACATCGCGGAAGCCCTGGCGAGCTCTTCGAGATGCCATGAGCGGCCGGGATCGCCGTGCATCAGGCGCAGCGCCGGCGCAAGGCGTGGATCGGCCACCGCGCGCAGCCATCCGGCCGGCATGACGTCGCGGGTTTCGAGATGCGCCCGCAGTATCTCGATGAAGAGAAGCTGCATGAGCTGCGCCGAGGCGATCTTTGCTCCCGGCAAATCCGCAGCCTGCTCGCTGACGATGCGGTCGAGCAGCCAGCGGAAAGTTGTCGCGGTGGATTCGTTCGGCCGCACGTGGATCCAGGCCGGCAGCACATCCGCAAGCAATCGCCGTCCCGCCTGATCGAAATCGACGTGCCCGGCGATATAGGCGAACTCGCTGCCGTCGCCGATCGTGGCCATGGTCCGGCCGTCCGCGAACAGATCCTCGCCCCTGACCGGCGCGACGTCCGGGCCGCTTGCGAGGACGACCGAGCGTGGTTCGCCAAGGACGCCGATGTCTCCGGTTTCGAACCAGATCGATTGATCCTCGCCATCGAACTGGCCGCGGCAGCGCCCCTTCACGACAGCGAAGAACTGCACCCTGTCGCGCGGCGGAAACCGGATCGCCCAGGGCCCGCCGGCGGTGAAGCCGCCGGTCAAAAGAGTGGTGACGTTGGCCAGCTTCAAAATGTCCGAGAAAGGATCGGTGTCCATTTCCGGACTATTGAGTAGGTAAACCGGACTTTCAACCATTAAAAGTCCGGACTTCAGCCGCTATCTCAGCACCATCGCGGGCCGCGACCGGTCCGGACGAGGCGCGAGCCGCGCCGACAGGAGATCAAGATATTGCCCGACCAAACTGTACTCGTCACCGGCGGCACCGGATTCATTGCGCAATATTGCATCCTGGCTTTGCTGAGCGACGGATACCGGGTGCGGACCACGGTTCGCTCGCTCGCACGGGAGTCGGAAGTCCGCGCGCATCTCAAGGCTGGTGGATACGATCCCGGCGATGCCCTTTCATTCGTCGTTGCCGATCTGGCGGTCGATCAGGGATGGGCGGAGGCGGCCGCCGGCTGCAACTATGTGCTGCACGGCGCCTCGCCGACGCCGTCGGGCAGCCAGACGCGCGAGGACGATTGGATCAGGCCTGCGGTCGAAGGAAATTTGAGGGTCTTGCGCGCGGCACGCGACGCCGGTGCCAAACGCGTCGTGCTGACGTCCGCCTTTGGTGCCGTCGGCGTCGGGCACAAGCCGAGCTATCGGCGCCCATTCGATGAAAACGATTGGAGCGATCTGACCGGCAACGTCGCGCCGTACCAGAAATCGAAAACGCTCTCCGAGCGGGCCGCGTGGGACTTCGTCGCCAGGGAAGGGCGCGGGCTGGAATTGTCGGCCGTCAACCCGACCGCCGTGCTCGGGCCTGCGCTCGGTGCCGACTACTCGCATTCGATCCGGATCATCAAGACGCTCATGGATGGACAGCTGGGCTGCCCGAAAATCAATTCCGGCTTCGTCGACGTGCGCGACGTCGCGGATCTGCATCTTCGCGCCATGGTCGATCCCGCGGCGAACGGCCAGCGCTTCCTCGCGATTGCAGGCGACAGCATGTGGATGGTGGAGGTCGCAAACGTGCTGCGCCAGCGCCTGGGTGCTGCGGCCGGCAGGGTCCCGGCGCGAGAGCTTCCCAACTGGCTGATGCGCCTGCTCGCGCTCAAGAACCCCGCGATGAAGGGGATGGTACCGCTGCTCGGCGTGAACATGAATGCGACGAGCGAGAAGGCCAGGCGTCTGCTCGGCTGGTGGCCCAGGACGCGAGAGGATGCGATTGTCGCGGCCGGCGAAAGCCTGCTTCGGCTCGGGCTTGTCGGATCGGCGAGCTGAGTTTCAGCTTCGTTCGGATCACTGGCTTGCCCACACGATCCGGGCGATCCACGCCACGTGGTTCGCCGCCATCGTGCGCTCGGTTTGCGTCGCGTCGAGCGGCAGCAATTCCAGGGCCTTGGCTGCGCGGCGTTTCAGCATCGCGATCGTGACATCGCCGGCCCTGGTTTTCACGACCACGCGATCCCCTTTGCGGACCGGTGCGCTCGCCGAGACCAGGATGATGCTGCCGTCGCGATAGACGGGCTCGAACGCATCGCCGGAGATCTCCAGCGCAAAGCTGCGGCCGTCGTCAGTGACGGGAAGCGACAATTCCGTCCAGCCCTTGCCGGATGGCAGGCCGGCCTCGTCGAAAGCCCCGCTCGTGCCCGCCTGCGCGAAGGCGAGCAGCGGCACCGAGAAGCTGTCGCTCGCGTCTTCGCCGATCAGGCCGGCAAAGATGTCGAGCGAGGCGTCGGTCGCCGCCAGTGCTTTCGCGATCGATTCGGTGGAGGGCCAGCGTTCGCGGCCGTCGGCGGTGACGCGCTTGGATTTGTTGAAAGTGGTGGGGTCTAGGCCGGCGCGCTTGGCGAGGCCGGACGGCGACAGGCCGGCGCGCGCCGCCAGCCGATCCAGCGCGACCCAGATCTGGTCGTGTGTCAGTATCCTCTGCGCTTTGGCCTGTCTGACCATGCAAGGTCCAGCCCGTCGCAACTCAGGAAAACTGTCCTCAAATCAAGCGGTTTTCCGATTTTCGCGCAAGAGGCACCAAAGCGCTTTCGAGCCAAATGGCTGCCGGTTCGCGTCAAGAAAACGCGTCAAAACCGGAATCTGAAGCCCCGTTCCGATTTCAGCGGAACGGGGCGCGCTAACTCTTGAGTTCGGAGGGGGCGGCCTTTACGGTCGCGCCCGGGTTTTCAGGACCCGCACCAGACGGAAAAACCCAGAAGACTCAAAGAGCAACAGGGCTGCGTAAGCGGTGGTCAAGATCTACAAAATCTGTCCGGCCTCGGCCTGGCGCGAGGCGGAACGGCAGGGCGTGTACCGGGGCAGCGCGGACGATTCGCGCGACGGTTTCATCCATTTCTCGACCGCCTCCCAGGTCCCCGAGACGCTCCGTAAGCATTATGCCGGCCAGCGCGCGCTGTTCCTGGTCGAGGTCGACGGCGATGCGCTCGGCAGCGAGCTGCGCTGGGAGCGCTCGCGCAATGACGAGCTGTTTCCGCATCTCTATGGCGAGCTCGATCTCGGCGCGGTGCTCTCGGTCGTGAATCTCAACATGCGCTCCGATGGGGGGCACGACGTTCCGGAGCTTGCCCCGTGATCCGCGCCTTCGACGCTTTCTCGCTGCCGGTGCTGCGCTGGCTCGATCCGGAGGATGCGCATCGCCTGGCGATCCAGGGCCTGCGCTTCCTGCCGCCGGTCAAGCCGCGCGCGGACGATGCCAAGCTCGCGGTGCGCGCCTTCGGTCTCAACTTTCCCAATCCG
>Ga0207426_1002497_pt1 | contig 11626 bp, 11 predicted proteins | sample AraplaMF_Cvi_mMS_FD_184265 | JGI IMG/M metagenome (GOLD analysis project Ga0207426, IMG submission 184265) | Arabidopsis root microbial communities from the University of North Carolina, USA - plate scrape MF_Cvi_mMS (SPAdes) (version 2) | ecosystem: Host-associated > Plants > Roots > Endosphere...
CGGGCGCGCGCTGCGGATCATGTTCCCGATGATCTCGGAGGTCGCGGAATTCGATTCGGCGAAAGCGCTGGTCGAGCGCGAGCTCACTTATCTGCGCCAGCACGGCCATACGCTGCCGGAGCGCATCGACATCGGCACCATGGTCGAGGTCCCCGCGCTACTCTATCAGCTCGACGAGCTCCTGAAGAAGGTCGACTTCATCTCGGTCGGCTCCAACGATCTGTTTCAGTTCTTGTTCGCGGTCGACCGCGGCAACGCGAAAGTTTCCGAGCGCTTCGACACCATGTCGGCGCCGATCCTGCGCGCGCTGCGCGACATCGCACACAAGTCGCAAGCGGCGAAGAAATCGCTTTCGCTTTGCGGCGAGATGGCTTCCAAGCCGATCGGCGCGCTGGCGCTGATCGCGATGGGATACCGCTCGCTGTCGCTGTCGGCGACCGCACTTGGTCCGGTCAAGGCGATGGTGATCGATCTCGACGCGAAGAAGGCCGAAGCGATGCTCGGCCCCTTGCTGGACGCACCCGCCGGGAGCGTCTCGATCCGGCAGAAGCTGACGGAATTTGCCGAGGCCGAAGGCCTGGCGTTGTAGCGGGCCTACCGCCGCTTCCTGCCGCCTCGCCCTTTCCGCATTTTGAGACTGAACCGATGTCGTCACTTCCCGAAGCCAAACTGGATATTCTGCTCGCGCATCACGCCTCGCTCGAGGCCGAATCGCTGGGCCAGCTCGCCTCCGAGCGCTATGTGCAGATCACGCGCGAGCTCGCCGAGATCACGCCGCTGATCGAGGCGATCAAGGCCTATCGCTCCGCCGTCAAGGAACTTGCCGACACCGAGGCGCTGATCGCCGATCCCGCGACCGATGCCGAGATGCGGAACATGGCCGAGGCCGAGCGCGACGAGCTCAATCCGAAGATCGAAGAGCTGGTCCAGAAGATCCGCGTCGCGCTGCTGCCCAAGGACGCCATGGACGACCGCAACGTGGTGCTGGAAATCCGCGCCGGCACCGGCGGCGACGAGGCCTCGCTGTTCGCGGGCGATTTGTTCCGGATGTACGAGCGCTTCGCCAGCCTGCAGGGCTGGAAGGTCGAGGTGATCTCGGCGAGCGAAGGCACTGTCGGCGGCTACAAGGAAATCATCGCGGAGGTTCAGGGCCGCGGCGCGTTCTCGAAACTGAAATTCGAATCCGGCGTGCACCGGGTGCAGCGCGTTCCCGACACGGAAACGCAGGGACGCATTCACACCTCCGCCGCCACCGTCGCCGTGATGCCGGAGGTCGAGGAGGTCGACGTCGAGATCAAGAACGACGATCTCAGGATCGAGACCATGCGCGCGCAAGGCGCCGGCGGCCAGCACGTCAACAAGACCGAATCGGCGATCCGCATCACTCACATCCCCACCGGCATCGTGGTGATGATGCAGGACAGCCGCTCGCAGCACAAGAATCGCGCCTCCGCCATGAACATCCTGCGCTCGCGCATCTACGATGCCGAACAGCAGCGCCTCGATGCCGCGCGCTCGGCCGAGCGCAAGGAGAAGGTCGGCTCCGGCGATCGCAGCGAGCGCATCCGCACCTACAATTTTCCGCAAGGGCGCGTCACCGACCATCGCATCAATTTGACGCTCTACAAGCTGCCTCAGGTGATCGCAGGCGAAGCGCTCGGCGAGTTGACCGACGCGTTGACCACCGAGCACCAGGCCGCCCAGCTCGCCGCCCAAGGCGCGGCGGCGTGACGCGCCGCGTGAACAACGCCTTCACCGGACTGTCGATCGAGAGCGCGCGGCGCGCGCTTTCTGCGCAACTGAGGTCGGCACAGCTCGACGAAGCCGAGCTCGACGCCCGCATCCTGCTTGGCGATGCGCTCGGCCTCGACCTCACCGGCCTGATCGCGCAGGGCGCCCGCCCCCTTACCGCAGCCGAGTCGGCGCGGCTCGCCCAGCATGCGCAGCGACGCCTCGCCGGAGAGCCGGTGGCGCGCATTCTCGGCACGCGGGAATTCTGGGGCCTGCCGTTTCGCCTGTCGGAGGCAACCCTGGTGCCGCGCCCCGACACCGAGACCGTGGTCGAGCGCGCGCTGGAGATCTTTCGCGAACGGAGACAATCTCATCCGCCGCGCATCGCCGACATCGGCACCGGATCCGGCGCGATCCTGCTCGCGCTGTTGCACGAAATTCCCGATGCCTATGGCGTCGGCACCGACCTCAGCCTGTCTGCGCTCGAGACCGCGCGCGACAACGCGGTCGCCCTCGGCCTCGCCGGCCACGCCGGCTTCGTCGCCTGCTCCTATCTGGCGGCGCTGCAGGGTCCGTTCGACCTCATCGTATCGAACCCGCCCTATATTCCCTCCGCCGAAATCCCGACACTGAGCATCGAGGTGCGCGAGCATGATCCGCATCTGGCGCTCGACGGCGGCAATGACGGATATGACGCCTATCGCGCCCTGATCCCGCAGGCCGCCGAGCGTCTCGTCTCCGGGGGAGCACTGATCGTCGAGGCCGGACAGGGGCAGGCCCGGACGATTGAAACCTTGATGACGGCCGGCGGGTTAACGGTGGACAGGCCACCCAAGGCCGACCTGGCGGGGATTCCGCGTGCCGTTTCGGCCCGAAAAATGCCCCCATAAAAGCCGGATTGGCCTGCAAAAAGCTCTTGGAATATCCCTTGGGAACGACTACGTTCCGATCAATAGATCGGTGCCGGCCCCGTAGACCTACGGGCGAAAGCCGGGCTCTCGGGCGAGAGCTTTACTGATAAAGGTTCCAAGCCGCAGGTCCTGTGAAGCGCGATAGCCAGTGGAGCTGCGCTGCTCTCCGACCGCAAAGTGAACGAAAGCCTGATATTGCGCTTGAAGATTTACGCAACACAGCTGGGCTTGTTTCGGCAGGCAAAATGAATGGGTTCGCTAGCGATCAGTGCTGGCGGGTGGGGAACGCGTCCTTGTTGAACGCGACGGTCGACGAACATCGGCAGGGTTCGATCCGCTCTTGCGCGCGGTGCGCGCGAGCGATGTGAACCGCTGTCACCAGGTCACTCCTACAATCAGTAACGCGTGCAACGTTTAGGGCTGGAATTAAAGGCAGGACATGAGAAACGGTCAGAACAAGCAGCGGATGCGCAACCGCAACAACAACAATAATAACAACAACAATAACCGGCGCAGCCAGAACCCGATGACCCGGGTCTACGAGTCCAACGGACCCGACATCAAGATCCGCGGCACCGCCTCGCACATCGCCGAAAAGTATCTCCAGCTCGCACGCGACGCGCGTTCCTCCGGCGACCCCGTTGCGGCCGAGAACTACTACCAGCACGCCGAGCATTATTTCCGCCTGATCGCCGCGGCCCAGGAACAGTTCCGCCAGAACCAGCAGCCGCGCGGCGACGAGCCGATCAGCAGCAATAGCGACGACGGTGACGACGACGGCGAGAATTTCTCGAATTTCGGCCAGGAGCCGGGCTTCGTCCCGCAGCCGCAACAGCAGCAGCCCTTCGCGCGCGACCGCGACGGCCAGCGCGAACATCACCAACGTGATCATCAGCCGCGCGACAACCAGCCCTATCAGCGCGAGAACCAGCAGCCGCGCGAGCACCGCGAGCGCGAGCACCGTCCGCAGCCGCAATACCAACCCCAGCCTCAGCCGCTGCCGCTGAATCAGCCGCAGCCCGTCGTTGCCGACGCCGGCAGCGTCGACCGTCTGCCCTCCTTCATCACCGGCCCGCAGCCGCAGGTGAACGGCGGCGCGAATGGCGGCCAGCCCGGTTTCGAGGGCGGTGCCGGCGGTGGCGAACGCTTCCCGCGCCGGCGGCGCCGGCCGCATGGCCCGCGCCCGGAGCGCGAGGCAGCTCCAGCCGCATCCGGCGACGACCTCGCGCCCAGCGAGTAAGCGAGCCTCTTCCGATCGACTGATCTGGAATCGTCCCGGCCTCGCCGGGACGATTTGTTTTTGACGGGAGAGCTGACCTAGCTGCGCGTCGCCGTCGTCGAGGACGGCACCAGCACGGGCTTCCCAAGCGACGGAATGAGCCGCGCCCGCTGCTTGGCGGGGATCGCGCGGTAGACCTGCTTGGACGCCTCCACGATATGGACGCCGGCAAAGGGCAGCGACAGCGCCGCACCGGCGCGCTCCCACATCTGTGCCGATTTCAGCACCCAGCCGCCGGCATAAGGCGGCATGAACAGCGCCTCGCCCCAGGCCGTGGGCGTGAACCAGGTCTGGCGCAGCAGATCGGTGATCTGCGAGCGCGAATAGGGCCGGCCGTGACCGAACGGCGTGCTGTCGGTGCGGGTCCACACCCCGCGCCGGTTCGGGATGACCGCAATCACGCGCCCCGACGGCGACAGCACGCGCCAGACCTCACGGAGCAGCGCAGCCGGATCGTCCGACATCTCCAGCGCATGAACCAGCAGGATGCGGTCGACCGCGGCGTCGGGAAGCGGCAGCGAGAATTCGTCGACCAGCGAGGCCAGCGCCGGCCGCCCCGTCGGCCATTTCAGGACGCCCTGGGCCGCCGGCATGAAAGCGAGGCAGCGCTCGGCATCTTCGCGGAACAACCCCAGATAGGGCGTGGGATAGCCAAGGCCGAGCACGCGCTGGCCTTCCGCGCTCGGCCAGCGTTCCCTGATGCCGCGATTGATCATTTGCCGGGCCACGATCCCGAGGCGGCGGGAATAGAACTCGCGGAGGTCGACGACGTCGATGGTCATGACGGCAATGTAACATGCACGCAAGCGCCGCCGCGCGCGGAATATTGCATTGCCTGCGCAACGTTAACGCCATATTTGTCTGACGGGGCTGAGCCCGATGGAGATGACATGGCCGCCGAAATTCGTACTTTCAGCTGTTTAAACGACAATTTCGGCTATCTGATCCACGATGTGGAAACCAAGGCGACGGCGTCGATCGACGCGCCCGAGGCTGGCCCCATCCTGGCGGCGCTGGAGCGCGAGGGCTGGCAGCTCACCGACATCCTGATCACCCATCATCACGGCGATCATGTCGGAGGCGTTGCCGAGCTCAAGCGGAAATACAACTGCCGCGTCGTCGCGCCGCACGACAAGGCCGCCAAGATCGCGGATGTCGATCTGCGCGTCGCCAATGCCGACGTGGTCAAGATCGGCAACCTGCTCGCCCGAATCATCGAGACGCCCGGCCACACGCTCGACCACATCTCCTACGTGTTCGACACCGAGAAGACGGTGTTCGCCGCCGACACGCTGTTCTCGATCGGATGCGGCCGCGTGTTCGAGGGCACCTATCCGATGATGTGGGATTCGCTGCTGAAGCTGCGCGCCCTGCCCGACGACTTCAAGCTTTACTGCGGCCACGAATACACGGCCTCCAACGTCAAGTTCGCGCTCGCCATCGATCCCGATAATGCGGCGCTGCAGGCGCGCGCGGTGGAGGTCACCAGGCTCCGGGCCGAGAACAAGCCCACAATTCCCTCACTGCTTGGTGACGAGAAGCGAGCAAACGTGTTCCTGCGCGCTGATGCGCCCGAGGTCGCAGCCAGGCTACACATGAAGGGCGCGGACGCCGCCGCCGTGTTCGGCGAATTGCGCGAGCGCAAGAACAAGTCCTGACGGGGATTGATGCCGACCGCAGCCGAGATCATCGCCCGCCTCGAATTGCGGCCGCATCCCGAGGGCGGCCATTACCGCGAGACGTTCCGCGACCAGGCCACCGACGCCAACGGCCGTTCACGCTCGACCCTGATCTACTTCCTGCTGGCGCGCGGCGAGCGTTCGCACTGGCATCGCGTCGATGCGGTCGAGACATGGCACTATTACGCCGGCAGCCCCTTGATGCTGCGCATCGCGCATGAAGGGTGTTCGCAGCACGAAGTGCGATTGGGCACCGACCTCGCCGGCGGCGAACGGCCGCAAGGAATCGTGCCGGCGCAGGCCTGGCAGATGGCGGAAACCACGGGCGAATGGACATTGGTCGGCTGCACCGTGGCACCCGCGTTCGAGTTCGCGGGCTTCGAGCTGGCGCCGCCGGGCTGGCAGCCGTAGGTCAATTGTCATCTCAGGGCACCGCATGGAGCCCGCAACGACAATCATCGTTTCCGCAACACCATGTCCTTCGCCGCGATCAGCCCGCCGCCGGCAATCAGGATCGCGGCGATGGCGATGTTGGCGCTGGCCTTGGCAAAGCCGGCGGCGATGAGGAAGCCGGTCGAGAGCAGCGGCGTCGCGTAGGAAGCGGCGCCGAGCACACGGATGTCACCGCGCTTCATGCCGATGTCCCAGGCATAGAAGGCGGCGCCGACAGGGCCGATGCCGAGCGCGATCACGGAGAGCCATTGCAGCGCGGTCTCCGGCCAGACGGTGGTCTCGAGCAGGCCGTGCATCAGCGCGGCAAGCACGGCGGTGGCCAGGCAGAATCCGGCGACCGCATCGGTCGGAACGGCTTTGAGCCGGCGCGACAGCACCGAATAGGCGGCCCAGACGAACGCAGCGATGAAGGCGGCAGCCAATCCGGGCACCTGCTCCGCCGCGAAGCCGGAGGTGTTGCCGGCGAACAGCAGCACGGTGCCGACGAGGCCGAGCATCGCGCCGACGATGTGATGCAAGGCGAGCCGCTCTCCCGGCAGGAAGGACGAGAACAGCACGATCAGAAGCGGCCACAGATAATTCAGCAGGCCGGCTTCGGCCGGCGGTGCGAAGCGCAGCGCGAGGAAATACAGCGCGTGATAACCGAACAGGCCGCCGACGCCGACTGCCCAGACAACCAGTGGCTGACGCAGGCTCTTTGCCGCCTCACCGCGGCCGATCCAGGTGAGCAGGCCGACCAGGCCGCCGATCGCGAAGGTCATCGCGGCAAGCTGAAACGCCGGGATCCTGCCGGTCGCCACCGTCATCACGGACAGCAGCGACCACATCAGGATCGCGGTCAGTCCGATCAGCGTGGCTGTGCGGGGAGTCATCGGGCCAATGTTTCCGTCATGGCCGGGCTTGTCCCGGCCATCCACGTTCCCCGTGGCGACGGTTGTTGTAAGGCCGTGGATGCCCGGGACAAGCCCGGGCATGACGATGCGGAAAATATCAGCCCGCGTGATGCGATCTCATCACACCGCGTACTGGCCGCCGTTGATGGTCATCGTCGAGCCCGTGATGAAACCGGCCTCGTCGGCTGCGAGGAACACCACCGCGCGGGCGATCTCCTCGGGCTCGCCCAGCCGGGCGACCGGGATCTGCGGGATCACGTTCTTCTCCAGAACGTCTTTCGGGACCGCCTGGACCATTTCGGTGTTGATGTAGCCGGGGCAGATCGCGTTGACGGTGATGCCGCCCTTGGCGTTCTCGAGCGCGAGCGCCTTGGTGAAGCCGATGTCACCGGCCTTTGCCGCGGAATAATTGACCTGACCGAACTGCCCCTTCTGGCCGTTGATCGACGAGATCGAGATGATGCGGCCGAACTTGCGCGCACGCATGCCCTCGATGACCTGGCGCGTCATGTTGAAGAGCGAGCCGAGATTGGTGTTGATGACCGCGTTCCACTGCTCCAGCGTCATCTTGTGGAAGGCGGTGTCGCGGGTGATGCCGGCGTTGTTGACGAGCACCTCGACCGGTCCGAGATCGGCCTCGACCTTCTTCACGCCCTCGGCGCATGCATCGAAACTGCTGACGTCCCATTTGTAGACGGCGATGCCGGTCTCGGCCTTGAACTTCTCCGCCGCCGTATCGTTGCCGGCATAGCTCGCCGCAACCTTGTAGCCAGCCGCCTTCAGTGCCTTGCTGATCGCAGCCCCGATGCCCCGCGTACCACCCGTGACCAATGCAACACGTGCCATGTCGTATTCCTTCCCTTGGACTCTTCGGACGTTTCTGATGTGATTGTTTTTAGCGGTGGATTATGCGGTTGGTTTGACGGACATCAAGAACAAAACGCCCGGCGATGAGCCGGGCGTTTTCTTTAGTCGAGGCCTGCGCGGTTGCGAAGAATATTTGATTTGCAACCGCCGCCTTTTTAATCGCGTGCAACGCACTCACTGACGTGTGCAGCGCACGCGCAAACTGCGCGTCAGCCAGGTGTCAGCTAGCTTCAGTCGCGCGCGATGCACATCGCGATGCCCATGCCGCCGCCGATGCACAGCGTGGCGAGGCCCTTCTTCGAATCACGCTTCTGCATCTCGTGCAGCAGCGTCACCAGCACGCGTGCGCCGGACGCGCCGACGGGATGGCCGATCGCGATCGCGCCGCCGTTGACGTTGACCTTGGAGGTATCCCAGCCGAGATCCTTGTTGACGGCGCAGGCTTGCGCCGCGAAGGCCTCGTTGGCTTCGATCAGGTCGAGATCGCCGACATTCCAGCCGGCCTTCTTCAGCGCGGCGCGCGAGGCCGGGATCGGGCCCGAGCCCATGATCTTCGGATCGACGCCGGCCTGCGCCCAGGACACGATCCGCGCGAGCGGCTTCTTGCCTTCCTTGGCAGCCTGCTTGGCGGTCATCAGCACCACGGCGGCGGCGCCGTCATTGATGCCGGATGCCGAGCCTGCGGTGACCGTGCCGTCCTTCTCGAAGGCGGGCTTGAGCTTGCCCATCGCCTCGATGGTGGCGCCGTGACGCGGATATTCGTCGGCGCTGACGACGATATCGCCCTTGCGGGACTTGATGGTGACGGGGACGATCTCGTCGTTGAACTTGCCGGCCTTCTGCGCCGCCTCGGCCTTCTGCTGCGAGGCGACCGCGAATTCGTCCTGCTGGGTCCGGGTAATCTGCCACTGCCGTGCGACGTTCTCGGCGGTGTTGCCCATGTGGTAGCCGTTGAAGGCATCCCACAGGCCGTCCTTGATCATGGTGTCGACGAACTCGACCGGGCCCATCTTGACGCCGCCACGCAGATATTGCGCGTGCGGAGCCATGCTCATGGATTCCTGGCCGCCGGCGACGACGATCTCGGAATCACCGTTGAGCAGCGCCTGATAGCCGAGCGCAACCGTGCGCAGGCCCGAGCCGCAAAGCTGGTTGACGCCCCAGGCCGGGCTCTCCACCGGGATGCCGGCGGCGATCGAGGCCTGGCGGGCCGGATTCTGGCCCTGGGCGGCGGTCAGGATCTGGCCCATGATGACTTCCGAGACCCGGCCGGGCTCGATGCCGCCGCGCTCCAGCGCGGCCTTGATGGCAATGGCCCCGAGATCGTGAGCGGGGAGGGTCGCGAACGCTCCGTTGAAGCTTCCGACCGGGGTGCGGGCGGCGCTGACGATGACGACATCGTCTGACATGGACATCTCCTGAGGTTGAATTGGGGGCAGACGGGGCTGGGGAAACGGCTCGCCAGTCTCGGACGGCATCCTGTTAACGTCGTTGAGGCATGTCAATTGGCCGGTGACCGAATTCATGCCGCAGCGCATTCAAAATAGCGTTCTTGGCGCTTTCGCAAGCAAGATTTTGCTGTGCGATTAACCGTGCCGCACAAAACGGTAGCGTGAGCCCTTTGAAAATGCTTATTTTGTTGCGTTGCGTACTCTTCCCGCCCTGCGGCATGGCCCGCTCGGTTCCCGTTCTCCGCGTTTGCAAGTGAGAGCCCATGGCGAAATCAGACCAACCCACAACCATCAAGAAATACGCGAACCGCCGGCTCTATAACACCGGAACGAGTACCTACGTGACGCTGGAAGACCTCGCCGCCATGGTCAAGGACGGCGAAGATTTCCTGGTCTATGACGCCAAGACCGGCGACGACATCACCCGCTCGGTGCTCGCCCAGATCATCTTCGAGCAGGAGAACAAAGCCGGCCAGAACCTGCTCCCGACCACGTTCCTGCGCCAGTTGATCCGCTTCTACGGCGACAGCATGCAAATGGTGGTTCCGAAATATCTGGAGCAGGCCATCGCGTCGCTGACCCAGGAGCAGGAGAAGTTCCGCAAGCAGATTGCCACCTCGCTTTCCGGAACCCCGTTTGCGCCGCTGGAAGAACAGGTCCGCCGCAACATGGAGCTGTTCCAGCAGACCTTCTCGATGTTCAAGCCGTTTGTTCCCAACGCAGCCCGCCCGGCGACCGCCGCTGAACCGGAGTCCGATGCGTCGATCGAGGCGCCGAAGGACAGCAACATCGACGATCTGCGCCAGCAGATGAAGGAGATGCAGGAGCGTCTCGAGCGGATGTCGAAGAAGGAAGAGTAGGTCTTTCCTTCCTGCTGGTGCGACCGTCTGCAGCGAGCGCGCCCCTGGGCGCTTTGCCGCCCTCCTGCCTCCTCATCGTCATTGCGAGCGTAGCGAAGCAATCCAGACTGCCTCCGCGGCAAGATCCTGGATTGCTTCGCTACGCTCGCAATGACGGAGTGCGTGGAAACAGCGAGTTTACGCCGCCAGCTTCACCGCATGCGCAAAGTCCCAATAGAGTTTCCGCGCGCGCGTGTAGAACGGCCCTGGCTTCAGCTCGCGCTCGTCGATGCGGATCACCGGGGCGACCTTGGCGAAATTGCCGGTGGAGAAGATCTCGTCGGCAGCCAGGAAATCGGAATAGCGCAGCGTCTTCTCGACCACGGTGACACCGTCGCCGCGAAGCAGGCCGATGACGCGTTGGCGCGTGATGCCGTTGAGGAAGGTACCGTTCGGTACCGGCGTATAGACCACGCCGTCCCCGGCCATGAACACGTTGGAATTGCCGAACTCCGCGACGTTGCCGAGCATGTCGAGCATCAGTGCGTTCTGGAAGCCGCGGGACGCGGCTTCCGCGAGCGCGCGCGAATTGTTCGGATACAGACAGGCCGCCTTGGCCTCGACCGGGGCGCATTCTGCGGTGGGCCGGCGGAACGGCGACAGTGTAATGGCGTTGCCGACCGGCTTCGGCATCGGCGCCTCGTAGATGCAAAGGCACCAATTTGTGGTCTCGGGGTCGAACAGCACGCCGCCGCCCGAGCCGTTCTGCGCCCAGTACATCGGACGGACGTAGAGCTCGGCATTGGCCGCAAAGCGCGCGATGCCTTCGGTCGCGAGCGTGAGCCAGGTGCCGGTATCGACCACCGGCTTCAAACCGAAATTGATCGCGGATTGATTGGCGCGGGCCACGTGACGGTCGAGATCGGGCGCGACGCCCTCGAACGCGCGGGCACCGTCAAACACCACCGAGCCGAGCCAGGCCGCATGCGTGCGCGGCCCCATGATCGGGACATTGCCGTCGTGCCATTTGCCCTCGAAGAAGGTCCAGCTCGGCGAATATGCGATCGGCTTGCTGATCTCGGCCATGACAGGCCTCCCGTTGGCGTGATGCCGCAATATCGCGCCACTATTGGACGCAACATCTAAATGATTCCCTGCGATCAAGGGGTGGGTTACTCTCGCTGCCGGGGGAGAAAGGAAGCAGCATGCCGCTCGATCCGCTCGCAAAGCGCTTGTTGACCATGATGGCGGCGGCTGGGCCGCGGGCGGGGGGGCGGCCGAGCGTGGAGGCGCGCAGGCAATCGCTGGCGAAGCTGATGCAATTCGCACGCGCCGACGCGCCGGATGTGACCTGGCGCGACGGCATGCTGCCCGGCTGCGCCGGCGAGCTGCCCTATCGGCTTTACACGCCTGCAAATGCCGACGAGCGCGCGCCGGGCTTCGTGTTTTTCCATGGCGGCGGCCTGGTCGCGGGCGGCATTGCCACGCATGACCGCATCGCGGCGGCGCTGGCGCATGCCACC
>Ga0207426_1002498_pt1 | contig 11625 bp, 12 predicted proteins | sample AraplaMF_Cvi_mMS_FD_184265 | JGI IMG/M metagenome (GOLD analysis project Ga0207426, IMG submission 184265) | Arabidopsis root microbial communities from the University of North Carolina, USA - plate scrape MF_Cvi_mMS (SPAdes) (version 2) | ecosystem: Host-associated > Plants > Roots > Endosphere...
GTGGGAAGCGAGCGATACGGAGCTCGACGATGTGGAGACGCTGACCGATCTGGCCGACCTGGCCCGAGAGGCGGCGGTCGACGACGACACGGTGGTGGCCTTCATCGAGCAGGAGGACGCCTGGTTCGGCGTCGTCCGGGTGGACGGCGAGGACGACCCACGGGTCTTCCTCTCCAACGCCGCCGCCGCCGCCAAAAGCTCGTACGGCGCGATGCTGACCGACGAGCTGCTCGGCCGCGATGAGGACGACGCGGCCGACGACCTCGACAGCCTCGACCTGGACGGCACGGAGGACGGCGAACCCGAACCGGACGACAACGTGGACGACAACGAGCCCCTGGAGTCGGTGAACGGCTCCGACGGCCCGCCGCACGGCCCGCTCGGCGATGCCGCCCTGCTGGCCGACCTGGGAGTCAGTGAGAAGGAACTGCTGGCCCTCGACGGCGACGCGCTGGGCACCATCGCCGACTCGCTGGGCTGCACGGAGGTCCTCGAAGCCGTGCGCTGAGCCGGCCGGGCCGGGGTCCCCGTCCTCGGGGCCCGGGCCCCGCCCCCGGTCGCGTCCCCGACACTGGGGACATGACCGTCCCCCCATCCGCCCCTCACCCCTCCCCCGCGCCCGACCCGCTGCGCGATCCGTGGATCGCACCGATGCGGCAGGCGCTGGACGAGGCCGCCCACGCCCCCGGGACCGGTGACGTCCCGGTGGGCGCCGTCGTGCTGTCCGCGGACGGCACGGTCCTCGGCACCGGCCGCAACGCACGCGAGGCCACCGGCGATCCGACCGCCCACGCCGAGATCCTCGCGCTGCGGGCGGCGGCCAGGACGCTGCGCGAGGAAGCCTCGCGCCCGCGCTCCCGGACGGAACCCGGAGGGGGCGCCACCGAGGCGGGCGGCGGGCGGCGGCCGGGCGAGTGGCGGCTGACGGACTGCACGCTCGTCGTCACCCTGGAGCCGTGCACGATGTGCGCCGGCGCGATCGTGCTCTCCCGCGTCGACCGCGTCGTCTACGGCGCCCGCGACGCCAAGGCCGGAGCGGCCGGCTCCCTCTGGGACGTCGTCCGTGACCGGCGTCTCAACCACCGCCCCGAAGTCATCACCGGCGTCCTCGAAGCCGACTGTGCGGCCCTGCTGACCGACTTCTTCCGGGGCCGCTGACCTGCGGTCCGGCTCCGCGCCGGCCCCTTCCCGGAATCCGATTTCGGCGCACGGCCACCCGTGGGCTAAGCTCTCTCTCGGTAGCGTGTCCGAGCGGCCGAAGGAGCGCGCCTCGAAAGCGCGTGAGGGGGCAACTCCTCCGTGGGTTCAAATCCCACCGCTACCGCTCAAGGGCGAGGGCCCCGATCCTCAGGGATCGGGGCCCTCGTCGTTTGCGGGCCCTGGTCGCAGGCGGGGAGCTCGTCGTACGCGGAGCGCTCGTCGTGCGCGGGTCCGGCACGGACCGCCGCCGGCGCGGCGCGGCGCCCGTCGGGGAATTACTTCTTCACGGCCAGGGCGACGCCCAGCATGCGGGCGAACACACCGACCATGGTCACATCGTCCTGATGCAGATCTCCCGGCCGCAGACCGTCGACCGCCAGCACTCCGAACGATTCGTCCCCGGCTTTCACCGAGCAGGCGATGTAGGTCTTGTAGCTGTCACTGTCGGGCTTTAACGCGGCCGGCAATTGGTCCACATTTTCGACGAACGTACTGGTGCCGTCGTCGAGCAGCTTCAATAACTCCTTTCCGCGGAGATCGGTCTCCCGGAACGTCGTCACCGGAGCCACATTCCTGCCCGACCAGAGGCTGTTGCGGCACTTCACCTCGCGCTGCCCGAGCGGCGTACCGGGAACCTGCTCGAGAAAGCAGGCCCGTACGTCCTGAGGGCCGATCAGGGAAGCCGTGAGCGAGACGATCGCCTGCTTGGTCTGCTGCTGCAGCGCGATCCGTTCGGCCTTGCTGGAGCTCGAAACGATCTGGCCGAGGTTGGCCGCCAGGGGAACGAGCACATCCTCGAAAGCGCGCCGCTGGTTCTTCGTCGCCGCCTTCGCGGCCTCGTTCGCCGTGGTCACCCGGCGGCTGGCCAGCCACACCGTGGCGACCGTGGCGACCGACCCGACGCCCGTGATCACCCAGAACAGCCAGGTGGCCATGTCGAGGCCGATGACCATTTGGGCCACATACGCCAGGACCGCCAAAGCTCCGGCGGAAAACGCACCCCACCCCATATGCAACCCCTCCCCTGTCCCCGACCCCAGGCTGCCTGTGCTGTCACGCACGATACACACAGAGTAGTCTCATCGGGCGAAAATCGTTTAGTTCAGGGGTGGTTCGGGTATCCCTCGGCTACTGTGTGATGCCGGATAAGGGCGATGTGCTCGGCTTGCACAGATGCACGTCGTGAGGGGGCCGCTCGAGATCACGACGCGAGTGGCCAGTGGCAGTGATCTCGCTGGGGGCACGCTTCGGGAGCTCGCGGCGGGTGTTCACCTCGGGGGTTAGGGATGGAATTTATGCCCGACCACCGCGACAAAAGCGCACGCGACGCAGAATCCGGGGGGGATTCAGTCATGAGTACGACCGCAGGTATCTGGAACGGTGTGGCATTAGAAACCGATCCGCGCATCGGGGAGTTTCAAGCCGACCCGGCCGCCTATATGAAACAGCACGCCGGAGCGTGGCGTTCAGGTGACCTGGCGCAGGAGCAGGCCCGCATCCTCAAGCAGAAGAACCAGTCTCTTCGGCTGACGCTGAAAACGCTGCTGGGTCGCCTGAGCAGCAAGTGACGCGAGCGAGGCCGTCATCGTCCGGAGCGGGCTGCGGCCCGACGCATGAGCGAGAGACGGACCGCCCGGGCCGGTGGCCATGACGCCGCCGGCCCGGGCGTTCGCCGTTCCGTTGCCGTCCCGCGTCGCCGGTCGCCTTTCTTTCGTCCCACGGCGTCGGCCCCTCGCCGCCCTTTGCCGTCACACGTCGTCGTCCGGCGTCGGACCGCGCCAATTCCCCGGAGAAGTCGTTGCGTTGTTGCCCGCGCGGGGCCCGGAGCACAAAAGCGGCGCGCCCGTGGGAACGGACGCGCCGCGGGGGCCTGAACGGCCGGGGATGCGACTAGACGTTGCGGCGGTTCCGCGCCGCGCGGCGGAAGAAGCGCACGATCAGCCAGATCACCAGGATCACGACGACGAGGAAGAGGACGAACAGCACGATCAGGAAGATGCCGAGCTTCTTGAAGAAGCCGCCCTTCTTCTTGACCTTCGACTTCCACTTCGACTTCTTGGACTTCTTGGACTTGAAGACCGTCTTGAGCGGGGCCGAGTGGTGCGCGCTGTGGTGGCGGTAGCCGGCGGCCTGCGCCGGGGCGGCGTCGAGCCGGGAGGCGTCGGCGCTCCGGCTCGGGGCGCTCGCGGCGGCCGTCACGCGGGCACCGTCCACGGCGCCGCGGCTCGCCGCCGTGGCCGGTGCGACTGCCGCGGCCAGCAGGCCGACCAGCAGCGCCAGCACGACGGCCGGCCGGCGCCGCGCCGACGGGGTTCCTCCCCGGGCGGGCCGGGCGGTCGCGTACGACGAATCGGACTCGCGCGGTACGGAGTTCATGGGCATCCTTCGCTTCCCCCTTGGATCGAGCGTTCAGCCATTATGGGCGGTGGCGGGCACTCCGGCCGAGGTCTCGACCTCCAGAAGAGAGGCACTGTGCCGCTCCTCGTCGAAGGCCGCGCGGCCGCCGCGCAGCCCGAAGAGCCGCTTGGTGAGCGCGATGTAGAGCACCGCAAGGATGTTGACCACCAGCGTGGCGATCTTGAGCCAGCTCACCTTCTCGGTCAGTTCGTAGATCTCCAGCGGCAGGAAGGCCGCCGTCGCCACCACCGTCAGGTACTCCGCCCACCGCTTGGCGCGCCACAGGCCGACGCCCTCGATGATCTCCACCAGGGCGTACACCAGCAGCAGCGCGGCCACCAGCAGCAAGGTGGAGTGGCGGTAGCCGAAGGTCTTCTGGATGGTGCCGACGACCGGTGAGTGGTCCAGGTCGTAGTGGAAGTGCCGGGCCACCGGGCGGAGCACGGCGAGGTACTCGTCGAAGAACCGGCGGACCGCGTCCTTGCGGTTGCTGAACTGCCATACGCCGAGCGCGGCCAGCACGATGAACACTCCGCGCACCGCCCGCTCGACGGCCAGGAACCGCAGGACGAACAGATCGCGCAGGACCTTGCCGCGCGCGACCAGCGGGGCGTCGGCAGCCGGACCGGAGCCGTGCGGGGCACCGAGGGCGAAGTCGCCGCAGCGCAGGCAGCGCCAGGCCTCGCCGAGAGCGGTGTCCGCGCGCAGCTTGTCCCGGAGGTGCTCCTCGTGCGGGAGGTAGGTGATGTGCCCGCGGCGCGCGCAGGTACGCCGGTCCCAGTCGATCTTCATCGTTGGCGCCTGTGTTCCTTTCGTCGTCCCCCGCGGCCGCATGCCGCGACGCGGCGCGCTGCCGCGTTGTGACGCGTACATGATGCATGCCGCGCGGCCGGCCGAGCCGCACGCCGGCCGGGCGCTCCGGGGCGCAGGACGTCCGAGGGCGTCACGGGCACCGCAGTCGCAGGAGTCGTACGAGGTGGGAGACGCGGCGGGCCTTCCCCGTGGTTGCAGACGCGGGGCGGAGGGTCGCGCAGGCGGGGGTGCGGGCACCGGCGGGGGCTCCGTGCGGGCACCGGGCAGGATTCCGTGCGGCGGCCGCCGCCGGGTACGACGCGCCCGGGCCGTCGCGCACGACGGAGCCCCGCCGCCGGCCGTGTCCTGGGACCCCCCGTGGAATCCAGGGGCGGCGCGGAGGCGGGGCTTCTGTCGGTCGGGAGCGGTGTCGGGGGATGACCCCGCTCCCCCCGATGCGGACCGGACCTCCCGGTCCGCGCCGCCGTCACGAGGACGGACACGGCGCGGACCCCGCAGTGAGGCCCTGGTCCCGGGGCCCGTGGATTCCTGCCAGACCCAACGGGCCACCTCGTTCATGGTGCCTGGGTGTTCTGTCCCAACAGGCAGGCAAAGGGCCTGCTTTGGCAGGCCTTTGGTCCATAAAGTCCGGATCAGTGCCGGATCGCGGGGCGCGGCCGGCGGGCGGCCGCGGCGGACCCGTGGGCGCGACTCCCGTGATCGAACACGTGTGGTTACACTCGCCCGACTGCAACCGGGAAGTGCAGGCACTGCCGTAGGGGACTGCGTAGGGGAGACGGGACTGATGGCGCAGGCGAAGAAGATCGCGTTGTACATGATCATCGTCTTCGTGCTGTACACGATCATCACCTCCCCTCAGCGGGCCGCCGAAATGGTCCAGATAGGCTTCGAGGGCATCTCGTCCGCCGCGCAGGGCGTCGGCGAGTTCATGACGCAGCTGATCAAGTAGGGACCACCCGGCCCGGCCGGCGGCATCGGAGCCGCCCGGGGAACGGACCGGCCCGCGATCGGCCGGCGCCCCAGATCCGGCCAGCCGGCCCACCTCCCGGCTGCGCCCCGTCCGCCGCACGGAGGCCCCCAGTGATCCGCCACCTGGTCCTGTTCAAGCTCAACGAAGGTGTCTCCCGCGACGAGGAACGGGTGCAGGCCGGCGTCCGCGCCTTCCGGGCGCTGGAGGGCGAGATTCCGGAGCTGGCGTTCTGGGAGTGCGCCTGGAACATCACCGACCGCCCGATCGCCTACGACTTCGCGATCAACTCCGCCGTCGCCGATACGGACGCCCTCAAGCGCTACATCGAGCACCCGGCCCACCAGGCGGCCGCCGCCCAGTGGCGCGAATTCGCCACCTGGGTGATCGCCGACTACGAATTCTGAGCCGCGGCACCGCCGCCCCCCGCTCCGCCGAGCCCCCCGTCCCCCGCGGCCGGGGGGCTTCGCCGTACCCCCGGGCGCCCACCGGCGCCCACCGGCCCCCCGGCCGGCCCGCACCCGCCCCAACTCTCTGTTCAACACGGCGTTATGGGGTGCTTGCACACAGTGCACATGTCTTGTGATGCTATGACCGCTTTTGCCGGATACATGCACTGTGAAGGGTGGCGTGACCGTGACGGCCCGTACTGCGCCCAAGGCTCCATCCCGCGAGAGCCGTAGCGCGGACACGCGGGCGCTCACGCAGGTGCTGTTCGCGGAGTTGACGGACCTCGAGCCCGGCACCCCCGAGCACACCCGGGTCCGTGCCGCACTCATCGAAGCCAACCTGCCGCTGGTCCGCTATGCCGCGGCGCGCTTCCGCAGCCGCAATGAGCCGATGGAGGACGTCATCCAGGTCGGCACCATCGGCCTGATCAACGCGATCGACCGGTTCGATCCGGACCGGGGCGTCCAGTTCCCCACCTTCGCCATGCCCACCGTCGTCGGCGAGATCAAACGCTACTTTCGAGACAATGTCCGCACGGTCCATGTACCCCGCCGCCTCCACGAGCTCTGGGTGCAGGTCAACGGCGCGACGGAGGACCTGACGGTGCTGCACGGCCGCTCCCCCACCACCGCCGAGATCGCCGAGCGGCTGAAGATCGGCGAGGACGAGGTGCTGGCCTGCCTGGAGGCGGGCCGCTCGTATCACGCCACCTCGCTGGAGGCCGCCCAGGAGGGCGACGGCCTGCCCGGCCTGCTCGACCGCCTCGGCTACGAGGACCCGGAGCTGGCCGGCGTCGAGCACCGCGACCTCGTGCGGCACCTCCTGGTCCAGCTGCCCGAGCGCGAGCAGCGGATCCTTCTGCTGCGTTACTACAGCAATCTGACGCAGTCACAGATCAGTGCGGAGCTGGGGGTGTCGCAGATGCATGTGTCGCGGCTACTGTCGCGGAGCTTCGCCCGACTGCGATCCGCAAACAGGATCGACGCATAGCCGGGACGAGCGACCCGATCCTGCACAGATATGTCGACAAGGCGCTACAGCGTGTTGCCGACATGTGACATTCTGCAGGAACCGCGTTTGCCGTAGCGCTGCCTCCGGTATTCAGGTGGAGGAATCACTCCTCGGTCCGCCCCGGTCCGAGGACGCCGCAGCGACCCGACCGCGACCTCAAGGGGGTGGCATGTCCGTAGAACTGGGCAGCTCGAAGGTGCTTCCCGCGATTCCCGCGCCCGCACCACACGTGCATGACGACGACGCCATCAACACCCGCACGCTCTCCCGCTCCCTGTTCCTGCGGCTGGCCTCGCTCGACAAGGACTGCGCGGAACGTACGTACGTCCGTGACACGCTCATCGAACTGAACCTCCCTCTGGTGCGCTACGCGGCCGCCCGCTTCCGCAGCCGCAACGAGCCGATGGAGGACATCGTCCAGGTCGGCACCATCGGCCTGATCAAGGCGATCGACCGTTTCGACTGCGAACGCGGCGTGGAATTCCCGACGTTCGCGATGCCGACCGTGGTCGGTGAGATCAAGCGCTTCTTCCGCGACACCTCGTGGTCGGTCCGCGTCCCGCGCCGGCTCCAGGAGCTCCGGCTCGCCCTCACCAAGGCCAGCGACGAGCTCTCCCAGAAGCTGGACCGCTCCCCGACCGTCCCCGAACTGGCCCTGTGCCTGGGGGTGTCGGAGGAGGACGTCGTCGACGGCCTGGCCGTCGGCAACGCGTACACCGCCTCCTCGCTCGACTCCCCGTCCCCCGAGGACGACGGCGGCGAGGGCTCCCTCGCGGACCGCCTGGGCTACGAGGACAGCGCGCTGGAGGGCGTGGAGTACCGCGAGTCCCTCAAGCCCCTGCTGGCCAAACTCCCGGCCCGCGAGCGGCAGATCATCATGCTGCGCTTCTTCGCCAACATGACGCAGTCCCAGATCGGCGAAGAGGTCGGCATCTCCCAGATGCACGTCTCCCGCCTGCTCACCCGCACCCTGGCGCAGCTGCGCGAGGGACTCATCTCCGACTGAGGAACGGTCCGCCGAGGGGCCGCAAGGCGCTCCGTGCCGCTCGGCGGACAGTTGCAAGGACGCGGAGAGGGACGCGGGGGCGTGGCGCGGAGGGCGCCCGCCCCAGCTGTGTGTTTCCGGTCGTACGGCCCGGTCGTACGGCCTCGTTCGCGCGTGGGCATGCGGGCGTTGCCCTGCGCGCGTCGTCGTGGACCCGCCGCCTTTCATGCGGCGTTGGTCATGCGGCGAGGGTCGTTCGTGTTCGCCACGCCCCGCCGGTCATGCGGCGCCCTTCGTGCGGCGTCTGCCATATGCCCCCTTTGGGCGGATCATTCATACGGCCCGTACGGGCGCGTCAATCGTGCGCCCCGTCCGCGCACCTCGTGCGGGCGACCCGTGCGCGGGCCCGCGGCGTCGGCCGACCACCGTATTTGCGACCCCCTTCACTGCCGCCTGTGCAGCCGTCTCCTCCGGCCGCCTTCGCGGGCGCCTTCCCTGTCGTCGTCATGGCCCCCTGCGGCTGACGGCGTCGTGGGATCTGAACGCAGCCTTCCGCGCGGGGACTTGGTGCGGGGCTGCACGGGACGGTTTCCGGTCGCGTGAGGGCTGTGATCCGGACAGACCTCGGCCGTGCGCCCTGACCCTGTACACCTGACGTACCGTCAGCAACACTGGCCCGATGCGACGGACGACGACTGTGGCCGCCGCCTGCGCGGCCGTGCTGTGCCTGGGTTCCCTGCTGGCCGGCTGCGGCAGCGCGGACGGCGAGGGGTATGTCGCGGTGGGCGCGGCAGGCCCCGCCGAGGGACGTGCGCCGTCCCGGGGCGTGCCGCCGGAGGGCGGTGTCGAGCTGACGCCGCTGGACGGCGCGGGCGGCCGCGGGAGCGGCAGCGGGGACGGCAGGAGCGAGGGGCACGGCGAGGGCGGCGGTGCGCGTGCCGGCTCGTCCGGGGCGGGCTCCGCCACCGGACCCGGCACGGCGGACGAGGCCGACGGCGCAGGCGATCCCGGCAGGCCCGGCGCGTCCGGCGCCCCGCGCGCGACCTCCGCGCCGCCCGCCGGAGCGCACACCGGCCACGGCCCCGGCGGCGTCACGCCCCCGGCCTCGCCGAGTGCACCCAACTCCCCCACCCGCCCCGGAGGTTCCACCCCGCCACACGGCTCCCCCACCCCCGAACCGCCCACCCCCACCATCCCGCCCGGTCCGGGCGCCCCCGGCGGCCTCCTGATAGGCAAGCCGGCCCTTGCCGGCACCGACGTCCGCTGGTGCCAGAAGGTCACCCTCGACTTCCTCAACAACGGCGACCGCCCCGTCACCACCGGCTCCGTCACCTTCGGCACCCACATCATCGGTGCCCTCGGCATCGACTGGGCCACCCGCACCTCCACCCATGCCCTTCCGCTGCCGCTCGCCGCGGGCAAGAAGAAGACCGGCACCTGGCGGGTGTGCGTGGACAGCTGGCGGGTGCCGCCGGGCATGCACCTCGACACCGAGGACGTGACCTTCACCTGGAAGTGAGGGGGCGCGGGCGGCCCGGTCGGCAGGGGGCCGGCCCGCCCCGCGCCGCCTGCCAGCCGGGCCCGTCAGTGGCTGAAACTCGCCCCTGGAGAACAAGGCCCGGGACGAGCCGGCGGACGCGGCGAAGACGGCCGGAAGGCGAGCCGGACAGCGGGCCGAACCGGCCACCCCGGAGAATTTCCCGAAGGGCGATGAGTTCCGACCGGTGGCACGGTCTGAAGAGGCACAGACGCAGCCGCCGGCAGCGACCCCGTCCCAGGGAGAGACCATGCCCCAGATCACCCCCAACCTGTGGTTCGACACCCAGGGCAAGGAAGCCGCAGAGTTCTACTGCTCGGTGTTCCCGAACTCGAAGATCAACAACGTCACCTATTACAACGAGGCAGGTCCGCGCCCTGCGGGGACCGTTCTGACGGTCGAGTTCGCGCTCGACGGCCAGGAGTACACCGCGATCAACGGCGGACCCGAGTTCACCTTCGACGAGGCGATCTCCCTGATGATCGTCTGCGCCGACCAGGACGAGATCGACTACTACTGGACCAAGCTCTCCGAAGGCGGCGAGGAGGGCCCCTGCGGCTGGCTGAAGGACAAGTACGGCCTGTCCTGGCAGGTCGCGCCCGGCGGCATGGCGGAGCTGCTCAACGACCCGGACCAGGAGCGCGCGGCCCGCGCCATGAAGGCCATGCTCGGCATGAAGAAGATCGACATCGCCGCCCTCCAGGCGGCGGCCGACCAGGCGTAGGCCGGGCGCCCCGGGCCACTCTTCCGGCAGCCGGCCCCGGCCCGCACCCGCCCCCCGGGTGCCGGCCGGGGCCGTCGGCGCCTCAGGACCGGCTGCGGTTCCGTCCCGCCCGGAGCGGGCGCGGCACGGAGCGGCGCTGGACGCCCACTTCGCGCAGCGCCCGGGCGGCGGCCTGCACGGCGGCGGGGGACGCCTGGGCGAAGACCGCTTCATGGGCGTCGGCATGGGCGCGGACGGCGCGCTCGGCGGTGCCCACCCCGTCCGGTGTCAGCCGGATCATGGTGCTGCGACCGTCGTCCGGTGCGGGCTCGCGGACCACCAGTCCGCGGCCGGCGAGGTGGTTGACGACGTTGCTGAGGCCGCCGGAGGACAGCAGCAGCACGCGGACCAGCTCGTTCGGCTTCATCCGGTACGGCTCGCCGGACCTGCGCAGGGCGACGAGGATGTCGAACTCGGCGACGGTCAGACCGAGGTCGGGGAGCACGCCGCGGGTGGCCGCGTCCAGGGCCGCGGCGAGCTGCGCTATCCGCTTCGACAGTTCCGTGCTCGGGCGGAGCACATCCGGCAGCTCGGCCCGCCAGGCGCTCAGCAGCGCATCGACGGGGTCGGGGGCCGGTCCGGATGCCGCAGTCACCTCGGCAGGATAGATCACCACCATGATAGCTTTCTATAAAGCTTTCTTCCGAACGTGTGGAAGGTGATGCGCCATGGGTATCGAGCACCACCACGCACCGCGCCTGCTGCTGCGCGGCGGCCTGGTCATCGACACCGCCCCCCACCCCGTCGTCCACCCGCACACCGATGTCCTCGTCGAGGGCGACCGGATCGCCGCGGTGGGCCGCGATCTGCCGCTCGACGACACCGACGCCGGCCGGGCGGTGATCGACGCCCGCACGATGATCGTGCTGCCCGGTTTCGTCGACGCCCACCGGCACCTGTGGCAGGGGGTGCTGCGGTCCGCCGCGGTCGGCGCCAGCCTCGACGGCTACTTCAGCCGGATCCTCGGGGACCTGGCCGGCCGCTTCACGCCCGCCGACGTGTACACCGGCAACCTCCTCGGGGCGCTGGAGTGCCTGGACGCGGGGATCACCACCGTCCAGGACTTCTCCCACGTCCAGTACTCGCCGGAGCACACCGCGGCCGCCGTCGAGGCCCTGCGGGAAGCGGGCATCCGGGCCGTCTTCGGCTACGGCTACCCCGTCTTCGACGAGACCGCCCGGCAGTCCGACTGGGTGCGCAAGGCCCGCACCACGCACTTCGCGTCGCGCGACGCGCTGGTCACGATGGCCCTGGCCCCGGTCGGACCCTCCTTCACGCCGCCGGAGGCGGTGCGGGAGGACTGGCTGCTCGCCCGCGAGCTGGGGCTGCCCGTCGCGGTCCATGTGAGCGCCGGGCCGGTGGCCGAGCGGCCGATCGCCGCCCTGCGGGAACAGGGGCTGCTCACCGCCGGCACCCTGTACGTCCACGGGAACTCGCTGCCGGACTCCGAGCTGCGGCTGATCGCCGAGTCCGGCGGAGCCGTGGCGATCACGCCGGCGATC
>Ga0207426_1002499_pt1 | contig 11622 bp, 6 predicted proteins | sample AraplaMF_Cvi_mMS_FD_184265 | JGI IMG/M metagenome (GOLD analysis project Ga0207426, IMG submission 184265) | Arabidopsis root microbial communities from the University of North Carolina, USA - plate scrape MF_Cvi_mMS (SPAdes) (version 2) | ecosystem: Host-associated > Plants > Roots > Endosphere ...
GTCCATTATCACGCTCACATCAGACATCGGTTATCAGGATTACCTCGTAGGTGCCATCAAAGGGCAGCTGTGGCAGGACTGTCCGGGTTGTCACGTGGCGGATATCACCCATCACATCTCCCCTTTTAACTTACCGCAGGCCACCTATATCTGCAAAAGCGCCTTTGCCTGGTACCCGCCTGGCGCCTTTCATATCGTGCTTATTAACCTGTTTGACCGTAAGGCAGATCATGTGCTGCTGGCCGAATGGAACGGGCAATACATTGGATGTGCGGATAACGGCCTGATCTCCATGATCACCGGCGGCCAGGCCATAAAAGTGCTGAAGCTGCAGCTGGACAGCGCCAAACCAAAGAACACCTTTACCATTATACAGCGTTTTACCCAGGCATTAAAAGGTATTCAGAACGGGCAGCCCTGGGAGCAGCTGGGCACACCCGCTACGGATATTGCCATTAAGAACAACCTGCAGCCCCTTACCGGCGACGATTATATTGAAGGGCAGATCATCCATATCGACAACTTCGAGAATGTAGTCGTGAATATTACCCGCCAGCAGTTTGATGAACATCGCGGGCAGCGCAAGTTCAAGATCTTCTTCCGCCGGGATGAGGTGATCACCCAGCTTTCCGAAACCTATGCCGATGTAGCGGAAGGCCAGAAGCTGGCCCTGTTCAATGCCGCCGGTTACCTGGAAATTGCCATCAACAAAGGCAATGCCGCCGGCCTGTTTGGCCTGCAAAGCTTTGGCCGTGACCAGCTTACGCAATCCGGCGGTTACCAGCACCTCTCTTTTTACCAAACGGTTCGTATTATTTTTGAATGATCCGGTACTTACTGTAATTGATCTTTATCAATCCTAACACAAAACAACACCCCTAAAACAGCCTCTTTCACCGCTAATCACTGATTACTAACCATTTTCCGGCATTTAAAACTCCGTAATGGCGCCGCAACCCGTACGCAACCCGTGCGCAACTCGGGTCCCTCCCTCCTAAAACACCCCTTTTCCCCTACTAACATCCCTGTGCAACTCTACCCCCCTACATAAACCCCCACATCACCCTCCTCCCTAACCGCTAACTGCCAACAGCTAACTCCTAACTGCTAACCTCCAACTGCTAATCGCTAACAGCTAACCTCCCCCTCCGTCCGTCGGCTATTTTTCATACATAAAAAGATATTATATAAAAAGTTAAATCTGTTTCGCTAAATACCATAATTTGCTACTTTTTCTATTTTTGTCGGAATTTAAACCCAACGTAATGAATTTTAAACGGACGAATAACATTGTAGGCTGGGTAATTTGTATAATAGCCTGCACTGTGTACATCATGACAATGGAAGCTACCGGCAGTTTATGGGACTGCGGTGAGTTCATTTCCAGCGCTTACAAAGTGCAGGTGCCTCACCCTCCCGGAGCCCCGTTGTTCGTGTTGCTGGGAAGATTGTTCACTATGTTCCTGAAACCCTCTGAAGCCGCCCTGGGCGTAAACCTCATGTCGGCCCTTTCCAGCGGGTTCACTATCCTTTTCCTTTTCTGGACCATCACCCACTTTGCCCGCCGTTTAATGGTAGCTCCCGGTGAAGTGATCAGCAGTGAAAAAATGATCGCTATCATGGGCGCCGGCATCGTTGGCGCTTTAGCTTATACCTTTTCCGATTCTTTCTGGTTCTCCGCCGTTGAAGGCGAAGTATATGCCATGTCATCCCTGTTCACCGCCCTGGTATTCTGGGCCATCCTGAAATGGGAGCATGAGGCAGATGAACTCTATGCCGATCGCTGGATCGTGTTCATAGCCTTTATGATGGGCCTCTCCATCGGCGTACACTTATTGAACCTGTTAACCATTCCGGCCATTGTAATGGTATACTACTTTAAACGTTACAAAGTAACTGCCTGGGGCACTTTCTGGGCCTTCATAGTAGGTTGCGCCGTAACCGGCCTGGTACAGAAGTTTATTATCCAGGATACCATCAAGGCGTCCGGCTACATGGATGTATTCTTTGTAAACAGCCTGGGCATGCCCTTCTTCAGCGGTTTTGCTTTTTATTTCATAGCGCTGGTAATTGTGCTGCTGTTAGGTTACCGCAATGCAAAGCTGGGCCTCTACGCCCCGCTGATCCTGGTAGCCTCCGTGATCATCATCCCCGCATTTAATACTACCGATGGTGGTGGCGTTATCGTGGTAAAGCTGCTGGTAGCCGCTGCTGTGCTGCTGATCCCTTACTTCCTGAAGCTGGCAGGCATAAAAACAAATTCCCCTGCCACCCTGCATTTCAATAAGCTTACAATTTCGTGTATCCTGTTCCTCTTACTGGGTTACTCCACTTATATTACTACTATGGTGCGCTCAACCGCCAACCCATCTGTAGATATGTATAATGTGGATAATCCCATTTCCCTGGTAGGTTACCTGGGCCGCGAGCAGTATGGCGATTTCCCGCTGGTATATGGCCAGGTGTTCACCGCCCGCCCCACCGAGTACAAAGAAACCGGTAATGTATATGCCCGTGGAAAAGATAAATATGAAATAGCCGGCAAAAAGGTAGAACCTGTATATGCCGCCGACGATAAAATGCTGTTCCCCCGCGTATGGGACGGCAGCAACGACCAGGGCCACGCGGATTACTACCGCACCTACCTGGGCCTGCAGCAGGGCGAAAAACCCTCCTTTGCAGATAACATCAAGTTCTTCCTGGGATACCAGGTGAATTTCATGTACTTCCGCTACTTCATGTGGAACTTTGTTGGAAAGCAGAACGATACCCAGGGCTATGGCAACGTACGCGATGGTAACTGGATCTCCGGCATTCCCTTCCTGGATAATTTCCTGTATGGCGATCAGTCCAACATGCCCGACAGCTTAAAGGATAACAAGGCCCACAACCGCCTGTTCTTCCTGCCGCTGATCCTGGGTATTATCGGCTTATTATATCATTATAAGAAACACCGCAGGGATAGCCTCATTGTAGGCCTGCTGTTTTTCTTTACCGGTTTTGCAATTGTGATTTACCTGAACCAGGCCGGCAACCAGCCCCGCGAACGTGATTATGCTTACGTGGGCTCCTTCTATGCCTTTGCCATCTGGATAGGGCTGGGCGTATTATCTGTATATGAGTTCTTTAAGGAAAAACTCAAGCAGCCTAAGATCTCCGCACCGCTGGCATCGGCCCTGTGTATACTGGCCGTACCGGTATTAATGGGCAGCCAGGAATGGAATGACCACGACCGCTCTACTAAAACCGTAGCCCGCGACGTAGCCAAAGATTACCTGGAATCCTGCGCACCCAACGCCATTTTGTTCACCGTAGGTGATAACGATACTTATCCTTTATGGTATGCCCAGGAAGTGGAGAACATACGCCCGGATGTACGCGTGATCAACCTGAGCCTGTTGGGCGTAGACTGGTATATAGATCAGCAGCGCCAGAAAGTGAACCAGAGCGATCCCGTGCCCATGACCTGGAGCGCCGACAAATACCGCGGCGAGAACCGCAACTACATCCGCTTCTACGATGCAGGCGTGTTCCCGCAGGATAAATTCTACAACCTGAAAGAAGTAATGGCCTTCATGGCATCCGACGATCCCCGCGCTAAGCTCAGCACCACAGATGGCAGCCAGGAAAACTTCCTGCCCACCCAAAAGCTGTTCATACCGGTGAATGTAGCCGCTGTGATCAAATCCGGTGTAGTGGATATTAAGGATAGCGCCAAAGTACAGCCGCAGCTGCCCTTCCAGGTATCTAAAAGCTACCTGCTGAAGAACGACCTGGCAGTATACGATATCATTGCCGCCAACGACTGGAAACGCCCCATCTATTTCACCAGCCCCACTGACCTGGGCCTGAATGATTATTTGCAGATGGATGGCTTAACCTACCGCCTGGTACCCATGCATAAGGAGCCTAACAACGATATGCTGGGAGCGGATTTCAACGTGAACTCACCGGTAATGTACAAGAACCTGATGACGAAGTTCGACTTCGGCGGCGCCAACATCAACACCACTTACTTCGACGAACCTAACCGTAAGCTGCTGCAGTACCTCCGTAACGCCTATACGCGTTTAGGAACCGTGCTGGCGCAGGATGGCGCAAAAGACTCTGCGCTTACCGTGCTGAATAAGGCTGACAAGAACCTGCTGGAAAGTACTTTCCCGTATGCCATGACAGCCCCCAACAACATGCATAACTATAGCTCTCTGCAAACAGCATATGCATATTACCTGGCCGGCGACGCGAAGAAAGCCAATGAAATTGCAGCCAAGATCACCCGCGACTGCCAGCAGCAGCTGCAGTACTACCGCTCACTGCCTTCCGGCAAGCTAAGCAACGATCTGCAGCACGATGGCCAGCTCGCCGAACAGTTCATTTCACTGCTGCAACGCATGAAAAATGATTTCGGTGACAGCACCAAACAGCGCGAGCTACCCGGCAGCATCAATACAGTTCCTGATAGCGGCAAATAGTTAATTACGAATTATTCAATTACGAATTACGAATTTTGGAAGTACCTCATCCAGCATTCGTAATTCGTAATCTTTAAGAAATAAAAAGCGGAAGGTTTGAAGCAGGCATCATCGCCTTAAACTTCAAACCTTCCGCTTTTTATGTAATTATCAACTATTTACCTTACCTGGTTACGACCCGGTCATTCCCTCCGCTCCAATCTCCGCTGCATTCAATTCGTAATTCGTAATTAAATAATTCGTAATTAGCTACAGCCGCGCTACCTGCGCTTTCCAATACTCCGCGCTCGCTTTCACCTCAGGCACACTGTTCTCCCAATGATACTCATACTCCGCAGACATATTCCCTTTAAAATGCTGCTTTTTCAGCTCTTTCAGCACACCGGCAATATTGCTATGTCCCTGACCCCAGATCACATCATGGGCTTTGGGTGATTTTTCGCTCATATCTTTCAGGTGCAGGCTCAGTACATGGCCCTGCAGCTTTTTAATGCACTCAACGGGGTCCAGGCCGGAACGTACCCAGTGGCCAACATCAGCGCAGGCGCCAAACAGCGGGCTTCTGCCCTGTATAGCTGCCAGCACGCTGTCGGGGCTCCAGTAATGGGATGGTCTCGGGTGGTCGTGGATCGCTACCTTGATCTTGTATTGATCGCACAGCCTGGAGATCAGGTCCCAGTGCTCATTCTTAGGTTCAGCAGTGATCACCTTTATGCCCATATCTTTGGCAAAGTCAAACATCTGCTGCCATTCTGCTTCATTCTGGGGCGATACCACACCGTATGCCACCAGGGTTTTATGTTTCTTTTTAAATAACGCTTTCAGTTGCTCGCGGCGGGAAGCCGGCATCTTAAAATCCGTGGTACCTTCTATACCATCGCCGATCCGCTGGCCGGAGTAACATTCTACATACTGTATACCGCAGCTGTCCATTTTGTCCAGCGCTTCTGCCAGGGTAAAACGGTTAAAGGTATAGGCCTGTGCGCTCAGCTGCCATCCCATATCATCTGCTTTGGCCTGTGCATGGGCCGCCTGCCAGGCTGCTCCCGCGGTGGTGAGGGCCCCCGCCAGCAGGAACACGTTCATCAGTTTTTTCATGCTTTTTAGATATTTGTTTAGTTAGATAGTTGAAAAATAGTGGCTTTTGCCCAACAATGCAAGGGAATTAATGGTTAACGGCATTCATCCCTCTCCGCTCCAATCTCCGCTGCATTCAATGTAACTGCCAACAGCTAACAGCTAACTCCTGACTCCCACCTCCGTAGGTGAATACCCAAAATGCTTCTTGAAAGCAAACGAAAAGTGCGACAGGTTTTCAAATCCTGCTTCCAGGTAAATATCCGCCGGTTTGCGGTTTTTTTCGCTCAGCTGATAGTGGGCCAGCTCCAGCCGTTTTTGCGTTAGCCAGCGCTGCGGGCTTACAGCAAACGCTTTTTTGAAATCCGTTTTAAAAGTAGTGAGGCTGCGGCCCGTAAAATAGGCGAACTTTAGCAGCGGCATATTAAACATAAAGTTCTTCTCCATAAAATCAACCAGGTCTATCTTACCCGGCAGGGAAAAATTTGCCAGGCAGCGGTCTATGGTAGCGTCGAGCGTACGCAGAATGGTGATCGCCTCTTCCAGCTTTACGGATACGATCGCCGGCGGAATGCCTTCTTCCAGCTCAAAGTACGGCAGCAGCGAGCCGAAAAAGCTTTCCAGCAAAGGATGGGTCTCATAACTCCTGATACTATGGCCCTGACAAGGCGTTAGCACCGGCTCATGGCGGGTATAATAGGCTTTCAGGCGTTCCTCCCGGAGGCTGATAGTGATCGATTTATAAGGTTTGCCGTCTTTAGAATATTTGATGAACGTTGCCAGCTGGTTACGGGGACAAAACCAGGTGTCCCCCGGCTTTAAAATATAGGTTTGATCGGCAATAATAACCTTCACCTCACCGGATATGAGGTGGCCAAATGAGTGATCCCCCGAAAGCAGATCGATCTTGAGATACTTATCCTGGATACAGGGCAGCATGATCTCTTCGGAGGCAGTCCAGTATATAGACATAATCTGTAGCTTTTGATAGTACAAAGGAACGCATCAATCCTTATTGAAAGATGCGTTCCTTTAAGAAGTTTATTCCACGGCGAATTTAATGCCGGTTAATTGCTCGCTCAGTGCCCAGAGCTTTTGGGCGTTCTCCTTATCAACAGCTTCGGGTGTTACGCCTTTGCTCATTACAAAATTTTCCGGGTCGTAGCCTTTCCATTCCGTATCCAGCGGCGCCACTTCGGTATCTTCACAATAAACGCCGCCAATGTTTGCCAGCTTAGGACTGGTGGCGCACCAAACAGTGGTAGAGGCACCCTCTTCCAGGTTTTTGTAACCGTTGTAAGGGTCGTGCCGGAAACTGCCGTCTTCATTATAGATCCCGAAATTACCTAACGTTTCCTGGGATAGGTCCCGGCCCAGATCCGTTCCCGCTATGGCGCCCGGATGCAGGCTATAGGACCTTATTCCATGGGTCTGCGCACGCTTATCCAGTTCTACCGTAAAAAGGATATTCGCTGCTTTTGCACGGGCATAGGCAGCTGACTGGTCGTAAGGCTGATGCTCAAAATTAGGATCATCCAGGTCAAGGGGCGCCATATGATGTCCCCACGACGAAACGTTCACCACCCGGGCGCCGTTTGCATTCTTTAAGGCCGGCCATAAACGGGCGGTGAGCTGAAAATGCCCCAGGTGATTGGTCGAGAACTGTGATTCATAACCACGGGCATCACGGCGCAAAGGCGACCACATAATACCGGCATTATTGATCAGCAGCTGCAATGGTTTTTGCAGCGCCAGGAATTGATCCGCAAAGGCATCGATCGATGCCGGATCCATCAGGTCCATTTCCAGTACAGTCACATTAGGTATGCCGGCAAGGTTCTTTTTGGCCTTTTCGGGAGTTCTGGCCGGTACATACACTGCTGCACCCGCTGCAGCCAGGGCCTTTACAGTTGCTACGCCAATGCCCGCATAACCACCTGTTACAATAGCTGTTTTTCCGCTCAGGTCTATGCCCTGTATAACTTCCGTTGCTGTTGATGCCGCATCGAATCCTGAACCTATAGGCTGCTGTAAAGCGCCGTAATAATTATTTGCTTTAGTTTCCATCAGTTTAATGATTTTATTTAAAGCAAAGTTCAGGCATTTGCCTGCCAGGCTGGTTTGTTCAAAAGGCGAAAGATGCTTTGTTCAAAAGGCGGCCGTCGCCCATATCCGCAATCATATCTCTATCCCATCCTATCTCTCCAGCAACCCATCGCACCCCTTACAGCTAAAAGCTAGCCGCTAACTGCTTCCTTTAATTCCCAATTCTCTCCTCTTTTCCGTAATTTTAGAAAATGAAAACGGAGATGCATTAAAAACGGAAAAAAAGACACTACACGGAGGCAACCAAAGCGCCTTCTCTTTCGAAATCATTAAAAACTCAATTTACACGACCGTCTTCACGCTTAAAAAGAACGGAACCCACAGATCTCACGAAAGCACTTCGATCTATGGATCTCCCTGAAGACCAATCATTACGGTGCATTAATCATAGGATGAAATCAAAATTCAGATGAGAGGATTACAATTTTCCAGGTTTGTGCCTGGTGAAGATGACAAATCGCCCTTTGAGAAGCTCCTGAACCTTTTTACACAGTTGCTTACTTATACCAGCGGCGATGTTACGGAAGCCCTGCAATGGCTTACAGAGCTGGATAAAGAATATAACCTGACCAATGAAGAATACGGTATAGGCGATTTTATACAGGAGCTGAAAGACAAAGGCTATATCCGGGAAAATGAAGAGAGCGGCCAGATCAGCATTACCGCAAAAACCGAACAGGATATCCGCAAAAAAGCCCTGGAAGAGATCTTCGGCAAGCTGAAGAAATCTACCATGGGGGATCATAATATCCGCAAATCCGGACAGGGCGATGAGCTGAATGCGGACACCCGCTCCTACCAGTTCGGCGATCCGCTGGAACAGATAGATGTTACGGACTCCCTCCGCAATGCGCAGATCAACCACGGCATTGAAGCCTTTTCCATTAACCAGGACGACCTGGTGATCAAGGAAACCGACTTCAAAACACAAACCAGCACCGCGCTCATGATCGATATCTCCCACTCCATGATCCTGTACGGCGAGGACCGCATTACTCCCGCCAAAAAGGTTGCCATGGCGCTGAGTGAGCTGATCACCACCCGCTATCCCAAGGATACGCTGGATATTATTGTGTTTGGGAACGATGCCTGGCAAATAGAGATCAAAGACCTGCCTTACCTGCAGGTAGGCCCTTACCATACCAATACAGTAGCCGGCCTGGAGCTGGCCATGGACATTCTGCGCCGCCGCCGCAACCCGAACAAGCAGATCTTTATGATCACAGATGGGAAGCCCACCTGCCTTAAGAACGGGAAGCAGTACTATAAGAACAGCTTTGGCCTGGACCGCAAGATCCTGAACCGTACGCTGAACCTGGCCGCACAATGTAAAAAGCTGAAAATACCCATCACCACCTTCATGGTAGCCTCCGATCCCTGGCTGCAGAAATTTGTGACGGAATTTACAGAAACCAACAACGGTAAGGCCTTTTTCTCCGGCCTCGACAAACTGGGACAGTTCCTGTTCTACGACTTTGAAAGCGGGAAAAAGAAAATGCTGTAACTAGCACACATCAATTTTAACACACCATTAATACCGGGATACACTATTATTGTAGCAGTACCCGACTATTAATTATTAATTCTTCATTATTAATTATTGTATGAATACGAACATAAGAACGCTGGGAGAACTGAAAAAGAGCGGCTATAAACCTAAAACAGTAAAGGAAGAGATCAGGCAAAACCTCATTCGTAAACTGCAACAGAAAGAAAATACCTTCCCCGGCATCATCGGTTATGATGATACGGTGATACCCGATACGGAAAGAGCCCTGCTGTCACGCCACAACATTTTATTCCTAGGGCTGCGCGGCCAGGCCAAAACACGCATGGCCCGCCAGATGATAGAATTGCTGGATGAATACATTCCCGTTATAGCAGGATCAGAAGTGAACGATAATCCTTTTGAGCCCCTCTCACGCTACGGCCGCGACCTGGTAGCGGAAAAAGGCGATCAAACACCCATTGAATGGCTTTCCCGGGATGCGCGCTACGGTGAAAAGCTGGCCACACCGGATGTATCCGTAGCAGACCTTATCGGCGATATAGATCCCATTAAAGCAGCTAACCTGAAGCTAAGCTATGCAGATGAGCGTGTGATCCACTTCGGCATCATTCCCCGCTCCAACCGCGGCATTTTTGTGATCAACGAGCTGCCCGATCTGCAGGCCCGCATACAGGTAGCCCTGTTCAACATCCTCCAGGAAGGCGATATACAGATCAGGGGTTTCAAAGTACGCATGCCGCTGGATATCCTGTTCGTGTTCACCGCTAACCCGGAAGATTATACGAACCGCGGCGCCATCGTAACACCGCTGAAAGACCGTATAGAAAGCCAGATCGTAACCCACTATCCAAAAACAGTGGAGAACTCCCTGCTGATCACGGAACAGGAAGCCGATGTGCACGATGAGCAAAAAGGAAAAGTACATTTATCCGACCTGGTAAAACGCCTCATAGAGCAGGTAGCCTTTGAAGCCCGCAACAGCGAGTACGTGGATAAAAAGAGCGGTGTATCCGCCCGCTTAACCATTGCCGCATATGAAAATGCAGTAAGCGCCGGCGAACGCAGGGCCATCATCAATAAAGAAAAGGAAACGCATGTTCGTATAGCCGATCTGCAGGGCATTGTACCCGCCATTACCGGTAAAATAGAGCTGGTGTATGAAGGCGAGCAGGAAGGCCCGCTGCAGGTAGCATTTAACCTGCTGGACAAAGCCATGCGTACCCTGTTCGCCAACTACTTTCCGAACCCGGATTCATTTAAAAAGCGCAGCAAACAGGCCGCCGCAGCCCAGGAAAACCCTTACCGCACCGTTATTCAATGGTTTGATAAGGGCAATACCGTGAACCTGCTGCAGGATGTAAGCGACAAGCAATATGAAACCGCGCTCCAGAAAGTAGAGGGACTGAAAGATCTTATCAAGACCAAGTTCCCGCACACCAATGGCAAAGAGCAGCTGCTGCTCATGGAATTTGTGCTGCATGGCCTGGCCGCCTACTCCCTCATCAGCAAAAAGATGGTGGAGAACGAAACCCGCTTCAGCGACCTGCTTGGCACCATGATGAACTTCACCATGGGCAACGAAGAACAGGAAGAAGATACATTTTAACATGTGCCACACATAGATCAAATGTCCTGCACTCACCCTGCAGGACATTTTTTTACCCTCCGCCCTTAAAGAAGGTATTCATTTGTTTCATTTCAGGTTCTTATTTTTTGCATTTTTGCTTTTTACTTTCTCCCTTTTTGCTTTTTGCTGTTGCATTTGCTATCTTGTCTTGCTAACCTTTCCACGAACTAACACAACACATCGTTATGAACAATTCCCGAAGAGATTTCATCCGCTCCGCCTCCACCATGGTGGCCGCGGCAGCCATGCCTTCCGCATTAAATGCATTTCCAAAATTAGTGGCCCCCAGCGACCGCCTGAATGTAGCCGCCATCGGCATCAACGGCATGGGCTGGGCCGACCTGACCGCCATGCTCAAAAACCCGGCAGCACAGTGCGTAGCCCTCTGCGATGTCGATAAAAATGTGCTGGACAAGCGCGCCGCTGAGCTGGCGCAGAAAGGTATTAAGGTAAAAACGTATAGCGATTACCGTAAGCTGCTGGAAAGTAAGGATATTGATGCCGTTATCATTGGCACGCCGGACCATTGGCACGCCCTGCAAATGACAGAAGCCTGCGCCGCAGGAAAAGATGTATATGTGGAAAAACCGATCGGCAATTCCATAGCCGAATGTAATGCCATGGTAGCCGCACAGGAGCGCCACCAGCGCGCAGTGCAGGTAGGCCAGTGGCAACGCAGCCAGCAGCATTTTAAAGACGCCATCGACTTCGTATACTCCGGCAAGCTGGGCCAGGTACGCCTGGTAAAAGCCTGGGCATATATGGGCTGGATGAAGTCCATCCCCAAAAAGCCCGATGGTACCCCGCCCGCTGGTGTAGACTATGACATG
>Ga0207426_1002500_pt1 | contig 11622 bp, 11 predicted proteins | sample AraplaMF_Cvi_mMS_FD_184265 | JGI IMG/M metagenome (GOLD analysis project Ga0207426, IMG submission 184265) | Arabidopsis root microbial communities from the University of North Carolina, USA - plate scrape MF_Cvi_mMS (SPAdes) (version 2) | ecosystem: Host-associated > Plants > Roots > Endosphere...
GACCCCGAAGCCGCCCGCGACCAGGATCTTGAGCGTCACCGGTTCGACGGCGGCGGACCGTCGGCGGCGATCGGAACGCCCGAAGGCCATGGGATTCTTCTCCTGAATTGCCGTGTATACGGGTGGACCTCACGCTTGATCCCGAGCCTCGGCGCACGGGCAGCAGGTGCAAGGGAACGGTACAACGTGCGCAGCACGGCGCCCACTTGAGATGGGTCACGCTCGGGACACGCCGTGGGGCAGAGGTCGCCAACCTGCCCAAATGGGCAGTGGGCGGCGGTTGGCGGCGGGGTCGCGGAACCGCGGCGGTCAGCGCGCGGTGAGGGCGCCGGGACGGTCGAGCAGGCCCAGCACGCTCACGAGGCTGGATTCGATGAAGGCGCAGAGTTCGTCCCGGGCGCCGGGCTCCTCGGCGGGCCAGCTGATGACCGCCTCCTCGGCGAACGCCATCCAGGCACGGGAGGCCAGGGCGAGCCGCGGGGCGTCCGGCATGCCGAGCCGTCGCTGGCCGTCGCGCACCCGCCGGGCGAGGGTCTCCCGGGTCGCGCCGACGATGTCGGTGACGGCGGGGTGGCTGCCGGCGGCGCCCCGTACCAGCGCGAGATACACCTGACGGTGTTCCAGGACGTAGGCCACGAAGCCGGCGATGAAGGACCGCATCCAGGCGACCGGCTCCAGTGAGCCGTCCGGTTCCGTCGCGGCGGTGAAGCGGTCGCAGGCGGTGCGGACCACCGCGCGGTAGAAGTCGCGCTTGCAGTCGAAGTAGTGGAAGAGCAGTCCGCGGGAGATCCCGGCCCGGCGGGCGACCTCGTCGGTGGACAGCTCGTCCAGGGAACGGTCGGCGAGCATCTCCAGACCGATGCCGACCAGCTGCTCCCTGCGCTGGTCGGGCGTGAGGCGGGTGGTTCGCTTGCCGGACATGCCCGCAGTTTACGGCGGCGGGGGGCCGGGACGGCCGCGATGTCCCGGCCCGCCACGGCGTCAGACGTACTGTCCGAGGTGCGCCAGGATCGGCGGCATGACGAGGCCGGGGGCCTCTTCGGGCAGCCAGTGGCTGGCCCCCTCCAGGACTTCGAAGCGGTACGGGCCGTCCACCCACTCCCCCGTCGACTCGGCCGCGCCCCGGCCCAGGGCGACATCCTCGCTGCCCCACAGGAAGAGGGTGGGGACGGTGATCCGGCCGGCCGGTACGGAGATGATCGCCTCCGGGGCGCGGTACCAGTTCAGCGTGGCGGTGAGCGCGCCCGGCGCGGAGAGCCGGCGGACGTTGTCGTCCACCAGGGCGGCGGGCACCTTGCCGCCGTACGCGGCGCGCAGCCGGGCGGCGTCGTCGGCGAGCAGGGCGGCCTCCGCGGCGCCGTCGTCGCGGCGGAAGAAGCGGACGTAGTCGAGCATGTGGTGCTGGACGGAGTCCTCGGCGGCCGCGCGGTTGAGTGCGTCCGGGTGTGGAGTGGCCAGCACGGTCAGGGACTTGAGCCGCTCGGGGTGGGCGCCGGCCACGGCCCAGGCGACCATGCCGCCCCAGTCGTGGGAGACCAGGTGGAAGCGGCCCGCGCCCTGGGAATCGGCGAAGGCGAGGGCGTCGGCGACGAGTTCGGGCACGGCGTAGTCGGCGATCCGGGGCGGGCGGGCGCGCGGGGAGTAGCCTCGCTGGTCGACGGCGACGGCGCGGTAGCCGGCCGCGCCGAGGGCGGTGAGCACATCGCTCCAGGAGTCGGCGAATTCGGGCCAGCCGTGCAGCAGCAGGACGAACTCTCCGTCGGTGGGCCCGCAGGCCAGGGCGTCGTAGGTGTGCTGGCCGACCTGGATCTCCAGGTGGTCGAAGGGTGCCGGGGTCGCGTCCGGGGCCATGGCGGCGGATCTCCTTCTGTTGACAGCTGCTCAATAGGCACCGTACCGCGCCATTGAGCGTTGCTCAACAAACCTCGCACGTCGCGCCCGGGGCGGGCCCGGCACCCCTCACCCGGGCCGCGGCTCGGCCGTCAAGACCCCACCCGTCGGCGGTAATCTGAAACCCAGCAGCATGTCGCCGTACCGGGGGGCCGATCCGGAGCGGAAGTGCTGGATGGAGCAACGCCACACCACCCCCACCCCGCAGCCCGACGAGCTGCTGCGCCGCCTCGGCCACCTCACCGGCCAGGTGATGGCACGGATCAAGCTCCAGCAGGCACGGGTGGCGCTGGCCGTGGAACTCCAGCGGCACATGCTCCCGCCCGAGCTGCCGGGGCTGCCGGGCCTCCAGACCGCGGCCCGGTACGTACCGGCGCAGACGGGTCTGGACATCGGGGGCGACTGGTACGACGCGTTCGTGCTGCCGGACGGCTCGATCGGCTTCGCCATCGGCGACGTCCAGGGCCATGACGTCGAGGCCGCCGCCTTCATGGGCATGGTCCGCACCGGCCTGCGCGCCATAGCGGGCGCCACAACCGACCCTGGCGACGTGCTGAGCCGGGCCAACGACCTGCTGGTGTCGATGAGCTCCGATCTGCTGACGACCTGCACCTTTCTGCGCTTCGACCCGGTCGCGGCGGAGCTGGCCGCCGCCCGCGCCGGCCATGTACCGGCGATCTGGGGCACCGCCGAGGGCGCGCAGGTGGTCCAGGACCCGGGCGGCCTGCCGCTGGGCCTCTTTCCCGACGCGGCGTACCCGGTCACCCGCCGTCATCTGTCCCGGGCGGGAGCGTTCGTGCTGATCACCGACGGGGTGGTGGAAGGGCCGACCTACCCGATCGAGAAGGGGCTGGCGCGGGTGGCCTCACTGGTCGGCGCGGCGTACGACGCGGACGCCGACGAACTGGCCGGCGAGGTGATCGCGGTGGCCGATCTGACCGGGCACCGCGATGACGCCGCCGTGCTCGTCCTCCGCCACAGCGGCGGTCCCTACACCTAGCGGCAGCCCGGCTGCACGGCAACGAGTGGAGGTCCGGTGAGGCACACCGAGTGGCTCGGGCGTCATGGCGCCACCGCCGCGTGGATCCTCGGCGTCGCCGCCGTCTACTACGGCAGCGCCGAGCTCGGGCTGCTCCAGGAACTGGTCCGCGGGCAGGTCACCCCGCTGTGGCCGCCGACCGGTATCGCGCTGACCGCGCTGCTGCTGCTCGGGCCGCGCGTCTGGCCGGGGATCGCGCTCGGCGCCTTCCTGGTCAATGTGTCGCTGGGCCCGTCGCCGGCCGTGGTGCTCGCGATCGTCGCGGGCAACACGCTCGGTCCGCTGCTCGCCTACCGGCTGCTGCGCCGCGCGGGGTTCCGCGTCGAGCTGGACCGGCTGCGGGACGCCGTCGCGCTGGTGTTCCTCGGCGCGCTGACCGGGATGCTGGTGAGCGCGACCATCGGCAGCGGCGCCCTGGTGCTCTCCGGAGCGCTGCCGCCGGGGGAATTCTGGCCGACGTGGGCGGTGTGGTGGACCGGCGACGCGATGGGCGTACTGGTGATCACGCCGGTGCTGCTGCTCCTGAGCGCCGCCCGATGGCCGACGAGGGAGCAGATCCGTCCGCTCCGGTGGCTGGAGGCGGCGCTGCTGGTGGCCTGCACCTGCGCGGTCACCCTGCTGGCCGTGAGCAGTTCGGTGAATCTGCTCTATCTCGTCTCGCCCTGTCTGATCTGGGCCGCGTTCCGCTTCCAGCGGGCGGGCGCCGCCCCGTGTGCGCTGCTCGTCTCGACGATCGCGATCGTCGCGGCCGCCGAGGCATGGGGGCCGTTCGCCCGGCAGGACCTGCTCACGAACATGGCCACCCTCCAGGCCTTCAACGGGATCACCGCGCTGACCGCGCTGCTGCTCGCGGCGGTCGTCACCGAGCGGCGCAACACCCATGAGGAGATCCGCCGGGTCTGCGCCCAGCTGGCGGAGGCGATCTCCCGGCTGGATCCGGGCGCCGCCGTCGAGCAGTGGCCGCCGCCGCGGAAGCAGAACCCGGACGACGACGGCTGAGCCGCCCGGCTGATCACAGCGCGCGCAGGCCCTCGATCACCTCGCGCAGCACCTTCTCGTCGGGCAGCTCGGCGGGCGGCACCGGCCTGCTGACGTGGACCAGCTCCGCGTCCAGCAGATCCCCGATCAGGACCCGGACAACGCCGACCGGCAGATCGAGTTCGGCCGCCAGCTCGGCGACCGACAGCGGCTCCTGCCGGCACAGCGCGACGATCTCGACATGCTCGGGCGAGAGCATCTGATCGTCGACGGCCTCGTCCCTGCGACTCTCGGCGATCACCAGCGCGATCAGGTCGAGGCGGCCCTCCGCCGCCGTACGGGTGCGCCCGCGCGTCATGGCATACGGCCGGACGACCGGGCCCGCGTCGTCGTCGAACCAGCGCGCCGTCTCCCGGTCCCGCGCCGTCCGGCCGTCCTGCTCACTCATGCCGCAACCTCGCCGCGCCCGCGGGGCGCGCATCTCTGCACGAAGAGCCGGCTGCCCGCGCGCATGGCGTCACCCTCGTCGTTCTCAGGGGGTCAGGCCGGCCCGGGGCGCGGTGCCCAGGTGCGTGCCCACGCGCTTGACCAGCAGCGTCATCTCGTACGCGATCAGCCCGACATCGGAGTCCGCATCGGCCAGTACGGCCAGGCAGCTGCCGTCGCCGGCCGCACTGACGAACAGGAACGCATCGTCCAGCTCAACCATGGTCTGCCGGACCTGGCCCGCGTCGAAGTGCCGGCCGACGCCCTTGGCCAGGCTGTGGAAGCCCGACGCGACCGCGGCCAGATGCTCGCCGTCCTCGCGGGTCAGGTCCTTGGAGGCGCCGGTGGCCAGGCCGTCACTGGAGAGGATGAGTGCCTTGCGGATGGAGCCGACCCGCTCGACCAGTTCGTCCAGCAGCCAGTTCAGCTCGCCGACTCCCTTCGCCGAGACCGGTGCGGTGGAAGCTGCTGCCTTCGGTGCGGTCATGGACCGTCCCCTCCCGATGTGGTTCCTGGTGGTGCTGTGCTGCCCGTGTCGCCGTCGTGGTCAACGGTGTCACGGGCGTCCGGTCCTGTGCGGTCCGGGCCTGTGGTGTCCGCGGCCGGGTCCTCGCCCCGCGGTGGCGTGCCGGTCGCGCGCGGCTCCTCGCCGTTGTCGCGCCGTCCGCGCTGCCAGCCGCGCTGGAGCGAGGCCATCTTGGCGCGTACCGCCTCGGCGTCCCGGTCGTCCGCGGCCGGCACGGTGCCGCGCGCCTCGGCCGGTTCGGCGGCGTCGGCCCTGAGCTGGGGCGCGAGACTGGCCTGCCGCACCCGGCGGGGCAGGCCGGTGGACGTGGTCGGCGCGGGCGTGTCCGGTCCCCCGGCGCGCTGCGGGGCGTCGGGCGCCGGGGCCTGGGGCGTGTCGGACGACGACGGCCGGTCCGCGGCACGCCCCGAGCCCTCGGGGCCAGGACGGCCGGAGCCCTCGGCGGCGGGGCGTTCGGTGTCCCGCTTGCGCTGGGCGTCGCGGTCGTCGACCGTACGGCCGTGGTCGGAGACCAGCACCGGCGGGCGTCGGCGGCGCGGCAGCGGAGCCGGTCCGCCGGGCGCCTGATCCCGGGTCTGCTGGTGCTGTTCGCCCTCCGGGGCGGGCGGCACGGGGGCGATACCGCGCGGCGCCGGGGACGATCCGGCCGGGGTGGCGGGGCCCTTCGCCTCGCGGCCGCGTTCCCGCTTCCGGAAGAGGCCGTCCTCCTCGTCGGGGACCGGCTCATCCGGGCCGAGCGGTGCCTCGAGTTCGACCGGTCCGTCGATGACGGCCGGGTCCCGCTCGCGCTCGGGCCGCGGCACCGGCAGCTGCGCCAGCGCGGCCAACTTGCCCGCCGCGTGCTCCAGTTCGTTGCCGACGGAGGCGCCGGGAGCCGGCTCGTCGTCGTCCCGGCCGCCGTCGGCGGTCTCGGTGAGGAGCGTCCCGGGGAGGAAGACCACGGCGGTGGTACCGCCGTAGGGCGAGGGCTGGAGGGAGACCCGTACGTTCTGCCGCTGGGCGAGCCGGCTGACCACGAACAGCCCGAGCCGGTCGGTGTCGGACAGCTCGAACTCGGGGGTCTCGGCGAGCCGGAGATTGGCCTCCAGCAGCAGGTCGGACGCCATGCCCAGACCGCGGTCGTGGATCTCCAGGGTGTAGCCGTTGGCGACGCGCTCGCCCAGCACCTGGACGGCGGTGTGCGGCGGGGAGAAGACGGTGGCGTTCTCCAAGAGTTCGGCGATCAGATGCGTGAGGTCGGACACCGCGGGGCCGTCCACCGCGAGCCGCGGCATCCGGCGCACCTCGATCCGCTCGTAGTCCTCCACCTCGGCGACCGCCGCGCGCACCACGTCCATCAGCTGGATCGGTTTGCGCCACTGCCGGGAGGGGGCCGCGCCGGAGAGGATGACCAGGCCCTCGGCGTGCCGGCGCATGCGGGTGGTCAGGTGGTCGATCCGGAAGAGGTCGGCGAGTTCGTCGGTGTCCTCGGTGCGCCGTTCCATGGCGTCCAGGAGGGTCAGCTGGCGGTGCAGCAGAACCTGGCTGCGGCGGGCGAGGTTGACGAACACCTCGGAGACGCCGCGGCGCATCTCGGACTGCTTGACGGCGGCCTCGATCGCGGCCCGCTGAAGGGTGTTGAGCGCCTGGCCGACCTGGCCGGTCTCGTCCTGGCCGAAGACGAGCCGGGGCGCCTCGGTCTCCACATCAATCTGTTCGCCCGCGGCGAGCCGCCGCATGACGCTCGGCAGCCGGACGCCGGAGACGTCATGGGCGGCCTTGCGCAGCCGGATGAGGTCGCGCACATGGCGGCGTCCGATCCGGAACGAGACGATGATCGAGACCAGCACCGCGACAAAGCCGAGGACACCGGCGATGGCGGCCTTGAGCAGGATGTTGGTGGCGACCGGGGCGACCCGCTCCTGGTAGCGGTCACCGGCGGCCTTGCCCATCCGCTGGAGGTCGCCGAGGACCTTCTTCGCCGCGGTGTTCCATCGTTCGGCGTTGACCGTTCCCGGTCCGCCCTGGGCGCCGGCGGCGATCACCCGGTCCTCGTAGGACGTCAGCTCGCGGGCCGGTGCGGAGTGCCAGTAGTCCGCGTAGAGACCGCGGTCCTTCGCGGGCAGCATGGGGAGGCTCGTCTCGTAGAGGACCCGGCGCTCGGCGACCAGGTCGGACAGCGCCCGCAGATCGCGCTTGCTCATGCTGCCGGAAGCGAGCACCGCGGACATCAGGGCGTCCTCGCGGGCTACGGCCTCCCGGGCGCGGGTGACGATGACCAGCGCCCGGCCCTGCTTGTCCATCTCCACGTTCTCCAGGGCGTGGAGCGCGGAGAGGAAGTCGTAGCTGGGGTCGACGAGGGAGTTGTAGCCCTCCAGGGCCTCGTCGCGGGAGACGGTGTTGTCCTCGACCTGGGCGCGCAGCGAGCCGAGTCCGGACAGGCCCTTGAGGATGCCGCGCATCCGGTGGCCGGTGTCGCCGGTGAGGTCCGCGCGGATGTCGCGGGTGCCGGCGTCGGTGCGGAGCCGGGTGACGGCCTCGTCGGTGGCCCGGGACCGTGCCCGCAGCTCGCCGAGCGCGTCGGCGCCGCGCCGGTCGGCGAGGTACAGCAGGCTCTGGCGGCGCTCGCGTTGCAGCGCCTGGACGACGTCCTCGACCGGATACCCCAGCTTCTGTACGACGTTGCCGACGTCCAGGAGCTGGTCGGCCTCCCGCCCGGTGAGGTAGGTCATGAACGCCCACATGGACGTCAGGGACACCAACGGTACGAGCAGCAACGCCACGATCTTCCGGCGGACCGACTTCCCGCGAAAGCGCATGGCCTCCCCTACGTCAACCCCGGCGCACGGGGGTGGTGTTCCGTCAACAAACGGCGTGAGCCTACTACTCTCGGGTGACCGAGCCGAAGGCCTCTTCGGAGGTGGGGGCGGGTGCCGGGGAGGGATCGTCATGAGTTGTCCGGTGATTCCCGGACAACCCGCCCGTGTTTCCGGGACCGGCCGAGGTCATCGGTGTCCGGCGGGAAGCCGGTCGGTTGGCCGGTTTTGCTCTACCCCGGGGTAACCCTGTGCACGCTCGGTACGTGACCATGGGAAGGGACGGGGTGCGGCACCAGGGGCGTGTACCGGTGAAATCCGGGCAACCACCAGGGAGCCGGACACGCGGGGAGAGTGCGGGGAGAGTGACGCGGTCATGGACACCGGCAGACAGCCTTTGTGGCAGGAGGAACCGGCGGCCCGGCGCCGGATGGCGGAGCCGGTACGCACCGCCGCAGTGCGTGCCGTCATCATCGTGGCGCTCACGCTGATCCAGGCCATGGTGGCGTTCCTGAGCACGCTGGCGGGCTCCTGGCTCGCGTTTCCCGCGGTGCTCAGTACGGTCGCCAGCACCGTGGTCGCCACCTGGGGCGTGCTGGACGTCTGGGTGACCCGCCAGGTGTGGGTGCAGCGCAACGGGGTGCGCTCACAGCCGAGCAGTACGGCCCGGGAGCTGCGCCGCGAGCGGCGCCGGGCCCGGCGGCAGCAGCGCCGGGAGTCCCGGAAGGCTTCGTCGGGGATCGATCGCGCGGCCGCGTGACCGACGGGGTTTTACGCCACCGCCTCTTCCCGCACGGCGGGCCGCACATGAATGATGCCGTCCAGGACGTCCACCTGGTGCGTGCGCACCGGCCGGCGGGCGGGCAGGCAGGTCGGCGCCCCGGTGCGCAGGTCGAACAGGGCCGCGTGCAGCGGGCATTCGACGAAGCAGCCCTCGACCCAGCCCTCGGAGAGCGAGGCGTCCTGGTGGCTACAGGTGTCATCGACGGCGTAGTAGCCGCCCTCGGCGTGGAAGACGGCGATGGCCGGTGTGGCGTCATCGATCTCGATCCGGACGGACTCGCCCTCGGGCAGGTCCTCGATACGGCAGACGGGAATCATCTGGCCCCCCTCTCGCTGATCGGTATCATGTGTTCTGAATAACGCACCGCATAGCGCGATGCGCAACAGAATCCAAGCCGGGGAGCGGGCCGTCAAGGGCTTCCCGGCAGATGCCTTCAGACGTGCCCCGCGGGGCCACCGGGTGGTGACACAAAGACCCATGTCGAAGACTTCCGATACGGCAGACGACCGGTCCGAGGAACGGCGCGGCGGAGCGGGATCCGTCCAGTCCGTGGACCGCGCGGTGAGTGTGCTGGAGATCCTGGCCAAGCTGGGCGAGGCCGGGGTGACCGAGATCAGCGAGGAGTTGGGCGTCCACAAGTCCACCGCGTTCCGGATCCTCGGGGTGCTGGAGAACCGCGGGCTGGTGGAGCAGGAGAGGGAGCGCGGGAAGTACTACCTGGGCGCCGGGGTGCTGCGGCTGGCGGGTGCCGCGGCGATCCGGCTGGACATCTCCCAGGAGGGCCAGCCGGTGTGCCGGGCGCTCGCCGAGGACACCGGGGAGACCGCCAACATCGCGGTGCTGGACGGCGATGCCGCGGTCAACATCATGCAGGCCAGGGGCTCCGCCGCGGTCACCGCGTACAACTGGCTGGGCCGCCGGACCCCGCTGCACGCCACCGCCAGCGGCAAGGTCCTGCTGGCGTATCTGCCGGCCCCGCGCCGGGAGACCCTGGTGACCCGCAAGCTGCCGCGGTTCACCGAGCACACCCTGACCACGGCGGCCGGTCTGCGCGAGCAGCTGACCGCGGCGCTGGAGGACGGATTCGCCTGCACCAGCGAGGAGTTGGAGATCGGGCTGAACGCGGTGGCGGCGCCCGTGCGGGCCCACGACGGCGCGGTGATCGGCGCGATCGGCGTCTCGGGACCGGCGTACCGGATGGAGCGTCAGCTGCTGCCGGAGCTCGCGGAGCGGGCCGCGAAGGCGGCCGCCGACCTCTCCCGCCGGATGGGGTACCCGGGTTGAGCGGGTAGCGGAAAATCCCTCTTGACGGATCCCTGGCGGACTTCCAGCATGTCTCCTATAGCGCAACCAAGCGCACTATAGGCAACACGGCGACGGAGGCGGACCGGCCTCCACCACCGTCCCCGTTCTCAGCACAGCGCACCACTCCCACCCCTCACCCGCATCCGTGTCACCGCACGCGTGCCACCCGCCCTGCCGCCGCCGCAGGCGCTGCTTTAGGAGTGAGACATGCCGCACGAAGCCCGCGCCGTCGTCGCCCTCAAGAAGGGCGCCCCCGTCGAGGTGCTGCCGATCCTCGTGCCCGACCCCGGCCCGGGCGAAGTGCTCGTGACCGTCCAGGCCTGCGGGGTGTGCCACACCGATCTGCACTATCGCGACGGCGCGATCGGCGACGACTTCCCCTATCTGCTCGGCCACGAGGCGGCCGGCGTCATCGAGGCCGTCGGCCCCGGTGTCACCGAACTCGCGCCCGGCGACTACGTGGTGCTCGCCTGGCGGGCGCCCTGCGGCCAGTGCCGCGCCTGCCGTCGCGCCCGCCCCTGGTACTGCTTCGCCTCCCGCAACGCCACCCGGCCCATGACCCTGCTGGACGGCACCGAGCTGACGGCGGCCCTGGGCATCGGCGCGTTCGCCGAGAAGACGCTGGTCGCCGCCGGGCAGGCGGTGAAGGTCGATCCGTCGGCGCGCCCGGAGGCCGCGGGGCTGATCGGCTGCGGGGTGATGGCCGGGTACGGCGCGGCGGTGCACACCGGTGGCGTGGGCAGCGGGGACACCGTCGCCGTGATCGGCTGCGGCGGCGTCGGCAACGCCGCCATCGCGGGCGCCTCCCGGGCGGGGGCGCGACGTGTCATCGCTGTGGACCTCGACGACGGCAAGCTGGACGCCGCCGAGCGGTTCGGCGCCACCGACACCGTCAACTCCCGTGGCACGGACCCGGTCGAGGCGGTCCGGGCGCTCACCGGCGGGCACGGCGCCGATGTGGTGATCGACGCGGTGGGCCGCCCGGAGACCTACCGGCAGGCGTTCTACATGCGCGACCTGGCCGGCACGCTCGTCCAGGTCGGCGTGCCCGAGCCGGACATGCGGATCGAGCTGCCGCTCATCGATCTCTTCTCGCGCGGCGGTGCGCTGAAGTCCTCCTGGTACGGCGACTGTCTGCCCAGCCGCGACTTCCCGGTACTGATCGATCTGTTCCTGAGCGGCAAGCTCGATCTGGAACGGTTCATCAGCGAGACCATCGAACTCGACGACATCGAACCGGCCTTCGCCAAGATGCAGCGCGGGGAGGTCCTGCGGTCGGTGGTGGTGGTCTGACCGCCCGCAGGTCCCCTGCGCCGCCGGTCACCCGCCGGCCGGGTCCGCCTGCTCCTCGGGAGCCGGGTCCTCCGGGCGGCGGTACATCCGCGTCGCCGTGATCTGCCCGTGCACCGCCTCGCCGGACGGGTCCGGCTGCGGCAGGCCCGGCCGCAGATGCTCCTCGACGCTGATGTACTTCAGCCCGGCCCGCAGATCCGCGTCATTGCGCAGCCGGATGACCAGCGGGAACTCCGCGAGCGCGGTGGTGTCGAACAGGCCGGTGGTGTACAGCAGCTGGACGCCCAGCGCATCGGCGACGGCGCGCTGGAGCTCCAGCAGATAGGTCGCGTTGGCGCGCCCGATGGGGTTGTCCAGGAACAGCGTGCCGGCGTGCCGCTGCTTGTCACGGCCCCGGTCGTTGCTGCGCAGCGCCGCCATCGTGCAGTAGAGCGCGATGGCGGCGGTCAGCAGCTGGCCGCCGGAGAAGACATCGCCCATCTGCCCGACCGGCACCCGCTCGGCACGCAGCACCGCATCCGGCTTG
>Ga0207426_1002501_pt1 | contig 11613 bp, 11 predicted proteins | sample AraplaMF_Cvi_mMS_FD_184265 | JGI IMG/M metagenome (GOLD analysis project Ga0207426, IMG submission 184265) | Arabidopsis root microbial communities from the University of North Carolina, USA - plate scrape MF_Cvi_mMS (SPAdes) (version 2) | ecosystem: Host-associated > Plants > Roots > Endosphere...
CGGTGGCGGTCGGTCGATGTATCCGCTCGTCGGTGAGCCTGTCACCGACGAGGCCGTGTCGTCACCGAGCCGAGCACCCGGCGCGGAACGGATTAGGCGGTTCCCTGGAATGCATCTGCGGAGGATGCGCAATTACACTGGACATATATACCCATCAGGGGCTTGAACAAGGGCGGAGGCTCTGCTGACCGCCCCGCAGCCCGAGCGCAGCGCGGCGCTCTTCAGTGCCCTGCGCTCGTCACGATGCGCTCCAGGGAGCATTCCCATGGCTGGTCAAACCGCCTCAATCGTCCTTGAGCCCGAGGCACAGGAGCTCGCCGACGCAACCTCGCAACATCCGTTCCTGTACGAGCTGGATCCGACCGCAGCGCGCAAGGTGCTCGACGACCTCCAGGCCGCGCCGGTCGACAAGCTGCCGGTCGACGAGGAGTGGGTTTCGGTTCCGGCAGCGGTGGGCGATGTCCGGGTACGCATCGTCAAGCCGCAAGGCGCCACCGGGACGCTGCCCGTCGTGTTGTACATGCACGGCGGTGGCTGGGTGCTGGGCAATGCCGGTACCCACGACCGCCTGGTGCGCGAGTTGGCGGTCGGCGCCCGTGCGGCAGTGGCCTTCGTGGAGTACACGCCGTCGCCCGAGGCGCACTATCCCGTGGCCATCGAGCAGGGCTACGCCACCGCGCAGTGGATCGTCCACGAAGGGGCGTCCAAGGGGCTGGATGCACAGCGCATGGCAGTGGCCGGAGAATCGGTCGGCGGGAACATGACCGCCGCACTCGCCCTCATGGCCAAGGAGCGCGGTGACGTCAAGTTCGTGCAGCAGTCGATGTACTACCCGGTCACGGATGCGGCCATGGACACCGGTTCCTACGACCAATTCGCCACCGGCTACTACCTGAGCCGCAAGCTGATGGAATGGTTCTGGGACGCCTACACGACCGACCCGAACCAACGCGCGGAGATCACCGCGTCTCCCAACCACGCCACCATCGAGCAGCTCGCCGGCCTGCCGCCCGCCCTGCTGATCGTCGACGAGGCCGACGTACTGCGCGATGAGGGCGAGGAGTACGCCGCCAAGCTCCGAGCAGCCGACGTTCCGGTGACCACGGTGCGCTACGACGGCACGGTCCACGACTTCATGATGCTCAACTCACTGAGTCACTCCAAAGCCGCCCGCGGAGCCATCGACCAGGCAACGGCGTTTCTGCGCAACGCCCTTGGAACCGCCCAGCCTGACTGATCGTTGTCAGAATGCGGTGCGCAGTGGCCTCAAGCAGGTGCCCGTGCCCGGTTCGGGCTGAGCGATGCCACCCACATAAGGCGATTGGGGCCACAGCCGCTGCACAGCCGGCTCCGGTTGTCGCCGGCCGCAGGCCCCGCCCGCTCTATTGGGTCTCCAGTTCCCCGATCCGTGCCACTGCGGTTCCCCTCTTCGGGCATACCCACACCGCCGTGTCCGTGCGGACTGTCGCCGTCAGCGGATGCGTGTCCGGGTGCGTCGGGCACTGTGGCCAGACCGCCGATGCACCTTCGGACCACAGTGCCTCCACCGCCCAGTCCTGGACCTGATCTGCCAGGTGCACCAGCCGCTCCGCGGCGGTGCCACCCAGTGGTGAGGTCAGGCCCCGGCCTGAACCGTCCGGGGCCCAGAGCGTGATCCCGAACTCGTCGTCCGCACGTATGTGCGGCTGCACCGCGCACTGCGCCTGGAGGTCCCGCAGGACTGTCTCCAGAGCTTCGGCGCATTCCATGTCGTCCACTGAGCTCCTGATCACATCGCGGAGAACTGCCCCACAGTCTCCACCATCACTGAAGCTCGCGGACGATCTTTTCCGGCCCAGGACCCCGCTTCAGCAGCCGCCTCCATCCCGGCGCTGCTGGCCGGCTGCCCGGCTGCCCGGCTGCCCGGCTGTCCGGCTGCCCGGCTGCCCGGCTGTCCGGCACTTGACGCCACACGGCCGGGGCTGCACCGCCACCTTGAACCGGCCTGACCGTTGACCCGTTCACCTTCGAGGGCGATGACGCGCTCCTGCTCTACGCCCTCGACCGCAAACCATCGTTTCCCCGCCGTGCCCCTCCCGCCTTCGAGCGACGATCAGTCCTGGGCGAAGTGGCTGGGTCTGCCGTCGCGCTCGATCAGGCGCCCCAACTGGGCGGCCTTGCCCCGGGGCATGAGGGTCCAGGTGCCGTCGCTGCGACGAAGGGCTGCCGAGTGCCAGGGTGTGGTCCAGGCGTCGGGCGCGTCGAGCAGTCGGATGCCGAACTTGAGGGCGCCGATGGGCTGGGGGTGGATGGACAGGCGTACGGAGCGGGGGTGGTGGTCGGCGATCAGGTCGCCCCAGGCGCGGCTGCGCTGGATGACGCCGTAGGCGCGTTGCCGGCACTCGCGTTGGAGGGCGGAGCGGGTGCCCGTGTGATCGGCGGTGTCCTCTACGAGGAAGCGGGTGATCCCCCGGTAGAGGGCGAGGGTGGTGTCGTCGGTGCGGACTTCGGCACGCAGGGCGTCCCGGGTGGGGGCGTAGCGCTTGTGGAGGTGGGCGCGTTTGGTGTCGTGCGGGAGGTCGCCGAGTACGTCGCGCAGGTCGAAAACAGACAGGTTCGTCAGGCCCAATTGGTCGATGAGGGTGCGCAGTTCGTCCGCGTAGGCATCGATGTGGGCATCGGGGACGCCGATGAGGTCGCCGAAGGCGTGGCCGTCGGAGCAGATGATCACGCGGGCGCCGGGCGGGTAGCTCCGCTCGATCTCGGTGCACAGGGAGTGCAGGAAGCTGAGGGAGAGGCGTTCTCCCTGGTCGGGGAGGTGACCGAGGACTTTGGCGGGGTTGGGTGACTTGCAGGGGAAGCCGGGCAGGGTGAAGACGATGGGGGCACCGTCGCGTATGAAGTCGGAGACCTGGCGCAGTTGATGGGGAAAGCTCTCGGCCGCGGCCGGAGCTTGGTCGGTCGTGCGGTGGTGCGGCAGCAGCAGGTTCAGGATCGTGGTGCTGATTCTTATGGGAAGGGTGTCTGGCGCGGTCGTTGGCGACATGTCGTTCCTCCGGGAGGGCATGACGGCATGACGCCTTGGCCTTCGGCCAGGCGCCGTTTGTCGGTGGGGCGAGTCGGTCAGCTGGGTCCGGGACGGGCGGTGTGGCCGGCCCCGGTCAGCCGACGGACGGTGTCAGAGGCGTCGGTCGTAGCCGACGAGCAGGTGGGGGGTGCCGCGGCCGAGGACGGCCGGGGTCCACTGGAGGTCTTCGTCCTTGACGGCGAGGTGGAGGCCCGGGAGTCGGGCGAGCAGGGCGCCCAGGGCGATCTGGAGCTCGGCGCGGGCGAGGGCGGCTCCGGGACAGAAGTGGATGCCGTGGCCGAAGGCGAGATGGGGGTTGGGGGCGCGATCGAGGTCGAGGGTGTCGGGGTCGGGGAAGCGGCGCGGGTCGCGATTGGCAGCGCATAGGGAAACGATCACGGAGTCGCCCGCCGGGACTTCGGTGCCGTGCAGATCGCTGTCCTGGTCGAAGAAGCGCCAGGTGGTCAGTTCGAAGGCGCTGTCGTAGCGGAGGAGTTCCTCGACCGCGCGGGGCAGCAGGCCGGGTTCGTCGCGCAGGCGGGCGAGCTGGTCGGGGTGGCGGAAGAGGGCGATCAGCGCGGTGGTGATCTGGTTGGTGACCGGTTCCTGTCCGGCGACGAGGAGCTGGAAGATCATGGAGTCCAACTCCTCCTGGGACAGTTCGCGACGGTCGCGGGCCACGACGAGGCGGCTGAGCAGGTCGTCTTTGCAGTGTTCGCGCTTGTGGGCGACGACGTCGGCTATGTAGCCCTGTAGGCCGTGCAGCCTGGCCTCGTACAGCGGCCGGCCCGGGTCGGTGGGGCCGACGGGCTGGACGACCTTGCCCCAGTCGCGGTCGAAGCGGGCGGCCAGATCCTGCGGGAGGCCGATGACTTCGGCGAGGACCTGGAAGGGGAAGTGGGCAGCGAAGCCGGTGACCAGGTCGGCGGGACCGGTTTCGGGGAGCGCGTCGAGGAGGGTGTCGGCCAGCTCCTGGAAGCGAGGGCGGAGGCTCTCGATGCGGCGCGGGGTGAAGGCGTCGGTGACGAAGCGCCGCATACGGGTGTGCTTGGGCGGGTCCTGGTGGAGGAGGTGGACCTGGAGCTGGGAGTGCTGCGGCTCGGGCATGATCGAGGCGCGGGCGCGCCAGCGGTCGTTGCCGCGGTCGTGGTTCTTGCCCAGGCGGTCGTCGTTGAGGGCGGCGTGCGCGGCCTCGTAGCCGGTGACCAGCCAGGCTTGTACGCCGCTGGGGAAGAGCACGCGGTGGACGGGCCCGGCCTCGCGCATCCGCTCGTAGAGGGGGTAGGGGTTGCTCTTGTAGGGGCAGCCCATCAGCGGCACGGGCTCGGGGAGCGCCTCGGTGGCCGTCTCGGGTTCGTGGAGGGTCATGCGAAGGCTCCTCAGAGGGCGAGTTCGGGCCGGTAGTGGTCCAGCCACAGGGCCAGGTCGACGACGCGTTCGAGACGGAGGCGGTGGCCCCATTCCAGCCGGTCGGGCGGGGTGTCGAGGCAGGGTTTGAGGTGGGTCTCGTCGGCCAGTGCCCGGACCTGATCGGTGGACAGGGCGTCGCGGGCAAGGTCCTGGAGGCCGCGGTTGTAGTCGGGGTGGTGGGTGGCCGGGTAGTGGTTCTTGGGCCGGTGCAGCACGGAGTCGGGCGCGAGCCCGGCGCCGGCGGCGCGCAGCAGGCTCTTCTCCCGGCCGTCGAAGCTCTTCAGCTTCCAGGGCGTGGCGAAGGCGTACTCGACGAGGCGGTGGTCACAGTAGGGGACGCGGACCTCCAGCCCCTGCGCCATGCTCAACCGGTCCTTCCGGTGCAGGAGTTGACGCAGCCAGCGGGTCAAGGACAGGTGCTGCATCTCGCGTTGCCGGTGCTCGGCGGGGGTTTCGTCGTCAAGGTGCGGTACGGCGGCCAGCGCGCTGCGATAGATGTCCTCGCGGAACTCCCCGATGCGCAGGTCGAGTGCCGGGTTGAGCGGCATGGCGGCCTCGTCGCCGGTGACGAGCAGCCAGGGGAAGGTGGCCGCGTTCAGTGCCTTCGGGGAGTGGAACCAGGGGTAGCCGCCGAAGACCTCGTCCGCCGCCTCGCCGGAGAGGGCCACGGTGGAGTGCTGACGGATCTCGCCGAAGAGGAGATACAGGGAGGTGTCCATGTCGCCGACACCGATCGGTGAGTCCCTCGCCACGACGACCGCCTTGCGGTGCTCGGGGTCGAGCAGCGCGCGCGGGTCGAGGACGACCGTGCTGTGCTCGGTGCCGATGAAGGCGCCGGCCTCGGCGGCGTACGGGGTGTCGTGGCCGGTGCGCAGCACATCGCCGGTGAACTGCTCGGCCTGGTCGCTGTAGTCGACGGCGTAGGAACGGATGCGGGCGTCCGGTCCCTCGCGCAGCCGGAGTTCGTCGGCGAGCAGCGCGGTCAGAACGGTGGAGTCGATGCCGCCGGACAGCAGGCTGCACAGCGGGACATCGGCCTCCAGCTGGCTGCGGGCGGCCGTGCCGACCAGTTCACGGATCCGGTCGACGGCCGTGTCCCTGTCGTCGCCATGAGCGGCGGCCTCCAGCTGCCAGTAACGGCGTTCGCGGATGCCGTCGCGGTCCAGCACGAGCAGGCCGCCGGGTTCCACCTCGCGCACCCCGGACCACACCGTCGGCCCGGTGTTGAAAAGCAGGCTGTACGTCTCCCGCAGCCCGTCGGCGTCCACCCGTGGCCGGATCTCCGGATGCGCGAACAGGGCCTTCGGCTCGGAGGCGAAGGCCAGGCCGCCGTCGACGGCTGCCCAGAACAGCGGTTTGACGCCGAGGCGGTCGCGTACCAGCAGCAGCCGCTGGGCGCGCTCGTCCCAAATGGCGAAGGCGAACATGCCCTCCAAGTGGTCGGCCAGATCCGCACCCCATTCGGCGTACGCGCGCAGGACCACCTCGGTGTCACTGCGGGTGTGGAAGCTGTGCCCCCGGCCGCGCAGTTCGGCGCGCAGCTGGTGGTGGTTGTACACCTCGCCGCTGTAGCTGAGAACGGTGGTCGGGCGCTCGGGCCGGTCGGTCATCGGCTGCACACCACCAGCCGGGTCGATGACGGCCAGGCGGCGATGACCGATCGCGGCGTGCTCGCCGAGCCAGACGCCGCCCGCGTCCGGGCCTCGTGGCGTGAGGGTGGCCGTCATGGCTTCGAGTACCGGGCCCTGGGTGCGGGCGTCGTGGTGGAAGGACACCCATCCGGTGATTCCGCACATAGGAGTGCTCCTGGGGTCAGTCGTGAGCGGCCGACGCTGCGTCGGTCGTCTTCTCGGGGACGGAAGCGGGCCTGCTGCCTGGCGGGGCGAGCAGGGGTACGGACAGGCAGGCGGCGATGGCGGCCAGCGCGAGCGCGGCCCGTACGCCCTCATGAGGTCCGGTCAGCCCCCAGGCGGCGGTGGCCAGCGCGGGACCGAGGGTGAAGCCGAGACTGCGGGCGAGCTGCACCGTGGCCCCCACGGTCGCGACCCGTTCCGGTGGGGCCGCGCCCATGACGAGGGCCTGGGTCGGGCCCCCGTTCAGGCCCAGTCCGACGCCCGCCAGCGCCAGCCGCCAGGCCACGTCCAGCGGTGCCCAGCCGTCGCCCAGGGGGAGCAGCAGGAGCAGGCCGGTGGCGGTGAGGGCGGCGCCGGTGACCGCGACCGGCCGGGCGCCGTACCGGTCGGCGAGGCGTCCGCCGAGTGGCCCGGCCACCCCCATGCCGAGGGGGAAGGCCAGCACGGTCAGTCCGGTCGTGGTGGCGCTGACACCGTTATCGCGCTGAAGGTGCAGGGCGACGACGTAGTGCATGGCGGCGAACCCGGCGGCCAGGGTCAGCACAGCCCCGTGCGCCCGGAACAGCCCCGCCGTCCGGAGCGCGCCGGCCACCGGACGCCCGCCCGGCCCGCGCAGCCACCACCACAGCGGCGGTACGGCGGCGAGGACGAGCAGCAGCCAGGCCGGGCCGTCCGGCGCCAGCGTCAACGCCAGCAGCACGATCGCGACACCCGTGGCCACCAGCAGTGCGTCGGCCACCGACCGACGGTCAGGCGCCCGCAGTCCCCCGTCCCGGGGCATCGCCCGCCAGATCACGACCAGGGCGAGCACACAGAAGGGGATCTTCACCAGGAAGACGGAACGCCAGCCCAGGTGGTCCAGCAGCATTCCGCCCACGGCGGGCCCGATCACCGCGCCCAGCGGGCCCAGGGTGGCGGGCACACTCATCGCCCGTCCGCGCAGCTCCGGTCGTACGGAGCGGAGCGCGAGAACCGGCATCAGCACGAACAGCACCGCGCCGAACGCGCCCTGCATCAGGCGGGCGGCGATCAACCAGGCCATCCAGGGCGCCGCGGCAGCCAGGGCGCTGCACAGGCCGAAGCCGCATGTGGCGGCCAGTACGGCGGAGCGCAGCGCCACCCCGTCGAGCCACCGGCCCACGGGCAACAGCAGTGCCACTACCGGCAGTTGATAGCCCAGCACCGCCCACTGAGCAGTTGCCGCGGACACCCACAGACCATCAGCGATGTCGGCCAGGGCCACATTGACGATGTTCATGTCGAGCATCGCCACGAACGCCAGCACACCCGCCACGGCGACCAGCGGCCAGCGGTCCTCGCCCATGGGTATGTGACCGGTCTGTTCCGCACCGGGACCGTCGTTGGTCACCCGTCTCCCCCTCACCGTCACGGGTGGGCTGCCGGGCGGCAGCCTCGCTCCATAAGTCGGGGAGGAAATGGGGTGAGTTCCCGGTGATGCCCATGAACATGACTGCTGGGATGGTTTTCTGCGCGGACAGCCGACACCGGTCGCGTTCCGGAGCGGAGTTATGGCCAGAGAGCGAAACAGCCATGGTGCGTTCCGATGCTGACGAGACCCGATGGCGCATCAGCGCCGCTCCCCTCCCCCTCCTCAGCCTCCCCAATCCCCAACGGCACCCCGCCGTGGAACTCCGCCCCCTACTCAGCCGACTCCTGAGATGAGGGCGTCGACTTGAACACCCCTCTCCGCGAATCCGTACACCGGCGAAAGCCCCCTGACCTCCAGGAGTTCCCCATGGCCCAGAAGCAGTACGACGTCACCGGCATGAGCTGCGAGCACTGCGTGGCGAGCGTCACGGAAGAAGTCTCCGAGGTGCCGGGGGTGAGCGAGGTCGTGGTCGACCTCGCCGCGAACACCGTCACGGTGCACGGCACGGACCTCGACGACGAGCGGCTGCGCGCTGCCATCGTCGAGGCCGGTTACGTCGTTGCCGACTCGGTCGCCGCCTGATCCCACACTCCCACGGGCCGGGCAGGACGCTGTCGTCTCTGCCCGGCCCGCGTTCATCCGCCGATGGGTACCTCCGCCGGCGCAGGCGTCTCCGTGCCGACCGGCGCCTGGTGGTCGAAGGCGATCAGCGGATCACCGGTGAGCGGGTGGTCGACCACAGCCGCCCGCACGCCGAACACCTCGGCCAGCAAGGCGGGAGTGAGGACATCGCGTGGTGCTCCGGACGCGATCACAACTCCGGCATGCAGCACATGCAGTCGGTCGCACACGGAGGCGGCAGCGTTGAGGTCGTGCAGTGACACCAGCGTCGTACGGCGCTGGGCGCGCAGCAGGGCGAGCAGTTCGACCTGGTGGCGGATGTCGAGGTGGTTGGTCGGCTCATCCAGCACCAGCACCTCGGGGTCCTGGCAGAACGCGCGGGCCAGCAGGACGCGTTGGCGTTCGCCGCCGGACAGGGCCGTGAACCGGCGTCCGGCCGCCGCTGCCATGCCCACGTCCGCGAGCGCTCGGGCGACGATGTCCCGGTCGGTGGCGTCATCCCCCGCGAAGGCCCGCTTGTACGGTGTGCGCCCCATCGCGACGACCTCGTGGACGGACAGTTCGAAGTCGCTCTGCCTCTCCTGCGGCAGCGCCGCCACATGTCTCGCCGACTGGGCCGCGGACAGCTCGCGGAGGTCGGTACCGGCGAGCAGAACCCGTCCGGCGGTGGGCTTCAAGTGCCGGTAGACGGTGCGCAGCAGCGTGGACTTGCCACTGCCGTTCGGCCCGACCAGGCCGGTGATCTCGCCCTCGGCCGCCACCAGTTGGGCCCCCGCCACGACCGTACGACCGGCGTAGGCGATGCTCAGGTCTTCGATGTCGATTCTCAACTGCCGCTCCCAAGGCGCCGGTCCAGCAGGTACAGCAGGGCCGGAGCCCCGATGAGTGAGGTGACCACGCCGACCGGCAGTTCCTGCGAGTCCATCGCCGTACGGCAGACGATGTCGACCACCACCAGGAGCAGTGCCCCGAACAGCGCCGAGACCGGCAGCAGGCGACGGTGGTCGCCGCCGACGACCAAGCGGCAGACGTGCGGCACCATCAGCGCAACGAAGGCGATCGCGCCGGACACCGCCACCAGGACGCCGGTCAGCACGCTGGTCACCGTGAACAGCTCCCGGCGCAGCCGGGAGACGTGGACGCCAAGCCCTGCCGCGGTCTCGTCGCCCATCATCAGGGCGTTCAGCCCCCGGGCCCGCGCCTGGAGCCACAGCAGGGCGAGCGGAACCACGATCGCGGGCATGGCCAGGACCGGCCAACTCGCGCCGCTCAAACTGCCCATGAGCCAGAACAGCACGCTGTGCGTTTGCTGTTCGTCCCCGGCCTGCAACACCAGAAAGCTCGTGAAGCCGGACAGGAACTGGCCGATCGCCACCCCGGCCAGCACCAGTCGCAGCGGCGCGAACCCCCCGCCCCGGCGGGCGACGGCCCACACGAGGGCGAAGGTGGCCAGGGCTCCGGCGAAGGCCGCACCCGACAGCCCCAAACCGAGCACCCCGCCTGCGCCGAGGCCGAGGACAAGGGAAGCGACCGCTCCGAGGGACGCTCCGTTGGAGATGCCCAGCAGGTACGGGTCGGCCAGCGGGTTGCGCACCAGCGCCTGCACCGCCGTACCGACGACACCCAGCCCGGCACCCACGAGCGCGGCCAGCACTGCACGGGGGACGCGCAGTTGCCACACGATCAGATCATTCGTGCCCGGCCGCGCGGCCTCACCGGACAGCCGCCGCCACACCACGCTCCACACCTCGCCGGGCGAGATGGACGTCGATCCCCAGGCCACCGCGGCCGTCAGCGCGGCGAGAAGTGCGACGCCGAGAACGAACGCCAGCGGTCCGGCGGGCAGACTGCGTGCGTCCTGGCTCACTTCCGTGGACGTGCGGCGGGACGCGGACAGAGTGGAGAGCACGGCTAGCCGACCTTGCCCGGGTAGAGGGTCTTGGCGATCTTCTCGACCGTCTCGGCGTTCTCGACGCCGGCGATCGTGGTCGGCTCGGAGGCGATGCGCAGGAAGTGGCGCTCCTTGACCGCTTTCAGGCCCTTGGTCGCCGGGTTGGTCTCCAGCCACTTCTGTGCCTCGTCGAACGCCTTCTTGTTCGCCGCCTCGCTGCCCCGGTTGCGCACGCCGAGCTGGATCCAGTCCGGGTTCTTGGCGATCACGTCCTCCCAGCCGACCTGCTTGTTGTCGCCATCGCAGTCGGCAAAGGCGTTGCGGGCTCCGGCCAGGGTGATCACCGCGTTGGCGACCTGGCGGTTGCAGACGACGGTGGGCTGCTTGGTGCCGGCGTCGTAGTCGAAGAAGAAGTACGTCGGCCGCTTGCCCGCCGCCGTACCGCCGACCGCCTTCTGGACTGCGCCGACCTTCTCCTTCATCCCGGCGACGAGTTCCTTCGCCTTGGCACTCGTGCCGGTGACCGCGCCGAGCGAGGTGATGTCGGCCTCGACCGCCGACAGATCCCTCACGGGCTTCTTGCCCTGCGCCGCACAGGCAGTGGACTTCAGGTAGATGTGGTTGATGCCGGCCGCTTTGAACTCCTCCACGGTCGGCGCATCACCCATCCCTCCCCCGCCCATGCCCCCCATGGACGCGAACGTGTCGATGTACAGGTCGGCGCCGGAGCCGAGGAGCTTCTCCTTCGGGATCACGTTCTGACTGAGCACCTTGACCTTCTGCCCTTGCGCGTCCAGTGCGCCGGGCAGTGTGCCCTTGCCCGGCGGAAAGCCGGTGCCGATCACCTTGTCCCCTGCACCGAGGCGGAGCAGCAGCTCCAAGCTGGAGGCGTTGCTGGTGACGATCCTCTTCGGGGCGTCGGAAAAGGTGGTTTTGGCGCCCATGCAGTCGGTGACGGAGACCGGGTAGCTCCCGGCTGCGGACTTCCCGGCCTTCCCGGTGCTCTCGTCCGCCGCGTCCTTCCCTCCGCCACCGCAGCCGGCGGCCAGCAGACCGCCCAGTACAACGGCCGCCGTACCGCCCCACACACGAGCACGCATCCATACCCTCCCAGATCCACTCGGTAAGCGGACCAACCTCCGTTACCTGCTTCAGTAGTCGGGACAATCTCCTGCCGAGTTCCCGCCACGCGTCAGCAAGCGGGCTGACGCCGATGGCCCAGGGCGCGGGACACCGTGGCTCCACGCGCCGCATCATGCTCGGTCAGTACCTGGGCTTCACCGCGATCCTCACTGTCGCCGTGGCCACAGCGTTCGGCGCCACGTTTCTTCCCGAGTCCGTCATCCCCTACCTCGGTCTGCTGCCACTCGCGCTGGGCCTCAAGGCCGCGTGGCAGGCGTGA
>Ga0207426_1002503_pt1 | contig 11602 bp, 9 predicted proteins | sample AraplaMF_Cvi_mMS_FD_184265 | JGI IMG/M metagenome (GOLD analysis project Ga0207426, IMG submission 184265) | Arabidopsis root microbial communities from the University of North Carolina, USA - plate scrape MF_Cvi_mMS (SPAdes) (version 2) | ecosystem: Host-associated > Plants > Roots > Endosphere ...
TACGCCTCCATCAGGAAGCGCGAGAACATCCTCTCCAGCGTCAAGGTGCCGGCGCGCCTGCACTTCGGCACCATGGGGCTTGCGCCGTCGGAAGCCGATTTCGTCAGCTCGATTCCGCCCAGCTATACCGGCGGCAACATCGACGACTGGCGCATCGGCAAGGGCGCGCGGATGTTCTATCCGGTCGCGGTCCCCGGCGCGTATTTCTCGGTCGGCGATCCCCATGCCGCGCAAGGTGACAGCGAGCTCGGCGGCACCGCGATCGAGACCTCGCTGACCGGCGACTTCGAATTCGTCCTGCACAAGAAGGCCGACCTGGCCGGCACCAGCCTCGAAGGCCTCGACCACCCCATGCTCGAGACCGATCATGCCTGGTCGTTCTACGGCTTCACCTATCCGAACTATCTCGCCGCGCTCGGCGCAGACGCGCAAACCGAGATTGCCAATCACTCCAGTCTCGACCGTGCGATGCGCGATGCGTTCAGAAAACTCCGCCGGTTTCTGATGACGGTGCACGGTCTCAGCGAGGACGAGGCGATCTCGCTGCTGTCGGTCGGCGCCGATTTCGGCGTCACGCAGGTCGTCGACGCCAATTGGGGCGTCCACGGCACGATCCGCAAGAACATGTTTCGGTGCGACTAATACATTGATGTGTAGTCGATATTCGGGATGACCACGTGAAGGAGAACCCGCATCTGCGGCCCATCGCTGCGGCCGATGACCGCGCACGTCTGGCACAGAGGTTGCTTCGATCCACTGCAATCTGGGTCGATCCGATGAGCTTCCGCCCGTTCACGAGCGAGTCCTATGCGCAAGACGACCGCCCTGAGGCCTGGCGGGACGTGCTGGCCGCGGTCGGCCTGCAGCCGGCGGGTGGTCACGGCCTGTTCGACGGACACGCGACCGCCTCGCACCGGCACGCCGCAGGCGTCGCGCTGACGCGAATGGCTGCCGGCGCGCAGAGCGTCGGTCCGCTCGCGCGCGCGAACGAGGACCTGCCCATCGCCCTGATGCCGGTCGAGGACGGCATGGTGCTGAAAAGCGCCGGCAGTCATCGCATCGTTCCCGTCGGCCACCTCGTGCTGCTGCCGCGCAGCGGCGATTGGAGCATCGTGTTCCAGCGCGACATGCGCGCCATCGTGCTGTCGGTGACGTCGGAAGCCCTGCACGGGCGCCTGTCGGGCAAGCCGCGGCTGGGCGAGCCCCGGGTCGTGCCGACCACCGGCTTTGCCGACGTGTTCGCGCGCCTGCTGGATGCAACCGCGCGCACGCTCGACACGTTGAGTGATGCCGAATGGAATTCGCTGGCGCAGTCGCTCGTCGATCTTCTCCTGACGCTCGCGCACCAGCTGGCGGCGTCGACCTCCGATGCCGGATCCAGTGCGGCGCAGGCTGCGTTGCTGCACCGGATCTGCCAGACCATCGAGCGTCGCCTCGACGATCCCGATCTGGTGCCGGCGCGCGTGGCGCAAGCCGAGGGAATTTCCGAACGCTATTTGCAAAAGCTGTTCGAGACGGTCGGCGACAATTTCACCCACTACGTGCGCGAGCGACGGCTTCAGCGTGCCTGGGCCGACCTGTCCAATCCGACCGAGGCGCATCGTTCGATCTCGGAGATCGCCTACGCCTATGGCTTTGGCGATTCCGCGCATTTCAGCCGCGCCTTCCGCCATCGCTTCGGCCTGCCGCCGCGCGAGTTTCGCCAGCAGGAGGCGGAGCGCGCGACGGCACAGCACGGCATCATCGGTCAGCGCGGCTGGCCGCAGGACGCGCTGGCACAGCTCCGCGCGCATCAGACCGGCACGGAGGCGCGCAGCAATGTCTGCCTCGCCGAGTTCGACGAGCCGAGAGTGGCGGGTCGCAAGCACCATCATCTCCCGATCGAAGCCAACCGCGTTCACTGGGGCTATTTCAGCCGTTCGTTGCAGCCGCAACTCGAGATCGCCTCGGGCGATACGATCACCATCGAGACGCTGACCCAGCATGCCTCCGACGACCCCGAGCTGATGATCGCGGGCGATGACGCCGCCGAAAGCGTGTTCGGCTGGACCAAGGCCAGAAAGAACGTGGATCGCCGCGGCGCGGGTCCGATGGATGCCAGCGTTTTCGGACGCGGCGCCGGCGAAGGGTTCGGCGTGCACATCTGCACGGGTCCCGTGGCGGTCAAGGACGCCCAGCCCGGCGACGTGCTGGAGGTGCGGATCCTCGACATCGTGCCGCGCGCGAGCCGTCATCCCAAACATTCAGGCCGCGTGTTCGGCTCCTCCGTCGCAGCCTGGTGGGGATATCACTACAACGAGTTTCTCGCCGGCCCGAAGCCGCGCGAGGTCGTGACGATCTACGAGATCTTCGACGACGCCGACGCGCCGCACGCCCGCGCGCTCTATTCCTACCGCTGGGAGCCGCAGACCGATCCGTTCGGGGTGGTGCACGCGGCCTATGATTATCCCGGCGTTCCCGTGGCGCCCGGCACGGTCAAGCGCCGGCATGCCGTGCTCGACGGCATCAAGATTCCCTTGCGGCCGCATTTCGGCGTGATCGCAGTGGCGCCGCGCGAGGTCGATTTCATCGACTCGGTGCCGCCGTCCTATTTCGGTGGCAATCTCGACAATTGGCGGCTGGGGAAGGGGTCGACGGTCTATCTTCCGGTTTCGGTCCCCGGCGCGCTGTTGTCGGTCGGTGATCCCCACGCCACCCAGGGCGACGGTGAGCTCAGCGGCACCGCGATCGAATGCTCGATGACCGGCACATTCGAGGTGATCCTGCACAAGAAGGCCGATCTCGCCGGACAGCCCTTCGCCGATCTGTCTTATCCCCTGATCGAGACCGCCTCCGACTGGGTGCTGACCGGCTTCAGCCATCCGAACTACCTCGCGGAGTTCGGCGCCCAGGGACAAAGCGAGGTCTATGCGAAGTCGTCGCTCGATCTCGCCATGAAGGACGCGTTCCGCAAGATGCGGCGCTTCCTGATGAACGTCAAAGGCCTCAGCGAGGACGAGGCGATCGCGCTGATGTCGGCCGCCGTCGATTTCGGCGTCACGCAAGTCGTCGACGGCAATTGGGGCGTGCACGCCATCCTCAGCAAGCGCCTGTTTCAGGACGCACCTTAACAAGGACATCTCTGGTGAAATTCCACATGATCAGCGGCGGCCCGAAGCCGGTCGCGCCCTTCAGCCACGCCGTGGAGACCGATGGCTTCGTCTTCGTCACCGGCCAGATGCCGGACACGCCGCAAGCGCCGGGCGTCTTGCCCGATGGCATCGTCGCGCAGACCCGCGCGGTGATGGAGAATTTGAAGGTGGTTCTCGCCGGACTCGATCTCGGGCTCGAGCACGTCGTAATGACGCGCATTTATCTGACGCGCTTCAAGGAAGACTACGCGGTGATGAACGAGACCTACCGCACGTACTTTCCGCCGGACCGCCTGCCAGCCCGCACCTGCGTCGGTGTCACTGGGCTGGCGTACGACGCATTGATCGAGATCGATCTGGTCTGCCGACGAAGATGAGCAGCGTAGGGCGGATTAGCGGAGTGCAATCCGCCGCGTCCTCGCTGCAGAGGTGAATGCGGCGGATGACACTTAGGCCGACCGGCCATGCGTCTTCCTGCGACGCCTGTGTTCCAACTTCGCGGCCAACTTTCCATAAAATTGCAACCCTTGCGTGCAAGAAGTCTTGATCGGCGGTGACTTAGAGGTGATGGCCTTCGTTGAACGCGGCCCCGAGCGACAGCGACCAATCCCTCGAGTGCACAAGGATCAGTGGAACGTGATCGGACCTCCTCTTTTTAAAGCACCAAAATGGTGCTTTAGTGCTTTCCATGAACCGGTCACCCCGAAACGTGCCGTCCGCGCTGCGTTACAGGCTTGCCCCTGACCCGGCCGCCCAGGCCGCGCTGGAGGCGACGTTCATGGCTTATGACCGAATGATGGAAATCCTCGATGAGGTCGCGCGCACCCACAACGTCGGGTCCAACGTGGTGCTGCTGCATGCCCACGCCTATGACCCGATCCGCAAAGCGACCGCGCTTCCCTCGCGGCTGGTGACGCTGGGCTTGCGTGACCGCACCGAGTATCGCGCGGCGCAGGGCCGCCGCCTGCCGCTCGACGACAAGCTCGCCAAGATCAAGGGCCCGGCCACCATTTCGATTGCGACCGTGCAAGGGCGCATCACGGTGCCCTTCGATTATGCCGGCTATGCCGAGGGCTGGGGGCAGAGCGTGCCCGCGCGCCTGATCCGCACCGACGACGGCTACGAAGTTCACTACGGCGTCACGCCGAACAACCTGCCAGAGGAGGAGAACGCCATGGATAGCATCGCTGCCGCTCCCGAAAATTTCCTGTCCCGGGTCGGGCGCCTGATCGCCGGCATCGCCTATGACGCGATCGAGCAGGCGGAAGGCAAGAACAAGCTGAAAGTGGTCGGACAGGCCATCCGCGAGATCGAGCGCGCCGAGAGCGAGGCCCGTGACGCGCTCGCCGCTGCGCGGGCCGAGGAATACCGCCTCAACGCGCGCCGCAGCGAGATCGAGCGCGCGATGACCGATCTTGCCGCCAAGATCGAGGGTGCAATCGCCGATAGCCGCGACGATCTCGCCCGCGCCGGAATTGCGCGGCAGATGGATCTGGAGGCGCAATTCGAGGTGCTCTCGCGGGCGATCGACGAGAACAACGAGAAGATCGAGCAGTCCGTCACGTCCCTCCGTGCCGTGCTATCGGCACTCCAGGACGCCGAGCAACGCCGCGCCGATCTCGAAAAGAGCGAGGCCATCGCCAGCCAACAGGCCTCGCCATCGAGCCGGAAACAAGGCGGCGACTCTGCGGCCGCCAAGGCGCTGCGGGCGGGCAGGGCGGTGGCACGCGCCACCGGCGTGCCGCCGGGCATTCCCTATTCGCGCGACATCGACGAGCTCAGCACGCTGCATCGCGACAAGGAAATTGCGGCGAGGCTCGCGCGGTTGAAGTCGCGCTCCTGAGTATCGTGTCATGAGCGCTCTGCTCGAACACGTCATGTCGCCGGAGGTCAGGCCGTTTGCGATCGCTGCGGCCATGATCGTCATCGTCGGCTCGATCGAAGTGGTCTCGATGCTGGTCGGGGCGTCCCTGAGCGAAATGCTCGGCACCAACATCGATTTCGCTCACCCCAGCGACAATGGCGTGATCAACGCCATTTCCTGGATCAATGTCGGCGGCGTGCCGCTGCTGATCTTCCTGCTGCTGCTGCTCGGCGCCTTCTCGATCACCGGCTTCCTGATCCAGGACATCGCGCGGCTGGTGGCCGGCCCGTTGCCGGCCACGCTTGCCTCGGTCGGAGCGATCGCGGTCTCGATTCCCCTGGTCCGCGCCACCAGCCGCGCCATGGCGCGGGTCATCCCCAAGGACGAAAGCTACGTCGTCGGCCTCGGGGACCTCGTCGGCCGCATCGGTGAGGTCGTGATCGGTCCGCTCGACCAGGGGCCGCCCGGCAAGGTCAGCGTCGCCGACGTCCACGGCAACCGCCATTTCGTCTGGGCGGTTGCCGCGCCAACGTCGGCACCTTTGCCGCAGGGGACCATGGTCCTGCTGGTCGATCGCGACGGCACGCGTTTCGTAGCGGTCAAGGCCGACGATGAACTCAGACCGTCCAAGCCCAGTCTAAGCAGCAGCTAAGTCATTATCGGAGAAAGTCATGTTCGACATCGCAGTCCCAGCCATCATCGGCGTCGCGCTGATTGTCGCGCTCGGGATCGTCTTCACCATCCTCTACAAGCGCGCCACCCGCGACGAGGCCTTCGTGCGCACCGGCCTCGGCGGCAAGAAGGTCGTGCTCGACGGCGGCGCCATGATCCTGCCGATCTTCCACTCCTATGCCAGCGTCAATTTGAAGACGCTGCGGCTCACCGTGGAGCGGAAGGAGCGGGAATCCCTCATCACCAAGGACCGCCTGCGCGTCGATATCGTCGCCGAATTCTACGTGCGCGTCCGCCCCGACGACGAGAGTATCGCGCTTGCGAGCCAGACGCTGGGTGCGCTGACCAATGACGCCGAAGCCCTGCGCAACCAGGTCGAGGCGAAATTCGTCGACGGCCTGCGCTCGGTGGCGGCAACCATGAGCATCCTGGAACTCCAGGAGAAGCGCTCGGACTTCGTCAAGCATGTGCAGGCAACCGTCGAGTCCGACGTCAAATCCAACGGCCTGGAGCTTGAATCCGTCTCGCTGACGAAGCTCGACCAGACCGACGTCAAGTTCTTCAACCCGGAAAACTTCTTCGACGCCGAAGGTCTGACCCAGCTCAAGACCGTCACCGAGACCCGCCGGCGTGACCGCAACTCGATCGTGCGCGACAACGAGGTGGCGATCGCGCAAAAGGACCTCGAGGCGCGGCAGCAGACCCTGACCATCGAGCGGACTAAAAAGGAAGCCGAGCTGTCGCAGGAGCGCGACATCGCCAACAAGACGGCCAGCACCCGCGCCGAGGTGGCAACCGCGACGCAGACCGCGCGCCTCACCGAGGAGAATGCCCGCATCGACACCGACCGCGCCGTAGCCGAGAAGGAAGCCGGCGCCAAGCAGGTCAAGGAAACCGCGGTGATCGAGTCGGATCTGGCGATCAACAAGCGCAAGACCGATGCCCAGCGCGAGATCCAGATCGCGACGCAAGAGAACGAGATCCAGATCGCGGCCAAGAGCAAGCAGACCTCGGAAGCCGTCGCCGAGGCCAAGACCGCCGAAGCGCTTGCGGTCTCCGCCGAGGAAAAGGTCGTGACCGCACGTGCGGTCGAGGTCGCCGATCGTGCCCGTCTCACCCAGGTGTTGGAAGCGCGAACCGAGGCAGAGCGGAAGTCGACCGAGCTGATCGTCGCGGCCGAGGCCGAGAAGAAGGCCTCGCTTGATCGCGCCGAGGCCGTGAAGACGCTGGCCACGGCCGAAGCCGAGTCCAACAAGATCAAGGCCGTCGGCGTCCGCAACATCGGTGAGGCGGAAGCCGCCGTCATCACCATGAAGAACGAGGCGCAGAACAAGCTCGGCAGCAACGTCATCGACTTCGAGATTGCCAAGAAGCGGATCGAGACGATGCCGTTGGCGCTGGCCGAGATGGTCAAGCCGATCGGCAACCTCAAGGACGTCCGCATCCTGCACACCGGTGGCGCGTTCGGCGGCAACGGGGCCGGCGGAGGCAATGTCGGTTTCGGCGAGGGGCTCGCCGGCGAGCTGCTCAAGGTGCACGCGCTGCGTCCGATGATCGACGAGATCCTGCGCCAGAGCGGCTTTGCGCCCGGCGACGATCCCGTCAAGGCGCTGGTCGGCGCAGTGACAGGGAAGAGCAACGGCGCTGGCGTACCGGCGCCGGAGAAGACGAACACCGCCGATCTATGAATGTCCGTTCATTGCTGCGGAGAATTCGAATCGATAAATAGGCTGAGCGCGTCTCGCGTCGCGCTAAGTCCAGGAGTGCCGATCGATCGTCTTGAACCTTTCGATCGCACTCCGGACGGAATCTCCTGAGGCAACGCCATTGGTTGCCGCGGCGCCTGCGCCGATCGACGCCGGGCGCTGAAGCCTGTTTCGATCGGGGAAATTTCATATGAGATATTTTCTGTCTGGACTGATCGCGATCGGTCTTTCGATCGCCGCCATGCCCTCGTTCGCGGCCGACGCCCGCAACGTCACCGTCGTCAACGAGACCGGCTATGCCATCAAATTCCTGGGCTTCAACGCCCCGGACGATGGCCTGGACGAATGGGACAACGAACTCGACAAGGTCTTGCAGAACCAGGCCAGCACCTATGTCGAGTTCGACGAGGACGACGACGGATGCGTCTGGAACATCCGCGTCGACTGGAAGAACTACGACGAAGCCGTGCTCTGGAAAAACGTCAATCTGTGCAAGATGACCGCACTTCGGCTGCGCTACGATCCCGGCACCAAGACCACCTCGTTCCTCGCCGAGTAGCCTTCGGCGGACATGGCCTGGAGGAGGGGGCGTCCCAGCCTTCCTCCAGCGCGTTGCGGATGATAACGAATTCGTCCTTTGCAAGCGCAAGCGGCTTTGTTATACGCAGCCGCGCGCGAACGACTGGTTCGCCTTTTCCTCGGTAGCTCAGCGGTAGAGCATCCGACTGTTAATCGGATGGTCGCTGGTTCGAATCCAGCCCGGGGAGCCAAATCCTGCCGCAAATTCAACGGGTTATGAGTGAGCTCTCGCGTATTGCGCGATCTCGTTCCGGTGCCTTCTGAACGACGTTTGCGCGATCCCGGCCGGGAATCGCATTCAAGCAGATGTGTTGTGGAGTGGCCCCGTCACGCCATGCGGACGGCGCCAAATCGACTCAATTGGAATCGAGCTTCGTAGTCGCCGGATCTTAACGGAGCTGATTCCCATGCCAGACATCCAGGTCGACCATATGGCCCCCTCGATTCTGCCGGCCGAGATTCCCGAGCTCAGCGACGACCAATGTCTCGCCTGTTTGGCGCGTGCAGTCGAGACGCCCGATTCGGCACGGCTGGACGAGGTCGCCGCCCTGATCGGCCGCCTTGCGGTCGCAATCGAATAATACCCCCTGACCCCGATGCGGTAAGATGCGGAAGCCTTAGCCTCGCGGGCTAACGGCCGTGTTGCGTTTTGGCCTTGCTTGCTCCAAAGATGCCGCGAATTTCGTCCGCGGCATCGTCCGCCTTGCAGGGTCCGCAAATGTCCGGTTTCTCGACCGCGCGCCTCAAAATGGTCGATGGCCAGGTGCGCACCAATGACGTCACCGACCGTCGTGTTATCGATGCCATGCTCACGGTTCCGCGCGAGGCCTTCGTGCCGGCCGACCGGCAGGCGCTGGCCTATCTCGATCTCGACCTTGACGTAAGCGAGGGCGCCGCCAAGCGCTTCCTGATCAAGCCGCAGCTGACCGGCAAGCTGCTCCAGGCCGCCGAGATCGGCGAGGGTGACAACGTGCTGGTGGTCGGCTGCGCCACGGGTTACCTCGCCGCACTGACCGCCAAGCTCGCGCGGCAGGTGACGGCGACCGAATCCGATCCGGCTTTGGTCGCAAAGGCCAAGGCCGCCCTGGCTACGCTGAACCTTGCCAACGTCACCTGCAAGGCCGCGGCCTGCGCCGAAGGCGATCCGTCCGCCGCTCCCTATGACGTGATCGTCCTCAATGGCGCCACTGAGGTGACCCCGGAAGCGCTGCTCGGGCAGCTGAAGGAGGGTGGGCGTCTGGTAGGGGTGTCCGCCGAATCCAGGCCGCCGCGGGCGATGATCGTGACCCATACCCACGGCGAATTCGGCCATCGGGCCCTGTTCGACGCCGCCGCCCCGGTCCTTCCCGGGCTGGCACGGGCTGCCGCCTTCGTCTTCTGACGGCCCAGGGCCCGTTAAAATCCCGTTCTGAATCAGAAGTGTGGCCGGGATGCTGCACGTAAAGAGTTTCCACCGGGAACTACTCTGAGGTAGTTCCGTCGCGCCAATCCGCATCCTATGTTGCGGCGGGGCAACGACTCCACTCGTAGACGGTAACCCACTCGCGGGCACGAGGTGGGCGCTAAGATGAACGGAATTTCAGGGATGCATGGGGTGAAGCTCTTCACCGGAGCTGCGGTTTCGGTCCTGCTGCTCGCGCTTGCCGGGCCGACGCCTGCCTTGGCGGACACGATCGAGTCCGCGCTGGTGCGCGCCTATCAGAACAATCCGCAGCTCAACGCACAGCGCGCCCAAGTGCGCTCGACCGACGAGAACGTGCCTCAGGCTTTGTCCGGCTATCGGCCCAGGGCCTCGCTCACGGCGAGCGGTGGCTATCAATATCAGGATCTGCAGAGCGGCGTGGGTAGCAACGCGATCCACGGAACTACCCTGCCTCGCAGCGTCGGTATCACCGCGTCCCAGACGCTCTACAACGGTAACCAGACGGCCAACCGGACGCGCGCCGCGGAGAGTCAGGTGTCCGGCTCGCGCGAAGCGCTGCGCAGCCTCGATCAAAGCGTCCTTCTCCAGGCCGCGACGACCTACATGGACTATCTGCGCGACTCGGCCACGCTCGAAGTCCAGCGCAGCAACGTTCGGGTGCTCGAGCAGACGCTCAAGCAGACCCGCGACCGCTTCAATGTCGGCGAAGTGACGCGCACCGACGTCGCACAATCGGAAGCACAGCTGGCAGCCGGCAGGACGCAGGCACTGACTGCTGAGGCGAATCTCAACACGACCCGTGCCGCTTACCGTCGCGTCATCGGCATCGAGCCGACGAACCTTGCGCCAGGCTCGCCGGTCGATCGTTTCCTGCCCGCCACGCTCGCCGCCGCGGTGGAGCTCGGCTTGATTGAGCATCCCAACGTTACGGCCGCCATGTTCGGCATCGACGTCAACTATTTGCAGGTCAAGGTCGCCGAAGGTGCGCTGCTGCCGACGCTGACGGTCCAGGCATCGGCCACGCAGGCCAACGAACAGTCCATCATTCAGTTGCGATCCTTCAGCGCCGCCGCGACTGCTCAGCTCTCGGTGCCGATCTATCAGGGCGGCTCGGAATATGCGCTGATCCGCCAGTCCAAGGAAAACCTGGCGCAGCAGCGTCTCAACCTCGAAACCACGCGCGACCAGACGCGAGCGACCGTGGTGCAGTGGTGGGGATCGTTGCAGGCCGGCAAGGCGCAGGTGCAGTCGGCGCAGGCGCAGGTGACGGCGTCCGAGATCGCGCTGAACGGCGTTCGTGAAGAGGCCAAGGCCGGTCAGCGCACCACGCTCGACGTGCTCAACGCGCAGCAGGCGCTGGTCAATGCGCGCGTCGCGCTGGTGACCGCTCAGCACGACCGCGTCGTCGCATCCTATCAGGTGCTGGCTGCCGTCGGCCGTCTCGCGCCGCAGGTGCTTGGTCTCAACACCACGATCTACGATCCGAGCGTTCACTACCATCAGGTCCGCGACAGCTGGGCCGGCGTGCGCACGCCGGACGGGCGCTAGTCCCCGTAGTCGTCCGGTCGGCCTCGCGAATAGTCGAAGCCGACCGGCGCTTTGCTTGCAATCATCAAAATCCCTGACATAGCCTTGCCTGGATGACGCGGGTCGATTCGGCTCGCATCGATGCTGTGTGCGTAAAGCTTGAGTGCCGGGGGCAGGGGCGCACCGCTGCACGTTGAGCCGTGATCTGGGGACAAGTCGGGCTGCCGCGACGAAAATGTCGAGGCACCTATCCGGAACCGGCCAATCCTGTCGTGCTTGGTGTAAAACAACGCATGCGAGGGCGTTGATGATGTGGAGTCGGAGATGACGCAGCCTGCAAAGGTCACAGAACCCTCGATGGAGGAGATTCTGGCCTCGATCCGGCGCATCATTGCCGACGACGAAGCCAAGCCGCCGCCGGCAGAGGCCGCCAAGCCGGCGCCCGCCGCGGCTGCGCCGAAGCCGCAGGCGATGAACGACATTCCGCCCTCCAAGGTCGCCCCCGCCAAGCCTGTCGCCGAAAAGCCCGCGCCGCCGCCGGCCGCAAAGCCAGCTCCAGCGCCGCCGCCACCTGCGGCGGATGCATCCAACAACCAGGACGATATCGACGCGCTGCTGGCAGGGCTTGACGCGTCCACGCCTGCGCCCGAGGTCCGCGCGCCGGAACCCGAGCCTGAGCCTGAGCCTGAGCCGGAGCCTG
>Ga0207426_1002504_pt1 | contig 11592 bp, 12 predicted proteins | sample AraplaMF_Cvi_mMS_FD_184265 | JGI IMG/M metagenome (GOLD analysis project Ga0207426, IMG submission 184265) | Arabidopsis root microbial communities from the University of North Carolina, USA - plate scrape MF_Cvi_mMS (SPAdes) (version 2) | ecosystem: Host-associated > Plants > Roots > Endosphere...
CCGAATATCCCGGAACGTACCCTGAATAGCCGTATGTCCCAGGCTGCATTTCCCCTCGGGACCGGAGGTACCCAGATGACCAGCAGACGGCGTGCCGCCACCGCCACCGCGGCCCTGACCTGCGGGGCAGCCCTGATCGCCGGGGTCGCCTGCACAGGCGCCGCGGCGGCCGAGGATCCGGACGGCGGCGAGGGCGACCTCGCCAACAAATCGGCCCAGCAGATCTCCGACGACTCCCTCCACCAACTGGTAGCCGCGAAATCGCTGCGGTTGCGCACCCAGACCAGTGCCGATCCCACCAAACTCGACCTCACCCTGGACCGCGCCGGAAATTGCACCGGCGCCATCAGCAAGGGCTCCCTCGGCCGCGTCGAGCTCGTCAAGCGCGGGAACCAGGTCTGGATGAAGCCGGACGCCGCCTTCTGGAAGAGCCAGCTGCCCGGGAGCGAGGGCCGCGACGCCGCCGAGAAATACAAGGACACGTTCCTGCACGGCACCACCAAGGACACCTTCCTCGGCAACCTCTCCGCGGCCTGCGACCTCAGGGCGTTCCAGAAGTCCGCCCTGCCCCCCGAGAACCCGCCCTCCGGCGCCCCCTCCCCCTCGGCCACCCCCACCCTCACCAAGGGCCGCCCGACCACCCACGAGGGCGCCCGCGTCCTCCCCGTCGTCAAGAAGGCCCAGGGCGCCGTCCAGACCCTCTACGTGGCCATCGACGGCAAGCACTACCCGGTGAAACTCACCGCCGAGGTAGACCACCAGACCGGCACCATCCTGCTCAGCAACTACGACACCCCGGTCTCCACCAAGACGCCGGCCCCTGGCGACACGGCCGATATCTCGGTGCTGGAGGACCGGCTCCAGGGGTCGCAGAGCGCCTGACCCCTGCTGGTCGCGGTACGTAACCGTTCGTACATACGTATCGTTGAACCGTGCGGCTGCCCGCGGCGCGCGGGCGGCGGGGAGGAGCGGCACGATGACCATCGAACTGACCGACAGGACCGAGATGGCCAGTGGTAGCGAGCTGGACAACATGTTCGAGCAGATGCACATCCCCCCGGGCTACAAGGCTGAGATCGTCGAGGGGACCATCTACATGGCGCCGCAGCGGGGCACGCACTGGGAGACGATCCTGGACATCGTCGAACATCTGCGTACGCGGTATCCGAAGAAGCGCGTGCTGTCCGACGTGCGCATCGACTTCCCCGGCCATCTGAACGGGTTCGCCTCCGACGTGGTGGCACTGGCCGAAAACGCCACCAAAAACGATAAAGGCCAACCGCGTTATCAGGACATCGAGTTCGTCGCCGAGGTCATTTCCGAGAGCACCGGCAAGAACGACTACGGCCCCAAGAAGACGGCCTACGCCCTCGCCGAGGTCCCGGTCTACATGATCGCCGACCCTTACATCGGCCGTTGCCGGGTCTTCACCCACCCTCAGGACGGCGACTACAAGGTCGACCTCACGCTCGCGTACGGCGAGCCGATCGACCTCACCGACACCGTCGTGGGCATCACCGTCACCACCGACGAGTTCCCCCGCGACTGACCCCGAGGGCCGTCGAAGCCGTACGGGCACCGGCGGCCTCCCACCCCCTCACCCCGCCCCGCCGGGCACACCGCTTCCCGGCGGGATCGCGCAGGCGTCGGAGAATCCCTGGCTGTGCAGGCCCAGGGCGCTGTTCGTGCGGGAGCGCAGGTTCTCCACCGCCACCATGGTGGTGAGCTCCACGAACGCCGGGTCGCCCAGCCGCCGGCGCAGGCTCTCGGCCAGCTCGTCGGTCACGGCGGGCGGTGTGGCGGTCATCGCCTCCGCGTACTCCATCACCAGCCGTTCCAGCTCGGTGAAGGACTCCTCGTGTGCCCGCCAGTCGGGCACCTTGCTGACCTTCTCCAGTGGCAGCCCCAGCCGGTCGGCGTGCCAGTGGCCGAAGTCCACGCACCACGAGCAGCCGATCGTCACCGCCGACGCCATCTCCGCCAGCAGCTTCAGCGCCGGGTCCAGCGCCTTCCACCGCGCCACCTTGCTCTCGAAGGAGAAGTAGGAGCGAAGGACCCTGGGGTGGTGGCCCATCGCCAGTGCGGGCTGGAGCACCTCGCCGTATGCCCGCCGCGAGTACCACTCGGCCAGTCGCAGGGTGAGCGTGCGCCGCGGGGTGAGCGAAATCCGTGCCATGGCGGTGCCTCCTCGTATCCGGTGCGCTGCGACGCCCCGGAGTGGGCGCCTTCACCACCTCGACGAGCGGGCAGCACGGGATGTGACACCGGGCGGTGCGGGTGCGAGGCATTGTGGAGGCCCCGTGAAGGGTGTGACGCTTTCGGGCCCACTGGCGCTTCTTCATATGCGAGTTCGAATCCCGGGCTCGCGTACATCGGGGCCCCCGGGCCTCGTCACGGAAGGAGCGTACGTGCGGATTTCACGCACTGCGTTGTCCATCGGTCTTGCTGTCGCGGTGAGCCTGCCCCTTATGGGCAGCGCGTCCGCGGCGGCCCCCCTCACTACGGAAAGCTCCGGCAGCCTGGGCGAGGACAGGCTGCTCGTGTCCGAGCGGACCAGCGACCACCGCCGGACCGTGGAGATGGACCCCGCCAGCGGAGCGGCCACCCACACCGTCGCGGACGGCCTGGACGGCGTCTACTCCCCCAGCGGCTCCCAGACCGCCTACATCCGCTACGGCGACACCTGCGTCCCGCAGGCCGAGGGCTGCACCTACCGCCCCGACCTGGTGACGGCCTCGGCGAGCGGCGCCAACCAGCATGTCCTGGTCCCGGGGATCGAGAGCGAGACCGGAGAGTTCTATGTCGCCAATCCGGACTGGGCTCCGAGCGGCAAGCGACTCGTCTTCGACTCCCCCCGTGGCATCGAATCGATCAACGCCGACGGAACCGGGTTGGAGACGCTGACCACCTCGGGACTCCGCGCCACCTTCTCGCCGGACGGCAGCCGGATCGCCTACCTCCGCACCACCTCGTACGAGGGCCCCGAAGGCACCGAGTACGGCACGGATGTGTATGTCATGGACCTCGCCACCCGGGAGAGCCGTCAGGTCACCACCGACCACCAGGCCGTGTCGACCCCGCCCGACTGGTCCCCGGACGGCCGGCACCTCGTCTACGGCGGACGGTACGGGCTGAAGACCGCCGACGTCGCGACCGGTGAGCAGACCGACCTCTACGACGACGCCACCTGGCCCGGCGCCCTCACGGACGTCAGGACCCCGGTGTACTCCCCGGACGGCACCCGTATCGCCTTCTCCGGCTGGGACGACGCCACGGCGACGCGACGCATCTACATGGTCGACGCGGACGGCAGCCACCTCCGGACCGTCGCCGAGACCGGCGGCACCCTGACCGACTGGATCGACAAGTAGCCCCCAAGTGACACCGCGGCCGGCCCGGTGGAGTGACGCCCCGCCGGGCCGGCCGTTCGCCGGGCCTCCGGGGCACCGTCGGTGGCCCGTCACCCGCGCTGCCGAACCGGAGGGGCCGCGTCCGGCCGGCCGAACGACAATGCAGGCATGGCTGACACAGCGGCGAAAGCAGTGCTCGAAGGCGGCCCCGAGGAGTTCCCCGGGCGGATCGTGCCGATCGATCCGCCCGGGACCGAGCTGAAGATCCCGTTCCGTAACGGCTATGAACACTTCCGGGCCACCAGCCGGCAGCAGAAGACCTCCGAGGGGACGCTGCCGGTCTACGAGTGGTGGGAGCGCACGGAACTGCCCGGATAGCGAAGCGCCAGACGCACCGCTCAGGTGTGGGGGACGAAGGTCCGCAGCGCGATCTCCTGGGTCTGCTCCTGCTCCGGCCAGTCGTCCTCGGCGCCCAGGACGAGCACGGCGAACTGGCGGCCGTCGGCGGCGGTGAAGGCACAGTCGACGACCTTGACGCGGATACCGAGCCGCTTGCTGTCATAGGCGTAGACCAGTTGGTTGGCGTCTATGCCCGGCCCCGGGAAACCCAGGGGTTCGAGGCTGATCTCCTCGTAGCCGGGGTTGGCGGACAGGCCCTGGGACGCCTGCCGGAGGGCCTCGCGCGGGGTGATCTCGGGGTCGGTGATCTCGAAGATCTGCACCAGTCCGCGGTCGTCCGGGGCGGTGTAGAACACCCCGGTCTTGCGCTCGCTGCGCGTCCAGGTGCCGGGCACCGCGAGGGTGAAGCCCTTTTTGTCGTGGGCGAGGCGGAAGCCGTCCGGCAGGTCGGTGAGGGTGGGTGCGGGCGTGACGCTGTCCGGGGAACCGGTGGACGGCGCGGTGGCCGTACGGGACGGGGCGGATGCCTTGCTGCGGGCCGGCGGGCGAGCGGCGGCCGGATCGTCGTCGTGTCCCCAGAGCAGATAGCCGCCGCCAATTGCCGCCGCGATCACGACCACCGCCGCCCCGGCGACCAGCCCCGTCCGATGCCGGGCACCGGGGGCGTAGGCGGCACCTGCTTCGGGCGGGAGATACGGGTCGGCGGTGTACGACTCGGCGGTGTACGGGGCGGCGGCGGGATCCGGTAAGCCACCGGGCAACGAACTCGGGTGCGGGTAGGGGTAGGTGCTGCGCGGTGCGGCGGCCGCCGGGGGCGGGTCGGCCGGAGGTGCGGTGGACGGGGGTGCGGCGGACGGGGGCGCCTCGGCCCCGCCGTCTTGGGGTCCGCCCACCGACGGCGTGAACGACGGCCGGGGCGGCGTCGGGCCCGTGTAGGGGGCGGGCGGTGGGGTGTCGTTCTCCCAGCGCTGGGTTTCACTGTTCCAGCGGGGCCGGCCGCCGCGCTTCATGGTCAGCCTCCCGCCAGTGCCGCGACCGCCTGGCTCACCGCGGCGCCGGAGGCCAGCAGGCCCACCACCGCACCGGCGTCCGCGAGCGCCGTACGGAGCCGGGCCAGCCGTCCGGGCCCGGCCGCGCCGTGGTCCGCGATCTCCGTCTCGGTTTCGGCGAGTTCCCCGCTCAGGGCCGTGATCTGCGGGCTCTCCACCGCCCGGGACAGATCGTCGCTCAAGGCCCGGACGGCGCGCAGCAGTTCCTCCTGTGCCGGGTCCACCGCCGGTGCGGCCGGGCCCTCGTGGTGAGTCACCGTGTTGTGGTCGCCGATGGCGAAGGCACCTCGGACGCTGCCGATGTGGATGCCGTTTCCGCGCTCGTCAGCCCTTGCCACGCTTGGCACTTCCCTTCGTCTCGTTCCCGCGCGGGGGTGCGGAGTGGTGGTTGATCGTGTTGTGGTCGCCGATGCCGACGGCGCCCTGTGCGGATTCGACGTAGACGCCGCCCTCGGCGACATGTACGACCCGCTGCTCGAACTCGTCGGTCTGGTAACCCGCCTCGCGCAAGGCCGTGGTCACCCCGGCCGCCACCCGCTGCTGAATGGTCTTCAGATAGCGGGCGACGTCCATGTCCTGGAAGAGCGAGGACTCCCCGAACGAGCCCAGCTCGCGTACGGCGACACCGGGGCCCTCGGGCAGCGCCCCTCCGTGTCCCGCGGTGGCCAGCCGCCAGGCCGACAACAGGCCGCGGGCCAGCGTGCCGAGGGCGTGCCCGGCGGAGCGGGGCGTTTGGGCCAGCGCCCAGACCGCCTTGCCGAAGTGGTGATGGTGACGGTACCGGTGGGCGATCCGGTCGGCGTCCTGGAAGGGCTGCCGCAGCGGCCACAGCACATGCGGTGCGACCTCCAGCATCAGCATCCCGCCCTGGGTGTGCACCCGCACGAAGACCGTGGTGACGATGCCCTCGTTCCAGCCGCCGACCCGGATGCGCAGGAAGTGCCGCCGGGTCTCGCCGCCCTCCTCGACCGCCGCGGCCCGGTGTTCCTCGAACGCCTCCGGGGCGTACGGCGCCGCCTCCCGGCTCGGCAAGCCCTCGGCCGGCAGAAAGACACACTCGTCGATCTCCAGCGCGCGCAGCCGGTCGCGGACCGCGGCCGCGGACGCCGGCGAACCGTGCGGCGACGGCACCCGCAGCGCCGCCACCAGCGGCACGATTCGGGCCAGGATGGCGCTGTTGTCCAGCGGTTCGGCGACGCGGTCGGCGCGGGGGTTCAGCTCCACCGACAGCGACCAGGTCTTGTACGGCTGGCCCGCACCGCAGAACGGGTTGGCGGCCCGGTACATCACCAGCGGCCCGTGCTGCTCGGTCCGCACCCGGTCCCGCAGTCGCAGGAAGCGGTAGCTCTCGGAGCGCTCGGCGGGGTCGGACCTGACGTCGGGGAAGCGTTCCCTGGACAGCTCGTGCGCCAGCACCCGGGCGAACTGCCCGCGTTGCAGGGCGACCAGCAGGGCCAGGACCAGCGGCAGCAGCAGCGCGATCCACACCCCGATCAGCAGGCCGGACGCATGGGTGGTGCCGAAACCGCTGTCGTAGGAGCTGTCGAACGCGCTTGAGCCGTAGGAGCCGTATTCGTCCGACGAGTCGCCCGTCAGGGAGTCCAGCGCGTCCGGGAGCAGCCTGGTGAACAGCCATCCCGGGCCCAGGATGGCCAGCCCGCCGATGAACGCCGTCACCAGCAACGACACATAGAAGAGGGCGAGCGTCAGCCGCCCGTACCAGCGCAGGACGAAGGAGAGGAAGCGGGCCGGCCCCGGCAGGACCGGGGACCGGCGGACGATGCGGGCCAGCGCCATGAGGACGACGGGGAAGACATAGATCCCCGCGAGTCCGGAGGACAGGGGGAGGGCCACGATCCACAGCAGCAGGATCCCCGCCGCCCAGCCGAGCTGGAGCCGCCGGGCGCGCAGCGCATGGGCCAGCACCCGCGCGGCGTCGATACCCAGGGACGGTGCGGCGAACCGCTCCTCGTGGACGTACAGCTCATCGATGACCGCGTCACGGAAGCTGTCGTCCATGTAGGTGCCCGCGCACAGCAGCCGGGTGGCATCGCTGGCACCCGGCGGGGTCGGGGGGAGCGGCGCCGGGGGCGGGGCGCCGTCCGGCTTCCCTAACCGCGGCGGACCGCCGGATTCACCCTGCTGCGCAGGCACATCCGTCCGAGTCATCGGCTTCCCCCATCACCACACCAACGAGTCATCGCCGAGGGCCTGTTGAGCAGGCGGGCTGCCGTTTTCGGCCGCGGCGGCGCAGAACCCGCAGCATAAGGGAGTCGAGCGCTCCGTGTCAGCGCGATAACCCAAGGTTGCCGCGAGGGTCAGACGGCCGCGGGGAACTCCCCGCCCTTGAGGGCCGCGACGAAGGACGACCAGCCGCCCGTCGGGAAGACCAGCACGGGCCCGTGCGGGTCCTTGCTGTCACGTACGGGGACGGCGTCGGGGATACCGGGGGCTACTTCGATGCAGTTGCCGCCGTTGTCGCCGCTGTAGCTGCTCTTGGTCCAGGTCACCGTGCTGAGTTCGCGCCTGCCCATGCTGCTCGTACCCCTCCATCACGTCGCTGATCAGAGCGGCGGACTCACGGGCTGACAGAGCGTCCGCCCTGAGCACATCATAGGTCTGGCTGTGGCGGACATAGGCGGCCGGATCGTTGTTGAAGTGGCCACGGTCCAGCGATTCTGAGTACACCCAGCGCTCGTCGGCCAGTTCGATCAGCGACACGGAGCTAAGAGGCCGAACGAGCCCAAAGAGCTCCGCCGGAGCCACCTGGATACGGATGTTGGGGCGCTGCCCAACACTCAGCAGATGCGCGCACTGGGCACGCATGGTCTCCAGGCTCCCCACCGCGTTGCGCAGGCAACTCTCGTCCAGGACAGCGACGTATAGCGGGCCACCTTCAACCAGAAAGCGCGGCTGTCGACTCAGTCGGGCCCGGACGCGTGACTCGACCTCGTCGGAATCCGTGCCACGGCGACTGAACAGCGCGTGCGCGTAGTCCGACGTCTGCAACAGCCCCGGCATCACCTGCTCTTGATACTCCCGCAGCGCCACCGCCTTGGCGTCCATCTCCGCCCGCCGCTCGAACCAGTCCGGATGCTGCACCTCCGGATACCAGTCGATCCGCCCCCACAACCGCAGCAGCACTCCCCCCGTCCCCAGCAGCTCATCGCATTGCTTGGCGAAGGTGTCCTGCGGTACGCGCGTGCCCGCCTCCACGCGGGCCACCTGTGAGCGGTCGCACGGGATCTTGTTCGACAACTCCTCCTGCGTGAGGCCCGCCGCCTCCCGGAAGTGCCTCAAGACCTCTCCGAACACGGCGGCATTGGTGGCTGCCGGTCCACTCTCTGCATTGCGTCGTCGTCGGCTCACCGCATCCCCCTTGGTGCCAGAAGGTGAGTGTCACGCGTCTGACGTTGCGACCCGCACTACGGGGCGCAACGCTGAACACACCCAACGTAACGGGTCGTTCGGCCGACTGCGCCGCCTTCTCGCGCAACCAATTTCTGGGAGTCATTGAGCATGAGTTACGACCGGGATGCCGTCCCCGCGCCGGTGCCGGGGCTGCGCCTGCTGCCGTGGGAGAGCGAGGGCGGGAAGCCGTGCTTCTTGTCGGCGGACGGGGCCGGGGGTGTGCTGTCGCGGCTGGCCGATGAGGTCGAGGCGGAGCAGTTGTGTGACGGTGCCGATGTGCTCAAGGGCGCGGTGGCCGTACTGGACGACGGCAAGGCGGGGGAACACGCGTTACGGCTGGCGCTGCGGGCGACCACGCAGTCCTTCGGCGATGTGCTGCGGGTCGCCGACAGCCGGGGCGCGCGCCTGCCCGTGGCGGCGGACGGTGGCCAGGAGGCCGGCGAACGGGAGCTGCGGGCCGAGCGCACATGACCGAGTCGGGATGACCGAGCCGACATGACCGAGCCCGCACGGCCGTTGTGGACCGTGCGGGCTCGGTGGGGCTGCGGTGCCGCCCGGGTGGGGCGGCCGCGGCGCGGGGTCAGCCGAGGAGGCCGAGACCGCGGACGGCCTCGCGCTCCTCCTCCAGCTCCTTCACGGACGCGTCGATGCGCTCGCGGGAGAAGTCGTTGATCTCCAGGCCCTGGACGATCTCGTACTTGCCGTCCTTGGTGGTGACGGGGAAGGAGGAGATCAGGCCCTCCGGGACGCCGTAGGAGCCGTCCGAGGGGATACCCATCGAGGTCCAGTCGCCGGCGGCGGTGCCGTTGACCCAGGTGTGGACGTGGTCGATGGCGGCGTTGGCGGCGGAGGCGGCGGAGGACGCGCCACGAGCCTCGATGATCGCCGCACCGCGCTTGGCGACGGTCGGGATGAAGTCCTCGCCCAGCCACTTCTGGTCGTTGACGACCTCGGCGGCGTTCTTGCCGGCGACCTCGGCGTGGAAGATGTCCGGGTACTGGGTGGCGGAGTGGTTGCCCCAGATCGTCAGCTTGCGGATCTCGGACACCGGGGTGCCGGTCTTCTTGGAGAGCTGCGAGAGCGCGCGGTTGTGGTCCAGGCGGGTCATCGCGGTGAAGCGCTCGCGCGGTACGTCCGGCGCGGCGGCCTGGGCGATCAGCGCGTTGGTGTTGGCGGGGTTGCCGACGACCAGGACCTTGATGTCGTCCGCGGCGTGGTCGTTGATGGCCTTGCCCTGCGGCTTGAAGATGCCGCCGTTGGCCTCCAGGAGGTCGCCGCGCTCCATGCCCTTCGTACGGGGGCGGGCGCCGACGAGCAGCGCGACGTTCGCGCCGTCGAAGGCCACGTTCGGGTCGTCGGAGATGTCGATGCCCTGGAGCAGCGGGAAGGCGCAGTCGTCGAGCTCCATGGCGGTGCCCTCGGCGGCCTTCAGACCCTGGGGGATCTCCAGAAGGCGCAGCTTGACCGGCACGTCGGCGCCGAGCAGATGACCGGAAGCGATGCGGAAGAGCAGTGCGTAACCGATCTGGCCGGCTGCGCCGGTGACGGTGACATTGACGGGAGTGCGGGTCATGGCGATCTCCTGCGCGGTGTTTTCCGGGGGCAAGCCCCTGGACCACCATGGTTGGCGGTGGGTGTCCCTGCCCAGCTATCAAGGTCTCTTGGTATCGAGAGACCCGGCCGTCAGGCTATCGGACCCCTGCCGGGGGCAGGCGGCGGGCCGGTGTGCGACACCTCACCGGGTACCCCGGGAGATCCGTACGGCCGCCCGTAACAGGGCTTGCGGGGTCCGATGTGCGCTCCGCGCGACCCCCGTGGGCGAGAGGCGGCGGCCACCCGCTCTAAGGAGGGGGGAGTGCGGGCGGCCGCCGAGTTGTGCCACACCCGTGGGGGGTAATCGTTCGCCTGCCCGCGATCCCGGAGGGCATGCCCCCTGACTTTCGGACATCCTCCGCGGACGGCGGTCCCGGGTCCGCGGTCCGGCCGGGCGGCCCCCGCGCGGTGCGGTTGCCGCCCGTGCCAGGAACGCTCTAGCGGACCGCGGCGCCGGCCGACGGGGCGGGTGCCCCGGCCGGCGTGGCCGGAACCGGACGGGAGCAGCCCTTCACGCCCGCCACGGTCGTCCCGCAGGCCGCGACCTTCGCCGGGTCGCCGGTCACCTCGACCATCGGGGTGTAGGCGGCGCCGTTCCGCTCGGCCCGTGCCGTGGCGCTGTGGCCGCCGGCGCTGAGCGTGGCCTGGTCGCCCGGCGCCGCCCGGCTGATCCGGGCCCAGGCCGTGTGGCAGATCTTGCTGTAGCGGACCTCTATCACCGCCCGGCCCGCCCGGCCGCGGGACGGAGTGATGGCATGCGCTCCGCCGCAGCCCATCGCCTCCGGGTCCTTGCCCACGCAGCCGGCGCCGGTGCAGCGCACCCCGGCCGGCAGGACCTGCTTGGTGCTCGGCGCGACCGCGGGGCGGGAGGCCGCCGTCTTCTTGGCCGTGCCGCTGCCGGGGTTGAACAGGAGGAAGGCCGCGCCGGCGATCAGCGCCACACCGGCCGCACCGGCGGCGTACATGAGGGTCCGGCCGCGGCGGGTGCGCCGGGACGGGGCCTGGGCCGCGGGTGCCGCCGGGGACGGGCCGGCGGCCGCGGCCCATTCGGGAAAGTCCGCGGCCGACGGGGTGTCCGTGCGCCGCTGTTGGGGTACCGACGGCAGCTGTGTCGTGCCGGGCGCCGGTGCGGCCTTCGTCCCCTTGGTGAATTTCGCGCTCTTCGCCGGGGGTTCGGCCTGGTCGGCGTCCCATCCGAGCGCGGCGCGCGCCTGGGCCACGCTGATCGCTTCCATGGTGACGTCCTGCCGCATCTCCGCGCGGCTCCAGGCCCGTTCGGCCAGCTCCCACAGCGTGGTGAGGTGGGCGGGATTCGCGCCGGTCGCCTCGGCGAGCGCGACCACGGCGCGCTGCGGTGGCAGCAGCCGCCCGTTGAGATAGCGCTCCCAGGACGTTTTGCTGTAGCCCGTGGCGTCCGCGAGGGCGGCGACACTGAGGCCGCTGCGGTCCACGAGCCTGCGCAGCTGACCGGCGAACTCCCGCACCTGCGGGTCCAGTTCCTCCGGCAGCGCCTTCCAGCGAGGCATTGCCTCCCCCTATTCCCCCCGCGTACGTGCCCGAGTGCGGCCCCCTGGTCCGCCCTCCTTGCTCCCCGTGGGACGCCCCCGGTGAGGACGGCGTACCCCTTCACGGGCACACGGGAGCATGCGGGCATACGTCACCCGTCCGTGCACCCGTGACCCCAGCAGTGTGGCATTTCCGACGGAGTCCGGACGACTTCCGTACGTATCCTGACAAGAACCGGCCAAGATGGCATCAATATAGGCCCCGGTCAGGCACTATGCCGAGAA
>Ga0207426_1002508_pt1 | contig 11551 bp, 10 predicted proteins | sample AraplaMF_Cvi_mMS_FD_184265 | JGI IMG/M metagenome (GOLD analysis project Ga0207426, IMG submission 184265) | Arabidopsis root microbial communities from the University of North Carolina, USA - plate scrape MF_Cvi_mMS (SPAdes) (version 2) | ecosystem: Host-associated > Plants > Roots > Endosphere...
ATCAGTACAACGGCGACACCGGCTCGTCGAAGACCTCGTACAAGGCCATCCAGACCGACGCCTCGCTCAACCCCGGCAACTCCGGTGGCGCCCTGATCAATATGCAGGGGCAGATCATCGGCATCAACTCCGCGATGTACTCACCGAGTTCGGCTTCGAGCAGCAGCGCGGGCAGCGTCGGCCTCGGCTTCGCGATACCGATCAACACCGTCAAGGACGACCTCGACGCCCTGCGCGGCGGCGGCAGCAGCGGCGTCTGACCGCGCACCCGCCCGCCGCCCTGCCCCGCCCGGCACGTGAGGCTGCGTCCCCCTCTCGGATCGCCCGTCGTCGTGCAAGGCTGAGCACCAGCCGTCCGCACACCCGAGGTCCGAGGTATCCACGCACATGAGCCCCGCCGAGCACGGTGACCATCCCGCCCGCATCCTGATCGTCGACGATGAGCCCGCGGTCCGTGAGGCCCTCCAGCGCTCGCTGGTCTTCGAGGGCTATGTGACGGAGCAGGCGGTCGACGGTCTGGACGCGGTCGAGAAGGTCGCCGCCTACGACCCGGAACTGATCGTGCTGGATGTTCTGATGCCCCGTATGGATGGGCTGACCGCCGCCCGCCGGCTGCGGGCGAGCGGGGTGACCGTGCCGATCCTGATGCTGACGGCCCGGGACACCGTCGGCGACCGGGTCACCGGGCTGGACGCCGGTGCCGACGACTATCTCGTCAAGCCCTTCGAGCTGGACGAGCTGCTCGCCCGGATCCGTGCCCTGCTGCGCCGCAGCTCGTACGCGGCGGCGGCCGGTGCGCCGCCCGAGGCGGGCGAGGTGCTGAGCTTCGCCGATCTGCGGATGGACCTGGCGACCCGCGAGGTGACCCGGGGCGGCCGGCAGGTCGAGCTGACCCGTACGGAGTTCACGCTGCTGGAGATGTTCCTGGCCCATCCGCGGCAGGTGCTCACCCGTGAGCAGATCCTGAAGGCCGTCTGGGGCTTCGACTTCGAGCCCACCTCCAACTCCCTCGATGTGTATGTGATGTATCTGCGCCGCAAGACGGAAGCGGGCGGCGAGCCGCGCCTGGTGCACACCGTGCGGGGGGTCGGCTACGTCCTGCGGACGGACGGCGGGTCGGAATGAGCACGGCGCCCACACCCGGGGGAGTGGCGGCGGACGGCGCGCGCAGCCGGCTCGGCGCCCGGATCGCACGGCTGCCGCTGCGCTCGCGGCTGACCCTGCTCACGGCGGCCGCGGTGGCCGTGGCGGTGGCGGTCTCCGCGCTGGCCTGCTGGCTGCTCACCCGCGCCCAGCTGCTGGAGGAGGTGGACAGCTCCCTTCAGAACGTCAGCGTCCCCGCCGACTACCTCCAGCTGACCTACGCCAACTGCCAGCCCACCGACCCGACCGAGAGCAAGAACGCCCCGCCCTCGTATTACAACGTCCAGATCGTCCAGGTCGACGGCTCCCGCTGCATCGGCCCCAACTCCCAGCCGGTGCAGGTGCAGCGCGCGGATGTCGCGGTGGCGCAGGGCCTGGCGCGCGACACCCTGCATGACGCGGTCACCACCGGTGGCGCGGATGTCCGGGTGCTGACCAAGCACATCGGGGTCCAGGGCGTGCAGTTCGCGGTGTCCATCTCACGTCCGCTGACCGAGGTCGACAGTGCGCTGAACCGCCTGGCGCTGCTGCTGATCGCCGTCGCGGGGCTGGGCGTCGTCGGCGCGGGCACCGCCGGCCTGGTGATCTCGCGCTCCGGCCTCAAGCCGGTGGACCGGCTGGCCGACGCGGTGGAACAGGTCGCCCGCACCGAGGACCTGACCATCCGCATCCCGGCCGAGGGCGAGGACGAGATCGCCCGGCTCTCCCGTTCCTTCAACTCCATGACCGCGGCGCTGGCCGCCTCCCGTGATCTCCAGCAGCAGCTGATCGCGGACGCGGGGCATGAGCTGCGGACGCCGCTGACCTCGCTGCGTACCAATATCGATCTGCTGGTGCGCAGTGAGCGGTCCGGCCGGCCGATCCCGCCCGCCGACAAGGAGGCGCTGCTGACCTCGGTGAAGGCGCAGATGGGGGAGCTGGCGGAGCTGATCGGCGATCTGCAGGAGCTGTCGCGGCCGCCGGTGGCCGGGCAGAGCGCCGTCGCGGTGGTGGCGCTGCACGAGATCGTCGGCGCGGCGCTGGAGCGGGCCCGGCTGCGCGGCCCGTCGCTGACCATCGCGGCGGACCTGAACCCCTGGTTCGTCCGGGCCGAGCCGGCCCCGCTGGAGCGGGCGGTGGTGAATCTGCTGGACAACGCAGTGAAGTTCAGCCCGCCCGGCGGGACCGTCGAGGTGCGGCTGACCGGCGGCGAGCTGACCGTGCGCGATCACGGCCCCGGCATTCCGCAGGACGAACTCCCGCATGTCTTCGAACGGTTCTGGCGCTCGCCGTCCGCCCGCAGCCTGCCCGGCAGTGGCCTGGGGCTGTCGATCGTGGCGCGGACGGCGGAGCAGGCGGGCGGTGCGGTGCGGCTGCGGTCCGCGGACGTCGGCGGCACCGAGGCGGTGCTGACACTGCCGGGCGCCGCGACCCCGCCGCCCGGGATGCCGCAGCCCCCGGTCCCCCAGTAGCCGACCCGCGGAATGCCCAGGGGCCGCGGCAGCGGACCCGCCCCCTACGGCGCCCGCCACCGCGGCCCCTGCCGCGCGTCCCCTGCTTCTGCTTCTCCGGCTACTTCTCCGTCTGCTTCGCCGGTTACTTCTTCGGCTGCTTCTTCGCCGCGTCCCCGAACGGCAGCTCCGACCCCGCGATGTCGGCCCGGATGCCGTCCTCCTCGACGGAGATGTTGCGCAGCCGGACGTTCCCGGGCGTCTTGGGCAGCTGGAAGGACAGCGAGAGCTGGTCCGCGAGCTGCGGCTTGGTGAGCCCGGTCAGCGCGCCGAGGATCTTCGGGTCGATGCCGACCTTCTCCAGCAGCCACGGGTGGTCGGCCACCACATCGACCAGATTGACCTTCATCAGCTTCTGGACGAAGCGCGGCGACCCGGTCAGCTGGTGCAGCTTCTCCTCGTTGTGCAGCGCTTCCTGGATGTACGGCTTGGGAATGCCGATCCGGTCCGCGATCGCCGGGACGCTCAGCATCGACTTCACCTTGGCGGCCTGCCGGCTGAGCTCGGCGGCGGTCTTGCGGGTCAGCCGCAGGCCCTCCTCCTTGCCGGTGCCGGGGCGGTAGACGGCGATATCGCCGATGTCCAGGCGCATCCGGCTGATGTCGGTGGAGACCCCGCGGTCTCCGGCCCGCCGGATGCGCGCCTCGGCCCGTACGCGCAATTCATGGCCGGCGATCGGCAGTTGGCCGACCGCGCGCACCGCGTTGGGCCCCCGCTCGCTGAACTTCACCTGCGAGGCCCCCAGCTCGCGGTTCATGTCGTCGAAGGCGAGCAGCACGCTGCCGTTCATGGTGCCGATCGTGGCGCCCTTGATGGAGCTGGGCAGATCACCGTCGATGCGTACGTCATTCGCGGTGGCCTCGAATTTCGCCAGCGAAACCCGGTCGGCGGCCAGGTCGGGAATCGTGACTTTCACCTGGTCGACATGCTTGTCCATGACCTGGGTGAGGAACGGGAATCCCTTGATGTCGACCTCGGGAGTGGCGTTCAGGTGCAGTGCGTCCTTCACCTTTTTCGCCGCCGCGTTCTGTACGTACAGCACCGCGAACCGGTCGAAGAGCGTCAGGAATGCCACCCCGACCAAAGCCGTGACCAGCAGTTTCAGGGTGATCGACATGGCAGCGAACTTGCTGAGCCCGCGCTTCTTGCGGCGGCTGCGGCTGCGGTTGCCGTTGCCGTTCCGGCGACGGTGGTTCGGCGGCTTCCAGGCCTCGTCGGCCTCCTCGTCCGAGCGCAGTCCGAGGCCCAGCGGGTCGTCGCTGTCGTCGCGCTCGTTGAGGTAGGTGCGGCGCCGCGGGGTGCCGTCGGCGTCGTACGAGCCGAATTCCGGCTGGGGTTCCGGCTCCGGCTCGGGGTCGGCGAGAGCCGCCAGGTCCGCGTAGGGATTGATCGCGTCGAGCTTTCTGGTGTCGCCGGTGGGGTCGTCCTGGGCGCCCGGCGCGGGGTAATGCGAGGAGTGCGGCGCGGCAGGCGTGGGCGAGGGTGAAGATATGCGTGTGGGGGTTCGCATCCGCTTATCTCACCACGAGCGGGGCCCGTGAACGCAAGTCACACCGGAAGTAAGTCGGATACATGAGGGTTGTCCCCGCACTCTTGGCAGAAAATTGCCGTACATCCACGGTGACTTGAACTACCGTCACATCTCTTGGTGACCCATGCAACACCGCGGCAACACCGTTGCAACACTGTGAGACTTGTCGGCGCCCACTGATCCGTACCAATACGCTCCGCGCCATTGCCCGGCTTTTCTGTTTCCTTGCTCACATTCCGTGCATTCACCCAACAAACGGAAGACGGTTGTCATCCCATGAAGTCGCAGGAAGCTGCCCCCATGATCGTTGTGACCGGCGCAACAGGCAACATCGGCCGCGTACTTGTCCGTCGGCTCCTCGCGGAGGGCGCCGCGGTGCGCGCGCTGACCCGCGATCCGGCCCGCGCCGGGCTGCCCGCCGAGGCCGAGACCGTCCGCGCCGACCTCACCGCCACGGACGACCTCGTACCGCTGCTGGCCGGGGCCGAGGCGCTGTTCCTCAATCTCGCGGCCGGCGGCGACCGGGCCGCGGTGGCGCTGACCGGGGCCGCCGTCCGGGCCGGGGTCCGCCGGATCGTCCTCAACTCCTCGATGGCGGTGACCGGTACACCGGCCGACGACACCCACCACATCGCCCGGCTGCACGCCGGTCTGGAGCGCGCGGTGCGGGGCTCCGGCCTGGAGTGGACCTTCGTCCGCGGCGGCAACTACGCCACCAACGCACTCGCCTGGGCCCCGGCGATCCGTACGTCCGGTGTGGTCCGCGACGCGCACCCGGACGCCCGCGGCGTCCCCGTCCACGAGGCCGACCTCGCCGATGTCGCGGCTGCCGCCCTGCTCGACCGCAGCGGCGCGCATCTCGGCCAGGCGTATCCCGTCACCGGCCCGGCGGAGTTGACGGTGGCCCAGCAGGTCGCCGAGATCGGCCGGGCGACCGGCAAGGAGACCCGGGTCGAGCAGATTTCCGAGGAGGCGGCGGCCGAGGCGATGGCCGGACCGCACTTCCCCAAGGAGGCCGCGCTGGAACTGGTCCGGATGTTCGGCCGCACCGTCGACGCGCCGGCTTTCCCCGTCTCGGACGCCGTCGAGCGGATCACCGGCCGCCCGGCCCGGACGTTCGCCCAGTGGGCGCGGGATCACGCCGCCGACTTCTCCTGACCGGCCGGGCCGCCGGTGCCCCCGGCGGCCCGCAGCCCCCTGTGGTGGAGCACGGCCAGCGGCAGCAGCACCACCGCGCCCACGAAGAAGTACGCATTGATCGCCATGCCGGTCCAGAACTCCCCGGCCGCCGGATCGGCCGCCCGCTCCGCCATCCCCAGCAGCCCGTACGGGGTGAGCCCGGTGGCCGTGGTGACGTTCTCGACCAGCCCCGGCACCCCCCGTACGACCAGCAGCACCGCCCCGAACCAGAGCGGCGGCAGCACCATCCGGGGCGGCAGCCGCCGGCCCCATGGCCGGACGGTGGCGAGCGCGAGCACCGCCCCGATCGCCGACATCGCCGTGATCAGCCCGTCGTAGGCGAGAAACCCCCACACCGGGACGCGGTCCGCGCCGCCCGTCGTCGACCGGTAGTCGATCCCCATCCACAGATGCCAGCCGAACGACACCGCCAGCCACCCGAAGGCCGCATACGCCCAGAACACCGGCCGCCGGTGCACCTCTCGCACCCCGGCCGTGCCATGCACAGAAGTCATCATGTCCGGCACGCTACGAACGCCCCCGCCCGACGGCGTCCTCCTGAGGACCTGCCCCCTTCCCCCGTCCGGCGGAGCCCCGGCGCGTCGGCCGGTCAGGCCTGCCCAGTTGTCGCTGGGAGCGTCGGGGAGAGCGCCGAGTCACCTCCCGGAGACGGAAACGGTCACCCGGAGCTGACGATTCGGCCGTTCACCGGGTGCCGGGCGGGGGTGATGGAGTTGCCGCCGCACCAAATGTTGCGGATGTTGCGGGTGGCGGTGATGTCTGCCAGGGGGTCGCCGTCGATGAGGAGGAGGTCGGCGCGCAGGCCCGGCTCGATGGCGCCGCGGTCGGTGAGCCCGAAGGCTCGCGCGGGCAGGATGGTGGCGGCCCGCAGCGCCTCCGCAGCGGAGAGGCCTGCCTGGACGAGGAGTTCCAGCTCCTGGTGAAGGCTTTCGCCGTGCTGGACGGCGAAAGGGGGGCCGGGCTGGGTGTTGGCGTCGGTGCCCGCCAGGACATCCACGTGTGCGCGGTGGAGGTTGGCGACGCTCTTGCGCAGGTGGGCGAGGGGCGCCTTGCCCGCCAGGATGCCCTCCATCATGGTGAGCGTGGGGACGGCCTTCTGGCCTGCCGCCGCCATCTTGGCGACGTCGGCCTCCGCAATGATCCCATCGGTGGGGACGTGGGTGATGAAGTCCGCGCCGGAGTCGACGGCCATCGTGAACGCGCCGACGCCGGCCGCGTGGATCACCGTCTTCAGGCCGTGCGCGCGGGCGGCGGTGACCAGGGCCCTGAGGCTCTCGCCGCTCGGGCCGCCGGCGCCGGGAGCCTCGGCGATGCCCTTGATGTAGTCGACGCCCTCCGTCACGCGGGCGGCGACATGGTTCCGCGCGTCCTGCGGAGTGCGGATCACCGCCTCGGGAGGTACCCCCGGGAAGCGGGAGTGGGGGCCGTCGGGGCCGATGGCGGGCAACCCGGCAGTACGGAAGTCCGCGTGGCCGGTGACCTTCCGCAGGCCGGTGACCAGCGCGGCGGGCCAGGTCGCCATGTCCAGCCCGGTGGTCACACCGTAGGACGCCAGTTGTTCCAACTCCCGGGAGCTGTGGAGGTGCACGTGGCTGTCGATCAGCCCCGGCAGCAGGGTGGCACCGGCCGCGTCGAGCTCCTGCGCGCCACGGGCGTCGGTGCCGATCACGTCGCCATCGATGACGACGGTGCGGGGTGCGGACAGTTGCCGGCCGTCGAAGACGCGCACGTTGGTCAGCGCGGTCTTGGCGGCGGAAGCGGTGGTCATGATGCGACACCCTTCAAATAAGGAACAGTTTTGTCCACTAACTTTAGATGCTCGCCGCCCCCGTTCGACGCGCGGCGGCGAGCACGGCTATAACCGGAGGAGTGACCGGTCTTCCTGGGGCTTCCGCCGAACCTGCCTCCCCCGCCGCCGCAGAAGAGGGGGCGAGGGGTGCCGTGCGCACGCCCGCTCTCGCCGGGAAGTCGACGCGGCGGCGCGGACAGGCACTCACTCAGGCGATCTACGAGGCGACCTTCGAGGAGTTGGCCGACACCGGCTTCCAAGGGCTCGCCTTCGACAAGATCGCCGCTCGCGCGGGGACCGGGAAGTCGGCGCTCTACCGACGTTGGTCGACCCCGGCGGAACTCGCCCTGGCTGCCCTGGCCGACCCGGTCGCGGGCTTCGGCACCCCTGTCGTCCCCGACACCGGAACGCTGCGCGGCGATCTCATCGCCACGCTCGGCGCCTTCGCGCGCGTCCTGGACGAGCCCCGCGGGCGCGCCCTGCTGCCCTTGCTGACCCAGCGGGCCCGCCACCCCGAACTGTTCGCCCAAGTCCAGAGACTGGTCACCCTGCCCCATCAGAAGATCTTGCTGGGCATGCTCCACGTCGCGGTCGACCGGGACGAGGCGGACCCGCGGTGCGTCACACCACGTGTCGCCTCGGTGGGCCCGCGCATGGTTTTCGCCGAGCTGATGGCCCGGGGAACCGTTCCCGAGGAGGAGGTCCACGCGATCGTGGACGAGGTCCTGCTCCCCCTCATGGCCCCGCAGAGGTAGGCCAGGCGCCCGGTCGGTCTCACCTTCTCGGCCACCGGCCGTGCAGCCCGCACCGTTCGGCCGGCCGCATCTTCATGTCCAAGCCCTGGACCGGCTCTTGCTCGGCGGGTCGATGCCAAGGGGCCTCAATGCTCCCCGACCCGCCGAAATTCCTTTGCCGTCGCCCCGCTCGCCGCCCTACCGTCCGCGCATGCTGCCTCGCGTGGACACGGACGACGAGTGGGACGCGATCGTCCCCGACGAAACGGTGATGCGGCCGGGCGTCGCCGCGCTCTGCACCCGGCTCGGTCTCCGGGCCGACCCCCTCACCCGCTATCCGGCGGGCTCCCAGCCCGTCTACGCCGTCGGGAAGCGCTATGTCCTCAAGCTGTTCCCCGCCGCCGCGGCCGACGACGGCGTGACCGAGGCGCAGGTCCTCACCCATCTCCAGGGGCGGCTCCCCGTCCCCACCCCGTACGTCCACGACGCCGGTCCGTACGAGAACGGCTGGCGCTACGTCCTGATGTCCCGTCTGCGCGGCACCGACCTGGCCGTCACCTGGCCCCGCATACCCCGCGCCGACCAGGACCGGATCGCCACCGAAGCCGGTGAGACCCTGGCCGCCCTGCACGCCCTGGACCCGTCACCGCTCGCCGGCTTTCTCGGCCCCGGCGACTGGGACGGCTTCCTCACCCGCCAGCACACCACCGCGGTCGACCGGCAGCGCGCCCACGGCCTGCCCGAACCCTGGCTGGAACAGATCCCCGGCTTCCTCGCCGCCGCGCCGCCGCCCGCCCGGGAGTCCGGCGTCCTGCTCCACACGGAGTTCATGCGCCAGCATCTGACCGTCGACGCCTACGACGACTGGCGGCTGACCGGCCTCTTCGACTTCGAACCTGCGATGATCGGCCGGCGCGTCTACGACTTCGTCGCCGTGGGCCTCTACGTCTCCCGCGCCGACCCCCGCCTCCTGTCCCGCATCTTCCGCGCCTACGGCGAGACCTTCACCCCCACCGACCTCCTCGCCCACACCCTCCTGCACGTCTACGGCAACCTCCCCCGCTACCTCAGCGAACTGCCCACCCCACCCGAGCCGACCCTGGAGTCCCTCGCGCAGACGTGGTTCGGGACGGAGTGAGGGCGGGGCGGGCCGGGCAGGGCCGCTCGCCTCAACTTGTATCGAGTCATTGACACAAGATGCGCTGCGATGCATCTTGTACTAACTACTCGATACAAACAGGGTGTGTGCGAGCGGCGTCCGCTACTGCCGGACGCGAGCCGCGCAGCCGTCACTGCTCATTGGGGTCCTCATATGCTCGATACCGACCGGCCCGTATCCCGCCTCCGTGCCCGCGCCGACCGCTATGTCCGCTGGGCCGGTCTGGCCGTGGGTGTTGTGGCCGCCCCGCTGTGGGCCACCATGGACATCACCGACTACCCCCTCAGCGGCTTCGACGCCGGCGTGCCCTTGGTGAGCTTCGCCACCGCGTTCGGCCTGTGCGCGGTGGGTGGCGTCCTGCTCGGCGATGCCCTCACCCCTCGCCCTCGGGAGGCGGTTCGCACCGCCGGCCTCACCCCGCGCCGGGTCCGTGACCACGTGCCGCCCCGTATCGCCCCGCTGCTTCTCCTCCAGGCGGCAGTCCTCGTCGTGCTGGTGGGCATCGGGGATGCCGCGGCCACCCAAGGCGCGATGGAACGGGCGCTCGGCGGGATGGCTGACGGCTGCGGCGGGACCGAGCCGCCCGTCATCCTTTGGCCCGGCATCTTCCATGGCCGCCAGATCCTCGGCTCTCTCGCCATTGGCACGGTCGCCTGCGCCTGGGCCCTGCGCCGTGTCGCCCGACGTGCGGGCGACGACCAGCGGCGCCACGACCGCACGTGGGCGATCATCGCGGCCTGGGGGGTGCTGGTCTCGACCCAGCTGCTGCTCGTGGTTTCGATGATCGCCACCTGGGTGGCGCAGGGGAACTGCGCCGCCCTGATGGGCACCGTCACCTCCTTGGTGATCTACCCCCTGGGCCTGCTGGCCCTGCTCGCCCTGGCCTGGTCCCTGTTCACCGTGGTGGTGCCCCGGGCGGCCCGACGATGACTGCACTCGCCGTCAGTGTCGACACCGCCAGCCCGGTGCCGCCGTATGAGCAGATCCGCGCCCAGCTCGCCGCGCTGATCACCGCAGGCCGACTGGCCGAGGGTGAACGCCTGCCGACCGTGCGTCAGCTCGCCGCCGACCTGGGCTTGGCGCCGGGCACCGTGGCCCGCGCATACCGTGAGCTGGAGACCGCCGAACTGATCCGCACCCGCCGTGGGGCAGGTAGCCGGGTCGCGCCGCCGCCGTCCCCGCCGAAGCATCCCGATCCGATCCAACTCGCCACGCTGGCCGGTGACTTCACGGCGGCCGCCCGCGCTCTGGGCGCCGACGCCGAAGCCGTCCTGGCCGCCGTTCGCAAGGCCCTGCACGCACCTGACGAGCCCCCGCCAACGGCCGCAGGCCGTTGACGGGGGACTGATCACCGGGGCGTACGGCTTTGCCGGTGGCCCGGCCGGGTAACGGGAGGAAGTCCCGAGCGGCCGCCGCGTCCCACGTCCTACTGCTTCACCACCGTGATCCGGTCAGCCTTCGGCGGTGTGAGGGGCTTGTCCGCCGAGGAGTGGGCGGTCAGGTAGGCGGTGAAGGCGTCGAGGTCGGAGGGGCCGACGTACTTGTTCTTGGCGTCCTTGAAGGCGGGGAAGCCGTCGCCGCCGCCGGCCAGGAACTCGTTCATGGCGACGCGGTAGGTCTTGGCCGGGTCGAGGGGCTTTCCGTTCAGCTTCACCGAGTCCTTGACGACGCGGTCGGCGCCCGACTTGGTCATGTCCAGGGTGTAGGTCAGGCCCTCGGAGACCTGGAGGATCTTCGGGGAGGCCGCGTTGGGACCGCTGACCTGCTGCTGGAGGCCGCTGAGGAGCTGGGCGCCGGTGAGGTCGATGACGTTCATCATGTTGGTGAACGGCTGGACGGTGAAGGCCTCCCCGTAGGTGACGACCCCGTCGCCCTCCGAGCCGGACGCCGTGAAGGCGAGGTCGGAGCGGATGCCGCCCGGGTTCATCAGGGCGAGCTGGGCGCCGCCCTTGCCGTCCGCCTTGGTGGCTTCGAGCTGGGCGTCGGAGATGACGTCGCCGAGCGGTGACTCGGGGGCGTTGGCGCCGCGGCCCGCGATGTCGGCGGAGACATGGCCGACGGGGCGGCCCGCGACCGGCGCCGCCAGCTTGTTCCAGCGGGCGATCAGGGAGGTCATGTCCGCGGCCTTGGGCTGGGTGCGGTCGACCACGTGGTTGGCCGCGCCGGGCGCCTTGACGGCGGTCCGCACGATGTCGTGGGTGCGGCGGTCGTAGGTGAGCGTGGTGTCGGTGTAGAGCTTGCCGTACGACGCGGCGGAGGTGACGGTGCGCGGCCGGCCGGACGGGTCCGGGATGGTGCAGGCGTAGGCCTGGTGGGTGTGGCCGGTGACCAGCGCGTCGACCTTCGGGGTGACGTGCTTGGCGATCTCGGTGATCGGCCCGGAGATGCCGTCGCCGGGGCCGGGGCTGTCGCAGTTGTAGTTGTACGAGGTGGAGGCGGGCATTCCGCCCTCGTGGATCAGGGCCACGACCGACTTCACGCCCTGCCGGTTGAGGACCTTGGCGT
>Ga0207426_1002509_pt1 | contig 11544 bp, 10 predicted proteins | sample AraplaMF_Cvi_mMS_FD_184265 | JGI IMG/M metagenome (GOLD analysis project Ga0207426, IMG submission 184265) | Arabidopsis root microbial communities from the University of North Carolina, USA - plate scrape MF_Cvi_mMS (SPAdes) (version 2) | ecosystem: Host-associated > Plants > Roots > Endosphere...
AAGAGGAAAGGCCCACAACGCAGCTCTTATCGCCTGCGCCAGGAAGCTCCTGATCTACGCCAATACTGTCGTCCAACGCGGCACGCCATGGACCGAAAAAACGGCGTAGCTCTTAATGGTTGCTACGAGACCATCGCGCGGGGCGAACTCACCTCCGCTTCTTCTGCTTCCTGAACCGCACGCTCTGGCCGTCCGGCATCCGGGTCGCCACGAAGCCGGCGGCAAGGCAGGCCTCGCGTTGCGGCATCTGGATGTCGGGGCTGCGCAGGCTGTCCCACCATGAGGCACGGTTGGCTGCGCGCGGCAGGGCCGCTCCGATGATCTCCTCGATCTGCTCGAAGCTCAGCACGAACTCCTCCTGCTTGTGCCGCATCAGATATTCGCGCAATGCGTCGTAGTCGTTCACGATTCCCTCTCGTCCCTGGCCGCCGCCGTTCACATGAGGTCTGCTCAAATGGATGGCTTCCGGCAACCAATTCTTAACTCACTGCGATAGCGCCGTCGCGGCTTAAACACTACGCAAGATTTCGGGCGCATCCACTAGATCGGGAGCAACCGATGTCTGGATGGCGCGAAGCCATGGCCCGCCGGCCGTGGCGCATTTCGGCGAAGCTGCTGATCATCTCGTCCGTCGTGACGGTGATCGGCTTTTCCGCCATTTGCGTCAACGTGATGCTCGACATGCGCCGCGGCGAGGAGGCGCTTGCCCGCCAGACGCTGGAAAACCTCGCGACCTCGATCGACGCCGACATCAGCCGCAACATCGACATCTACGACCTCTCGCTGAAGGCGGTGGCCAGCAATTTGCTGCTGCCTGAGATCAACAACGTCTCCAAGGCGATCCGCCAGCTCATCCTGTTCGACCATGCCACGACGGCGAAGCATTTCGGCGCGATCCAGGTGTTCGACGCCGACGGCAACCTGACCATCGACGCTTCCACCCTCGATCCGGTTCCGCAGAACCGCGGCAACGAGGATTACTTCACGGTCCATCGCGACAATCCCGGCGCCGGACTCTACATCAGCCGCCCGATGCTGTTCCGCGGCGCCTATTCCATCGTGCTGAGCCGGCGCGTCAGCGACACCGACGGCGGCTTCATGGGCGTCGTCGCCGGCTCTATCCGCTTCGGCTATTTCCACGAATTGTTCGAGCGGCTGAACCTCGATGCCGAGGACACCATCACCGTCCTCAAGCGCGACCGCACCATCATGATGCGACGGCCGTTCGACCTCGACGTCATCGGCACCAATCTGAACGACCGCGAGACCTGGAAGGCGGACAATCTCAAGGTCGGCAGCTCCTATTCCGGCAAAGGCCCTGTCGACCCGACGCCCCGGCTCTATGCGCGCAGCAGCGACGGCGGCCCGCTGTTCGTGGTCGCGGGCAAGCCGCTGAAGACCGTGTTCGCGCTGTGGCAGCGCGAGGCGCTGCGCATCGGCGCAGTGGTGCTGGTGCTGGCGCTGTTCGTGCTGGGCTCGGCGATCCTGCTCGCGCGCGAGATCGGCCGGCGCGCCGACGCCGAGAGCCGGCTCGAGGAGATGGCGACGACCGACGCCCTCACCGGCCTGAAGAACCGCCGCAAGTTCGACCACGTCATCGACGCCGAATGGCGCCGCGCGATGCGCCAGAAGATGCCGGTCGCGCTGCTGATGATCGATGCCGATCACTTCAAGGCGTATAACGACACGTTCGGCCACCAGGCCGGAGACCAGGTGCTGGTCGGCATCGCGATCTGCATTTCGGACTCGGTCAGCCGCGCCGGCGACTGCGCCGCGCGCTACGGCGGCGAGGAATTCGCGGTGCTGTTGCCGAACACGTCGGCCACCGACGCGTTCAAGGTCGCCGAGGCGATCCGCGGCAAGGTGCAGGGCTGGTCCGACGACCAGACCGCCTCGACCGTGTCGTGCGGCATCGCCAGCCTCGTGCCGGCTGTCGGCATGGACTGGGCGACGCTGGTCGCCGCCGCCGACAAGGCGCTGTATGCGGCAAAGGCGGGCGGACGCAACCAGTCGGTCGTGGCGAGCGCGCCGAAGCTGTCGCTGGTGGCGTGAGGCGCGGCTTTCTCGCCCTCGTCATTGCGCGGAGCTCGCGACAAAATTGCGAAGCAATTTTTGCGCTGGCGACGAAGCAATCCAGACTGCTTCCGCGGATAGATTACCGGATTTCTTCGTTTCGCTCGCAACGACGCGAGGGGAAACAGCGAGGCCTTACTGCCCCAGATACTTCTTCATCTCCGCGATCAGCCCGTCGCGCAGCTCCGGGCGCTTCAGGCCGTAGGCGATGTTGGCGCGGAGGAAGCCAGGCTTGGAGCCGCAATCATGGCGCTCGCCCTCGAACTCGACGCCGTAGAATGCCTGCGACTTCGCGAGGCCAATCATGGCGTCGGTGAGCTGGATCTCGCCGCCGGCGCCGCGCTCCTGCGTCTCCAGGATCTTGAAGATCTCGGGCTGCAGGATGTAGCGGCCGGTGATGGAGAGGTTGGAGGGCGCGGTGCCCTTGGCCGGCTTCTCGATCATGCCGTCGACCTCGAACATCTTGCCGGTGCGCTTGCCGACGCCGCAGATGCCGTATTGATGGGTGAGATGGTCAGGCACCGCCTCGACCGCGATCAGATTGGACTTCTCGCCGAGCGACGACGCCGTCTCGATCATCTGCTTCAGGCAGCCGGGCGTGTTGAGCACGAGTTCGTCGGGCAGCACGACGGCGAACGGCTCGTTGCCGACGATGTCGCGCGCGCACCACACCGCATGACCGAGGCCGAGCGGCGCCTGCTGGCGGGTGAAGCTGACGGCGCCGGCTTCCGGCTGGTTCTGCGCCAGGATCTCCTGCTCGGCCTTCTTGCCGCGCGAAGCGAGCGTGGAGTCGAGCTCGAACATCCTGTCGAAATGATCTTCGATGACGTTTTTGTTGCGGCCGGTCACGAAGATGAAGTGCTCGATGCCGGCTTCCCGCGCCTCGTCATAGACGTACTGGATCAGCGGCTTGTCGACGATCGTCAGCATCTCCTTCGGCATCGCCTTGGTGGCGGGCAGAACGCGGGTGCCGAGGCCGGCGACGGGGAATACGGCTTTGCGGATTTTCATGGGATCGATCGAATACCTGAGGACGTGAGGGAGCAATGATGAATTGCTAACCTGTTTGCAGCCGCTAACAAAGGCGGATGTGGGGCCTCGCACTCACAGAGTTGAGAAAAAAGCCACCATGAAAATTTCACCTTTGTTAAGCTATTGGCAACCGTAACCGGGCCTCCTGAGGGCGGATTTTCGGCCTGCAGGGTGAGGGATGATGCAATCGGTGGCGACGCTGGCGAAACGGGCGGGATTTGTGACCAACGCAACCATCGTTGCGGCGCTCTTGCTGCTGCCCGCCGGCGTGAACGCCCAGTCGCAAAACGGCCTGTCGAACCTGTTCGGCGGGATTTTCTCGGGCTCCAATGCGCCGCCTTCGCAACCGGCCCCCGGCCCTGCCGGCGCCTTGCCCTGGACCGGCGAGGACGGTGCCTCCGGCCATCCGCTGATGACGGCGGCCGCGATCCGCGAGGCCGCGGGCAATTTCAACAATTGCGTCGCAGGCATGTGGCCCGATGCCGCACGCCGCAACATCACGCAGGAGAATTTTCAGCGCTTCACCGCGGGGCTCTCGCCGGACCTGCGCATCATGGATCTCATGGATTCGCAGCCTGAATTCTCCAAGTCGATCTGGGACTATCTCGACATCCTCGTGAACGACAACCGCCTCGCCAAGGGCCGCGAAGTGCTCGCCAAATACAAGGCGCAGTTCGACGCGACCGAAAAGGCCTATGGCGTCGATCGCTACATCATCGCCTCGATCTGGGGCATCGAGTCCAATTACTCGACGCAGATGGGCGACCGCAGCGTGCTGCAATCGACCGCGACGCTCGCCTGCATCGGGCGGCGCCAGGCCTATTTCAAGGATGAATTCCTCTCCGCGCTGGAGATCGTCAACCGTGGCGATCTCAGGCCGGAGCAGATGCGCGGCTCATGGGCCGGCGCGTTCGGCCCGACGCAGTTCATGCCGACCGCGTTCAAGCGCTTTGCCGTCGACGGTGACGGCGACGGCCGCCGCGACGTCGTCGACAACCCCACCGACCTGATCGCCTCCACCGCCAACAACCTCAAGAAGGACGGCTGGCAGGCCGGCCAGACCTGGGGCTACGAGGTCGTGGTGCCCAAGGGCTTCAACTACATGCTGGCCGACCGCGCCAAGGCGATGACGATGGCGCAATGGGAGAAGCTCGGTCTGAAGCGCCCCACCAACCAGCCTTTCCCGCATCCGGCAGAGAAGGCGTATCTGCTGGCACCGGCCGGCGCGCAGGGGCCGGGCTTCCTGATGCTGCAGAATTTTCGCGTGATCATGAAGTACAATCCGGCCGAGGCCTATGCGCTGGCGATCGGCCATTTCGCCGACCGCCTGCGCGGAGGCCAGCCCTTCGTGCAGCCCTGGCCGCGGCAGGAGCGGGAGCTGTCCCGCACCGAGCGGCTGGAACTCCAGCAGCTTTTGGCCCAGCGCGGCTTCTACAAGGGCACCCCGGACGGCCAGTTCGGCGGCCAGACCCGGGAGGCGCTACGCAACTTCCAGGCCTCGATCGGGGTTCCCGCCGACGGCTTTGCCTCCTCCGACGTGCTGGACCGGCTGCGCGGGCGGTAAAATCGCGCCGAAAGTAACCCTGAACAGGGATTTTGGCCGGCAGCCTTGACGGCGGCTGCTGTTCCCCGGTGTATGGGCTCAAGAATCTGCCCGTTTGGCGCCCGATTCCTCTATTATATCGAACACTTCCGATCCCCATTGCGCGTGTCCGAGATCGCATGTCGAAGCCGAGGCCTAAATCGTTCTTCAAGGCGCTGACCGAGACCGGCCCGTTGATCGCGCTGGGGACGGCGCTCGCGATTCTGGTCTCGATCGCCGGACCCGCCTCGGCGCAGTTCTTCAACTTCCCCGGCTTCGGCGGACCGCCGCAGCGCCAGGCGCCGCCGCGCAGCGGCGGTGGCGGTGGCGGCGGATGGTTCGGCGGCGACTTCTTCGCGCCGTTCCAGCAGCAACAGCCGCAGGCGCCGCGCCAGGATTTTTCACGCGCACCCGCGCCGGCCAAGCGCGACACGATTCCCGACAAGAACGTGCTGGTGATCGGCGACGCGATGGCCGACTGGCTCGCCTACGGCCTGGAAGACGCCTACACCGAGCAGCCCGACATGGGCGTGATCCGCAAGCACAGGACCACATCCGGCCTGATCAAGTACCAGCCGAAGGGTGAGCCGTCGGATTGGGCTGCCGCGGCCAAGGGCATCCTCGAGACCGAGAAGCCCGACGTCATCGTCGTGATGCTCGGTCTCAACGACCGCATCGCGATCCGCGAGGCTGCGCCCGACAAGGCTACCGACAAGGACAAGAAGAACGACAAGGGCGCGCGCGCCAAGCAGCCGGCAAAGCCCGGCGACGCCAAGCCCGATGCAGCGGCAAAGCCCGACGACAAGCCGGCCGATGCCGACCTGCCGCAGGACGATGCCGACAATGCCGACACGCCGGCGGCCGCTCCCGAGAAGACGACGCGCAACCCGAACGGCCTCACCGAATTCCGCGACGAGCGCTGGGTCGAGCTCTACGGCAAGAAGATCGAGGAACTCGCCAACGTCCTGAAGAGCAAAGGCGTGCCGGTGCTCTGGGTCGGCCTGCCGGCGATCCGTGGCCCGAAGGGCACGGCGGACATGCTGTTCCTGGATTCGCTCTACCGCGAAGGCTCGGCCAAGGCCGGCATCACCTATGTCGACGTCTGGGACGGCTTCGTCGACGAGGCCGGCCGCTTCCTGCAGAAGGGCCCGGACTTCGAAGGCCAAATCCGCCAACTCCGCAGCGGCGACGGCGTCTTTTTCACCAAACCCGGCGCGCGCAAGCTCGCCCACTATGTCGAACGCGAAATTACGCGGCTGCTGGCGGGACGCTCCGGCCCGATCGCACTGCCGAGCGAACCGGCGACGCCCGACACCAGCGCCGAACCCGGCAAGCCTGCGCCGCGGCCGCTGGCAGGCCCGATCGTGCCGCTGGTTGCCGCCTCGATCTCGACCGATCAGTTGCTGGGTGGCCCGGGCTCGCGTCCTGCCTCCGTCGATGCGCTCGCCGCGAAGACGATGGTGAAGGGTGAGCCATTGTCGGCGCCCGCCGGCCGTGCCGACGATTATTCCTGGCCGCGCCGCGAAGTCGGCCGCGAGCAAGCCAAGGGCGATACTCCGATGGCAGCGACGACGCCTGACGGCACCGTGGCGCCCGGCACGCCGGGTGCAGCCGCCGCGATCGCGCCGCCCAAGCTTGCGCCCAAGAAGCCGCCGGTGCCGCAGCAGCCGACACAGGCTTCGCCGTCATTCGGCAATTTCTTTGGTTTCGGCTCGCCGCAGCAACAGCCACCCGCACCGCGCCAACTCACGCCGGCACCGCGCAATCCGAATCCGAACGCCAATCCCGCGATTCCGCGTCCGCCGGGGAACGTCGGGCGTTCGGCGGAGATGTTCCGGTAAGCGACGGTCTCCTGTCCCGGAGGCGCTGCAGCGTGTAACGCTGCTGCGCTGAGCCGAGCCCCAGCCTTCCCACGACATGCAGCAAAAAGAATAGGCCCCGGCTCTGCAATGCGGCGTCATACGCCGCATTGCAGAGCCGGGGCACGAGTTCGTATTTGCCGCTCAGCCTTAGTAACGCCAGCGCGGCGGGGGCCGGCGGGCGGGACGCGACATCAGCAGCGCCAGCGCGAAGCCGATGCCACCCGCGACGAGCAGGGCGCCCAGCGGATTGTCCTGCACCTTCTTCGACAGCGCCTGCGAACCGTCGCGCAACGTGTCGCCGCTGTTGTCATAAGCGTCCTTGGCATAGCTCGTCGCGGTGTCGGCGGCGTCGCGTACCGCGTCCTTGGCCTGGCCATAGAGGTTCTGCACGGTGCCGGCGGCCTCGCGCGCCTTGCCCGACGCCTGTGTCTGCGTATCGCCCGCCATATCTCCGATGGCGCCTTCCGCGCGTCCGGCGAATTCCTTGGCCGATCCGACGATCCGATCCTTGTCCATGATGCTCCTCCTCGGGGGTCTGCCCAAGTAACCGATCAGGAGCGGCGCGGTTCCAAGCGTGAGAGAAAGTGTGTAGCCCGGGTGGAGCGCAGCGAAATCCGGGGGCGGTCCTGCAGCGAGGGAAGCATCCCGGATTTCGCTGCGCTCCATCCGGGCTACGAGATCGGCGCGTTACAGGATCAGCCCGCCATCGACGACCAGCGTCTGGCCGATGATGTAGGACGACAGCGGCGAGGCCAGGAACAGCGCCGCGCCCGCCATGTCCGCCGGCGTACCCAGGCGGCGCAATGGAATCCGCGACAATGCGCCTTCGAGCCGCTTGGGATTGTCCGTCGTCACCTTCGTCATCTTGGTATCGACGAGACCCGGCGCGATACCGTTGACGCGGATGCCATCCTCCGCCCAGGCCTCGCCGAGCGTGCGCGTCAATCCAACCGCACCGGTCTTCGAGGCGTTGTAGGCGGGATTGCCCATCGTGGAGTGATAAGCCGCGGTCGAGGACACCATGATCAGCGCGCCCTTGGAATCCCGCAACATGGAATGAAAGCGCGTGGCGCACGCCATCAGGCTCATCAAATTGACCTCGACGACCTTGCGGAAGCCGCTCATCTCGAACTCGCCGCGACGATAGATCACCGCGCCCTGCGCCAGCACCAGGATGTCAAGCTTGTCGAATGACGGCTTGAACGCCTCGACCGCACCGGGATTGCTGACATCGAGTTGCGCATAGGCAAGCCCTGTCAGATCAGAACCTTCCTCCGCGGAATATTCCGCTGCATGAGCACGCGTGCCGCAGACCGCAACCGATGCCCCCCTGGTGCGGAAGGCGTGCGCGATGCCATTGCCGATACCGCTGGAACCGCCGACGACCAGCACCTGCTTGCCCGAGAAATCCAGCTCGTTCGCCATCGCGGCCTCCCTTTTGTTTTGCTTGTTTGACCTGTCTGCGGATCGGTGCGAGCCTTGTCAATCATAACAACAAACAAGACGTCGCGAGGAAACAGCATGTCGGAGTTCAAGGAGCTCAGCCGGTCGGTGAAGGGCCTGACCGTTCTCGTCACCGGTGCGGCAAGCGGCATGGGGCGCGCGACTGCGCGCGTGTTCGCGGCCGAGGGTGCGAATGTTGCGGTGACCGATTACGACGAACAAGGCGCGCATGCGGTCGCAAAGGCGATCGCGGCGAGCGGCGGCGCGGCGAAGGCGTGGAAGCTAGATGTCGCCGATGGCGGCGAGATCAAGCGCGTGGTTGCCGATGTTGCCGCGCATTTCAGCGGGCTCGATGTCGTCGTCAACAATGCCGGTATCTCCGTGCGCGTCGGGATCGACGACGAAGCTTACGAAGACGGATGGGCCAAGGGCATTGCAGTGATGCTGACGGCGCATCCGCGCATCATCCGCGCCGCATTGCCGCACTTGCGCAAGTCGAAGAGCCCGCGCATCGTCAACATCGCCTCTACCGAGGCACTCGGCGCGACCGCGCTGCACAGCCCCTATTCCGCGGCAAAAGGCGGCGTGGCGAGCCTGACCCGCTCGCTGGCGGTGGAGCTCGGCCGCGAGGGCATCACGGTCAACTGCATCTGCCCGGGGCCGATCCGCACCGCAATCACCGACCGCATCTCGGAAGAGCACAAGACCATCTACGCCAAGCGCCGCACCGCACTCGGGCGCTACGGCGATCCCGAGGAAGTCGCGCATATGACGCTGAGCCTGTGCCTGCCGTCGGCGTCGTTTCTCACCGGCGCGGTGATCCCGGTGGACGGCGGGCTGATGGCAAGGAATGCGTGAGAGAAGCGTAGCCCGGATGGAGCGCGGCGCAATCCAGGGTTCTCGCCTCGTGGAAAGACCTTCCCGGATTACGCTTCGCTCCATCCAAGCTACGGGCAACCATGCGCGGCGGACGTTGACAATGACGGACGCGGGAGTAGCTTTTTCGCCAGCAGAGCGGACCAACCGCTCGCGATCCGCGGGAGAACGCCATGACGATCGCCATCCGGCAGCTTCAGAAGCATTTTGTCGGCGAGGTTTCGGGCCTCGATCTGCGAAAGCCGCTCACACCGGATGAAGCGCGCGAGGTCGAGGCGGCCATGGACAAGTACGCGGTGCTTGTCTTCCACGACCAGGACATCACCGACGAGCAGCAGATGGCCTTCGCGCTGAACTTCGGTCAGCGCGAGGACGCGCGCGGCGGCACGGTCACCCAGGCGAAAGACTACCGCCTTCAGTCCGGTCTCAACGATGTCTCCAACCTCGGCAAGGACGGCAAGCCTCTGGCCAAGGACAGCCGCACGCATCTGTTCAATCTCGGCAACTGCCTGTGGCATTCCGACAGCTCGTTCCGCCCGATCCCCGCAAAGTTCTCGCTGCTGTCGGCGCGCGTGGTGAACCCTAAGGGCGGCAACACCGAATTCGCCGACATGCGCGCGGCCTATGACGCGCTCGACGACGAGACCAGGGCTGAGATCGACGATCTCGTCTGCGAACACTCGCTGATGTATTCGCGCGGATCGCTCGGCTTCACCGAATATACCGACGACGAGAAGGCGATGTTCAAGCCGGTGCTGCAGCGCCTGGTGCGGACGCATCCGGTGCATCGCCGCAAGTCGCTGTATCTGTCATCGCACGCCGGCAAGGTCGTGAGCATGAGCGTGCCGGAAGGACGACTGCTGCTGCGCGATCTCAACGAGCACGCGACGCAGCCGGAATTCGTCTACGTGCACAAATGGAAGCTGCATGATCTCGTGATGTGGGACAACCGCCAGACCATGCACCGCGTCCGCCGCTACGATCAATCGCAGCCGCGCGACATGCGCAGAGCGACGGTGGCGGGGACCGAGCCGACGGTGCAGCAGCAGGCGGCGGAGTAGCCGCCGTCATTGCGAGCGAAGCGAAGCAATCCAGAATCTTTCAGCGGAAGCAGTCTGGATCGCTTCGTCGCCAGCGCAAAAATTGCTTCGCAATTTTGTCGCGAGCTCCTCGCAATGACGAGGAGAGACCTGTGTCACTCGCTCCACGCGCTACGCGTGCCCCGCCTCGTTCGACAGCATGCCGGGGTCGATGCCGATCTTGCGCAATGCGCGCCCGTACTTCTCGTCGACGTCATCGCCGAAGATCAGGTCGGCATCGGCGTCGCAATGCAGCCAGCCGTTGCTCTGGATCTCGGTCTCGAGCTGGCCCGGCGCCCAGCCGGCATAGCCGAGCGCGAGGATGGCGTGCTTGGGGCCGGAGCCGTTGGCGATCGCACGCAGGATGTCGACGGTCGCGGTGAGGCAGACGCCGTCGTCGATCCGCAAGGTCGCGTTCTCGATGTAGAAGTCGCTGGAATGCAGCACGAAGCCGCGGCCGGTGTCGACCGGACCGCCGCGCAGCACCTTCATGCTCTCGGCATTCTCGGGCAGCTTGATATGCTCGCCCTTCTTGACGATGCCGAGCTGCTGCAGCAACTCGGGAAAATCGATGCTGCCGGCAGGATGGTTGACGATGATACCCATCGCGCCCTCAGCGGAGTGGGCGCAGAGATAGATTACCGAGCGCTCGAAGCGCTCATCGCCCATCACGGGCATCGCAATCAGAAGCCGGCCGTCGAGATAATTGGCCGAACCCGACAGCGCAGGATTTGGAAGCACAGGACCCGCGCCGCGCGTGCTTTCGCCGGTTCTCTTTCCAGTGGGAGCCATCGGTGAAGCACTCCGGTTTCAATTCCTATCCTGATGTCGGGCCGGGCTGCTGTCAAATCAAGGCTTGCGCAGACATGATTCGAGTGCATCCATCACAAGCAATTCAATGGTTTGCCCCGGGGCGACCCTGTAAAGACGTGCCATGCTGACAAGAGTTCCCCTGCATGCGGCGATTGGCGTCGCGACAACCTTGCTTGCGTCGTCACTGGCGATGGGTGCCCGTGCCGACGATTCCTCGCCGTGGCAACGCGACGGACATTCCGCGGTGCGGTTGCTCGCGGGCTCGCGCAGCGGCGCGGTGCTGCTCGGCGGTATCGCATTCCAGATTCAGCCCGGCTGGAAGACCTATTGGCGCAACCCCGGCGATTCCGGCGTGCCGCCGCGGTTCGATTTCTCGAAGTCGGACAACGTCGAAGCCGTGACCATCATGTGGCCGGCGCCGCAGAAATTCGCCGACGGCGCAGGCGGTCATTCGATCGGCTATCACGACCAGATCGTGCTGCCGTTGCGCATCGTGCCCAAGGCCGCGGACAAGCCGGTGACGCTGCGCGCCGAGATCAACTATGCCGTGTGTGAGAAGCTCTGTGTTCCCGTCGAAGCCAGTGCCGAGCTCGGCTTCAACAGCGTCGCCTCGACCGAGGACGCAAACCTGCGTGCCGCGCTGGACACCGTGCCGACGCCCGCCAATATCGGCGATCCCAATCCGCTGACCATCCGCGACGTCAAGCGCGACGGGGCGAAGAACGTGGTGGTGGACGTGGTCGTGCCCGACAGCCGCAACGTCAATTTGTTCGTGGAGGGGCCG
>Ga0207426_1002512_pt1 | contig 11536 bp, 16 predicted proteins | sample AraplaMF_Cvi_mMS_FD_184265 | JGI IMG/M metagenome (GOLD analysis project Ga0207426, IMG submission 184265) | Arabidopsis root microbial communities from the University of North Carolina, USA - plate scrape MF_Cvi_mMS (SPAdes) (version 2) | ecosystem: Host-associated > Plants > Roots > Endosphere...
AAGGCTGCTCTACTAAAATATCGAAAAACAACCCCATTCACAGTAGCTAAGTTCCTCTGGTATCACGCTTTTTTTAACCGCAAAAAGCGCCGTTTGACCTGTCGGGCAAAACATTGGCCCTCCCCCAATGCCGGACCTTGGTTGCCCGCGACCGACCGGAGTTCGAGAGAGCTCCATGGCGCGATGTCCGAGCCCCATCAGCTTCCCTTTCCAGTGGTCCCTGACCGCGACCCGCCGAGGCCGGGATTGATCGCCAGCGACGCGCCGGCGGCGCCCCCGGCTTCATAGGCCGTCATTGACACCATCCGTCCGCCACTCCGCTGGTTGCGGAGATTGAGGGCGAGCTTGTCGAATTCAGCGTCGACCACCGAGGTCTTGAGAACGACCAGCCCGCGGCCGGTGCCTTCGTTCACCTGATCGCGGCCGGCCTTGATCGCCACCAGCCTGTCCGCGATCGACGCCACCATGCCGAGCGCGAAGGAGGCATTGGCGAGATGCCGCTCCTGGTGCCTGAACCTGCTGTACTCGACCGAGGTCTTGAAGCGGCCAAGCTCGGCGCGCACGGCGCCGTCGATCAATTCGGCCAGGTAGTGAGCGACCTCGACATCCGCGCCGAGACCGAAGAACACATAGATGTTCTCGCCGGCGGCGTTCTTCTCGCGCCAGACCCGGCAATCGCAGAAATGAGCGATCGCGCCGATGCAGTCGTCCAAGGGAATCCGCTTCTTGCGAAAGGTCTCGTAGACCCTCCGTTCGCACGGCGAGGCACGCAGCTCGACGTCGGAGAGCGACAGATCGTGGCGATCCAGCAGCTCGGCGACCTTGGCAGCGGCAGACAATGCCTCGTCCTCGGTGCAGCCATTGGCGATGGTCTTGGCGCGCAACGCCTGAATGCGGAGCTTGAGCTTGTCGAGCGCGGCCGGATTGGATGTCTGGTTCACTGATCACCTGCCTGGGGGAGCCTGGCCAATGTACCGCGATCGGATAGGCTTGCGGAAGCGCACGACATCTCTCCTTGCCTTCCCGATCGGGATATCGGACAGCGTTTAGTAGAAGGCTGTCACTGCAGAAGGCCATTGAATGTCGAATAGACGGTGGATGATCATCCTGCTGGTTACCGTGCTCGCTGTTGGCTCGATCGTGGCGGGCGCCCGGTACTATCTCAGCAGGTGCCATGGCATGGACGCGTGCGCAGCCGCCGAAGCCGAAAGCCATGAGCGCGATAAGCCAGCCGAGCCACAATAGATTTTGGATGCTTGGCGAATGTTGTCATACCCAGCGTGCTTCATATTCAGATCTTGTCTCCCACCGATAAACTAAGCTCTTCTCGGCACCACGTAGCCGCCCTGTCCCGCCGGCCGTGGGCAGCCTCGACTTTGCCGGACCCGGTATGCGCCAGAGCTATCTCCGAGATCTCGTTCGGGTGACTGATCTGCTCGGTGCACCAGTTCTAAGAAGGGCGACTGGAGCCATGGACGGTCAGGTCCCTCCGCGAACGCTCACGGAGTGGAGCTACAGTGCTGGCGGAAGGGGTGGGACCGCCTACCTTACGATCAATGTCGTTGATCTAATTGCGCTTTTTCAAGCACGACTAAGTCTCACCGTCGCACCATACTGTAGCACGGTCGAGGGAGATGCGTTCGGCAGCGAAGGTGTCTGAATCTGATCTTCGTTGCGTCCAGGATTGATCATCGCGCGACCAGAAGAGTACGCACTCGTTCGTCAAGCCACTCGTGAGCGCAAGCCATCGAAGACAGGTCGCGAGACCGGGATCACCTCGTTCTTCTCGTTACTCATCTTCGAGGTACTCATTCGGATTGCAGCCGCCTACCAGCAGCCAGCTACCATCATCCTCTTGACGATAAAGCTGCCCGCTGCCCCATCCGATCCCTCTGCCATGATAAACGGTACAATCGGCGCACATGTTGGCCCACGCCCGCCCCTCCCTGAGTTGCCCATCCGACATGAATTTCTCGCTCGAAAGTGGGATCGAGCAGAGGTCGCAGGCATCAGGTGGCCCGACATAGTGCGTGTTCTTGCCAACGCAGACAGGATCTACACAATTTTCTAGTTGCCGATCTGCTGAGCTTCCATCGTGGATCGGCCCAAAGCGTGGAGAAATCTTGTTCACGACGATACGTAGCAGACGCTCGTTCGTCTCAAAGTAGCTCTTGAGGGCATCGAAATGCCTGATCTGACCAACTTCGCGCCATCTACCATTCTTCATCCTGTAAAATCGACGATCATCATCGACGATGTCACAACGGAACGATCCGTACATCAAGTCCAGATCATCAAGAATGTCGATGTCGCGGGCCTCGTAGCCTCCCCATGTCAACGACATCATCATATTTCCGAGTTCACCATCATAGTACTTCTTCAGGACGCGAATGAAGGCATCCGGGTCCAACGGCACATCCTTGACCGGCATGAGCTCTCCGACGTACATGCGACGGCTTGTCGTTCCTTCTCGAACTAGAAGACCATAGTTCGGACAATAGAGTACGCCATTCTCCATCGTAACAACGAAGAAGAGAGTGAACACTCCGGTCGATGGCGCAAAAACGGAAAGATCAACGGCGCCATTCGGGAATTCTGTTTTCGCCTCTTGCAGCTGTTGCTGCAGCATCTGTTTCCATACGGGGTTGTTCGGAAGACATTCATCCAAATCACGCAGCAGCTGGGAGAATTGCGCTTTATCGTCAAGGGCAATTGACCGCTTCAGTCGCTGCCCGGAAGTGCCAGCCGCTCCTGCGATTTCATCAAGAATGGTCTGATCGGAAAGCCCGCGATTGCGGGCAAATGCGCCTCGACGATGAATGCGAGTGATCGTCCACCCTTCGTCGCCTAAGAGCTTAATCTGAAACTTCGCCGGATAGCCGATTTCCAAATGGTCGCGATAAACGTTTGGACCAGCGTCAAGTGCGCAGCCTTGAAGCGAATTGAGCAGCTCATCACCTTCTAGCACATCGCACAGTTCTTTCGCCTCCTCGAAATTGTCAACGTCGCCTCGCTCGATCATCCTCATGTAGTCATCAGCGGTCAATAGTTGCGGCACAAAGTAGACGAGATGATCTAACCGCATCATCTTGTTTGATGTATCTTCAATTTCTTCTGCGGTTGGCTCTTCATTGACACCTCTTATCCGGTTCAGTTCACGCGCCGTCGCATAAACGGAAGTATCGTAATGACCTTCCGGTGCCTTCATCTCGACCATGACGTAATCGTTAAGAGACTTCGCTGCACAACTCGCGTCGTAGCTGGCTATGCCCTTCGTCAGTCGCTTGTGACTGGAGTAGAAGCTGATCTCGTGCCACGGCGAGAGAACTCTGCCTGAGTTTATTGGGAGTGCTTCGATTTGGTCTGCCGAAATTGATTTCTCTTGTTCGTCCACGTCGATCTTGAAGCCCAGCGCGGAAATCGACGTATCATGGACAAAGCGCGAGAACGGGCTCAGCAATTCCTTCCATTCTGTGGAAACGATGAAAACGCGAATTTCATCGTCACGTGCCCCTAGATGACTTTTGACAGCTTCAACGTATTTGTAGACCTCGTGAATGGCTTCTCGTGCGGCGGCGTCGCTTCTCTTAATCTCGATAAGAACCCATCGACTTTGCCTGTCCTGCGCCAGTATGTCGATGAAACTGCGCGTACCAGAAATGGCGGGAATGTACTGCTCAGCCTTCACAAGCGATAAGCCATCCTCCAGCACATGCAGTTGCCTGATAAGAAGGTCGCGAATTGATGCTTCAAGCATTACTAGTCTTCCCACTGCCCTACCCCGAATTAACAAACCGTCCTACGCACGCAGACGACCTATCTTTAGAGGCATTTCACATGCCGATGGCCCAGCTACTGGCGATTGGAGGCGATGCGAACGGGCAACACGTACAAGCTCCTGCCGAGGTCAGACTGACGCCCGCAAGGTCTCGTAAAGCCGAGCAAACGCGGGATCACCTTTGAGCCTTAGGCGCAGCCTGACCGGCGGATCGGCATCGTGATCCATCAACGTCAAGGTCAATCCGTACCGACTGCGAGAGTTCGCACGGCGAGCATAGTGTTGTTGCTGCTGATGATGTGAAGAAACACCGTTTCAGGATCATCCTCGCTAGCTGACCCGTTCACTTCGAACATGCCACCGCGCACTAGAGGATCGGCCTCCGTGCCACGCCCCGAACCATCTGCGATCAAGCCAAGAATGAAAGGAGCCTTCACAAGGTGCGCCTGAAAGGGTTCCTTGTCGGGCATCAAGAAGAGATAGGGCTTCAACCGAAAATGCAAGTCAGTAGCAAACGTACCGTTCAGATAGCGGCTAACCGAGCACGTCACTCTCAAGGAAGCCGCCATCTCTTTGGGAATAACTGCCGTCGATCGGTGATCGCACACCAGCTTTCCGATCTCCCTGCGCCACTTGCCGTCCGTTGAAGAGGACTGTGATCCGCTCCAGCTATTTCCCCACGATTGCGGTGTTGGGTTCTTGGGAGGTAGTGGTTTTGGCCGGGGCTCCTCTCGCGCGATCTTTCCGCCGACCATCCAATCGTTGAAGGCCGTACGTTGATCACTGTTCCGCAGCCACTCGTCGTTCAGTTTGAGAAAATGCGCATTTCCCTCGATTGGCAACCACTCGGGGAACGAGGTGCGCCACGCCGCACCTGTAGAAACCCATTCGCGAACGTACAGTGCATGTGTGACATCTGAGGCGGGTAAGTTGCCAAGCCGGATGGCCTCGGTGACAGCATCACAGAAGTCGGCGTGCCTCATGTCGTGGTAGGCCCGGTTCAAGTTATCAATCGACCGCAGACCTGCGATGCGATCAGCCATCTCCGCTGGAGTAGCCCGAGGTCCCTGTTCGATGCCACGGCGTCTGCGCTCTGTATTCTCATGAGCAACTTGCTTGATGTGGTCCCACGCGGTTGGCGCTGACTGGCGAGAACCGCCACCAAACAGGTTCTTCCAGAAGCTCATGTATCTCGCCCTCCGTCAGCTCCCATAACAAGTATAAGTGGGCAAACCATTCGACTGCAATCTGTTTCCGCCTACCTCAGAAGATGCTCCATTAGCCTCCCCAACTGACCAACGCGGCTTCCGCCCCTGCGGGATCGTCCTTCACGCGATAGACCGCTTGTCGGCAGATTTAGAGGAAGGACAAACCGAAGCATCGGCGCGGCTCCTTTTGCCTGGATCAGATCGATGTTGGCGGTTGGATGAGGGCGTCGACACCAAAAGCATTCAGCTACCCAGACCCAATTTGGCCCGCCGCCTCGCGCTGGCGGGCCTAGTGAGGGTCAATCAAGCAACCACGGTCCGCAGCGTCTCTCAACCTTCGCCAACTGCTCGTCAATGTCCGCCGAAGACGCGCCCTGCTCATTCAGGAATTCCTTCACTTGTTCCTTGGCCGCAGCCAGACCGATTTGCCGGCGCCGCAGGGAAGTGAGCCATTCGAACGCGCGTCCTTCATCGAGCGGATGACCGGCGAAGATGAGATCGTTGTTGCCGAAGCAGCCGGGAAGTTCCTTGTCATAAGCCATGCGGCTAAATCCTTTCGAGTGGTCGGGGCGGCGTGCATAGCGCACCCTCTAACCGCTCGACAACCAAGGGAGCCGCTCTCGGCTAAAAATTATTGAGGGTCGCCATGTCTGACGACTGTAAGGAACTGAAACTCGGCAAATCTACAGCCACGATTGACGGCGATGGCAACATCGTCGCGGCGAGAGTCGGTGAGACGCGGATGGCGATGAGTTTTGACGATGGTGTTCCAGATCGGTTTGAGGTCTTTTGCGAAAAGGGCACACCGGCGTTTCAGTCGAAATTCCACCAATCGTCGCTAGTCTCACCGGGGCCATGCATTTCGAAAATCCATGTCCGTTGTGCGGCGCGAAGCTTTCTGCGCCTGCGGGCTACGAGTACAGAATCAGGAAGTTCTATTTGAGCGGGCGAGCGGGATGCCCTCCTCGCCTGTCGAATTAGCGAATAAGCCGGCGATGTCACTGCTCCTCGAAAAGTCGGATCGAACCGGCCGCTGTTAACTGCTGGAACTCCACCTGTGCGGCGAGCACCTTCCCTTTGAGAGCACGAAGTACTTCCTCTGCAATTTGCCGAGCGATTGCTTCGATCGAATGCTCGACAGGCTGTTCTGGCTGTTCGGCCGATGGTCTGTAATTGAATCCCGCACCATTCAGCAAAACGGCTTTGTACGCAGCCGAGGTAATTGTCAGATCGAGATGGGCTCCTCCGTCTCGATCGCGCAATATCCTTACCATCTCAAGACGAGTGAGAGGGCCTTCGGTCCTGGTTAGAATTATTTCGCTCCACCAGTCGGCTAGTGACAACGGTGGATCGGAATACGTCACGGCGTCGCGACCAGCCGGCAGCGCGTGGATAAACCAAGAGGCCGGCCGATCGCCAATCGCTTCAACAGGCACACATTCCACCATCATCAGACTTCCGTTTGGCCCTGGTGGACGGCATCGCCAGGCTCCAATCGAGCGCATCGACAATGGAGCGATGCGTTCGAGACTGGGGACCCAGCAAGATGAAGATCGAATTGGCCAAGCGTGCCGCTTCGGCCAAATGACCAAAGTCAAAACCCGATGCGGATAGTCTCAAAGCGCCGTGCTGTTGCAAAAAGGCTCGAAGCAGCCCGTATCTCGTTCGCTTCAGCACTTGGTTCTCCGCATCTGGATCAAGGTAGCTTCCTTGAGATTGTCGCGTCTCCGCCGACGATCACTTCGCGAAGCGTGCTTTGTTGTCCGTGGGTCCAATAGAGCATCGCCGCATCGACGTAGGTGTCTAGGAACGGCCTTCCCTCGATGGTAGTCGTGATGGACTCGAAATCTGCCACATGCACGGGGACGGAGCCGGCAACCGATATCTCAAAAAGGAATGCCCCGGTCCGGAAGCGTTGCCGAAACTGCACTGCTTCTTGCTGCGTCGGAGTCGCGAACACGCAATCGAGCCGGGACGGAGCATTTGGCGCAAGACAACGTCTCGCGACCTCGAGCGCACTTTCCCAGGCGATGTTGCTGAGGTCCTGGGTTTGCACGATCGTCTGTCGCACCCGCGCAGCCCGGCTTGCCGCACCGAATTGCCCGGGCTTCAGAACGGTCTCAACTGGGTGATCGACGCTCGACACGTGGAAGAACTTCTGCATTGAGGCCACGCTCGGTTGTGGGTCAAGTTGTGGATCAGCCTACGCGCCAAACCAAAACTTGAATAATACCAGATACTTAGATGATTTTTGGTGAAAGGAGGTGGGACCGCCTTCCAACGATCGAAGCTATTGATCTACTGAGAGAAAATACGTCCATTGCCGCGTACGCACTGCAACGTGATTGCGCCTGAGCGGTGCCCGTCACGTCGTACATTCGGCCTCCCTTCAATATAACCATGTTGTCGCGCCGGGGAGCTGACTGGAGTTTTCAGCTTAAGAAGCAGCCGGGTTGCGGGGCACGCTTCTCCATCAAGCCGGTCGCGCGTGCTATGGCACAGATAGAGGCCCCGGTTCTTCTTTTGTTCTAATGTAAACTGGCTACGTAGCTTGTTGATTCTGGGGGCAGACGCGCTGGCAGTGACCAGCAGATGCAGCTGCCGCTATAGAGCTGGAAGCTAACTCTGAAACGGTCGTGCCATGTATGAAGCTCGCAAGGTCTGTAACTTTCTCCTCGCGAATTTCGATGCCGTCGAATTCGACATCACCAACCTGCGCATTAACAAGCTGCTGTTCTTCCTTCAGGTCGCGGCGTTGAGGCAGATGCCAGAGGGTCTCATCCGAAACCACTTCGAGGCGTGGCAGTTCGGCCCTGTTATCCGCCCGGTTTTTGATGCCTTTAGGTCTACAAAGAGGGGGCAATTAGGGCGCCTGCGGAATACCTGGATTATGCTTCAGGTAAGCGAATGCCCGTGTCCTTCGAAGATATCCGCGAGGATCACCGCCAACTCATCAGCACGGAGTTCTTGAACTACACCCGATTCACAACAGGCCAGCTCGTATCACTCTCGCACGAGCCAAATGGACCATGGGACATCGTCTACAGGGCGTACCTTGCGGACCCGACCACGAGCCCCCGCATCCCCAACCAGCTCATCAGGAGCCATTTTGCTGGGGAAGAGAAATCCACAACGAAGCACTGATTCAGCCAACTGAGGTATATTGCCCTCAGTCGGCGAATCGGACTACTCGGTCCTGTACAGCTCCCATCTCGATCGGAGGATATGATGGCGGGGCGTGGAAAGTATTTCGAGCTTTTGGACTTCCCGAAGTTTGCATACCCGTCTGTCTTGAGTATGGACTCTGCGCTCACCGCGAACAATTTGAGAGAGCGTCTCGCGGGCAAGTCGTTCATGTCCTACAGCATGATCTGGCCACGCCTGGAGATGCCCGGACCCTCCGCACCGCCTCGCGGTCCGAGGGACTTCCACCGCTCCTTGCCCTTGAACAAATGCAGCAGGTCGGCGGGGGTACGAAGCTCGAAGGTAGTAGGTGTTCTTGCGCTTATGCAGTCGAGGGTGAGGCACGTCTTCCATGGGCTCGCTGTAGCAGCTCACCGTAGCACCCATCAACTGGAAGCCGTTGGAACTGCTGAGTTTTTGGAAGATCAACGACTTACGGCGGGACTGGCGGAAGGGGTGGGATTCGAACCCACGGTACCCTTGCGGGCACGCCGGTTTTCAAGACCGGTGCCTTAAACCACTCGGCCACCCTTCCCTCGCAGGAATTTCAGTCGCTTAACGCAGTCGGCGGCGCAAGGCAACGCGAAGTTGGCACCCGCGGGCCGAGGTCTCTGGCGGTCAGTTCACGCTCGACAGGAAGCCAGCCAAAATTGTGCGGCTTTTGTTGAGCGTCTCGATACGTTCATCGATGAGGCCAACCTGTTGGGCGAGTATTTTGCGCAGGTCGTTGCACGGCGTGAACTGTGGGTCGTTGGTCTTCACGCACGGGAGCAACTGCTGGATCGTTTCAAGCGTCATCCCGGCTGAGCCAAGCATTTTGATCCGCCGAACGGTTTGCTCTTCCACCGGGCCATACTCGCGATAGCCAGAACAGGTCCGTTGCGGCGCAAGCAGTCCCCTGGCTTCGTAGTAACGCAGCATGCGGACGCTGACGTCCGTCCGACGGGAGAGTTCACCGATCTTCACGGAACAAGCCTCTTGACCCTGACAGCGGTGTCAGACCTTACAGATTTTGCTCCACCCTGTGAATAGCCTCCCAAGGAGCAGCGATGAAAGCCTACCATTTGAATGGCCATGCCGGTGTCGGTGGCCTCGTGCTGGCCGATGTCAGCAAACCCGAACCCGCCTGCGGCGAGGTCCGAATCCGGGTCGAAGCGACAAGCCTGAACTACCGCGACCTCCTCATTCTCGACCGCGCGGGCCAAGGCACGCTCAATGGCCGCGTGCCGCTCTCAGACGGTGCCGGCGTGGTTGATGCGATCGGCTCCGACGTCCTGCAATGGCAGCCCGGCGACCGCGTTGCCGCATCGTTCTTCCGCGATTGGGGCTCGGGACCGTTCAGGAACAGCTACGTTCCATCGGCCCTCGGCGGCGATACGACGAATGGAATGCTGGCAGAGTATGTCGTGCTGCCGGCCACGGCGCTCGTTTCCGTCCCGGCGCACATGTCTTCGGTCGAAGCGGCAACTTTGCCCTGTGCCGGCGTCACAGCCTGGCATGGCCTCATCGCACGCGGCGGGATGCGGAAAGGCGACACGCTGCTGGTCCAGGGCACAGGTGGCGTCGCGCTGTTCGGCCTTCAGTTCGCGGCGGCGCTGGGGGCGCGCGCGATCGTGATATCCTCATCGGATGAGAAACTCGCCCGTGCCAAGGCATTGGGCGGCTCGATCCTCATCAACTACCGCGACACGCCTGACTGGGATGTCGCCTTGATGAAGGCGACGGACGGCGCAGGCGCCAGTCATATCCTCGAACTCGGCGGTCCCGGCACCTACGACCGATCGCTGCGATCGGTCGCTTCGGGCGGCAAGATTGTCCAGATCGGTGTCTTGACCGGCTTCGGCCCGAAGCCGGACCTCGCGCGCCTTCAGTGGGAAAATGCCGACATCATCGGCGTCACCGTCGGATCGCGCGAGCATTTCGCCGCCATGAATCGTTTTCTGACCGACAACGCCATCCATCCCATCGTCGATCGGGTGTACGCCTTCGACGAGGCACCCGAAGCGTTCGCCTATCTCCGGACCGGCTCGCATTTCGGCAAGGTCGTTGTGCAGCTGTAGGCCCGGGGGCGTCGCTGTTTGCGAGGCCCGGTTTGTTTGCTGCCGTGCAAAGAAAAACGGCGCCCCGTGAGGAGCGCCGTCTGGAATTCTTCGTTGTTGCGTCCAGCTCAGTAGCCGCAGCTCGCGCAGCCCATCTGCACCGGGGCGTAATAGGAATAGCCGGGCGAAACCATCTCGACGCGCTGGCGGGTGGCGTATTGCGGCGGGATCTGCTGGTACTGCACGCTCGGGGGCGCGACCATCACGGTCTGCGGCACCATCACGGTGCGATACTGCGCGGGCGTGCGGTGCGCGACGGTCGCGCCGGGCGACACCATCACGGTCTCGTCGACCGTGCGATATTGCGGCTGCACGTATTGCTGCTGATAGCAGGTCTGGCACGGCGGCGGTGCGTAGCAATTGTAGCAGCCGGCGGAGGCGGCACTCGTCATCGTGATCGCGGCGACAGCGGTGGAGAAAACAACAGCAAGAGTACGCGACATGATGTGGTGCCCCAGTTGCCCAAATGGATTTGCGAAGGTCGCGACAATATACGCCTTAAAATCTCGGGCTGCTGAAGTTCAGCGAGGCATCCTTAATGCGAACGGCCGGTTTTCGCCGGCCGTTCAGAGTTTGTTGACCATGCGGGAGCCGTGTCGGCGAAGCGAGCAGCGACCTGCCCTGTAGCCATCCTTCGAGACGCCCGCCTTCGGCGGGCCCTCAGGATGACGTCACAACTCGCAGCGAGACGCCGGCGCGGTGACTTCGTGCCATGCCTACTTCGAGCGACGCTTCACTTCGCGCACCGCGCCGCGCGCGGCGCTGGTGGTGAGTGCGGCGTAGGCCTGCAGCGCGGTCGAGACGTTGCGCTTGCGGCCCACGGCCTGCCAGGCGGTATCGCCCTTCGCCTCTTCCTCGGCGCGGCGACTGGCGAGCTCCTCGTCGGAGACCTCCAGCGCGATGCTGCGGTTCGGGATGTCGATGGCGATGACGTCGCCGGTCCGCACCAGGCCGATAGTGCCGCCTTCGGCGGCTTCCGGCGACAGATGGCCGATCGACAGGCCGGACGAGCCGCCGGAGAAACGGCCGTCGGTGACGAGCGCGCAGGCTTTGCCGAGGCCCATCGATTTCAGATAGCTGGTCGGATACAGCATCTCCTGCATGCCGGGGCCACCGCGCGGGCCTTCGTAGATGATGACCACGACCTCGCCGGCGGTGACCTTTCCGCCGAGGATGCCTTCGACGGCGGCGTCCTGGCTCTCGAACACGCGCGCGGGGCCGGAGAATGTCAGGATCGAGGCGTCGACGCCGGCGGTCTTCACGATGCA
>Ga0207426_1002515_pt1 | contig 11533 bp, 9 predicted proteins | sample AraplaMF_Cvi_mMS_FD_184265 | JGI IMG/M metagenome (GOLD analysis project Ga0207426, IMG submission 184265) | Arabidopsis root microbial communities from the University of North Carolina, USA - plate scrape MF_Cvi_mMS (SPAdes) (version 2) | ecosystem: Host-associated > Plants > Roots > Endosphere ...
CTCCTGCACGCCGAGTCCGAGAAACGACAGCACCGATTCCGTGAGGATGACGGCGGGCACGGTGACGGTCGTGTAGATCGCGACGATGCCGAGCAGATTCGGCACCACATGCCGCGCGATGATGCGTCGCGTCGGCACGCCGATCGCGCGCGCCGCCTCGACATACTCCTTCGAGCGGATCGAAAGCGTCTGGCCGCGCACGACGCGCGCCATGTCCATCCACGAAAAAATGGTGATGGTGACGACGACGAGATAGAACTCGCGGCCGAGCAGCGTCACCATCAGGATCGCGATGAGCAGGTACGGGATGGCGTACATCATGTCGACGATGCGCATCATCGCGTTGTCGACGCGTCCGCCGACGAAGCCCGCGATCGCGCCCCACACGATGCCGAGCGTGACGGACGTGAGCGTGGCGAGCGCGCCGATCATCAGCGAGACGCGGCCGCCGATCAGGCAGCGCACGAGCAGATCGCGGCCGGTGTCGTCGGTGCCGAAGAGGTGCCAGTTCGCGAGCGTGGGCGCCGCGCTCGTCGCGTTCCAGTCGGTGGAGTCGAATTCGTTCGGCAGGAGCCACGGCCCGACGATGCACGCGAGCGTGACCAGAACGAGCAGGATCAGGCTCACGACGGCGGCCTTGTTGCGCAGGAAACGCGCGCGCGCGTCCTGCCACGGGCTGCGGCCCGCGACGGCCTTTTCGAGCATGGGTGCAAGAGAAGCAGATTTCATCGCGCGCCCTTTCAATAACGGATCTTAGGATCGAGCCACGCATACGCGAGATCGACCAGCAGGTTGAGCACCACCGCCACGACCGTGACCAGCACGACGAGGCCGAGCACGAGCGTGTAATCGCGATTGGCCGCGCCGTTCACGATCAGCTTGCCGATGCCCGGCAGCGAGAACACCGATTCCGTGACGACCGCGGCCGTAATCGACGAAATGGCGAGCGGCCCGATCACCGAAACGACCGGAATCAGCGTCGGCTTCAGCGCATGACGCAGCACGACGGTGCGCATTGGCAGTCCCTTTGCGCGCGCGGTGCGGATGTAGTTCGTGTTCAGCACCTCGATCAGGCTCGCGCGCGTCACGCGGCCGACTGTCGCCACGTTGATCATCACGAGCAGCGCGACGGGCAGCGCCATGTAGCGCAGCTGGAAGTCGTTCCAGCCGCCCGCGGGCAGCCACTTCAGCAGGATCGCGAAAACGAGGATCAGCACCGGCCCGAGCACGAACGACGGGAACACGTTACCCGCGTTGCTGACGAGCATGAGCGCATAGTCCGCGATGCTGTTGCGATAGAGCGCCGCCGCGACGCCCAGCGCCACGCCGATCACGATCGCGAGGAGCATCGACACGCCCCCGATCGTGAGCGACACCGGCAGCGCCCGCAGCACGAGGTCGTTCACGCTCCAGTCGGCATAGCGGAACGACGCGCCGAGATCGCCGTGCATGAGACCGTCGAGATAAAACAGATACTGCTTCCACAGCGGCTCGCCGAGGTGGTACTTCGCCTGCAGGTTCGCAAGCACTTCGGCGGATACCTTGCGCTCGCCGTCGAACGGTCCGCCGGGCGTCGCATGCAGCAGCAGATAGCAGATCGTCACGACGATCAGCAGCGTCGGCAGCGTGAGCAGCACGCGCCGCAACGTGTAGGACCACATGAGCGTTCCCCTTCGCCTATGGCAGTGAATTCAGCGATGTCAGTGCTTGACGATGTAGAGATCCTTGCTGCCGTAGTGATCCATCGGGTTCTTCAGCGAGTAGCCGCCGACATAGCTCTTCACGAGACGCGGCAAGCCGTATTGCAACAGCGGCAGCATCGGGTAGTCGTCCATCACGAGCTTCGCGGCCTCAGTCTGCAATTGCGCGCGCTTCGCGAGATCCGCGGTTCCGGCCGCATTCTTGATGAGTGCGTCGGCCTTCGGGTTGCAGTTGAAGTTATCGTTCTGCTCCGACTTGCATTGCACGAGCGTAAGGAAGGTCGTCGCGTCGTTGTAGTCGGCCACCCAGCCATTGCGCGCGATCTGATAGTCGCCTTCATGGCGCTTCTTCAGCAGCACCTTGAACTCCATCGACTCGATGTCCATCGTGAGGCCGAGCTTCGTCTTCCATTCCGACGCGACGAAGATCGCCATCTTCTTGTTGTAGTCGCTCGTGTTCATCGCGAAACGCAGCTTCGTGCCCGGCTTCACGCCCGCCTGTTCCAGCAGCTTCTTCGCTTCCTCGACGCGCTTCGCCATCGGCCAGGCCGACCATTCGTAGTTCGAGACGTCCGCGCCGCTCACGCCCTTCGGCAGCAGGCCGTACAGCGGCGTCTGGCCATCGGCGGTCACGCGCTGCGCGAGCAGATCGCGGTCGATGACCATCGAGAGCGCCTTGCGCACGCGCACGTCCTTCAGCAGCGGATCGCGATTGTTGAAGCTGTAGTAGCGCGTGCCGAGAATCAGCGAGTTGCGGATGTCCTTCGGAAATTGCTGGCTGTACTTCGCGTACGTGCCCGTCGGCAACTGATACGTCATGTCGTTCTCGCCGGACTGGAACAGCTTGACGTCGGTGTTCTCGTCCTCGACCGGCAGGTAGGTGACCTGCGTCAACTGGACGTTCTTCTTGTCCCAGTAGTTCGCGTTCTTCGTCAGCACGAGCTTGCTGTTGACCTGCCAGTCCTTGAGCTGAAAGGCGCCGTTGCTGACGAGATTGCCTGGCTTCGTCCAGTCCTTGCCGAATTTTTCGACCGTCGCGCGATGAACCGGCCCGAAGTTCGGATTCGACATCAGTTCGGGCAGGAACGGCACGAGGCCGTCAGTCCTGACTTCGATCGTGTTCGCGTCGATGGCGCGCACGCCGAGCGCGCTCGCCGGCTTCTTGCCCGCCACGATATCCGCGCCGTTTTGCACGAAGGGGCCAAACACGCTCGCATACGACGACGCCGTTTTCGGATCGACGAAGCGCTGGCAGCCGTACACGAAATCGTTTGCGGTGACGGGATCGCCATTGGACCAGCGCGCGTTCTTGCGCAAGTGGAAGATCCAGGTCGTCGCGTCCTTCTGTTCCCACTTTTCCGCGACGCCCGGCACAACTTTGCCGTCCGGGTCGGTGGCGGTCAGGCTCTCGAACAGGTCACGCGAAACGTTGGCCGCCACCACGCTTTCGACCAGCGCGGGATCGAGCGTTTCGACCTCGGAGCCGTTGTTGCGCACGAGTTCCTGCTTCGCGGCGAGCGTAACGCCAGTCGGCACGATGGCGGCCGTCGCGTGCAGCGCGGAGAGGGCCAGCAGCGTCGCGGCGGCGGCGAGCTTCGTGCGTCGGATCGATACGTGGGGAACAGCAAAAAACGTCATGGGGAATCCTCTTTCTTTGTCTCGACTATTGGTTGTTGACTTTCGTTTTCCTTGCGTACGTTCGCAGTCCTTCGTGTAAGGGGTGTTTATCGCAAGTAGGATAAACAAGCTGACCGCAAACTTGGCAAATCTAACGAAAAGCTTTCTTGATGCCACCGCGTCGCTGCGGCGAAGTCACGTACAGATCACGCGCCTGGCGGACGATTCTTTTGCGGGACGCTTTCATTCGCGCTTCAGGCTGGCGGCGAGTATTTCGCATCAATAAGTCAGATGCCACTCACATGTGCTTATAGTCACTAAATTTTTCGAATAGTCGTTCAATTTGTTGAATCGAGGCACTTTGCGGTTTTTGCTGCATAGCTGGCCTTAAGGCAGCAAGTGCTTGTTTCCTATAAGATTGCGTCGCCGTATAACTGCCGCTTCAATGCCGTCCGAAAGATGATCCGTTTTCGCCAGATCGAGGCTTTTCGCAGCCTCATCATGACCGGCACCAGTGTCGGTGCAGCAAAAAAACTCCATGTGACGCAACCCGCGATCAGCCGGCTGATTGCCGACCTCGAAGCCGATCTCGGTTTCAGCCTGTTTTCGCGCATCGGCGGCCGTCTGAATCCGACGACCGCAGGGCTGCGCTTCTACAAATCCGTCGAGGAGAACTTTCTCGGCCTGGAGCGCCTGAAGCAGGTCGCCGACATGATCCGCGAGGAAGCGTCCGATGGCCTCACGGTCGCGTGCATGCCCGTGCTCGCAACGACGCTCCTGCCGCCCGTGCTCGCCGATTTCACCGAGCGGCACCCTGGCGTGCCGATCAAGGTGGACTCGGTGAAGGTGCCCGAGGTGCTCGTGAACCTGCAGAATCACAAGGCCGATATCGCGCTGAGCCTCGCGTTTCCGGCGGTCGCGGGCATCGAGGTCGAGACGCTGCTCAAGGCGCGCGCTTCCTGCGCGATGCCCGCCACGCACAAGCTCGCAAAAAAGAAGATCGTTCGACCATCCGACTTGCGCGGCGAGAAGCTGATCGGCTGGTTGCCGAATTCGCGCCAGCCTTACGAAGCCGAGCAATCGCTCATTTCATCCACCGAGGACCGGCCGCGTTATACGGTCTTCACCGACACGGCCCACACCCGCTATGCGATGGTCGCGGGCGGCCTTGGCATTTCGATCGTCGAGCCCTTCGGGGCGAAGGTCTGGCGCGCGCATGGTGTCGTCGTGCGGCCGTTCGAGACCGACATCGAGTATGAATATGTGTTGTCGTATCCGAGCAGCGGAATTCGCTCGGACCTTGTCGCGTCGTTCCGCAATTCGGTGAAGCGCGTCGTCGAGCACTATTCGTTCGAGGCCCCGCAGGAAGTCCTCTCGGGGGACGCCCCGAAGCGAGTCCCCCAAAACGACGCGCCGCACGATGACGCCGCAAGTGATACACCGGACGCGGTTTCTTCGAGCGCCGACTGACGCCCTGCGCGCCGTTCAGCCGCCGAGCAGTTTTCGCGCGCGCTCGCGCATCTGCCCGGCGGAGACATCCTCGATGTGAGTCGCGATCCACCAGACGTGCCCGAACGGATCGCGCAGCTTGCCACCGCGGTCGCCGTAGAACTGGTCTTCGACCGGGCGCAGGATCGTCGCGCCTTCGTCGGTGGCGCGTTGCGCGACCGCGTCGACGTCCGTCACGTAGAGATGCAGCATCACGGGCGTGCCGCCGACCGAGAGCGGCCCGATCGTCCCGTGATCGGGAAACTCGTCGCACAGGTAGATGACGTTGCCGCCGATTATCAACTCCGCATGTCCGATACGTCCGTCCGGCTGCTCGATCCTGAACGTTTCGGTCGCGCCGAACACTTTCGTGTAGAAGTCGATGGCGCTGGCGCAGCCCGCTACCGCCATGTAGGGAATCACGCCACGACGGTCATGTGGAATCGGATCGACTTGCGAGGCCATGTCACTCTCCTGGAATGTCGCGGACGCCCTGCCCGCGTCTGCTTCGACACGCATGCACCGCCGATGGTGCCCGGCCTTGATCCGGCTCCGCGTCTCGGGCATGCTGTGGGCCAATTCCGGCGGCCTCGCCTCGAACGCGCATTCGCGCTTCGCTTCATACTCTTGCTTGTCGTAGTCGCTTCAAACCCCATCCACACGGAGCACTCATGCACGATCTGAAAGGCAAAACGATCCTCATTACCGGCGCGAGCACCGGCATCGGCGCGGCGGCAGCAAGGGCGTTCGCGCAGTATGGCGCGAATGTCGCGGTGCACTACAACAGTTCGAAGGACAAGGCCGAGGAAGTCGCGAAGGACGTGCGCGCGCTCGGCGTCACGGCCATCACGGTCGGCGCGGACGTACGCGACTCGAAGGCAATCGACGCCGCCGTCGCGCAAGTCGTCGATACCTTCGGCAAGATCGACGTGCTCATCAACAATGCGGGCAGCCTCGTGAAGCGCGAGCCGATCGCATCCGCGAGCGACGAACTCTTCGACGAGATCATGCACATCAACGCACGCTCGGTGGTCGCGTTCACGCGCGCGGCGCTGCCGTCGCTGCGCTCGGGCGGCGGCGGGTCGATCATCAACGTGACGTCGGTGGCGGCGCGCAACGGCGGCGGCCCCGGCGCGCTGCTCTATGCGGCATCGAAAGGCTTTGTCAGCACGATCACGAAAGGCATGGCGAAGGAACTGATGCCTGACCGCATCCGCGTGAACGCGGTGGCGCCGGGCGTGATTCAGACGCCGTTCCAGGAACGCTTCACGACGCCCGAGCAGCTCGAATCGTTCCGCAAGTCGATTCCGATGGGCTTCATCGGCGAGCCCGACGATTGCAGCGGCGCGTTCCTCTACCTCGCGTCCGAGGCGATGTCGCGCTATGTGACGGGGCAGATCATCGACGTAAACGGCGGGCAGCTGATGCCCTGATCGTCGCACCGCGGCGCTCGTGGTATATAAAACGTCTGCTCTTTCGTCGCATGCAATAAAGGAGAAATACAGGAGATGCTTTTGAAAAAAGAACCGCGCATCCGGTCCCTCGCGCTCGGCGCCATCGTCGCGTCGGCGCTCATGACGGCGGGTTTCGTCGAGACAGCGCCGGCCTATGCGAAAACCGCCGACAACCAGCCGGCCGTTCTGACCGCGTCGGCGGTCGCCGTCGCGGACAAATACGCCGCCGACACCGCCGAGCAGATCTTCAAGCAGGGCGGCAATGCGGTCGATGCAGCCGTCGCCATCGCCTTCACGCTCGCCGTGACGTATCCGGAGGCGGGCAATATCGGCGGCGGCGGCTTCATGACGCTCTACGTCGATCATCGCCCGTACTTTCTCGACTACCGCGAGCGCGCGCCGCTTGCCGCCACGCGCAACATGTACCTCGACGACAAGGGCGAGGTCATCAAGGGCATGAGTCTCTACGGGCACCGCGCGGTCGGTGTGCCCGGCACGGTCGACGGCATGTGGGAAGCGCAGAAGCGCTTCGGCAAGCTGAAGTGGAAGCAGGTGCTCGCGCCCGCCATCAGGTACGCGCAGGACGGCTTCGAAGTCGACGATCAATTGATCAAGCGCCGCGACGACGCCTCGAAGGATTTCGCCGGCAAGACCAACTTCGACCTCTACTTCGGCGGCATGAAGGCGGGCCAGGTGTTCAAGCAGCCCGACCTCGCGAAGACGCTGCAGCGCATCTCCGACAAAGGCGCGAAAGGCTTTTACGAAGGCGAGACCGCCAACCTGATCGCCCGGTCGATGGAAGGCCACGGCCTCATCACCGCGCGCGACCTGAAGGACTACAAGGCCGTGTGGCGTCAGCCGATCACCGCGAGCTGGAACGGCTATCGCGTGATCACCGCGCCGCCGCCGAGTTCGGGCGGCGTCGGCCTCGTGCAGTTGCTGAAGATGAAGGCCGATATCAAGGACAAGTTTCAGGACGTGCCGCTCGATTCCGCGCAGTACATTCACCTCGTCTCCGAAATCGAAAAGCGCGTCTTCGCGGACCGCGCGCAATATCTCGGCGATCCCGATTTCTACAAGGTGCCGGTCGCGCAGCTCATCAACGACGACTACATCCTGAAGCGCGCGCAGGAAGTGAATCCCGATACGCCTTCGGACACGAAGAGCGTCCAGCCGGGACTCGGCACGTCGATGCCCGAGAAAGCGGAGACGACGCACTTCTCGGTGGTCGACAAGTGGGGCAACGCGGTATCCAACACCTACACGATCAACGGCTACTTCGGCTCGGGCGTGGTCGCGGAAGGCACGGGCGTCGTGCTCAACGACGAAATGGACGACTTCGCGTCGAAGCCGGGCGTGCCGAACATGTTCGGTGTCGTCGGAAGCGATGCGAACTCCATCGCGCCGAAGAAACGCCCGCTTTCGTCGATGACGCCGACCATCCTCACGAAGGACGACAAGGTCGCGATGGTGATCGGCACGCCGGGTGGATCGCGCATCTTCACGTCGATCTTCCAGGTCATCACCAACGTCTACGACTTCAACATGCCGCTCGCCGAAGCCGTGGGCGCGACGCGCTTCCATCATCAGCTGCTGCCGCCGAACACGATCTTTCAGGAGCCGTTCCATCAGCTCGATCCGGAGGTCATCAAGCAGCTCGAGGAGAAGGGCTACAAGTTCACGATGCAAGGCTTCAACGGCGACATTCAGGCGATCCGCATAGACGGCGACAAGCCCGAGCCGATGTCCGACCCGCGCGGACGCGGCGTGTCGCGCGTCATCCAGTAATGCGCCGCACAACGGCGAGCAAGTAAAATAGCGGACCGCGCCGGACTAGCGTTTGCCCTAGTCCGGCGTCGTGCCGGTCTTGCCAAAGCCCCGCCCCGCGAGCGATTCCGGGCATATAAGCCCCTCGGCATGACCGGCATGTTTTTCATGGGATTGGACCCCGCGTTCTGTTCCCCTAGTCTCTGTCCTGACCGAGTGCAGCCGCAAGCGCACGTCACTCGGCATCATCCAGAACTACATACGAGACGACCCTGACGATGGCCCCGCAGTGCCCGCCCCGCCACGAGCGCGGCGCACGGTTGCCGTTTCAGCGTGCTGATAAAGGAGCAGCTCATGATGGAATCCCCCGCCCAGCAGCTTGGCGACATCGATATCACCTCCACGGAACGAGACGAAAGCGAGCAGGCCGCGAGCGGCGGATTTCTCGATCGCTACTTCGGCATTTCGCAAACCGGCAGCACGGAAAAGCGTGAGGTCGTGGCGGGCGTCACGACGTTCCTCGCGATGGTCTACTCCGTGTTCGTCGTGCCGGGCATGCTCGGCAAGGCGGGTTTCGACACGAGCGCGGTGTTCGTCGCCGTGTGTCTCACCACCGCATTCGGCTCGCTCCTGATGGGCGTCTGGGCGCGCCTGCCGATCGCCATCGGCTGCGCGATCTCGCTGACCGCGTTCACGGCCTTCGGCCTCGTGCTCGGCAAGGGACTCCCGCCGGCGATCGCGCTCGGCGCGGTGTTCCTGATGGGCGTCGTGTTCACGGCGATCTCCGTCACCGGCGTGCGCTCGTGGATCCTGCGCAATCTGCCGACGGGCGTCGCGCACGGCACGGGCATCGGCATTGGCCTGTTTCTGCTGCTGATCGCGTCGAACGATGTCGGCCTGATCATCAAGAATCCCGCGCCCGGCATGCCGGTTTCGCTCGGGCATATCACGGCGTTTCCGGTGCTGATGTCGGTCGCCGGTCTCGCCGCGATCTTCGGTCTGGAGCGCCGGCGCGTGCCGGGCGGCATCCTGCTCGTCGTGGTCGGTCTGTCGGCAATCGGCCTGATCTTCGATCCGTCCGTGCGCTTTCACGGCATCTTCGCGCTGCCGTCGCTGTCGGCGCCGGGCCATGCCTCGCTGATCGGCGCGATGGACATCAAGGGTGCATTGTCGATGGCCGTGCTTCCGAGCGTGCTGGCGCTCGTGATGACCGCCGTGTTCGACGCGACCGGCACGATCCGCGCCGTGGCCGGCCAGGCGGGCCAGATCGACAAGAACGGTCGCATCGTCAACGGCGGCCGCGCGCTGACCGCCGATTCGCTCAGCTCGATCTTCTCCGCGTGCTTCGGCGGCGCGCCGGCGGCGGCATACATCGAATCGTCGGTGGGCGTCGCGGCAGGCGCGAAGACGGGCCTCGCGGCCACGGTCGTCGGCGTGTTGTTCCTCGTGGTGATGTTCCTCTCGCCGCTCGCCGCGCTCGTGCCCTCCTATGCGACGGCGCCCGCGCTCATGTACGTCGGTCTGTTGATGCTCGGCAATGTCAGCAAGCTGCATTTCGAGGATACCGTCGACACGATGTCGGGCCTCGTCTGCGCGGTGTACATCGTGCTGTCGGCGAATATCGTGACGGGCATCATGCTCGGCTTCACCACGCTCGTGATCGGGCGCATCGTCGCGGGTGAGTGGCGCAAGCTGAATGTCGGCACCGTGGCGATTGCGGTCGTGCTCGCGGTGTTCTATCTCGGCGGCTGGGCGATCTGAACGCTGGCTGCATCGTTTGAAACGCAAACGGCGCGCTGTCCGAAAGGACAGCGCGCCGTTTTTTCTCTGAAGCCCGCGGGCCCGTCAGCCAGCGACGCGCGTGCCGGCCATCTTGCGAATGCTGCGATCGACACGGAACATGATCAGCGAAAGCACCAGCGTAATGAACAGGGCTGTCGCACCGGCGACTACGCTGAGCGACTGAAGCGCCGAAATACGCTTTTCGGAAGCCTCTTCCTCCGCCGCGGTCTTTTTCAACGCGATGGCGGCGTGTTGCGTCTCCCACTCGGAACTGAACTGCGTGATGGCCGAACTGACCACCGAGAAGAATTGGTCTTGCGAGCCGTTGACTTTCTTGCCCACGTCGGCCCGCGACAGCACGTCGTCCAGATACTTCGTTTCCGCTTTCCCGAAGTTTGCGCCGCGATCGGGATTGTCCATCCATGAACCGACGAGTCCTTGCAGGTCGCTCTTCTCCAAGGCGAATCCGGTCCCCACGAGACGCTTTCCATGCTTGAGCAGGACGGTATGCACGCCGTCGACGAGCGCGGCTCTTTCCTTTTCCGCCGGGTCTGTCGGCGCGGCGTCGGTTTCATGCTGATCGGCGGCTGGTTCTGCGTTTTCCAGATGGAACGCCGACGCGCTGACTGAGATATCCGAAGGTACGGCCACTGCCTTCGCTTTGTAATTCATCGCGGCCGGCACGCCAGCCACGACCGCGACGATCAACGCCAGTGTCGCGAGCACCAGAAAGATGATTCTGACGAGTTGCAAATAGCCGTTCTCCAGCTTGCTTATGAAGTACATCGTGTGCGCCCTCTTATTCGAGATTTTTTGTCATGCCGACCACGTGGCGCGGCGGCATGGAGTCGAGACCGTCCGCTCGCGCGAACCGGTACGATTATCTCTGAGAGGAATCCTCACGATCCAGGCTTTCTGTAAATTTTCGAATTACCTGCGCGCTGGCGACACGGGCCGCCAGCACGCGTTGCTCGGGCGCTTCTACTTGTCGACGAGCGCCACTTGCCCCGTCTCCAGCAACGACTTGAGATTCGACAGAATCTTTGGCCACCCGCCCGACACGGCCTCGATGAACGGTTTGCTGTCGCTCACGTGCGTAATGGTGAGTTTGACCGCATCGCCCTGCTGCTCCAGTTCGTAAGTGCAGCGCGAATAGCCCGCGTCCTTCAGATCCTCGCGAAACTCGTTGCGCCATTTGAGCACGAGGCGTTTGCCCGGCTCGGCTTCGAGCACTTCGCCCGCGTCCGCGACGCGCCCGTCGGAGAACAGCATCTTCCATGACGAACCGGCCTGCCAGTCGGATTCCTGGTGCATGCCGAACCAATAACGTTTTATATGTTCCGGCGTCGTCAATGCTTCCCATAATTTATCGGGCGTCGTGCGGATGTAGGTCACATATACAAAGGTGTCGCTACTCATGATCGTCTCCTTCAAGCGTGCGTTTGAGGTCGGACAGAGCGTCCAGGCGCGGACGCTCGAACTTGCTGATCCAGCGTTGCGCGATCTCGTGGATCGGCACCGGATTGAGGAAATGACGCTTCTCGCGGCCGTGACGCTGCGTCGACACAAGATTCGCGGCCTCGAGTATCGCCAGATGCTTCGACACGGCCTGTCGTGTCATGCGAAGGCCATCGCATAGTTCGCCGAGCGTCTGCCCATTAGCTTGATGAAGCCTGTCGAGTAGTTGCCTGCGGCTGGCGTCCGCGAGTGCGCGAAAAACCGAAT
>Ga0207426_1002516_pt1 | contig 11531 bp, 10 predicted proteins | sample AraplaMF_Cvi_mMS_FD_184265 | JGI IMG/M metagenome (GOLD analysis project Ga0207426, IMG submission 184265) | Arabidopsis root microbial communities from the University of North Carolina, USA - plate scrape MF_Cvi_mMS (SPAdes) (version 2) | ecosystem: Host-associated > Plants > Roots > Endosphere...
AGTGCACCCAGGTAAATAAGTCCCACCACCGGCGCAGTCACTGCTTTCAACCATAAGGGCGTGTTTTCGCCCTTCATTAAACCATTCCACATGGTCTTTGCATCTCCTGTACTGGGGAAAGCATGCATACCAACACATACCCCCAGGTATATCAACAGGAAATCTATAAACGATGCCTCGCCAAGCGCAACAGGCAATGCTGCAGGAAAAGCAATCAGTGCCGCAAGTATGGTATTAATGAAGAAGGGCCCGGTGCCTATGAAAAGCTGGTGTACGGGGTTACGCACCGGTTCGTGAATTACATAACCTGCAGGATTACCGAACTGGAAATATTTTACCTCAAATATGGCTACGCCAAACAAGCGGCAGAATAGCTGATGGGCAAATTCATGTACCACTACTCCCGGAAAAGTAACAGCGGTAATAACGGCGCCAGGTATGAACATAGTTGTTAAGATTAATTTAGTCCCTGTAAGTAATGTTACCTCTTATAATGTCCAGTGTATGAGCGAGCCCGCTGGTATCGGCGCTTCGCCTGAGATCGGACAGCAGCTCATTGCATTCTTTGTTCTGATCATTGAAGTAGTAGGCCAGCGCCAGTGTTCTCATTACCCTGTTGCTGTGTGGTTCCCAGGTATATGCCGCCAGTGCTTTTGTAAGGGCTTCCTGGTCGCGGTGTTGTTTCAATAATATGATCGCGAGTCCGGTATTCCCGGCTACGGATTCTGCGTTGCGGTCTAGCAGCTGGTAGCAAACCGCCGCTGCTTCCGTGAACTTTTTCTGCTCGCGGTAGGTGCTTGCCAGCAGTCCGTATGCGGGGTGAAAGTCTGGTGCGTCTTTGATCAACATCTGAAGGATACTGTCCGTGCGCCCGTAATCGGCTTCCTCATAATATTGATCTGCCAGCAGATAGGCTGCCATCACATCATGTGGCTGCTCCTGCGTATACTGCAGCAGGGCTGCTTTTAAAGCAGGGGTATCTGTTTTCAGGGACCTATACTTATTGGCGAAAGTGCTATCCCCAAAAGTATAATGTTCCAGGTTGGAAAGCAGATCGTTTACACGGCTTATCAGATCGTCTTCTTCTTTAGAGGATACCCCGGCCCAGTGGGTGGAAACACTGTCAACCAGTTGAAGGTGGTCGTTGTAAAAGGCGGCGATCATTAAATGTGCGCTGGCTTTCAGGTTCTCCGGGTATCGCCGCAGCGTTTTATGCAGCTCCCGTTCGGCGCTCATATACTTATGCTCTCCTTCCAGCTTGAGCGCACGTTCATAGCTTTGCCTCGCCTTAAAAACTTCAGGAAACTTGTACAATGATAAGAGCATCAGAACTCCTACGCCTATAGCAGACCATAGTACAGATTTCTTAACCGGGTAACGGCTCATTTCACGGCGGCAGGGCGCACAAAGCTTTATTTTATAGCCAGCCTCATAGGCAGGGCTGCCACATTTGGTGCAGCCGTCTGTCCCAACGCCGGCTGCCGGGGTCATTTCATTTAATTCCATGGTATAGGATAAATAGGGCCGCTAAGATATGCCGAATATCCAGATGCCTTATCCCACTATCATTTCATTTTTTGAAGGCCTACCCTTCAGTTTCTGCATGGTTTTTCAAGGCCCTGGTATGGCCGCTAAGATCTTGATGCATTAAGATCAGTTGATTATCATCTGGTTATGGCGATCTGTATTTCTCTTTCCAGGTACTGGCACTACAATCGCTTTACAGGAGCCGTAACAATAAAAATCCTATATGTTACCTGATTCCAAAATATCACAGCTTATCAGCCTGCGGATCCCTGGCCTTACTTATGTAATGTGGCAGTACCGGGTCACCGGGCCTTTATATGAAGTGATACATGTATTTGCCGATTATACAAAGCGGATGATCCGCGGCGGTAAAAACATTGCTGCCTGCAGTGCTGCAACAGGCACGTACAGCACAACTGCACAACAGGACAATTTAATTTTTAAATACACAATTATGCTCACCATTTTATTACTCGTGGCTGGTCTGGCCTGCTTTGTACTGTTCTTCCGGTCAATAGACTATTTCGAGAACATTTAAAGCATGGTTGCCGCCGTAACATTAAACGCTACAACTATGATGAACGCATTATTTATCCTGGCTATCCTGGTTTTCTTCTACATGATCTATGTATTACTGAAACCAGAAAAATTTTAACAGACAACCGCTTATCACTTGGGGTTTTAATTAATTGAACATGACTACAGAATTTCTTGGCGTAATCATTACCTATGGACTAACACTACTACTGGCGCTGCCCCTGGGAAAATACATCGCCAAAGTATTTAGAGGGGAGAAAACCTGGTCAGATTTTATGGGGCCGCTGGAGCGCCTCTTCTTCAAAGTGTCTGGTATTAATCCGAGGGAGGAGATGAACTGGAAGCAACACATGAAAGCAATGCTCACCATCAACCTGGTATGGTTTGTATACGCCTTTTTTGTACTGATCTTCCAGGATAAGCTGCCGATGAACCCGGACGGCAATACTGGTCAGACACCGGATCTTGCTTTTAACACAGCTATCAGCTTCGTGGTGAACTGTAACCTGCAGCACTATTCTGGTGAAAGCGGGGTAAGCTATTTCACGCAGCTGTTTGTGCTGGCATTCCTGCAGTTTGTAAGCGCTGCAACCGGTATTGCCGCACTGTTTGTGGTGATGAAAGCATTGAAGGAAAAGACCACCAGTAAACTGGGGAACTTCTGGGATTTCTTTGTGAAGTCCATCACCCGCTTGCTGCTGCCTTTGTCTATCGTGATCGCTATCATCCTGGCATTCAACGGCACGCCTGCCAGCTATAAAGGTAAAGACACTTATGTAAGCCTGCAGGGCGATACCGTGAAGGTGTCACGAGGCCCTGCTGCCGGCATGATCGCCATCAAACACCTGGGCACTAACGGAGGCGGCTGGTTTGGCGCCAACTCTGCCCACCCGCTGGAGAATCCTAACTATATCACATATATGACCGAGATGGTGGCGCAGGTGTTGATACCTATCGCCATGATCTTTGCGCTGGGCTTCTTCATTAACCGCAAGAAGTTTGCATACATCGTTTTTACGATCATGACGCTGGGCTTTTTATGCCTGCTCATACCCACCATTATCAGTGAGATACGAGGAAACCCTGCTATAACCCATATGGGCGTTGCACAGCCAACCGGTGCAATGGAAGGTAAGGAAGTGCGCTTTGGCGTGGCGGGGTCCGCCTACTGGAGCACGGTCACTACTATTATCTCCACCGGTTCTGTGAACGCCATGCACGACAGCACAATGCCAACAACCGGTTTAATGCAGTTGCTGGGTATGATGATCAACAGCTTTTACGGAGGCTGTGGCGTGGGGTTTCTTAATTATTATATCTACATCATTATTGCAGTGTTCATATCCGGCCTGATGGTAGGGCGTACGCCAGAGTTCATGGGCCATAAGCTGGAAGCAAGAGAAGTAAAGATAGCAGCACTGATCACGCTCCTTTCTCCCTTCCTTATACTGGCAGGTACCGCGCTGGCTGCTTTTGTGATCTCACATTACCCGGATGCGGATTGGGCTGTGAAGCCTTCTGCCTGGTTGAATAACCCGGGATATCACGGCTTCTCGGAGATGCTGTATGAGTTCACCTCTGCCAATGCGAACAATGGTTCGGGCTTTGAGGGACTGGGTGATAACAACATCTTCTGGAACCTTAGTGCCGGCTTTATACTGATACTGGGCCGCTTCCTGCCCATTATTGGTCCGGTGGCCATTGCAGGGTTGATGGCGAATAAAAAGTATGTCCCCGCCTCTGCTGGTACATTGAAAACAGATTCCTGGACATTCGGTGTAATGACACTGGCGGTGATTGTGATCATCAATGCCTTGTCTTACTTCCCCGCCCTGGCGCTTGGCCCGATCGCAGAGTACTTTTCACTGCATTAATGAACATGCAAACTGACAATTAAAATGAAACGAAATAAAGATAACAGACTTTTCCCGGCAGATCTCGTGAAAGAGAGCCTGAAACAGTCTTTCGTGAAACTGAACCTGAAGCTGATGATCAAGAACCCGGTGATGTTCACCGTGGAATTAGGCACGATAGTAATGTTTTTTGTTACGCTCTATGCCATGATCACCGGTAATACAGACCAGGGCAGCGGGGCTTATAACCTGCTGGTATTTATAGTACTGTTCCTGACCGTGCTGTTTGCCAACTTTGCGGAAGCCATCGCTGAAGCCCGTGGCAAGGCGCAGGCAGAAAGCCTGCGCAAGACTCGTGAGGAAACACCTGCCAAGCTGGTACAGATCATAGGAGAGATATTCACCAACGAAGTAAAGATCGTTTCCTCTTCACAATTGCGTAAAGGCGATGTTTTTCTTTGTGAACCGGGTGATATCATCCCCGCCGATGGAGAGATCATTGAAGGCCTGGCCAGTATAGACGAATCTGCCATCACCGGTGAAAGCGCACCTGTGATCCGTGAGGCTGGTGGCGATAAATCCAGTGTGGTAGGCGGTACTAAAGTGCTGAGCGACCGTATCAAGGTACAGGTAAGCACGGAACCCGGTGAATCATTCCTCGACAAAATGATTGCCCTGGTAGAAGGCGCCAGCCGTCAGAAAACACCGAATGAAATTGCCCTTACCATCCTGCTGGCCAGCTTCACACTGGTGTTCATCATCGTGTGCGTTACGTTGAAACCTTTTGCTGATTATGCGCAAACGCCTATCACCATTGCGGCCTTTATTTCACTGTTTGTGTGCCTGATACCGACCACCATCGGCGGGCTTTTGTCTGCCATCGGTATCGCCGGTATGGACCGTGCACTTCGCGCCAACGTGATCACCAAATCAGGTAAGGCCGTAGAAACAGCAGGCGACGTAGACGTGCTGCTGTTGGATAAGACCGGCACCATTACCATCGGTAACCGTAAAGCCACCAATTTTTACGCAACCAATGGTATCAGCAAGGAGGAGTTTATAAAGCTTTGCGCGCTCAGCTCATTATCTGACGATACGCCGGAAGGTAAATCCATCGTAGAGCTGGCCGGCAGGGACGCTGTAAGTAATCTTTCCGTGGCAGGCGCCAGCCTGGTGAAGTTCACTGCGGAAACCCGTAGCAGTGGTATCGATCTGCCGGATGGTACCCGTATCCGTAAAGGCGCTTATGACGCCATTCGCAACCTGGCGCAGAAAGCCGGCAATGATTTCCCCCAGGAAACGCTGGCCAGGGTAGAAGCGATCTCTAAGGACGGTGGTACGCCGCTGGTAGTAGCCCTTAATAGTAAAGTACAGGGCGTGATAGAACTGCAGGATATCATCAAACCCGGTATACAGGAACGTTTTGAACGCCTGCGTAAAATGGGTGTGAAAACAGTAATGGTAACGGGTGATAATCCCCTAACCGCTAAATACATTGCCACCAAAGCCGGAGTAGACGACTTCATTGCAGAAGCCAAACCGGAAGACAAGATGAAATACATCAAACAGGAACAGCATGAAGGCCGCCTGGTAGCCATGATGGGCGACGGTACCAACGATGCTCCCGCCCTGGCACAGGCAGACGTTGGCGTGGCTATGAACAGTGGTACGCAGGCTGCCAAGGAAGCCGGCAACATGGTGGATCTGGACAATGACCCTACGAAGCTGATCGAGATCGTGGAAATAGGTAAGCAGCTATTGATGACGCGCGGTACCCTTACTACTTTCTCTATCGCCAACGACGTGGCTAAATATTTCGCTATCGTACCTGCATTGTTCATTGCTTCCATTCCTGCACTGCAGGGTATTAACATCATGAAGCTGCATAGCCCTGAATCTGCTATCCTCAGCGCCGTGATCTTTAACGCAATCATCATACCCATGCTGATACCGCTGGCGTTGAGAGGGGTGGAATACAAGCCTATCGGAGCCAGCGCATTGCTCAGGCGTAATCTTCTGATCTATGGTGTAGGTGGGGTGGTCGTGCCTTTCATTGGTATTAAACTGATTGACCTGGTAGTGAGTATTTTCTTTTAATCATTAACAACAAAAATTATGAAACGATATATCATGCCTGCCCTGAAGCTTAGCCTGGTGCTGGTGCTGGTACTGGCAGGCCTTTATCCCCTGTTGATCGCCGGTGTAGCTAAAATGGCGCCTGGTAAAGGTGATGGTGAAACAGTGACATTCAATGGCAGAGTGGTTGGCTATGCCAACATCGGACAAAAATTTACAGCCGATAAATATTTCTGGTCCCGTCCTTCCGCCGTGGACTATAACGCTGCCGGCTCGGCCGGTTCTAACAAGGGCCCATCTAATCCTGACTATCTAAAGATAGTGCAGGAAAGGATAGATACTTTCCTGGCGCATAATCCCGGCGTTCAGAAGGACGATATCCCGGCAGAGCTGGTAACGGCTTCCGGTAGCGGCCTTGATCCTGACCTGTCTCCTGCAGCTGCGGAAATACAGATACCCCGTATTGCAAAAGTCAGGGGCATTCCGGAAGACCACATCAAGGGGCTGGTGAAGGAATATACTAAGGGGCCCTTGCTGGGCATCCTTGGTCCTTCCAGGGTGAATGTTTTGCAGCTCAATATCGCACTGGAAAATCTGAAATAAACAAGTATTTATATACGAACTAAAATGAAGACGATTTTATTATCTGTAGCATGTTTGATGGCCATAAAGGCACAAGCACAAGATTCAACACAGGCAGGAAAAGTTACTTTTTCCGGCTATGCGGAAGCATATTACAGTTACGACTTTAACAACCCCGCAAATCACCTGAAGCCGGGATTTATCTACAGCTATAACCGTCACAATGAACTGAACATTAACCTCGGTTTCGTGAAGGCCAACTATACGTCAGATCGCGTACGTGGAAATATTGCTATTATGGCGGGCACCTATGCTGAGTATAACCTGGCAGCAGAGCCCGAATTGCTGCGGCATGTTTACGAAGCTAATGTTGGTGTGCGTATTGGTAAGGACTTGTGGGTGGATGCAGGCATCATGCCTTCTCACATCGGTTTCGAGAGCGCAGTTGGAAAGGATTGTTATAATCTTACCCGCAGTATGCTGGCTGATAACTCGCCTTATTATGAAGCAGGGGCAAAAATAACCTGGAACCCGAATGCGAAATGGACCTTGTCTGCCATGTACCTTAATGGCTGGCAGCGTATCCGCCGGGTAGACGGCAACCAGACACCGGCATTCGGCACCCAGGTTACCTTCAAGCCTTCGGATAAGGTAACGCTCAATTACAGCACGTTTATCGGCAACGATAAGCCCGACAGCGTAAGGCAGATGCGCTACTTTAATAACCTTTACGGTATCTTTACCATAACGGATAAATTCAGCCTGATAGCGGGTTTGGACTATGGATTTGAACAAAAGGAGAAAGGCAGCAGCGACATGAATCAGTGGTACAGCCCCATTGCTATCGCACGTTACGCATTTACAGACAAACTGGCGCTCGCCGGCCGTATTGAATATTACAGTGACGAACATGGTGTTATCATCAGCACGGGTACCCCCAATGGATTTAAGACAGCAGGATATTCGCTCAACCTGGATGTTATGCCAGTGTCCAATGTAATGTTCCGGCTTGAAGGACGCCTGCTGGACAGTAAGGATGAAGTGTTTTTAAAAGATAATGAACCTAAGAAGAGCAATGCTTCGGTTATCGCAGCTTTGGCATTTTGGTTTTAACCATATCTTATAATAGTTCTTTCCCTGATCCTGTTCCAAAAATGATGGAATGGGATCAGGTATTTATCAAATCACCACCTATGACAGATAAAGAACATTCGGTAGAACATTTCCTGCACCTGGCCAATAAATCATCCGGGAGGGGCAAGCTGAAGATCTATATCGGTATGAGCGCCGGTGTGGGCAAAACCTATCGCATGCTACAGGAAGCGCACAGCATGCTGCGAAACGGGGTTAACATCCAGATTGGCTATGTAGAAACGCATAACCGTACTGAAACACAGGCTTTGATAGATGGCCTGCCGGCTATTCCCCGCAAGCAGGTGTTCTATAAGGGAAAGATGCTGGAAGAAATGGATATTGACAGCATCCTGCTGCTTAATCCAGAATGGGTAATTGTTGACGAGCTGGCCCATACCAACATACCTGGCTCCCGCAATGAGAAGCGCTGGCAGGATGTAGCAGAGATCTTGCGTGCAGGGATCAATGTAATATCTGCGGTTAATATACAGCATATAGAAAGCATTAACCAGGAAGTGAAAGTGATCACCGGTGTGGAAGTGAAGGAGCGTATCCCGGATAATGTGCTGCAGATGGCAGACGAAGTGGTGAACATAGACCTTACAGCCGATGAGCTCATTACCCGTCTGAAAGAGGGCAAGATCTATGACCGCTCTAAAGTGGAAACCGCTTTGAAGAACTTCTTCCAGGCTGAGAAAATATTACAGCTGCGCGAGCTGGCCTTAAAAGAAGTAGCTTCACAGGTAGAGCGAAAAGTTGAGATAGAAATACCGCGTGGACAACAGATGCGCCATGAGAACTTCCTGGCCTGCATCTCTACCAATGATGAAGTGGCGCGTAAGGTGATCCGTAAAACAGCCCGGCTGGCATCTTATTATCATGGAGACTGGTACGTGCTGTATGTGCAGGCGCCCAGAGAAAGTGCTTCACGTATACCGCTGGCTGCACAGCGGCACCTCATCAATAATCTAAAACTGGCAACAGAGCTGGGAGCAGAGGTAATACAGGTACGGGATACAAGAGTAGCCGAGGCCATTATCAGCACAGCCATAGAAAAACGCGCTACTACAGTTTGCATTGGAAAACCACATATCAGTCTTTTCCGCATTATTTTGCAAACCAATCTGTTTAACCAGCTGTTAAAAACATTATCATCGAACGATATTGATCTAATTATCCTGTCATGAGGCTTAAAACAAAAATAACGCTAGGGGTATTATTCCTTTATTTCATGCTGCTGCTGGTAAGTGTGCTGGGATATTACTACCTCACCAATCTCAATATAAAGGCCCGCACGATACTGGAAGATAACTACGAGTCGCTTGAGTATAACAAGAACATGCTGGCCTCCCTCGACGCGCTTTCGCTGGATCGCAGCAGCGCGCTGCAGCGTTTTGAGCAGCGCGCTGGAGCGTTTTGAGCATAACCTGCAGCAGCAGGAGCGTAACATTACTGAAGCAGGTGAAGGCGCGGCCACCGAGCAGGTACGCAGGGCCTATGAGCGGTTGAAGCAGGATACGGCTAATCCGGCAAAGCACCTGCAGGCTATACGCCAGAGTATATACGTTATTATGGACCTCAACATGCAGGCCATTGTAGGTAAGAATGAAAGAGTGAAGAAAACTGCCAATAGTGCGCTGCTGTACATTGCCATTATCAGCGGTGTGTGCTTTTTACTGGGGCTTACATTCGTATACAATTTTCCGGGTTATGTGGCCAATCCTATCAGGGAACTGACAGCCGGCATTAAGGGCATTGCTGAAAAGAAATATAGTCAACGCCTGCATTTCAAAAGTGAGGACGAGTTCGGGGAACTGGCCCTTGCCTTCAACACCATGGCCCAGCGGCTGGATGACTATGAGCACAGCAACCTGGCCCGTATCATGTTTGAAAAGCAGCGGGCTGAAGCCGTGATCAGCAGCCTGCGGGATGCTACTATCGGTTTCGATAACAAAGGCACTATATTGTTTGCCAACTCACAGGCCCTGCAGCTGCTGAATATGACTGAGAGGGACCTGATAGGTAAACCCGCATTGGAGGCGGCAAAATATAACGACCTGCTCACTTTCCTGGTAAACCGCCAGGACAATACGCCGTTGAAGATTGTAGTAGAAGGCAAGGAAAGTTTCTTTACCAAGGAGATGGTGGATATCCATCATGAAAATGAGCGGATCGGTTATGTGATCATCCTTAAAAATATTACTTCCTTCCGTGAGCAGGACCTGGCTAAAACCCATTTCATCGCAACCGTTTCCCACGAGCTAAAGACACCGCTGGCCTCTTCAGACTTCAGCCTCAAGCTGCTGGAGGATGAACGTATCGGTCATCTTACTGGCGAGCAGCGTGAGCTGGTTGAAAGCCTGAAACAGGACAATCTGCGTATGATCAAGATAGTAAGTGAACTGCTGAACCTTTCGCAGGTGGAAAGCGGTAATATACAGCTGCAACCCCAGCCGGTTTCCCCGGTACAGGTAGTACAGTATGCCCTTGAAACGGTGAGAAAACAGGCGGCGCAGCAACAGGTGGCCATTAATACCACGCTTCCCGAGGATATGCCGCAGATACAGGCCGACGTGGAGAAAACCGCCTGGGTGTTGGTGAACCTGTTGACCAACGCTATCCGCTATTCTCCCTCCGGAGCTGAGATCCGCCTTACGGTTGAACAGACGGAGGACCAGATGCTTACTTTCAGTGTACAGGATACTGGCAAGGGTATTCCTCCTGCTTTCCGTGAAAAGATCTTCGAACGTTTTTATCAGGTGCCGGGCACGCAGCACCAGAAGAGCAGCGGCCTGGGGCTGGCCATTGCCCGTGAATTTATCGAGGCGCAGGGTGGTAGTATCAATGTGGAGAGCGAGGAAGGCAAGGGCAGCCGTTTTTATTTCAAGCTGCCGCTGGCCATAGTTTAAGATCTGAAGGAATCCTTGTGGATCTCGGATCTGATCTCATTACAGGCCTTTTCCAATAATGATGCGAGCCCTTCCACTTTTCCGGGTATGTGCCTGGCCTCCCCTGCATGCTGGGCCTTATCTTCGAGGTCTTTTGTTATTTCCATTGCATTTGTGATCGGCACGATCCCCAGGCTGGATTTTAGCCGGTGCGCCAGGAAGGCTACCCGGTCCCATCGCTGCTGTGTGGCGGCTTCCCGCCTTTTCCAATAATGTTGCGAGCCCTTCCACTTTTCCGGGTATGTGCCTGGCCTCCCCTGCATGCTGAGCCTTATCTTCGAGGTCTTTTGTTATTTCCATTGCATTTGTGATCGGCACGATCCCCAGGCTGGATTTTAGCCGGTGCGCCAGGAAGGCTACCCGGTCCCATCGCTGCTGTGTGGCGGCTTCCCGCATTTCCTGCATGTTAGCCGGCATGGCTACCAGGAACTCCTGCAACATTTCTTTAATATAGTCGGTATCGTTGAACAGCAGGCTACGCAGGTGGTTAAAGTCCACTACGCCAGGCTGAGGCTCCTGGCCCTTCTGCTGGAGAGGTTTTTCATCTGGTTGCTGCATTGGATCATGGTTTAGGTGTACCGTAATAGAATGCTGTGTGTCCATATAATATGCAATCATACGATTTCTGTGGGAGAAAGGAGGATCATTATTTTTTTAAGACTTTAATCCCTTGTTTTATTCCTAATTCCATAGATTTGCCTAATATTCTTTTGTTTAAGCCGTTATAATTTTATGAAAAAAATATTTTTTACCCTTACGTTAATGGCTGTTTCCTATGGTGTGTTTGCCCAGGAAGCCATGAACAAGGCGATGAGCTCCATTACACGTTCCAGGGATTTTCTGGTGGTATCGCTTACTTATGATGGCTGGGCCA
>Ga0207426_1002518_pt1 | contig 11516 bp, 14 predicted proteins | sample AraplaMF_Cvi_mMS_FD_184265 | JGI IMG/M metagenome (GOLD analysis project Ga0207426, IMG submission 184265) | Arabidopsis root microbial communities from the University of North Carolina, USA - plate scrape MF_Cvi_mMS (SPAdes) (version 2) | ecosystem: Host-associated > Plants > Roots > Endosphere...
CCGGGCGATGTCCGCGAGCCGCGTCGCCTCATAGCCGTGCTCGCCCACCAGCTCGACCGTCGCCTGGAGCAGCCGCTCACGGGAGCGCCGCCGCAATTCTTCATTGACCGATGCGCTGCGGGGGGACATCCTGTAACTCCTGCGTTGACTGGCTAGGGGCCAACGCAGTCAGTATGACCCCGGATCCCCGTCCTTGGAACGGATCCGGTCAAGCTGCCCGATTCGGGCGACGCGGGGGATCGCCCGAATCGGGTGAACGTGAGGCCGGGGACGGCCTCTTGACCTGCGATACCCAGGTCGAGGGGCCGTCCCCGACTCATGCGGGGAGGGAGCGGGTCTCCGTCGCTCCTGGTGCTCCTGCCGCCTCTGAACGCACTTTGGCCGCTCTTCGGCCGGCCCTCTCCGTCATGTTCTTGAACGTTGCTGACGGCGCATCAGGCACACGCCGGTAAAGGTCATTCTTGCGTGGGCCGAGGAGAATCGTGCCCTTGAACGGGTGGTGCTCTCCTGTTCTCCTGAGCGGTAACTGTCCTGCTATGGCAATTAGTTGAGGAGAAAACATATGAGCGCGCAGAGCTTCGCCGGCAAGGTCGTCCTCATTACCGGCGCCGGGTCCGGCATCGGCGCCGCTACGGCGGACCGTTTCGCGCGCGACGGCGCCACCGTGATCGCGGTCGGGCGTACCGAGGAGAAGTTACGGAAGACGGTCGCTGCGGCGCCCGCCGGCTCGACGATCGTCGCGCGCGTGGCGGACGTCTCCGACGAAGCGGCGGTCACGGCTCTCATCGAGGCAGTGGTCAGTGACCACGGCCGGCTGGATGTGCTGGTCAACAACGCCGCTGCCGCCACGGCCGGTACCGTCGAGCACACCGACACGGCCAGCTGGCGGCAGGTCATGAACGTGGTGGTCGACGGTGTCTTCTATATGTCGAGAGCCGCACTGCCGCACCTGCGCGCCGTCGGCGGCAACATCGTGAACGTCGGCTCGGCCTCCGGTCTCGGCGGTGACTGGGGGCTGGCCGCCTATAACGCGGCGAAGGGCGCGGTGGTCAACCTCACCAATGCCATGGCGCTCGACCATGCCGCCGAAGGCGTACGGGTCAACGCGGTCCACCCGAGCCTCACCGCCACGGAGGTGGCCGCGCCCATCCTCGAAAACGAGTCGACTCTCGCCGCATTCCGCCAGCGCATTCCCATGCAGCGCCCGGCCGAGCCCCAGGAAGTCGCCGACGTCATTGCATTCCTGGCCGGTCACGACGCCCGATTCGTCAATGGCGTCCATCTCCCGGTCGACGGCGGACTCCGCGCCTCCTCCGGCCAGCCCCGCATGTTCTGAGCAGCGTCGCCACACAGCCGGCCGACGCTGCGACGGCCCGCCCGCCGAAAGCAGTGGGCTAGTGATCAACGGGATGCTGTTCCGGCAGCGGACCGGTATCCCGTGCCGGGATCTGCCGCTTCGGTTCGGGAAGTGGAAGTCAGTGCACGATCGTCACCGCAGGTGGTCGGCGGACGCCACGTGGGACAGAGTCTTCGGACAATTGCGGTCCACCGACAGGCCGTTGGGCCATTCCGTCATTTCCTGGGAAGTGATGCGTGCGTTTACGTTCCCTACGAACAGCGCACGCACCGCTCCTTCAGCGCTCAGCCGGTGAGCCTGCACGATCTCGCGGTCCTGCTCCGTACCGTCTTCGGCCCTGCCGAGTTCATTGACGGCTTCGAGTACGGGGCCCTCATCCGGCGCACCAGCCCCTCCGGCGGAGCCCGGCAAGAACTCGACGCCTACCTCGCCGCCCCCAACGTCACCGGCATCCCCGCCGGGCTGCTCCACTACAACGCCCGCGAACACAGCCTGGAGCTGCTGCGCGAAGGCTTCACCCACACCGAAGCCGGGGCCCTGTGCGCGCACCAGGAGGGCATCGACCAAGCGGCCATCATCGTCTTCGTGGTCGCCGCATGGGAACGTATGCGCGTGAAGTACCGACACCCCCGCGCCTACCGGGTCAGCCACCTGAACACCGGACACCTCGGGCAGACCTTCGCCCTGGCCGCCACCGCCCTGGGCCTGGGCGCCTTCCAGACCGCCGCCTTCGACGACACCGCCGTCGAAGGCCGCCTCGGGCTCGACAGCACCACCCACAGCACCCTCTACGCCCTCGCTGCCGGACACCCGACCCCCGACACTCCGGCCGACACCGCCGACCTGAACGCCTTCCGCCACACGACCCTGCGCCACGGACAACCGGGACGGTCTGACAACTGACCATCAGACACGGCCTGGTCTCGTCAGCTCAGCTCAACTCAGCTGACCGTCGTAATCCGGCAGCTTGAACCCCTTCTCGTAATGCCCGCCCTTGAAGTCGGTGCTGCGGTTCCCGACGTTGGCGATCAGCGTGTATCCCTCCCGCTCGTACTTCTTGCGGCAGCCGAGCTTGACCGCCGCTTTTCCGGGGCTGTCGCCGTGCGGCTTGAGGCAGAGCCCGTCGACGGTGTACCCGGCCGAGGTGAGCTGCCGGGTGGTGGAGTCCCGCGAGTCGGCGCTGCGGTAGGACGCGAACAGCACCGCCGCGCCGTGCTGATGCGCGTACTTCGCGGCCTTCAGGATGGCCTGGACGGGCCTGCCCTTGTCGTAGTGGGTGGCCAGCGACGTGTTGTCGATGTCCAGAACCACGGCGGGCTTCTCACCCTGGCCGACGTCGGCCAGGCGCTGCTCCAGATGGCTCCGGAGATCGGCCGCGACAGGGGCGACGTCAGCGAGCCATTCGCTCTTGCTCGGCAACGACTCCGCTCGGGATGCGGCCTGCGCCGCCGAGGGAAGAGGTGCCAGCGCGCACATCATCGTGCTGACTATGAGAGCGGATTTCCTGCCAAGGGTCATGGTCGCCTGCTCCTTGTGTGCACAACGAGAGCATTGGGGGATCCTTTCGCGCGCGGGAGAACTCCGGCCGACGTCAGACTTGCCGGCTGCTTGCGTGGGGGCGTCGTTCCGCACCGAAGTCTCTGATGAGTTCGGGGGAGGGCTTACCGTGCCATGAAGCGGGCCAGTTCCTGCATCTTGGTGCGCAGTTGGTCTCCGTGCGACTTCTCGGCAGACGGGGCAGGTGTTCTGGGGTGCGGTGAGACCTGGATGTCCCGAAGTCCGTCGTCTTGAGCGTTGTCGGCCGGTGTCCAGCTCACCTCGGCACCGGCCCGTTCAGCAAGAACCAGCAGGGTGACAAGGAAACCCTCGGAAAGAGCCAGGACGATGGCGTGCCTGGTTCGTTGATGTTGCGCAAGCAGAGCGTTGGCGAAGGTGCCGAGGGCGACCGGGTCGACCTGACACTCGTCGTTCTCCATGGCGCCGATGCCTGACGGGAGACCGAGCTCTGCCTCGAACACGGCTATCTGCCGTAGGAAGAGTCGGGCGGCCCCATTGGAGGGGTTCCAGAGCGTCTCATCCCCCATGCCGAAGTACTGGCTCATCGTGGCGCCCACCCGTTCGTCATGTACGGCAGAGTAGCCCGTGAACCTTCGTTGCTCCGCTGTGAGCCAGGCCATGGCCACGCTCCTGCCGCGAGCGGCGGAGGCGGGCAGGGCATCCGCGCACCGTGGTGTACGGCGGCGAGCAGGAAGTGCTCACCGGCCTGCCGCTGGTCGTCGAGTTCCGCCAGGCATTCGCCGAGCCACCAGCGGGCTTGTACGACGTGGCCCTCGTGGTGGTGTTCCTCACGGGCCGGGCGGATCAGCGGGGCGACACGGTGAACCCCAGCATCCGTGCCCCCGTCTCGGTGCGTGGCCGGTGACGGCTGCCCGGCGCGAAAACCACGTACGTACCGGGCCCGTGGCATTCCGTTCCCTCGATCACCTCGCCGCTCAGCACGTAGTAGCGCTCCTCGGTGGCGTGCACATCGACCTCCGGCCACTCGGTGCCCGGGGCGAAGTCGATCAGCCAGCCCCCGGCGTACTCGGTCCTCGGCAGCCTGCGGCGCACGATCCCGGGGGCGACCTCGACCGGTGCGACCTCCTCGACCTGGACGGCGGTCTTCAGCATGGCTGTCTCATTGGTTTTCCTCATGGGGCCACTGTGGTCCGGTCCGGCCTCCCGCCCGAGAGTCCATAAAGACATCCATGGGTATTTTCTTGCCATGAACCGTCATCGCGTGGTGGCGCTGCTCCATCCGCCCCAGTCGCCCTTCGAACTCGCCTGCGCCGCCGAGGTCTTCGGCACCGTCCGGCAGGACGTGCCGGTGCACTACGACTTCCGGATCTGCGCCGAGCACCCCGGCTCCCTGCGGACCACCCTCGGCTATGCGATGGTCGTCGATGCGGGGCTGTCGGCCCTGGAGGAGGCGGACACGGTGCTCGTTCCCGGCTGGCAGCCGCCCGGCGCGCCGGTGCCGCCGGCCGTCCTGGAGGCGCTGCGGGCCGCCCACCGGCGCGGGGCGCGGATCGTCGCCATCTGTACGGGAGCGTTCGTGCTTGCCCAGGCCGGATTGCTCAACGGCCGCCGCGCCACGACTCATTGGCGCCGCACCGCCCAACTCGCCGCCTCCTTCCCTGAGGTACGGGTGGACCTGGACGTGCTGTACGTGGACCACGGCGACGTGGCGACCAGCGCCGGATCCGGTGCGGGCATCGACCTGTGTCTGCACCTCGTACGCTCCGACCACGGCGCGGCATACGCGGCCCGGATCGCCCGGCACATGGTGCTGCCGCCCCACCGGGAGGGCAGCCAGCTCCAGTACGCCACCCGGCCCGCCCCGGCCAGGGCGGACGAGTCCTTGGCGCCGCTGCTGGAGTGGGCCGGCGCCCGGCTCGACACCCGACTGACCCTGGGCCGGCTCGCCGCACACGCCGGACTGTCGAGCCGCACGCTCGCCCGGCGGTTCACCGAACAGCTCGGCACCAGCCCGGGACAGTGGCTGCTCGGCCGGCGCCTCGACGCGGCGCGGGTACTCCTCGAACAGACCGACCTTCCGGTGGAGGCCATCGCCACCCGCGTCGGACTCGCCTCGGCCGTCAACCTGCGGCGCCGCTTCCGGGCCGCCCTCGGCACCACACCCGGTGCGTATCGACGGGTCTTCGGCGAAACCCTGGAGCGCTGAACGGCCCCTGACCGCCGGCCCGTTCAGCGACCTCCCCGGCCGCCCGGCCGCTGCGAGCTGTCGAGCGTGGTGAGCCACTGGGCGACGGTGGCGTCGATGAACTCGTCGGTGACCTGGCCGCGGTCGAGGAAGAGCCGGGCCAGGACCGGCCCGTAGAGCAGGGTGAACTCGGTGTCACTGATCTGGACCCCGGAGGGCTCCAGCAGCGTGTTGAGGGACGCGTGGCGGTCCTGGCCGATGCGCACCAGGGCCTGGGCGCTGTCGGGGTCGTGGTCGGCCTGGGCGGTGACGGCGAGTACCGCGGTGCGGATGGCGGGTTCGCTGATGCCGTCGCGCAGGCTCTTCAGCCAGTTGGTGGCCACGGTGCCTACATCGCTGCCCGGCTCGGGGTAGTTGCCGAGGTCGGGGCCTTCCAGGATCAGGTCGAAGAGCAGCGCGGCCCGGTTGGGCCAGTGCCGGTAGAGGGTCTGGCGGGTGACGTCGGCCCGCTCGGCCAGCAGTGCGTACGTCAGCCCGGCCGGTCCGGTTTGGGGCAGCAGTTCTCGCGCGACGGTCAGTACGCGGCTGCGGGTGCGTTGGACGCGCGGATTGCCCGGCGTCGGCCGGCGGCGGTGGAGGGGCTGCTGCATGGAGCCACCCTATCCGCCAATCATACGTGCCGCGTGATTCAAGCCACACCTTGAATCATACGCGGCGTGTGATACAACGGAATCACACGCACTGGATGATTCAAGGCCGGTGCGATTCCCCCTCCCTAGGAAGTGCCTGATGTCCACTGCCGTCACCACTGCCATCACCTTCACCGAATACGGCGGGCCCGAGGTCCTCACACCGGCCCGGGTCGCCACCCCCGAGCCGGGTCCCGGCCAGGTCCGCATCCGCGTGCGGGCGGCCGCCGTCAACCCGATCGACCTGCGCATTCGCGCCGGGATCATGCAGGACGTCTTCCCGGTCGCCTTCCCGATGGTCCCGGGCTGGGACGTGGCCGGCGTCGTCGACAAGGCAGGCGAGGGCGCCACCGCCTCGGTCGGCGAGGAGGTCTTCGGCGTCGCCTCGGCCGGCGGCTACTCCCGGTACGCCGTGCTCGATCGGCCCGTCACCAAGCCCGCGGAGGTCTCGTTCGAGACCGCGGCCGCGATGGTCACGGTCGGCGAGGCCGCCTGCCGGGCGCTCGCGCACCTCGGCGTGCGGCCGGGGCAGACACTGCTCATCCACGGGGCCGGCGGCAGCGTGGGCACCATCGCGGTGCAGGTGGCCGCCGCCCGCGGAATCACCGTGCTCGGCACCGCCGCCGAGCAGGACCTCGCCCGCGTCAACGGCCTCGGCGCCGTCGCGGTGCCCTACGGCGAGGGCTGGGCGGAACGGGTCAGGGCCGCCGCCCCGGGCGGTGTGGACGCCGTCTTCGACACCTCGGGCGCGGGCGTGCTCGCCGACTCCGTCGCCCTGACCGGCGATGCGGGCCGGGTCATCACCATCGCCGATCCGTCCTTCGAGGAGCACGGCGTGCGGTTCACCGGCATGGACCCGACCGACCGCCTCCCCGAGGCCCTGCCGGAGCTGGCTGACCTGATCGCCACCGGCAAGCTCGACGTCCCCGTCTGGCGCGCCTACCCGCTCGCCGAGGCCGCCCGCGCCCACGCCGACATCGACGCCCATCGCAACCAGGGCAAGGTCGTCCTTCTCCCCTGAACGACCGCCTGGCCAGCCCCCCCACGACCTCTACAGCTCAGCACACACCGATAGACCGATAGGAACGTGACATGAAGGCCGCTCAGATCACCGGATACGGCACACCGGATGTTCTGCACATCAACGAGGTGGACCGCCCCGCCCCCGGCAAGGGTGACGTCCTGATATCCGTCGAGGCATCGAGCGTGAACGGACTCGACACGATCGTGCGCGCAGGAGGGCTGCGGGTCGTGACCGGGCGCCGGTTCCCGCTCGGCGTCGGACTGGACTTCGCCGGTGTCGTCGCCGCGACCGGCGCAGACGTCCGGCAATACCAGGTCGGAGACCGCGTGTGGGGCACGGTGCAGCCGCTCAAGCGACACAGTGTCAGCGCAGCCGCCGCATACGTCGTGGTCCCCGCGGACCGCATCGGGCCCGCACCGTCAGACATCTCGCCGGTGGAGACCGCCTCCCTGGTCGTCGCGGGAACGACAGCCCTGCTCGCACTGCGGGACACGCTGCACCTCACGAAGGGCGAACGCCTCCTGGTACGCGGCGCCGCCGGCGGCGTCGGCACGGCCGCCGTGCAACTCGCCCATGCGATGGGCGGACACGTCACCGCGCTGTGCCGCGACCGCCATGCCGAGGCGCTGCGCGAGCTGGGAGCCGACGAGGTCTTCGACTACGGCACCACCACCCCGGACCAGCTCGGCCCCTTCGACGCCATCCTGGACACGGTCGGCTCCGACCTGAACTCCTACCGGCGCCGACTGACCCGCGAAGGCAGGATGGCCACCATCGCCCTCTCGGCATCCTCCATGGCCGCCATCGCCGCCTCCAGCGTCCACGGCCCCCGCCGCATCCGCACCCTGAGCTCCAACCCCGACACCGCACTACTCCACGACCTGGCCGCCTACGTGACCTCCGGCGAACTGCGCCCCGTCATCGACAGCGTCCATCCCCTGACGGACATCGCCTCAGCCCACCAGGCCTTCGAGCGCGGCGGAGCGGTGGGCAAGCAGGTGGTGAGGGTGGTGGGGGAGTAGGTGGGTGGGGCGGGTTCTGACTTCGTTCGGGCTGCCGCGGGCCCCTATGTCTTTGGTCAAGGGAAATGGTGGTGCGCTGGGTCGGTGATCTGGGCAGCATGGCGTGGTGAGCGACCTGCTGTGGGATGACGTGAAGTGCTTCTTCGACCCGGACTTGATGGGGTCGCTGCCGGACGTGCGTGTCCCGAATGCCTCGGTGGAGGACTGGCAGGCGGTTATCGATCTCGTCGCGGAGAGGGGCTGGAAGTGCCAGTACTCCGAAGGCGAGACGGTGCTTCCGGTGCCGCGGGCGGAGGCCGTGCTGTCTCGCCCGGCGGATGCCGAGTGTGCGGACTTGCGGGTATCGCCGGCGGCCGATGTGCTGGCGAGCTTCCGTTTCCTTGACGACGAGGCCATCGACTTCGACGTTGATCTGCGGGAGTTGCAGGGCCAGGAACGACTCGATGTGTTCTGCGGCTTCCTCCGGGAGATCGGGCGGTGCTTGGGCAAGCCGGTCCTGATGGATCCGGAGGGCGACTGCGGGCATCCGGTGCTCGGCTTCGATGTCGAGGCTGATCAAGTCGTTCTCCTCGCAGACTCGCAGACTCGCAGACTCGCAGATCAGGTGACTGAGGCTGGCGGCTGACGGTGGGGCGTGGAGTAACTCGCCTGCAAGCGAAGGGAGTTAGAGGGACTCGGTCGGCCAGGCCCCACAGAACAGACGGCGGCTTCGAGCCGCCCCCTCAGTCAGTAGTAGGCCCGCTCCAGTAGGCGTCCTTCCACTCCATGGCGTCGGGGCTGAACTCGACCTCGATTTTGTCGGCGGCATCGGGCGGCAGGGAGAAGGCGTACTTGCCGATGGCCTCCTTGCCGGGGAGGACGTAGCCGGTGATGACCTTCTGGCGGCCGCTGCCGTCGATCAACAGCTCCGCCGATGCTCCGTCGGCGTCGCTGACTTCGGGGAGGCCGGTGTCCACCTCGACCCGACGGGTGCCGGTGTTGAGCACCTTCACGATGACCTGGACGGCCTTGTTGCCCTTGGCGTGGCCGAGGACGTAGTCGTCCGGGGTGTACGGCTTCGGCTCGGCGACCGTGACCTTGAGCCCGTTCTCGAAGGTGTAGGACTCGCCGAAGGACAGGTGGCGGGCCTTCTCCGACGCCGAGGCGGAGGCCTTCACCTCCTTGACCTTGGCGCGCGCGTCGTCGGTGACCTTCTTCACCGCGGTGACGGTGAGTACGGCGCCACCGGCCGCGGCCAGCAGGCCGACCCCGCCCAGAATCACACCGGCCAGTGCCATGCCCTTGTTCGTCGCCCGGCCGCGTCGCGCCTGGCTCATCCCGACGGAGCCGAAGATCACGGCCAGCAGGGCCGGCAACCAGGACATCCAGAACAGGATGATGAGCAGGCCGAGGACGAGGCCGACGATGCCGAGCACCAGGGCCGTGATGCCCATGCCGTTGCGGGCCTGCGGCGCCGGCAGGGGCGCCATCGGGTACGACTCCCAGCGGGGAGGGGGCGTCGTGCCGGGCGGCGGCGGTCGCCACGGGTTGTGGTCTTCCGGTATCCGGTCACCGGGCTGCCGGCCGTCGGACGGAGTGGGCACGGTCATGCACAGTCCTCGAAGTAGATGAACTGACGAGATTAGCAGTCGCTTTGGTCATTCTTCACTGGATTTCGGGCAGGTCCGGACAAGCCGTCGTGGGCGTGACCCGGCGGTCGGCCGGGGCCGTCGGCGGGCGAGCAGCCGTCCGACGCGCGACCATGGGACCGGAGACCGATACGCGGCCACCGGAGCTTGGGTGGCTTGCGCTGTTCGCCGTCGCAAGACGGGGTTGCGGCATGTACGGCGCCGGCGCTCGGCGTCCGCAAGGGGCCGGGTCGGCCGCTCATGGACTCACCGTTGCTGATGCCCCGAACAGGGAGCACTCCATGACCACACCGCGGGACCTGCTGATCGTTGCCATGGACGCGGAGTCCGGTCGCGCTCTGGAGCGGGGTGACCTGTCACTCGCGCTCGCGGGAGCCGAACTGATCGATCTGCTGAGCGCCGAGGCCGTCCGACTGGACGGTGAGCGGATCGTGCCGGGTTACCGGCCGACGTTCCCGGACCGCCTGCTGGACCAGGCCGCGTCCTCGCTCGTCCAGCAGTCGCCGTACGAGTCGGTCGACGACTGGCTGTGGCGCCGGGGGCACGGCCTGGCGGCGGTCTATCTGAGCGCCCTGGAGGACGACGGGGAGCTCACCCGGGAACACCGCCGCTGGCGGCCCTTCGGTGCCGGGCAGACGGTGCTGGCCGATTCGCCCGCCCGCCGCCGGGCGGTGGACCGCTGGACCTCGCGGGAGGCCGTCCTCACCACCCTCGCGACGGCCGCCGGGATCGACGGCGCCGGCGCCGGAGACGAGCCGGTCGACGTCGACGACGCGGTGTCCACCGTGCTCGCCGCCGTCCATGACGCGGTCACGGAGCTGGAGGCGGAGCGGCAGCGCCGCGCCATCGAGAAAGCCGCCTTCGACAACATCTGGCGGGGCGACGGCAACTGATCGCCCCCGCGTCGACGTGCCGGGGACAGCCTTTGGGGCCTGACTGCGCATGCCAGGGCCTGATTGCGTACGCCAGGCCCTGACTTGCGCACGCCGCCACCGCGCCCGGTCGTTCAGGCTGCTCACCAGGAACGACCCGGCGGACCCGGCGCAACGCCCGTCATCGGCCCGGACGTTAGTGGGGCGTTAGTCAGACAGCGGTAGATCATCAGCAGCGGTCGACAGTCTTGTTCTTCCGAGCCCGAAGCACTGGATCGAATGGGAAGAACATGTCGCACACCGCCCTCCGTCACGCCCGCAAGGCCGCAGCCGCCATGGTGATCACGGTCGCCGCGTTCGGGCTCACCGCCTGCCAGGGCAGCGGCACCGATGCCTCGTCACCCTCCTCGTCCGCCCGTCCCACTTCCGCGGGCAAGACCGCCCAGGACTCCGCCAAGGGCGCGACGACGGGCACTGCCGAGAAGTCCGGGACGAGGTGCACCGACCAGATCAACTACGCGGGTGACTCAAGGTCCAACGCCGAGATCAACACGATCGGCGAGAACACCGGCAACTGCCCGACGCCGGAGAAGGGAGACAAGCCCTCGGGTACCCCCAAGAAGCCCGGGACGAGCTGCACCGACCAGGTCAACTACGCGGGCGACTCCCGGTCCAACGCCGAGATCAACACCATCGGCGAGAAGACCGGCTACTGCCCGCCGGTCCGGAACAAGTGAGTGGGGCCCGGGGCCGGTCCGGCAGATCAGGTCGCGTTCAGGTCGCATCAGGTCGGCCCGCGCCTTTGGGCGGGCCGACCTGATGCGACCGCGGCAGGATCCGCCGGACCGGCCTAGCGATCTACGGGCTCAGCTGTTGGCGGCGGCCCGTTCGTCGCGCCGCTGCTTGAGGTGTCCGGCGCCGGCCAGCGCCGCCACCACGACGGCCGTGCCGATGAGCTGCTGACGGCCGTCCGGGCTGGCGGCCATGACGGCGAAGACACCGAGGATGGCGGCGAAGGTGAGCCAGGTCAGGTAGGGGAAGGCCCACATCCGCACCGAGAGCTGCTCGGGGGCCTCGCGCTCCAGACGGCGGCGCATCTTCAGCTGGGTGAGGCAGACGATGGACCAGACGACCAGCACCGAGCAGCCGGCGATGTTCAGCAGCCAGGCGAACACGGTGGTCGGCCAGACGATCCCGGCGATCACGGCCGCGAAGCCGAAC
>Ga0207426_1002519_pt1 | contig 11513 bp, 13 predicted proteins | sample AraplaMF_Cvi_mMS_FD_184265 | JGI IMG/M metagenome (GOLD analysis project Ga0207426, IMG submission 184265) | Arabidopsis root microbial communities from the University of North Carolina, USA - plate scrape MF_Cvi_mMS (SPAdes) (version 2) | ecosystem: Host-associated > Plants > Roots > Endosphere...
CCTCCAGGTAGGCCACGATCACCAGCATGTGCAGGACGGTGACGCAGTACAGGCCGCGCGCCGTCGACGGCCACCCCTCCCGGTCCACCTCACGCCCCAACTGCTGCCCCCGCGCCCGCCGTACGGTGATCAGCGTGAAAAATCGCTCGCCGGGTTCTCTGCTACGGCTTTCAGACGCCGCTCCCGGCATCCGCCACGGCGCCCCTCATCGCAAGACCACCGCCGAGGCCGACCTGAACGCCGAACTATCAGCCGTCCAGCTCCCAAACCTGAGCGACCTACGGGACCGCGGTGTACCCGGATCACCAGGGAGGAGCAAGCAGTGAGCAGCACCCGCCGCGGCCCTAGGTACCGGCCCCCGGCCCGAGAAGCCGGTGCTGTCCCGGGTTGGCGACAGCCGCGAACGTGCCCGTTCGGCTGCGGAGCGGGCCCGCCGCTGAGCCGCCCGCCCCGTCCGACGAGGAGCAGCTCCCGACGCGGCTGCCGGGGAGCCGCCGGCTGGGCAGCGGACCAGAGCCGGACCAGCCCGCTCCAGGTGGAACGCGATAACGGCGACGCGCAGGGCGGAATCGGCCCGCCAGCGGCCGCGATTAGGGCGGCCACTGGTCCAGCACAGTTCCGCCTGCAGCTGGGAGCTCCGGTTGGTCGGCCACTGAGCCTTGGAGGCCCACACAGATGGACTTGCGGATGCGGATTCTTCGCCGGGTGCGGTCCGCGTTTCCCCTGTGCCGGACCCGAGGGTTGTCAGCCGCAGTCGTTGCGGTTGATGCGCAGGGAACGGGTCTGGTCGTTGAGGTTGTAGCCGCGCAGGTCGTGGATCGATCCGCCGCTCTTGGTGACGCACACCCACCGGCCGGAGTAGTTGCGCTTCTCGTAGATGCGTGCGGTGCGACCGGACTCGTTACGCACCGAGCTGCCGCGATCGCGGATGGCGGAGGGCAAGTCCTTCACGCTGCCGTCGACGGCCCGCTTCACCCACGGCTGCCCGCCGAAGTTGATCTCGGGGTAGATGCACACGTAGCCGTCGGGGCAGTCGATCTGCGCTGACCGGGCAGCCGCCGGCGCGGCCCCCTGGGCGGCGGCCGTGGTGGTCTGGCTCTGCACGGTGATCACGGCACCGGCAAGGCAGGTAAGGGCCGCCGCGATGAGGGCAGCGAAACGGGTTCGGATAGGTTGCATGCTTCCTCCCGGGCTCAAAGCCCAACGGGCGTTTTCGCCACGGTATGGAGCGGCCCATGAGGGGCGTACCCCCTGAATGGGTGAAGAGGGGGCCAATAGGGCAATGGGCTGCGATCGGGCGCACTACTGGTGCCCGCCCGGCTTCTCCTCACCGCTGAATACGAGACGGCGCGCTCGGCAGGCCTAGCGCGACAACGCTGAGTGCACGCCGGCCGGTTGACTTCAGGCGCCCATCGCGGCTGCAGCGCCGGAGGCACAACGGGCCCGGAGTCATCACGATGGTGTCCGTTCACTCCCTCGGGGCATCTTTTGTCTCCGACGGCATGGACCGTGGTCATCCGCCCATGTTCAGGACATGAAGCTCGCAATTCGTATTGGTCTAGCAGGAGTTCTGGCCGCGGCCGCGCTCGCTACCGCCAGCCCCGCTCAGGCCGAGGACATCATTCTCCCTCTGCGTTCAGCCGTCGCCACCCTGCCGGTGGCCGAGGAGGACCGCAGCGGCTACGACCGGGATCTGTTCAACCACTGGATCGATGCCGACCGCGACGGGTGCTCGACCCGGTCGGAGGTACTGCTGGAAGAGGCCACGGTGGCGCCTCAGGTGACCGGCCGGTGCACCCTCAACGGCGGGCGCTGGTACTCCTGGTATGACGACCAGGAGGTCGAGGGCGCCCGTGGCCTGGACATCGACCATCTCATCCCGCTCGCCGAGGCCTGGGATTCGGGCGCCTCGGCCTGGACCAGCAAGCGGCGCGAGCGGTACGCCAACGACCTCGCAGACAGCCGCGCCTTGGTAGCGGTGACCGCCCGGTCCAACCGCCAAAAAAGCGATCAGGACGTGTCCGAGTGGCTGCCTGATGACGCGGTGGTGTGCCGGTACGTGGCCGACTGGACGGCAGTCAAACTCCGCTGGAACCTCACCATCGACCCGGCCGAACAACAGACCCTGACCGACATCGCCACCAACTGCCCGAACACCCCGGTCACCGTCACCACCGCCGACTGACCCCATCGCCCGTCGCCCCGGAACCCAGCATGGCGCCGGGGCGACGGGCACAGCCGTCAACCAGCAGATGCGGATCAGTGGCCGGAGCCCGCGTCGTAGCGACGAGATACGGACTGGCGTCAGCTCGGCCCTCGAGCAGGAGCAGGACGCCCCTGAAACTGTTCTCCTAGCGTGGAAGACCACCACAACGAGCAGTGGCGCCGCCAGCAGCAACTGGACCAGCCCGCCGACCGGGGGATCTGGGATATCTCGGGACGAGAGAAGTAGCTGGGCCAGGGCGAAGGGACCGCTGCTGGTGTACCAAGTCCTTTCGGCCGGCTCCTCCTGCTTGAAGGCTTCCTCGGCGGTCTCATCAACGAGTACAGATATGCAGCATGACGTGCAGCGATGACTTTTCGAGCGGCGCAGGGGCCGGAGAAGCCGTAGCCCGGGATCGACGGAATGACCAGGTGAAAGTCCTCGCTCAACGGTTCGATGATCTTCAGGAACTCCACGACCGATCCCGGCCAGCCGTGGGTGAGGATCAATGGCAGCGCGTTCTGCCGGGGCGAGCGGACGTGCAGGAAGTGCACGTTCTGCCCATCGATTTCCGTGGTGTACTGCGGGAACGTGTTGAGCAGCCGCTCCTGCCGCCGCCAGTCGTAGCGGTGCCGCCAGTACCCGGCCAGTTCCTTGAGGTAGCCCAGCGGCACGCCGTGATCCCAACCGACGCCCGGCAACTCGTCCGGCCAGCGGGTCAGGTCGAGACGCGTGTGCAGATCGTCCAACTGGGACTGTGGAATGTCGACGCGGAAGGGAACAACGGCGGCCACGGGCGATACCTCACTCCTCGATCGTGACGGCCAGTGCCGGGCATACGGCCGCGGCGTGCCGCACGTCATCGGCCTGCTCGGCGGGCGGGTGCTCGTCGAGCAGGACCACGATGCCGTCCTCGTCACGCTGGTCGAAGACCTGCTCGGCGCTCATGACGCATTGTCCGGACGCGACGCACTTGTGCTGATCGACGGTCACCTTCATCGCCATCTCCTTGTCGCTGTGGGTGTGACCACATCACGGTCAGACGCGGTTCCGAGATTTCTGGAACGCGTCGACGACCTCCTGCCGACGCAGCCGGGTCTGCTTGGGCATGCGCCAGCCGAGCACGCCGGTCGTGGTGCCGTTCCGGCGGTACAGCGCGACGAACCGGCCCTGGTCCATGTCCCCCTCCACGACGGTCACCTCCGCGTCGGCCGACAGCACGCCGTACACCTGGATCTTGACGTCGAACTGGTCGGTCCAGAAGTACGGAACCGGGGTGTAGGGAGGGCTCTCGCCGAGGATGGCGGCGGCCACGTGGAGCGCCTGCTCGGTGGCGTTGGTGCGGTTCTCCAGGCGCAGCAGGGTGCCCAGACCGGCGTGGTGCCAGCGGGCCACGTCGCCGACCGCGTAGATGCCGTCCGCGGCGCGGCACGAGGAGTCGCACACCACTCCGTTGTCGACCTTGAGGCCACTGCCGGTGAGCCAGTCCGTCGCCGGGGCGGAGCCGAATGCCACCACGACCAGGTCGGCGGGCAGCACCTCGCCGGTGGCCAGGTGCACTCCCGTGACGTGTCCGTTCCGCTCACCCAATCCGGTCACCGCACCGCCGAGGCGCAGATCGACGCCGCGGTCGGTGTGCAGTGCGGCGAGCCGCTGCGCCACCATGGGGCCGAACTGGCTCTCCAGCGGTGCGGGCTGGGGTCCGGCCAGGGTGACCGGCAGGCCCATGGTCCGTGCGGTGGCGGCGATCTCCGTGCCGAGCACCCCGTCCCCCACCACCACCACGCGCGAGGCGGTCAGCAACTCGGTCCGCAGCGCCGACGCGTCATCGAGGGTGCGCAGCACATGCACCCCGGCCAGATCCTCCTGCCCGGCGAACGTGCGAGGTCGCAGACCCGTTGCCACGACGATCGCGTCGGCCCGCAGGACACGGCCCGATGCGGTGTGGACGGTACGCGCCTCCGCATCAAGACTGACCGCCGCATCACCGAGGACGAACTCGGCGTCCAGCGAGGACAGTGCGGCAGGCTCACGTAGGAAGGCCCGCCCAGGTTCCCAGACGCCGGAGAGGACCTGCTTGGACAACGGCGGCCGGTCGTAGGGCTGGTGCGACTCGGCGCCCAGCACCGTCACATCGCCCTGGAAACCCTTGCGCCGCAGGGCCTCCGCAGTGGAGAGCCCGGCCGCCGAGGCACCGACAACCAGAACGTCAGCGGGGATACTCATGCGTCCTCGCTCACGTGGATCGCGCCCGCGGGGCATACGTTGACGCATTCACGCACCGCTTCGTGCTGGTCCTCGGAGGGCGCCGCCTCGAGCAGGATCACGATGCCGTCCTCCTCGCGCTGGTCGAACACCTCCGGCGCGATCATTACGCAGGTGCCCGCGGCGCAGCACTTGTCCTCTTCCACGGTGACCTTCATCGCCGATACTCCTTAGTTGATTCAAACGGGTTGAGACGTGGCCGTGCAGCGGCCCATGCGAGGGGTTCGCGTGCGAGCTCCGTGGAGTTCGCGGATTACCAGGTGACGGGGAGCTCGTAGACGCCGTAGACCAGGCCGTCGTATTTGAAGGGGACCTGGTCCGGCTCGATGGCCAGCTTCAGGGTGGGGATGCGCCGGTAGAGGGTGCTGTAGACGACCTGCAGTTCCATCCGGGCCAGCGGCTGGCCCAGGCACTGATGCACGCCGAAACCGAAAGCCATATGGCGGCGGGCGTCGCGGCGGATGTCCAGCTGGTCCGGGTCGGGGAACGCGTCAGGGTCGCGGTTGGCGATCTCGTTGGGCATGACCAGGCCCTCGCCGGCACGGATGGTCCGGCCGCCGATCTCGATATCTTCCAGCGCGACGCGCATCCGCCCGTTGTGGACGATGTTCAGATAGCGCAGCAGTTCCTCCACGGCCGAGGCGACCAGCTTCGGATCGTCGGTGTCGCGGAGGGCTGCCAGCTGGCGGGGGTGTTCCAGCAGGGCCAGCGTTCCCAGGGCGATCATGTTGGCGGTGGTCTCATGGCCGGCGATCAGCATCAGCGTGCCCATCCGGGCCGCCTCCGGCCGGGTCAGCTCCCCAGCCTTGATCCGCTCGACCAGTCCGGACAGCAGGTCGTCACCGGGAGTGGTGAGCTTCTCTCCCACCAGGTCGTCCAGGTACTCGGTCAGTGCTGCGTTGGCCGCCTGCCGCTGCTCCGGTGCGGAGGTCCGATTGATGATGGTCTTGCTGTTCTCCTGGAAGAACTCGTGGTCGTCGTAGGGGACGCCGAGCAGTTCGGAGATCGCCAGGGAGGGCACCGGTAGAGCGAACGCCTCGACCAGGTCCACCGGTGTCGGGCCGGCCAGCAGGTCGTCGATCAGATCGTCGACGATCTTCTGCACCGCCGGGCGCATGGCTTCGACACGCTTGACGGCGAACGGCGCGGTGACCATCCGGCGCAGCCGGGCGTGCTCCGGATCGTCCATCCCGATGAAGCTGCGCTTCGCGCCCCCGGGAGGTAGTGGCACCGTGCTGGGGTAGCCAGGACGGTTGGCATCGGCGCTGACCCGCGGGTCCGCCAGCGCAGCCCGCTGCTCGGCGTAGCCGGTGACCAGCCACGGGGTGCTGCCGTCCCACAACCGGACCCGGGTCAGCGGGCTCTCCTGCCGCTGGGCGTACAGTCCCGGGGCCGGGTCGAACGGGCAGCCCGCCGATTTCGCCATCGGGAAGTCGGGGATCTCGGTCAGATTCTCCCCGACGGAGCTCTGGGCGCTGGTCATTACTGCTGTCCTCTCCGTTACTTCTCGTTCGCGTGGGCCGTCCGGCAGCCGGGAACGCGACGTGGCCGACGTCCGGCGTGTGATCCGGTCAGGGTTGAGGGGGGCGCCGGAGCTGTCCGCGATCCGAAGACCGCGCTTCGGCACGCAGGTCGACCGGCTGGCGGGGCAGGTCTCGCCACCATCTCCCGCACTCCCCACATAGGCCCACCCGTCACGACGCGGCCACGTCGCCTCTCGAAACAAGTAAACCCGATGATTTAAAAAAGTCAAGCGATTGGTTTAATCGATCTCGGGAAGCGACCCTCGCTCCGCTCTCCGGCCCATGACCCAGCCCGTCGGCACCACCGGCCGTCGCGCAGCGGGCGGAGCGCGCCGGGACGACCCTGGCGCTTGCGCCTGCTGCACCTTCCCAGGACGCCGACCGGAGTTGGGGCGCCTGCGTCACGTTCGCCTGCTCTTCGCGCCGTTCGTCGCACTGCCGACGCAGGGGCGGCGGAAAGTCGCGCGCAACGGCCGTCGGCGGATCTGCGAACCACACGCCCTCAGGCGACGTCGACCAGCCTGACCCCGCTCAGGCATGCCCCGCGCCCCTCACCGACCCGCGAACGCGGTTCCACCATCAGACCTGATCGCCCATGCGGCCGACTCGAGCCGACCGCCGGTCACGGCTCGCGCGTGGCCGGCGCCTGCCACAACGCGACGATCGCGTCGATGAGGCCGGTGGCGACCTCACGCCACGTCGCGCGGGAGTAGGTAGGGGCGTTGTCGGCGAGGGCGCGCTCCCTTTCGACGGCCATCTGCGTGATCAAGTGACGCGTCATGGCGGCGCGCTCCGCGTACACCTCCACAGGCAGGTCGGGCAGGCAGCGGTTCATCCCCTCCTGCAGCGCATGCATCGATGGACCGGTGACGGAGACTTCCTCGGCAGTGATCGCGTAGAGCGCGGGGTCGGCCGTGACCTGGGCGATGAACCGCGCGTACCAGCTGGGACTACCCAGAGCCTCCAGATGCTCGGTGGTCGGACGGACCGCGCAGGCCACCCAGTCCCGCAGATCGACGGAGTCGCCGATGTCGGCCAACAGCCGCGCCCGGATCCCCTCGATCTGCTCGGCGTGCCTGCGAACGATCGCGCGGACCAAGTCGACCTTGGTGCCGAAGTGATAACTGACAGCCGCGTTGTTGCCCTGCCCAGCGGCCTCGCTGATCTGACGGTTGGCCACCGCGTGCACCCCGCGCTCGGCGAACAAGCGCTCCGCCGCACTCAGCAATGCCTCTCGCGTCGCGGCGACCCGCTCGTCCTGCCTCGTCCTGTCTGCCATCATCACCACCACATCGGGACCTCACGAACTCAGCGACGACCGGCCCCACAGGCCGCCGCAGACCCTCACCCGAGCCGGCGAGGTCAAACGTCGGAAGCCTACGCAACAGCACGTCGCGAACGGCCGGCCGAACCGCACAAACCTCACTGAAGAGGGCACCCGCTTGCGCCCCTCCACCTCCACCCTTCCGTTAGGCCCCTCCGGGCGGCGCCTGGCCGGGCGCCCTCGCCTTGAAGGGAGATCTCCTGGACGCTAGATTAAATAAGTCCATTGATTTAAGACTGGAGTTGGCCATGCCCCTGGTGATCACGACCCGGCGGCCGCCACACCTGCCTCCTGCTCGTACCAGCTCCTGGTCCACGCCTCCCTTCCGTCCCTCCCGCCCTGCAGGGCGAGGAGGCCGTACACCACAACGGCCGAGAGCCCACCCGCCTGTGGCGGCGATCGTTGCGTGCACCACACGTTCGCCCGGGGACGACGGCCGCGGCCCCAACCCCCGCCTGTCCTTCGGTACCGGCTCGCACTCCTGCCTGGACCGGCCCCTGGCTCGCACCGAACCGCGGACCGTCCTGGCGGAACTGCTGCGCGAACTGCCGGCCCTGGGCCCGGCCGTGCCCGTCGAGGAGCGGCGGCAGACCCAGGGGCTGACCGTCGGCGGCCTACGAGAGGTACCCGTGCGCCGGTGACCTGCCCTCGCGGCACCGGAGTGCCGACGCCAGGCACCGGCCATGCCGGCATCACGGTGCGTCGGCCGCACCCGACCCTTCCCCCGCCACCATGAGGAGTGACATGATCAACGCCCTTACCGGTTCCCCGGATGCGGCCGTTCCCGAGTTCCCGATGCCCCGGGCGGCCGGGTGTCCGTTCGCCCCGCCCCCGGAGATGATGCGGCTGCACGCCGAGCGGCCGGTCTCCAGGGTCCGCCTGTGGGACGGCAGCACGCCCTGGCTCGTCACCCGCCACGCCGACCAGCGGGCCCTGTACGGCGACCAGCGGCTCAGCGTCGACCCCACGCGGCCCGGCTTCCCCCATATGAGCGCCGCGTTCCAGGAAGCCCTGTCCAAGAACGTGCCGTCCTTCCTGCATATGGACGACCCCGACCACGCCCGCATCCGCCGCATGGTCACCGGCCCGTTCATCATCAAACGCATCGAGGCCATGCGGCCCGCCGTCCAGAAGATGACCGACGACTTCCTCGACACCATGCTCACCGGGCCTAAACCCGCCGACCTGGTTCAGGCTCTCGCGCTGCCGCTGCCGTCCCTCGTCATCTGCGAACTGCTCGGCGTCCCCTACGAAGACCACGCGTTCTTCCAGAGCAAGAGCGCGGTGGGGGTCCGCCGAGACGCCTCCCCCGAGGAGTCGCGGGCCGCCTCCGGCGCACTCATGACGTACCTGGACGGGCAAATCGCGGCCAAGCTCGCCGACCCGGCCGACGACCTGCTCTCGGACCTGGCCGCCCGTACGAAGTCCGGCGAACTCACCCGCCACGAGGCGGCCATGCTGGGCCTGTTGCTGCTAGGCGCCGGACACGAGACCACCGCCAACATGATCGCCCTCGGTGTCCTCGCCTTTCTCGAACACCCGGACCAGCTCGCCACGGTCCGCGACACCGACGACCCGAAGGTCCTCGCGGGCGCGGTGGAGGAGATGCTGCGCTACCTGACCATCGTCCACAACGGGCAGCGCCGCCTGGCCCTGGCGGACATCGAGATCGGCGGGCAGCTCATCCGGGCCGGGGAGGGCGTCATCATCCCTGGCGCCACCGGCAACTGGGACCAGGAGGTCTTCCCCGAGCCCGAACGGCTCGACATCCACCGCGACGCCCGCCGCCACATGGCGTTCGGCTTCGGCGTCCACCAGTGCCTGGGCCAGCCGCTGGCCCGGCTGGAGCTCCAGGTCGTCTACCGCACCCTCTTCCGCCGCGTGCCCACCCTGCGCCGGGCGGCCGAGCTGGAGAAGATCCCGTTCAAGGACGACGGCGTCGTCTACGGCGTCTACGGCGTCTACGAACTACCCGTGACCTGGTAGCCCTGCCACATTCCGGCCTGCCACACCTGCCGTTCCGGCCGCCACCGTCGCACGGCACCGGCGCCGCGCCAAGGCCCGCACCGCCGGCCCGGGCGCGGCGCCGGTGCCGTCGGGTGGCGACCCCCACCCGACTCTCACTCGTCGTACCACGAAGGACACCATGACCAGGACCGCCGTCATCACCGGAGCCTCCTCAGGTTTCGGAGCAGCCCTGACCCGCTCGTTCGCCCGGGCGGGGTGGAACGTCGCCGCGACCATGCGCACCCCCTCCAAGGCTCCCGCCGATTTCGCGGACCTCGATAGCGTCGACGTCATCCGGCTGGACGTGACCGAGCCCGAGTCGATAGCGGACGCCCTCACCGAGGTCACCGCTCGTTTCGGCCCGGTCGACGTCCTCGCGAACGTGGCCGGCTATGCCCAGAAGGGGGCGCTGGAGGAGCTGACCGCCGGGCAGATCCGCGCGCAGTTCGACACCAATCTCTTCGGACCGCTGGAACTCACCAAGGCGGTTCTGCCGCAGATGCGTGAGCGCCGCAGCGGACACATCATCAACTTCTCCTCCGTCGCCGGGACGGCGGCCGTACCGACGATGGCGGCGTACTCCAGCTCCAAGTTCGCCCTCGAAGGCTTCAGCGAATCCCTGTCCATGGACATCCGGCATCTGGGCATCAAGGTCACGATCGTCCAGCCGGCGGCCTACCGGACCGGGTTCGGCACGGGGCTCAGCGGGCCGGCGAGTCCAATGCCGGATGAGTACGACCCCGCCCGGACTCTCCTGGTCAGCCTGGACAACTACAAGCCGGGCGATCTCGGAGCGTCGGCCGACGCGATCGTCTCGGTCGCCGGAACCGACGACCCGCCGCTGCGCCTCTCCCTCGGGCACGGACTCCACCTGCTGCGCGGCAAACTCACCGCACAGCTGACGGAGTACGACCGCTGGGAAAAGCTCACCGCCACGACCCTCTGAGCCGTCCGACGCCGCCGCACGTCCACGGCGCCGCGCCCCGTTCCTGCGGGCCGGCCCCGGCGAACGGGGGAGGACCACTGCCGATGGACGCTCCGGGTCGTGCAAGACCTGCCGGCCGGCGGCGCGGAGTGTGGTGGCGGGGCGCAGCGTTCGCTCCGGGGCGCGTCGAGACCGGCCGACTCGCCCCGGAGCGGGGTGGTGGCGGTCGTGCCGAGCAGGGTCGCGGTGACCGCTCCAGGGGTACCGCGTCTGCGAGCCGTGCGACGCGCCGATCATCTTCGGCAGCCCGGTGGAGACCACGGTGCCGCCGAGCGTCGGGACGAGGAGCACGCCGGGCAAGCCGCTGAGGGCCACCGGGCCTCTCGTTCGGCTGCGGGCTGTGCGATTCCATTGATCTGAATCGTCAAGATCCGCGCAGCGGAGCCACGCACTCACCGAAATCGGCCGACCGTCAGCCTTCCCGCGTCACCGGCGCCTGCCACAGGGCCACCATGACGTCGATCAGACCGTTCGCCGCCTCATGCCAGCTGGTCCGCGAGGTCGGCGAGCTGTCCGCAAGGGCGCGCTCCCGTTCGGTCGTCATCTGCGTGATCAAGTGACGCGTCATGGCGCCGCGCTCGGCGTACACATGACCTGGGCGATGAACCGGGCATACCAGCTGGGGGCTCCCAGGGCCTCGTGATGCTCGGTGACGGGGCGGACCGCGCAGGCCACCCAGCCCCGCAGGTCGATGGAGTCGCCCAGGTCGGCCAGCATGCGCGGATGGCCGGCCTCTATCCGCTCGGCGCGCCGGCGGGCGATGGCTCGCACCAGGTCGATCTTGGTGCCGACGTGGTAGCTGACCGCGGCGTTGTTTCCCTGCCCCGCGGCCTTGCTGATCTGACGGTTGGCCACGGCGTGCACCCCGTGTTCGGCGAACAGCCGCTCCGCGGCGCCCAGCAATGCCTCCCGCGTCGCGGCGCCCCGCTCATCCTGCCTCGCCCTGTCTGCCGTCACCATCACCGCATCGGGACCTCACACCAGTCCGCGAGAGCCCGTCCCCCAGGCCCCCGCAGACCCTCGACCGGGCCGGCGGAGGCCAAACCACGAAAGCGCACGCAATGGAACGGCCAGGTCAGCCCCCCTCCCCCACACCCCTCCGCCCGGCGTCCCCGCTGGATCCGACCAACCCCACTTGACACGGGACACCTGTGGCCTACCATTTTAAATAAATCCGTTGATTTAAATCAGTGAGAGCTACTGATA
>Ga0207426_1002527_pt1 | contig 11478 bp, 11 predicted proteins | sample AraplaMF_Cvi_mMS_FD_184265 | JGI IMG/M metagenome (GOLD analysis project Ga0207426, IMG submission 184265) | Arabidopsis root microbial communities from the University of North Carolina, USA - plate scrape MF_Cvi_mMS (SPAdes) (version 2) | ecosystem: Host-associated > Plants > Roots > Endosphere...
CCGACGCCCTGCCTTCGGAGGAGGAGCCGTCGGAGGACCTCCTGAACCAGTGGGAGCAGCGCGGGCAGTGGTGAGGCCGTGGCTGCCCTGCCCGTCCGAGGACACGCGTGGGCTCCGTACGGGCGTGGCGTCTGCCGGCCGCCATGACCTGGCCGGGTAACCGTCCTGGCGGAAGCCTGCGAGGGGGCGGAGTAGGCTGGTCCGGACCATTGCCGTAGAGGAAGCTTCGGCCGGTGGAGGCGCTGCGGGGTGGCGCCGGACCGGCCGTGTACCGAGGCGTCGTCGGCGTGCGGGAGTGCCGAGGACGTCCGGTCGGCCGGCCCGCGAGGCCCCGTCGGCGTTCCGCCCCCCTCCGGGCGTGCGCCGTCCTTGGTGGTGGGCCGCTGTACGGGCCGTGCGACCGCACCGTGTCATGGCTCGCCCCCGAGCCGCGTCCGCCACCCGCCCGGCGGACCGCTCCCCCACCTGGCCCTGCTGGAGGCGTTGTGGCTACACATCATCGGGTCCGCGCAGGCGCCCTCCTGTGCGGTCTCGGTCTTGCGGTGCTCGGTCTCGGTGCCTGCCAGGAAGAGGGAACCAAGCGGCCGGTCGCGCCCTCCCGGGCCGAGTCCGCTGCCGACGTGGGCGGGTCGGCGGCGCTGGTCAAGGCGGCGAAGCGGGAGGGCAGGCTCAACACGATCGCGCTGCCGCGCCAGTGGGCCGGCTACGGCAGGCTGATCGACGGCTTCGAGAAGAAGTACGGCATCAAGGTCGTCATCGACAACCCGTCCGGCCACAGCCAGCAGGAGATCGAGGCCGTCAAACGCTACCGGGGCCAGGAGCGCGCCCCGGACGTGCTCGACGTCGCAGATCCCTTCGCCCAGTCCGCGGCGCGGCAGAATCTACTGGCCCCCTACCGGGTCGCCCAGTTCGACCAGATCCCACCGGAGCAGAAGGACGCCGAGGCCCGCTGGTACAACAACTACGGCGGCTATGTCTCCATCGGCTGCGACGCCGCCCGCGTCAAGACCTGCCCGGATTCCTTCGCGAATCTGCTCCGGCCGGAGTACAAGGGCCTGGTCTCGATGTACGGCCAACCCACAGACGCGGGCTCGGCCTTCGCCGCCGTGTACGCGGCGGCGCTCGCCAACGGAGGGTCATTCGACAACATCCAGCCCGGCATCGACTTCTTCGCCCGGCTCGACAAAGTCGGCAACTACAACCGGGCCGACCCCGACCCGGCCTCGATCGCCAAGGGCAAGACACCGATCAGCATCGAATGGGACTACCTCAACCTGGCGCTCATCGACGAACTCCGCGGTACGGGCGTGGACTGGAAGGTCTCCATTCCCTTCGACGGCAGCTTCTCGCAGTACTACGCGCAGGCGATCAACAAGGACGCCCCGCACCCGGCCGCGGCACGGCTCTGGGAGGAGTACCTGTTCAGCCCGGAAGGCCAGAACCTCCGCCTCGTGGACTACGCCCGCCCGGTGCTGATGGCCGCCATGGCGAAGAACGGCACCCTCGACAAGGACTTGGCCGCACGGCTGCCGACGGTCGAGGGCACACCGCAGTTCCCGAATGAGGCCCAGCTGACCAAGGCTCTGCGCACCGTCCGGGAGAACTGGGCCAAGGCCGTCGGCGACTGATCCGTCCTCGTCGGCGGGATGAAGGCGAAGCCCGCTGCCTCCAGCTACCTGCTGGAGGGCGCGGGAAGCCCATGGTCGAGCGGGCCTCAGCTCTTCCGGTGACCGAAAGAGCATGCGAACGGAGGAGTTGAAATCCCGGCTCGGTACGATCGACGGCATGGCACAACACCTGTTATTCGTAGCCCTTTTCGGACACGGGCATGTCAACCCCACGCTGCCGCTGGTCGAGGAGCTCGTACGCCGAGGGCACCGAGTGGACTATGCGACCGGTGCGGAGCACTCCGAGGCGGTCACCAAAGCCGGCGCGCGCTGGGTGGAGCTGAAGCTCCAGTCGCCTGAAATCCTCACTCCGCCCCGCCAGTTCGGCCTCGAAGAGATCCAAGTCTGGATGCGCGGCATGTTCGCGGAGATGTGTGCGCAGTACCCCGTGCTGCGCGACTACTGTGCCGCGGAGTCGCCGGACGCGATCTGTTACGACGGCATGAACTGGCCTGCCCGGGTCGTCGCTGAAAATCTGGGCCTGCCCGCCGTGCGGTTCATTCCCAACTTCGCCTCGAACGAGGAGTTCTCGCTGTTCGAGGATGTGATGAGCGAAGCCGGCGACGAAAATCCCGTACTGGCCGCGCTCGTCGCCGACTGCGCGGACTTCGCCGCCGAACACGGTGTCACGCTCACCCCGGAGAGCATCCTGAACGGCACCGAAAATCTGAACCTTGTGTCCATACCCAGGGAATTCCAGCCCGCCGGGGACACCTTCGACGAAAGTTTCCACTTCATCGGCCCCTCCTTGGGCAGCCGGGAGCACGCGGAACCCTGGTCGCCGGCCGATCCCGAGTCTCCCGTACTGTTCATTTCGCTGGGCACGGTCTTCAACGACCGGCCCGAGTTCTACCGCACCTGCATCGAAGCCTTCCGCGACGGCCCCTACCAAGTGGCCATGGCCATCGGCGATCTGGACCGGGCCGCGCTGGGAGACATTCCGCCCACCTTCGACGTCCGGCCTTACTTCCCGCAGCCGGCGGTGCTGCGGCACGCCGACGCCTTCGTCTCGCACGCCGGGATGAACTCCACCATGGAGGCCCTGTATTACGGGGTGGGCCTGATCACCATTCCGCAGATGCCCGAGCAGGCCGCCAATGCCGGGCGCGCGCAGGAGCTGGGGCTCGGCGTGCAGCTGGACCCCGCGACGCTCACCGCCGAGTCGTTGCGTACCGCGGTCGCCCGAGTCGCCTCCGACCCCGCCGTGCGCAGCAATCTCGACCGGATGCGCACCGTGGTCAAGGACAGCGGAGGAGCCGTCCGCGGCGCGGATGTGATCGAGGAATATCTGCACTGAGGTCCGCCGCATGACGCCGGGGTGCGAGAGCGGCGCTCCGCACCCCGGCGTCCGGGCTCCCACGGTCTCGAAAGACTCGCGGACGCGCCGCCCGGTCACGGCCTGTGCGATCGGGCGGATGGGACGCCTGACGACGACGCTCGGGGGACCAATGAGGGCGTATCCGGCGGAGTGCCTGGCAAGGTAGAGGTATGTGCGGTCGATTCGTCTCCACTCGTAGCCCGCAAGACCTGGCGAGCGTCTTCGATGTCCCCCGCTGGGACCCTGACCGGGCTCTGGAGCCGAGCTGGAATGTGGCGCCGACGGACGATGTGTGGTCGGTGCTGGAGCGGGTGGAGCGGGAGACCGGGGAGATCACGCGGCAGCTGCGGCCGCTGCGCTGGGGCCTGGTGCCGTCCTGGGCGAAGAGCCTGAAGACGGGCGCGAAGATGATCAATGCCAGGGTGGAGACCGTCGCGGAGAAGCCGGCCTACCGCCGGGCGTTCGCCAAGCGGCGCTGTCTGCTGCCCGCGGACGGCTTCTACGAGTGGCAGACCGTCGCCGCCACCCAGACCGCCAAGGCCCACAAGCAGCCGTACTTCATCAGCCCGGAAGACAGCCAGGTGATGGCCCTGGCCGGACTGTACGAGTTCTGGCGCGACCCGGCCGTCGAAGACGACGCTCCGGGGGCCTGGTGGACCACCTGCACGATCATCACCACCGAAGCCACCGACGCCGCCGGCCGCGTCCACCCCCGTATGCCGCTCGCCATCGCCCCCGCCGACTGGGGCGCCTGGCTCGACCCCGCCCACGAGGACCCCGGCGAGCTACGCGCCCTGCTGACCGCCCCCGCCGCCGGACACCTGGCCGCCCGCGCGGTATCGACCGCGGTCAACGACGTGCGCAACAACGGCCCGCATCTCCTGACCGAGCCGGGCGACGACACCGGCGACGCCTGAGGCTCGGCCCCGGACACCAGGCCGACACTGAGTACGCGTACTCAGGCCCGTGGCCGACAGGGCTGCGCATACTCACGCCATGCACATGCAATCGCCGGGGTGCCCGGACTGCGGAATACCGCTGGGGTCGCCTCCGCCCGCTCGGTGTACCCGTTGCCGGCTGCCCCTGACCGGGCCGGATGCCTTCGCGTTGTGGCAGGTCACCGGAGAGCTGAGCGCACTGGACGCACGACGGCAGTGGCTGGCGCAGCGGCACGCCGAGTTGCTGGCCGCGCTGCGGGCACGCCGGGAAGCACCCGCGGAGATACCGGTGGCCGCCTCCGCGGGAGCGCCGGCGATCGTTCCCGTGAGCGGCCCCGCGGCACGGGAACTCTCCGCGCCCTCTGCCCGGACCGCGCTGCTGATCGTCGGCGGAGTGCTGGTGGTGGTGGCCGCGGTGGTGTTCACCGTGGTGAGCTGGGGCCGGCTGGGGATCGGCGGGCGGGCCGCCGTACTGCTCGCGCTGACCGCGTGCGCCCTCGCACTGCCCCGTCCGCTGCGGCGGCGGCAGCTCCCGGCCACCGCCGAGACGTCGGCCGCGGTGGGGCTCGCCCTGGTGCTCCTGGACGGCTATGCCGCCCGGCAGGCCGGGCTCGGCGGTCTGGACCGCGTCGGGGCGGCCGGCTACTGGGCGGTGCTCACCGCGCTGACGGCAGTGGGTGCGGCGGGCTACGGCTGGTGGCAGCGGCTCCGGCTCCCGCTGCCCGTGGGATTGTTGATGGCACGACTGCCCGCCCTCCTGGGCACCGCCGCCCTGGGCGGAACGACCGAGGACTACGCGACCGCGGTGATCGCCACGGCCGCGGTGGACTTCGCGGTCCTGTACGCGCTCACGGCACGCGACACCGCCGGGCAGGCCGGGTTCCGCGAGCGGGTGGGTGGCGAACGGGCGGCCACCACTCTGGTCACGGTGGCCCGGGCGGTCGCCGGCGGCTGGGCGTTGCTCGGCGGGGCGCTGGCGGTGGGATACGCGGTGGTCGCTCCGTCGCCGGCCGCGGTGGTACGGGCCTGGGTGCCGCTGGGACTGCTGGTGCTGCTGGGCACGGTGCTGTGCCGCGGCTTCCGCGCTCTGCCGTTCGCACTGCGCGCCGGCGCGGAGGGCGTGGCCGCCGTGGCCGTGATCGTGGCCGTCGGCGCGGGCTTGCGGTACGTCACGCCCCCGGGGTGGGCCGTGGTCGGATACGCGGCACCGGCGGCGCTCATCGCCGCGTGGGCGGCGGTGTCCTGCGCGCGGAGCGGCCGGTGGGCGAAGCCTGCGACGGGTGGGCCGGCGGGCGAGCCGACGGGTGGGCCGACGGGTGGGCCGTTCGCACCGCCGTCCCGAGCCGCGGCCGCGCTGGGAGAGCTGGCCGCCGCCTCAACCGCCCTGCTGCTGACCGGTGTTGTGGTGCTGCCGAAACTCGCGCACGCCCTCATCCGGCCCGTCGCCCACGGCGTGGCGCTCTGGGGTGGCGGTCACCCGCCGCGGTGGAGCTGGCAGCTCGCGGCCGCGCCCCTGGTCGTGCTCTGGCTGTCCGCCGCCGTCCTGGCTGCCATGGCCGGGCTGCGGGCCCGTGCCGTCGGTGACGGTGACCGGCACCCGGACCGACTGGCGAACGCGCTGCGCAACGCACAGGCGCTGACCGCCGTTCCCGCGGTGCTCCTACTGCCGGTGGCGCTGGGGCTGCCGTACGCGTGGGTGCTGGCGGCCGCCGTAGTCGCGTCCGTCGCCGTAGCAGTGGACGTCGTGCGCCGGCCGGACGCCGCACTCCTACCGCGGCTCCTGGTACTGGCCGCCACCGGCGCGCTCGCTCTGCTGTGGTCGTCGGCCGACCGGGCCGCCGTGCTCGCGGTGTGGGGGACCTTCGCCGCGTCGGCCGCCGTACTCGCCCACGTCCTTTCGGCCACGGCCTCCCCGCCCGCTGTGCGCACGACGGCGCGGGTCGCGGGTGCCTTCGCCGTCCTCGCCCTGGGGGTCGAGGCGGTCGCGTCCGGGGCCACAGCCGGCCTGCCCCGGCACGTCACCGCGTTCGCGGTACTCGCGGTCGCCGTCACCGCCGCCGGTGCCGCGGCGGCCTGGCACCGGATGCCGGGGCGCGGTCAGGTCTCCACGGCTGTCGAAGGCGCCGGCTACGCCCTGGCGGCGATCGCCATCGCCCTGACGGTGCTTCACCCCGATGCGCTGAGCCTCGCCCTCGCCGTGACCGGGGTCGCGGGCCTGGCCGTCGCGCTGCGGCCGGACCGCCGCCGCGCCGCACTCGTCGGGACCGGCCTGCTCATCGCCTCCTCCTGGGTGCGTCTGGCCCTGGCGGGCGTCTCCTCCCCCGAGGCGTACACGCTGCCGATCACGGCAGCCGCTCTGGTCGTCGGCCACCGTCGCCGTACCGGCACACCGGGCACGGGCTCCTGGCCCGCGTACGGGGCCGGGCTGAGTGCGACCATGCTCCCCGGCCTCGCCGCCATGTGGAGCGATGAGAACTGGGTGCGTCCGCTACTGCTGGGTGCGGCGGCCCTGCTCGTCACCGTTGTCGGGGTCCGCGCGCGTCTCCAGGCACCGCTGGTCGTCGGCGGCGGCGTACTCGTGCTGGTCGGGCTGCACGAACTCGCCCCGACCGTGGTCCAGGTCTTCGGCCTTCTGCCCCGCTGGGTGCCGGTGGCCGCGGCCGGCCTGCTCCTGCTGCTGCTCGGGGCCACCTATGAGAAGCGGATCGACGAGGCCCGGCGGCTGCGGGACACGGTGCGCAGCATGACGTGAGGGCTACCCGGCCGGGAGACGGCGCGCTGCCGCCGACCCGTCGGCGGCTCTCAGAGGTGCCAGCTGATGGTCCCGTTGTGGGCGGACAGCACTACCAGGAGCACGAGGTCCACGGTGCCGAACAGCAGGCCCAGGTAGGCGCGCAGGCGCCGGATGGTCCCGCGGTGGAGTGCCGCGGCGCCGAAGAAAAGGGCGCACGGGCCGAAGAAGACGTTGAACACCAGGACGCCCAGCAGGCCGCAGACGAACGCGGCGACAGCCATCCGGTCGGCCTGCGGATGCGGTCCGGTCCTCAGGGGGATCCGGGCGGAGGTCATCGGCCGGCTCCCTTCGTCGTGCGGCCGGCCTTCCGGCGCTCCTTGGTGAAGAAGAACACCAGCCAGGCCGCGATGGCGATTCCGGCGGCGACCGTGACCGGCACCGGGACATGCGCCGCGGTCCCCAGCAGGACTCCGAACAGGAACAGGGCTACGACCAAGAAAAGCATGCTCCGCCTTTCCGTATCGGGGACGGCAGGGAGCCGGTGCGTCGGGTTGCCGACGCGTTCGAGGCTCCCGTGACGGCACCAACTGCGCCCTTGAAGCGGTGCCTTGGCCCTCGTACCCGGATCCCCGGCTTCTAACGGGGACCGCCCCCGGCGCCTGCCGGCCCGGGCGACCGGTCTCCGGGTCTCCCGAACCAGTCGACGCAGAGCACCAACAAGTCGTCCAGCGGTTCCGCGGCACGGAAGTCGGCCAGGTCGCGCAGTACGGCACGGGGCACGGCGGCTGCCGGGAGCAGTCTGCCGGCGTGGATGGACCGGGCCAGGGCACGCTCCGCGTACGCCTCCCCCTGCGGCGACCGCGCCGCGTACACCCCGTCGCTGACGACGACCAGCCGGTCCCCGGACAGCACCTCGAATTCCTGCGCCTTGTAGTGCGTCTCCTCGAACATGCCGAGCGGCATCTGGGGATCGAGTTCTATGCGCTCGATCACTCTGCCCCGCATCCGCCACAGCTGGGGCGACCCGGCGTCCACGGCCTGGACCCGGCCCGTCGCGAAGTCGAAGTGCAGCAGCAGGGTGGATACGTAGGCGGCTCCCCGGTATTGGGCGTAGAGGGCCTGGTCGGCCAGTGCCGCCTGGTCCTCGATGCTGATACCGGCCCGGCGGGCGTTGCGCAGCGCGTTGACGGCGAGGTGGGTGAGCATCGAGGCATGGACGCCGGTGCCCATGCCGTCGGTGACGGAGAGGGTCAGTTCGTCGGCGTCCGAGGCCCAGTCGTAGTTGTCGCCGTGGGTGTCGTGGGCGGATTCGAGCTGGGCGCCGATGGCGTACTCGTCGGCGGAACAGGCCCGGGCCGGGAGGAGGTGCCACTGCATCTCGGCGGCCAGGGTGAACCGGCCGATGCGTCGTGCCCGCTGGTAGACGTCGGTGTCGCGCTCGGCCACCAGGAGTTCGTGGCCGAGCAGACCGGCCGCGTGGACCAGGTCGTGGACCGCGTCCGGAACGGATCGCTCGGCGGGCAGCCGTACCGTGAGCAGGCCGGTGCGCTCCCCTCGGACGGTCACCGGGAGATGGTGCTCGACGACGTCTCCGTGCCGGGTCTGCTGGTGGGGCTGCCGGCCGTCGAACGCTCTGCCCTCGGCGCTGTTGGCGACCGGGACCGGCGCGGCTGCCGCCCCCACCGCACCGAAGGGGGTGAGCACCGTGGCCCCGTGGTCCGCGAGCAGCAACTCCACCGAGAGCGCTCCGTAGCGTTCGGCGAGCACGTCACGAAGCGTGTCCACCAGAGCGTGCGGGGCCGATGCCCGCACCGCTCGTTCTACCTCACGACGCTGAGTCACGGTCTCTCAAACATTCTTCGTCCGTGGACGAGGGCAAAGGCGGGGGCTGACGGGGACCGCGCCGCGGGACGGAACGGAGTGGCCGGGTGTGTCCCGTTACCGTGGCGGGCCGGACCGCCGCGAGCGCGGGAGGGTGGAAGCCCCTTGCGCCGTTGAACCGGTGGCGGCGCGTAGGGGTGCGTAGAGAGTCCTCCCGCCAGGAGGGGGCCTTGTCGTCACGGCCGCGTTCCCTTCCGGTGCGCGGCGGGCCCGGCGGCGGAGGACTTCGCGGCGTGGAGGCGGGGCTGGATGCGTTTCACGCGCGGCCTCCTCCCCCTCACATATGAGGGTGACCGCCCACGCATCGTCGGCGGCCACGCTCATGTTCTGACAGCGTGCAGCGGATCTCAGGCCGCTTTCGTCCCAAGCCACGCCAGGCGCAGCCGCCTTGTTCTGTGACGAGAACAGATTGTTGCCTTATGGCGAATGTTGTCAAACGGCAACTATCGCTTCTATCCTGGTCCGAGCTGGTCGCTTGGTCGTGTGCACGTCCGGGCCACTGCATTGCTCCAACCGTCAGCCCCTACAGCGAGGTTCACCGTGCCCCAGCCCAGAGGAGGCCGACCGACAGAGGGAGAGGTGGCCGTGCGGCAGGAGCGTGACGCTCTTGTCGTCGCCGTCACGGGCCCCCTCGATCTCGACAGCGTCGCGCCGCTGGAAGAGATACTGCGAAAGGCGGACGAGGACGGCGTGGCCCGGGTCGTCGTCGACCTGTCGGCAGCCCCGTTCGCCGACTCCACCACGGTCAATGTCCTGCTCCAGGCGCACAGCGCACTGGGCCCGGCGCTGCGCCTCGCGGCCCCCTCCGCCGCTCTGGAGCGGCTCTTCACCCTCACCGGGCTCGACACCGTCCTGCCGCTGTACGACTCCGTGGCAAAGGCCCTCGACGCCGAGCCGGCAGCCCCTCTCGGGGCCGACGGCGGCGATCGCGAAGGCTAACTCTCGCGCTGTGCTCAGCGCGCAACGCTCCTCCGGCCGGCAGGTGTGCGCGCCGCGCTCAGCAGCTCAGCGAACCTCTCCCCTGCGACAGTCAGTTGGCGCGTCAGCGCGCCAGGGCCGCCTGTACCGTCTTGCCGCCGCCGGAGCCCGGCAGGATCGCGACGTCGAGGGCCAGCGCGTGCACCATGGGCCATCCGAAGCCGCCGTGGCTGCCGGAAAGGTCGGGGTCGCGCTTCTGTGGATGCGTGGGGCTGGGGTCCTCGACACACACCTCGATCCGTTCACGGTCCGCGCGAAGATGCAGGGACGTGACGGCACCGGCATGCCGTAGCGCGTTGGCGACCAGCTCGGACACCACGAGCAGCAGGTTCTCGGTGGTCAGCGCGGGTGGCGCGGGGTGGAGCAGGGCAGCGAAACTCCGGGCGAAATCGCGGGCGTCCGCCGCGGAGCCTGGACGGCAGACGTGCTGCGTCAGCTGTATCGGATGGTCCTCAATCACTAGCCTGCGATGCATGGCGTTCTCCCCCCGCTCGTAGGGTCCCGTTCGCGGCGGCTGTCCGAGACGCGTCTACCCAGACAGCCGATCGGGAAAAGGACGTCTTCGGCCCGCTGCGGAGTGCGTTGCTCACGGCTGCCCTGCCACGGGCCGCCTGACCTGCGGGCTCTCCGCCCGGCGGACGGCCAGGGCGAGCGTGTCGTCCGGATGCAGGATGACGGTGTGCATGTCCTCCGCGACGGCGCCGGGGATCTCCCGCACCGGGCGTCGGACATGGGCCTGGGCGGCCTTGACGAGGCGCGCCTCACCCTCGATGGGGTCCCGCCGGCTCTCGGTCAGGCCGTCGGTGTAGAGCATGAGGAGGTCGCCCTCGTGCAGGGCGTCCTCCAGTACGGACTCACTCCCGGGAAGCGGGAATCCGATACCCCGGCCGCGGACCTCCAGGTAGTCGGCGCTCCCGTCGGCGCGGACGACCAGGGCCGGCGGGTGGCTGCCGTTGGCCAGACTCAGTGCGCCGGTCTCGGGGTGAATCCGGGCAAGCAGGACAGTGGCCATGATTTCGGGGTCGAACGGCACGAGGATGTCGTGGGTTCGGGCCACGATGGATTCCAGCGGATGGCCTTCGAGGGCCAGGGTACGCACGGCGTGCGCGACATTGAGCGCACTGCGGGTACTGCGCACGCCGTGGCCCAGCGCGTCCACGACCGTGATGTGCACCGTGCCGTCGGGAAGCAGGAGCCAGTCGTAGAAGTCGCCTCCCGTGGGTGCGTCCGTATCGGCCGGCGCGTAGTGAACGGCGAGCTCCAGCCCGCTGACCGTGATCGGCGGGGGCCGTAGCGCGTCCTCCAGCTCGCGCAGGATCTGGCCGTGCGCCCGGCGCAACTGCTCGTCCCGTTCCTCCAGTTGGACATAAAGAGCGAGCACGCCGCTGTTGGTTTCGGCGAGTTCGTCCTTGAGCCGGTGCAGTTCGGTGCTGAGGGTGTCGACGCGGGAGAGTGCGACAGCGAGATCACTTTCGAGCGCCGCGATCTCCGCCTCGTACGCCTCGGCGGCCGCCCCCTCGCGGGTACGGGCCGGGGCTGAGGCAGTTCCCCGGTGCGCGGGCAGCACGGCGGAGAGCGGCGGGCCCTCCCCTTCGCTGAGAGGGAGGTGCCAGGCAACGGTGCCCTCGGGCGTGGACTGGCCGGGCAGCGGCAAGTCTGCCGGGCTCGGTGCCGCCGCTGTCGGCCCGGCGTGCAGCGTCACGGCCAGCAGGGTTTCTCCGCCTGGCGCGGTGCGCTCAACGGCCTCCAGCCGAACCGGACCGCCGGCGTCGAGGGCGGCCGTGGCCATCCGGGACACGGAGAGCAGCAGCCGCGCTCCGTTCTGGGACGGAAGGCGGTGCGCCTCGCAGATTCCCCGGACGGCGCGGCGCAGGCTCGGCAGGGTGTGGAAGGTGTGGGGGCTCACGGGAGTCTCTGGCTGGGTCGGGCGGCGATCACGGTCGCATCGTCGCGGCTGAGGCG
>Ga0207426_1002528_pt1 | contig 11478 bp, 8 predicted proteins | sample AraplaMF_Cvi_mMS_FD_184265 | JGI IMG/M metagenome (GOLD analysis project Ga0207426, IMG submission 184265) | Arabidopsis root microbial communities from the University of North Carolina, USA - plate scrape MF_Cvi_mMS (SPAdes) (version 2) | ecosystem: Host-associated > Plants > Roots > Endosphere ...
GTGCGGGCTGCCGGTGAACTTCGCCTCGGTCAGGTCGGGCAACCGGTCGTAGCCCTCGGCCATGCCGGCGCCTGTCAGGCACAGTTCTCCGCTCTCGCCGGCGGGAACCGTGCGCAGGTCCTCGTCCAGGATCAGGGGCGTGAGCTCGGCCGGCCTCCCGACCGGCACGAAACCGTCGTACGTGGCGCCGGGCAGGCATTCCCAATAGCCGGCGTACAGCGCTTCCGTGAGGCCGTAGACGTTGAACAGCCGGGCCGGCAAGCCGGCGGAGAAGAAGGCCTCAGGGAGCGAGCCGGGCATCGCGTCACTGCTGCAGAAGACGTACTTCAGTGAGGTGAGGGAGGCGAAGCGGGGGTTCTCCAGCATGCCAGAGAGCAGGGCCGGCACGACCATCAATGTCGTCACGCGGCCGGTGTCGAGCCATTCGACGAGTCGGTCTGGATCCTTGTGCTCGCCGGGCGGGACGACCACGGCGGTGCCGCCGGCGAGCACGGGCCAGAAGACCTCGCGCACCAGGTTGGTGATGCTGAGGGTGGTCCGCAGCAGTTGCCGGTCACCGCGCTCCAGGGGGAACGTCCGCTGCAGCCACTGCTGTCCGCTGAGCAGCGCGCGGTGGGTGAGCATGACGCCCTTGGGCACGCCGGTGGAGCCGGAGGTGTAAAAGACGAACGCGAGGGCGTCATCGGCCAGGTGCACGGGCGAGGCGAACGGGGCGGCGGCCTCGTGGAGCAGGTCCTCGACGGCGACGGCACGCACACCGGGCGGGCAGGGCGTCTCGGCGAGGGCGCGTTCGGTGAGCACGACCCGGGCGCGGGAGAATTCCAGGACTGTTCGACGGCGTTCGGCCGGATCCTCGGGGTCGGCGGGCACGCAGATGGCGCCGGCGCGCAGCAGGCCAAAGAGGGCCGGCCACAAGCGGAGGGATCGCGTCAGGTGCAGGCCCACCCGGTCCCCGGGCCGCACGCCCAGGGACACCAGTCCGGCCGCGACCCGGTCGGCACCGGTCTCGGCCTGCTCGAAGGTCAGGGTGGCCTCGCCGTGGAGCGCGGCGATGCCGTTCGGATCCGTCTGTGCCTGGGTGGTGAGCAGATCGTGCAGAAACAGCATGGAGAAACCCCGATCTCCGCCAGTCGCGGAAAGTCTGTGAGGACTGTGCTGCACACGTAAGGGTGTGGGAACGGGCGTCACGGTCTCGTGCCACAGGCATGTTTAATTGACCCTCAAGGAACGCGATAGGTCAGGAACCGGACGTCCCCTGGCCGCGGACCTCGCGCAGCGACCGCCTGAGACGGGGTGGACTCCGTGAGCTTGGACTCAAGGGCCAGGCCAGCGGTGCGGGAGTCGGCGCCGCGCTCGAGCTTCTCCACGTCCGCAGCCGGACGGTGACGAAGCAGGCGGCGCGATGGGCTCATGATGCGCAAGAGAATCCAGTGCTCGGCCGGAAAACCATAGAAAGCGTCGGCAGCTGCGCCAGCAATGGAAGCTGCGGGGCGCGGGTACCGTCCATGATCGGGCGAAGCCGATGGTCTTTGGCCTTGGAGCCCAGCAAGCATCCGGCCTGCCGCCAATGGCCGCGTGCGCCAAGGGCCCCCGCGCTCGCACTGCCTGACAGGGCCACGGCCAGTCCCTCCGGGGCGATGAGCCGCCCTCGGTCAGGGCGACCCACGAACTGGCCGTGCTCTCCGACCGGTTGCCCCGGGCAGGGGGCAAGGCGGTCGGCGGCTGGTGGAAGCGGCAGTTCGGCCCGGAGTTCAACCTGGTCGGCGCGGACCGCGCACCGGTGGCTCGCGAGGCCCGATGCGTCGGCTCCGTCAAGTGGCTGGGCACCCCCTCCGATGCCCACGGCCTGTCCGCATTCTCACGCCGCGCCGTCCAGGCTTCGATCCCAACAATCCGACCTGGGATTCTTGGGCTGAGTACCCGCCCGTACGGCGCCGACAACCTGCGCGAGTGGTCACTCAGTTACGGCGACGGCTGTGTTTTGGCCAGCGGAGATCCACCAGTGTCCTTCCCTCTTCACCAGCACCCACGTCCCTACATTGGCACGCATATGTTCTGACACGACGATGGGCTGCCGGAAGAAGACCACGGCGACGTCCGAGGTCGGGAAGGTGATGCGCTCGATTTCGTACCAGGTGTTAATTCCCTCTGCATGCCCGGTCAGGCGCTCGTTGTGATATGCGTGAATCTCCTCCCACCCAAAGAACCGTGTGCCGTTCACCGCGGTGAAAACGATATCCGCGGTGAACCGCTCGTCGAACTTCGCGGCGTCATGCTCAGCGAAAGCTGATCCCAAATCGGAGAAAATTTCCGCAATGAGGCGCGCATCATCATTATTGGTCTGAAACCCCTGAGTATCCGGGCGATCGGTCACTCTTCGCTCCCTGGTTGAGACGGGTGCGGCCACCGTTGATCCTCGTGAGTTGTGTGGACTGACGAAGAGACGGTGGCCGCAGCTCACAGCATAGATCCGGGCCGTTGGCGGATGGCGTTCGAGGTGGCCGTGGGCCGTATCGCGGGCGTCGCCGAGGTCGTCACCTTCGGCGGCACCACGCTGACCGCCGCCGGACCGGGCGCCTACATCGCCAAGGCCACCGCCGCGGGCGACTTCCCCCACCTCCTCGCAGGTGTCGCGGTGATGAGCCGGTACGTCGTCGGCGTCAACCGCCTCTTCTGGCGCCTCCTGTACCGCCTCGCCGACACCCGCTACGCCCTCTGAACTTCTCTACGCAAATACCGGAGCCCGCCATGGTGCTGAACACCCTGCGCAACCCGCGCGCTGCCCGACACCCCCTCCCCGTCAAGACCTCCCGCGCCGCCGACGGCGACATCCTGCTGGAGACGTTCGCCTGACCAGGACCTACACGGGCGCCGACAGCGAACTGCCCGTCCCGGGCGGTCTCGACCTCAAGGTCCGCGCCGGCGAGGTCGTCGCTCTGCTCGGCAAGTCCGTCTCCGGCAAGTCCACCCTGCTGCGCTGTCTGGCCGGCCTCGTACCGCCCAGGTCCGGCACCGTTTCCTACCGCGACACCCCCTTGACCGGCGCCAACCCCGGCACCGCCATGGACTTCCAGACCTTTGCCCTGCTGCCGTGGCTCACCGTGCAGCAGAACGTCGAGCTCGGGCTTGAAACCCGGGGTGTGCCGGCCGACGGCCGCGCGGATGCCGCCCGGCAGGCCATCGACCTGATCGGTCTCGGCGACTTCGAGTCCGCCTACCCCAAGGAGCTCTCCGGCGGCATGCGCCAGCGTGTCGGCTTCGCCCGCGTCATCGTGCTGGTCACCCACAACATCGAGGAGGCCGTACTGATGGCGGACCGGATCGTCGTCCTGGGCTCCCGCCCGTACGGCACCATCCGCGAGACCATCGAGGCCGGCCTCGACCGCGTCTACCGGATCATGACCGGTCGCGCCAAGGAAACCCGCATTCCCGGCCGCCCCCAAGGCGCCGACCTCGACAAGCGCACCCCGGCCAACACCCCGCTGCCGACCGCAAGCGTCGACGGCCTGTCCGGCCTCGCCGAGATGGTCGCCCACCGCGGCGGCCGCTGGACCTCGCCGACCTCGCCGACGACCTCGGCCTGGAAGTCGACGACGTACTACCCTGGTCGACACCTTGGACCTGCTCGGCTTCGCCGAGATCAGCGACGACGATCTGGTCCACACTGACCGCGGCACCACCTTCGCCGGCGCCGGATCATGTCGACTCTCATGTCGGTGTCCGGCGTCCATGAGCGGCCGAGTTCGTCCCCCATCACCCCCGTCCCAGCCGAGAGCCTTCTCGATGTGGGTGACGAGCCGGTGCTCCATGGGTGCCCCTTACTCCTTCGGGAGGTTCAGGTCGCGGTTGTCGCCGTCATCGTCCGCACTGTTCTGCGAGCTGGTGACGTCGGACCGCTCGGACTTGTTGCGGTCGTGAGCGGTCGCCGGCTCCTCCACTGCGATCAGAAGCGCAGGGGCTGGTCCCCGCTTGTGGTGCTATCGCTGATTCGGGTGATTGCGTCGGCCTGGTGAATGAGGTGTTGAGCGCTGCGGTGCAGGGGGGGTAGGTGTGGGTGGGCACTTATCGGTCAGGCGCTTGGGGGAGTGACCGAATCGAACCCTTGGTTCCCAAGTGGGCACTTTGCAATGATCGCCTCCCCATTGCTTCTCGGAGGCATCCATGCCTGATCACGCTCCCAGTTCTGTGGCCGACCGTTCGGCTCTACTGCGCGGCCAGTTGTCCGGCGCCCGTTCTGAAACCCGGTCAGGTCGGCGTCTCGCGCAGAGCCAGGCGGCGAATGTTCTGGTGGCTGCCGCCCTGCATGCGGCCGCGCGGCGTGAGCGGGGCATGGAGCTGACCGGGTTGGAACAGCGGCTCACCGATCAGCTGGCGGCCCTGTTCGGTGAGGAGCAGGTGGCGGAGTTCGGGCGGATCTACCAGGAGCCGGCGTCCCGCGTCGGTATCACTTCCCTGTTCCCGGACGTCGTGGCCGAGCGCTCCCTGGAACAGGGGCTTGATGCCGAGGACGTAGCCGCGTGGCTTCCGTCGGTGCAGGCGGAGATTGCCGCGCTGTCGAATGTGCGGCAGGTGTCGGTCGAGGAGCTGGACCAAGGGGTGCTGACCGGTGAGGAAGAGGTCGTGGTGGTCACCGCACCGCCGACCGCGGGCACCGAGTTCGACATCGACGCGATCAACGAGGTGCGGGTGCGGTTCGTGAAGTTCCGCTGTGACCGCAGGTCAACCGAGCTGGGCAGCGACGAGATCTACTGGGGGACCGGGGCAGCCAGCGAACTCCAGCCCCAGATCGTCATGCTCACCCCCGAGTATCGCTCCATCAGCACCGGCACAGTGAAACACTTCTCCCCCAACGCCTGGTTCTTCAAAGGCCCGGCCGAGTCGTACATCGCCGGGCACATCCAGTGCTGGGAGGCCGACCCCGGCGGGAACAACTTCAACAAGGTGCGCCAAGTCCTCGCCGACGCGGCTCGGCAGTGTGCCATCTGGGCAGTCGAGTTCGGCATCAGCTATGAGGCGGCCCTGGCAGGGCTGACCGCTGCTACGGCGGCCCTGGTCAACTGGATTCTCGGCTTCAACAAGGACGACCTGGTCAAAGAGATGACCGTGGCCTGGAGCCGCGATGCCCTGGTGCGCATGTCGCAGACGAACGGTGGCCAATCGGAGCTGGTCTTCGACGGCGGCAGCGGAGGCAAGCACACCTTGACCATCGAGGTCACCTTCGGACCCGTCATCGCCACCGCCCTGCGCCACTCTCTCTACTACGCCGGCGACTGGTCGAAGCAGGTGGAGATCCCCCAGCTCATCAGCGGCTCCACGCGTCCTTCCATGGCCGTGGGCCCCAACGCTCGGGGCGTCGACGCCCTGTACGCGGTGTACCGCCAGGCAGGCGGCAAAGTCACCATGGGTGTCTACGACAGCGAAAGCTGGAGCCTGCCCCGCCCGATCACGGACCCCAACGGCAACCCCATCTACTCAGAATTCGACCCGTCCATCGTCAGCTATGACGGAAAGTCCATGGTGCTCTGGGTTCTCCGTGATCCTCAAAACGGCGGGAGGCATCACACCCGGTCACAGTTCATTGACCTGGCCACAGGCAAACTCTATGGCCCCATGGCAAGCATCCAAGATTCACCCATCGCTGCTGTGACTCCCATCGTGCACAAAGGCTCGCTATGGCGGATCGGCCCCAGAAGAAGCAACGGCGTCGAGGGTGAGAACGTCTCGGTCCAGCACTACGACAGCAGCACAAACGCATGGACGTGGGAAGCGGCGCTGCTCAAAATTCCCACGTACCTGCCCGTGGCAGCAGCATCCTTCCAGGATCGGCTCTGGATTTTCTACCGGGAAAATAATGGAGCGAACCAAGGGTTCCGTGCGATGTCCAGCCCGGACGGCCAGACCTGGCGCACCGAGACCCTGCCGACGCTCATGGGCAGGAATTCCGCCGTCCTGCCGCCGTCCGCGGCCGTCGCTACCCAGGGCGTGTACAGCAATCCGCGGCCACGGCTGTTCGTCGCCTACGCATCGACTGCCCTGCCGCACCGTATGACCGCCTGGAGCTTCGACGGGAGTACGTGGACCCAGTCCGACTCCGTGACCCATTCCGACGGACTCGGCCCCTGGTCCCCCTTCCTTCACGAGCACGCAGGAAATCTGCACATGCTCTTCAACATGAATGATGAGTTCCACTACCGTCAGACACTTATGATGCATTCTGACGGTACGGTGCGGGGCATCTCGCACGTACCCCATGACGGGCGGCAGATTTTCCGCCTTATCTCGCTGAGTGACGGCTCTCCGGCCATCCGTGCGGAGCAGAGCAATCTCCTGCTGACGATGAATTCCGACGGCACGGTTCGCGGCCTTCCGCATGAGCCCTATAATTACGGCCAGATCATCGAAGTTATCACCCTGACGGACGGCAAAAAGGCATTCCGTGCGAGCCATGGAAGCGATCTTCTGCTGACGATGAACGCTGATGGAACGGTACGCGGAGTGCCGTATCAACCTAACAATTTTGGGCAGGGATTCGACCTCGTCCCCCAACCTGATGGCAGCCACGTATTTTTCAACGGGTACGGGCGTTAAGGACGTTCGTCGAGCTCATGTGGTGGACGGGTGACCTTGCCGGTCACCGTTCAAAACCGACGCCGCGATGCGCCGTCAGTCGGCCGTCGTCTGCCTCTTCAAGCTGCCTGTGCTGACGAAGTTCCGCCGCGTTTTGCGGTGCGGAACGACAAGGTCCTTATTGATGTACGCGCCGTCGCCGAGCAACTGTCACACCCGCGGTGTGCTCGGCGAGGCCGAACTCCCGCCACACACGGGCATCGGCCCTGTTGCCGGGACGGGCCCCGAGCGGCGGCGATCACCAGTCTCGTGTCCGCATCGATGATGACCTGCACGTTCGCCGAGAACCTGTAGTTGCGGGAGGAGGCACCGACGCTTCGGTCCCGGACCGGGATCAATGTGCCGTCCACGATCCACAGCCTTGTGTCGCGTCGGCGGGACGTGTTGCCGGCTCGAGGGCAAGGAGAGGGCTCAGCCGCTGGATGACTCGGCACACGGTTGCCGAGGAACAGCCGAACAGCGGCGCGAGCTGCCGCATCGTGAGGTTCCTGCGGTAGTACACGGCCACCAACAGCACCCTGTCCGCAAGCGGCAGACACCAGGGCCGACCGCCACCAGGACCGTTTCCGCCCCGTTCCCGCACCACCTTCAGCAACCGCTCGAACTGCCGCAGCCGCAGACCCGTGAACGTCTCCACCCACCACGACTCAGCCCTCAACACCCCACCCCTACAGGGGAAATGCCCGGATCGCGGGGAGAGCAGGCCCGTGTACGGCCCGGACCTTGGTCTCAACCGCTGCCGTGACTTGCCGGCGGAAGATGGCCGGCCTGGGCGTTCAACCCCACACGCGCGGGGATCACTTGCCTTCCAACGTGGTGACGCGGCAGGCGACGACGGGAACAGCCCACACGTGCGGGATTCCTTGTTTGCGGGCGGACCAAAGGACGGGCAGTGTCCGGCCGGCCCGGCTGAGAGGACCCGTTCGGCCGGTGCGGGCCCGCGCCGGAACGACGGGACGGGCTCAGGCGTCTTCGGCCATGACATCGTCCAGCCAGTCGTACACACGGGCGAAAGCCAGGCGCTGGGCGCCGGCCTGGCAGTGCGCGTCCGCGCCCAGTGCGCCGGTGAACTCCAGCAGGGTCTTCGGGCAGGTCAGGTGCTTGTGGAGCAGTTCGGGCTGGCCCTCGAAGAACACGTCGTCCGAGGCCGAGCAGACCAGGGTGGGGCAGGTGATCTGCTGGGCGATGCCGTCGCGCAGGTGGTATTCGAGGAAGGTGCTGAAGACCCCGCGCGGGGTCTCGGCGCCCATGACGTACCTGCCCTGGTCGACGAGCCAGCGCATCTTGGGGCTGGCGGCGATGGCCGCCTCCACGGCGGCGTCGAGCTCGGGGTCGTGGTCGGCGCGCAGCCTCCATTCGGCCTCGGCGCGGTCGAGGGACAGGGCGTCGGCGGCCATGTCGCCCAGGTCGTAGACGCCGTCGAGGGCGATGACGGCGGCGAGTCGGTGGTCGAAGGCCGCGGCACGCGGTGCGAGCAGGCCGCCCATGCTGTTGCCCAGTAGGGCTATCCGGGCGGGATCGACCTCGGGACGGGTGAGGGCGTGGTCGAGGACGGGGCCGACCACGTTCTCCCAGTCGGGGCGGAACACCAGGCCGTGGTGGTGGCGGGTACCCGGCTGGCCGGGGCCGTCGAAGGACAGGACGTTGTAGCCGCGCTCGACGGCCGCGGCGGCGCCGGCGAAGTGCATTTCCTCGGCCGTACCGTCGAATCCGTTGAACATGACTACGGTCGGCCGGGCGGCGCCCGAGGCGTCGGCGCGGTACAGGTACCCCGGCAGCGTGGTGTCCTCGTAAGGGATCTCCACCGGCTCGACGACCGGGGTGAACAGTGCGGCTGCCTGGCGGAAGCACCTCACCGACGCGTCGTATGCGTGCAGGATGCGCGGGTCCGTGGCGTCGCCGTGCAGGAAGAACTCGGCGCTTCGGTAGTAGTTCGACGCCCGCAGGAAGGCGTCGCGGGCGCTGACGCGGTGCCCGCCGGCCAGGGCCGTACGTCCCTCGTCGGCCACCCGGTCGGCGGTGGCGAGCCACTCGTCGTGCCAGCTGTCGTAGTCGTCGACGGTGATCCGTTCGGTGGTCACCACGACCTCGCCGAAGTCGGCGCCGCCGTAGGCGATGTGGCCGAAGGACCGCAGTGTCTCGAACCAGAACGAAGGGTTGTGCGGGAAGAACGGGGACTTCATCGACACTCCTAAAGCAGTTAGCGACTGCGTTAACGAGACTGTAGGAGCGCCGAGACGAAAAACGCAAGTGGCGACTGCGTTAAGGTGGGGGCATGGAGAAGGAAAGGGAGCCGGTCCGCCGGCCCGGTGGCCGTGCGGCCCGGGTCCGCGCGACGGTGCATCAGGCAGTCGCGGACCTGGTCGGCGACCGGGGCTACGGGAACTTCACGGTCGGCGATGTCGCCGCCCGCGCGGGCGTGGCCGACTCCAGCATCTACCGTCGCTGGGGAAACCTGGAAGCCCTTCTCTCGGACGTGGCCGCCAGCCGGCTCGCCGCCACTTCCCCCGTCCCCGACACCGGTAGCCTGGAGGGCGACCTACGCGCCTACGCGGCCACCGCCGCCCGCGACGTCGCCGGACCGGACGGGACGGCGATACTGCGCCTGGCCATCTCCTTGTCCAACTCGGGACAGCCGGGCCTGGAGGCCCGCGACGCGTTCCTCGCCGAACGCACCCGTCAACTGCAGGTCATGCTCGACCGGGGCCGCGACCGAGGCGAACACCCGCCAGATGTCCTCCAGGTGCTCGACCTCATCCTGTCCCCGATGTACCTCCGCATCCTGTTCGGAACGGGCCCACTCACCCCCGCTTACGTCGACGAACTGGTCGATCGCCTGCTCCTCCTCCGCACCGCCACCGGAGGATGAGACCCCGACGCAAACCACCGGTCGGCTCGCACCCCCGGTGCACCGCCGGGAACCGCCCGACCAGCCGCCGCGGCACTCGCCCCGGCCCTCCCCGGCCGCCGCCGCGCCGGCCCGTACTCGCGGGCCCCGTTCCCCTGCAAACCAACAAGTCCGGCCCCGGCCCAGCGGTCCGAGACCACACCGCCAACGTCTTCAGCGAACTTCTGACCCTCACCGACCTCGCCCCGAAGTACGGCGACGACTGGATCGCCGGGGCCACCCACGCCGCTCTGCACCGGATCGTGCAGACTCGCCCGCGTTGCGACCGTGCACCCAAGACCGCTACGAACGCTGCATCAAGGACGGCAAATCCCGACGCGACATCGCCGGTTGCCTCAGTCTCTATTCGCCGCAGTGCACGAAACCCAGATGTCCTCCCGAGCGTGACCGACGACTGGGGCACACATCCCCGGGCCAGGGAAAGCAATCGGCGAAGAAGGCCCGGTGCCAAGGATTCCGACGGTCTACCACTCATCCGTGCAACTCTGCCGCACTGCCGAGGTGATCGATTCCCCGCAGGTTGAACTCGACGTGCTCCGCAACCGGATACGGCGCATCGAACCGGACAGCGAGCTCGCCGACCCTTCCGTACGCAGCCACCGGCTGCGGGAAATCCGCGCACTGCGCCTGACGATCAGCGAGGTCGCCGGAGAGTGCAAGTTCGAGGGCAACGTGGACGAGGCACCGCACGGCAGTAGCCTCCCGGTTGCTCGTCCGCCCGCGCCGCCGCCAGCTCGGCCAGCATCTCCGGCAGCGCCGGATCGTCGATCGCGGCGACGGGGAAGAGAGGCGGCTTCGCGCCCCCGGGCATACTGCGGTGCCCCTCCGCGTCCGCTTCCCAAGATCTGTGCCAGAGCCCGCTCGAACCGTGCGAGCGTCACGAACGATGCCCCCGGGGTCGCCACCGGGTCCCGTGGGGGCAGCTTTCAGCTGAGTCCTCGGCTCGGCCGGGCCGAGGCTGCGGCTTCACCCCGCGGGCTCCCCGACCGCAGCAGCAGTGCGGCAGAGGGCGTCGAGTAGCTCGCGGCCGTCTCGTCGAACAGTCATGCCCGGTGCGCTGCTTCGGCTTCGTGGTGCGGACGCCGCCGTTCCTCTTCGCCGCTCCCGGGCGGCGACCAAGCCCTGGCGTGCGGACCGGCCTGCTTGGATACTGATCACCATGCGCCCCATGGCCGGCACGGACAAGCAGTCGGCGGAGGGGGTGGCAACCTGACGTCTGTCGAAGGTAGGCAGAGCACCTACGTCGCGTTCTCCGAGCTCCACTGTGCGAGTGGGACGGACAGGACAGTTCCAGCGTGAGAGGGCGCGGCGGTCCCGCTCAAGGCAGTCCACCGCTTCAGTCGGGCAGCTGGGTCCTCACGCTGGTTGCCTCTCCTGAGAGGACCGGGGGTCGAGGACATGTACACCTGAATGCCCCTGGTGGAGCGGCCCCAGCCCCTCGTTTCCTTGCAGTTGCGAGCTCGCTGCCGGTCTCGTCAACACTAAGAGGTGCAGTCAGCGCAGCGGGTCCCGACTGCCGCCCGCGGGTAGGGCTGCGCTGCCGGAGCCGCGTCACGCCGGCTCGTACACCAGGTCCCGCAGCAGCCCGCTGGCCCCCGCGGCGATCGGGCCGGCCGTGGCGTCTCGGTACCGCTCGATCACATTGCGGTTCTTGCAGGTCCACCGGATCGAACTTCGTGCGGCGGTGATCGGCCCACGACCTGCCACGACGACCGGTACTGGAGGGCGGCAGAGGCCGGCTGCGGTCCCACTGCCGGTCGGTCGGCCAGGCGTGACGAGGCATCAGGATCAGGCCGCAGAGTGCTGTGCACCCGGGATCAGGCCGGGCACGGAGTGGGCGGCGTTCTACCAGGCGCTGTCCGAGGCCTTCGGCCCGAGCATCGACGCGCTCGGCCCCAGCTTCGGTGACGAGGCCCTGAGGGCGCGCCGGCCGACTCGGCCTC
>Ga0207426_1002529_pt1 | contig 11477 bp, 9 predicted proteins | sample AraplaMF_Cvi_mMS_FD_184265 | JGI IMG/M metagenome (GOLD analysis project Ga0207426, IMG submission 184265) | Arabidopsis root microbial communities from the University of North Carolina, USA - plate scrape MF_Cvi_mMS (SPAdes) (version 2) | ecosystem: Host-associated > Plants > Roots > Endosphere ...
GGACGACGCGCTTTTTGAACACGACGGCCAGATCACCAAACAGGAGATCCGTGCGATCACGCTCGCAGCCTTGGGTCCGCGCCATGGTGAACTGCTTTGGGACATTGGCGCCGGCTCCGGCTCGATCGGCATCGAATGGATGCTCGCCGACCCGTCACTGCGGACAGTCGCCATCGAGCAATCGAGTGAACGGGCCGCACGCATCGCAAGAAATGCGGTTTCCTTCGGCGTTCCAGGGCTGGCGATCGTGGAAGGAACCGCCCCCGAGGCGCTTGCGAACCTGCCCGAGCCCGACGCGGTCTTCGTCGGCGGCGGCGGCAGCGAAGAAGGTGTGCTCGAGGCAGCACTTCACGCCTTGAAGAGGGGAGGGCGTCTCGTTGCCAATGCCGTGACCCTTGAAATGGAGTCCCTGCTGTTTTCGTTGCAGCGGCAGCATGGCGGCACATTGACACGTATCGAAATAGCGCGCGCAGCGCCCCTTGGCGGTATGACCGGTTGGCGTCCGGCGATGCCCGTCACGCAATGGCGCTATATAAAGAAGTGAGAGAAAGCAGATGACGACAGTGCATTTCATCGGCGCGGGGCCGGGGGCAGCGGACCTGATTACGGTGCGCGGCCGTGACCTCATCGCCAAATGCCCAGTTTGTCTCTACGCGGGTTCGATCGTCTCCCCGGAATTATTGCAATATTGCCCGCCCGGCGCACGCATCATCGATACGGCACCGATGTCGCTTGATGAAATCGAGGCCGAGTACCTGCGGGCCGCCGCAGCCGGGGAGGACGTTGCGCGATTGCATTCGGGCGACCTTTCCGTCTGGAGCGCCGTTGCCGAACAGATCCGCCGGCTGGAAAAGCACGGCATCGGCTATACGATGACGCCTGGCGTGCCTGCCTTTGCGGCGGCAGCGGCGACCCTTGGCAGGGAACTGACCATTCCAGCAGTAGCGCAGAGCCTCGTGCTTACGCGTGTCTCCGGCCGCGCATCGCCGATGCCGAACGAGGAAACTCTGGCGAAATTCGGAGCGACGGGCTCGACGCTGGCCATCCACCTGGCCATTCATGCCCTGGAGCAGGTTGTTGCCGAACTGACACCGCTCTACGGCGCTGACTGCCCGGTTGCGATCGTCGCCAAGGCGTCCTGGCCAGATGAGCGGGTCGTCCGGGGAACGCTCGGTGACATCGAGGAAAAGCTGGCCGCCGCGCCCATCGAGCGAACGGCGATCATCTTCGTCGGCCAGACGCTTGCTGCCAGCGGCTTTCGCGAGAGCTCGCTCTATGATGCGTCCTACCAGCGACGCTTTCGCGGCCGGGAGTAGGGGAGGGGACTGCGCGCCTCAGACCTCTGCGGAAAGGTAGTCCATGCTCGCCCGCAGCGCCTTTGCCGGATCGCTGAGGTCATGTACCGTAGCCGCGAACGGCTCGAAGGAAAACGGTCCGGCGTAGCCCGCCTCTATAAGGGCACGCATTTGCCCGGCATTGTCCAGGCGATCATCTGCCGCCACCAGAACGCGGTGAGGATCGCGCATATCCGCGATCGAGACGGCAGGATCGCTAACGCCGGAGATATGAACCAGCCCGGTCAAGTCAGCGAAGAGTTGTTCTTCGCCGGCAAGGTGATGATGGAAGGTGTCATGCACCAGCTTGAATGTGGATCGTCCGGCCACAGCGCCGATTGCCGCAGCAGCCTCCGCCTTTGACCGGAGCGAACAAATCTCGAAGCCGAGGGGTTCGACAAGTCCCATGATTCCGGCGGCATCGAGCATCGGCTTCAAGGAAGCCAGCGACTGGCGGAGATTTTCCTGCCGCTCGCCATCTGCACGACCAGTGCCATCGTTTTTCGGGACAAGAACAAGTGCGCGCGCCCCGCAAGCCTTGGCATAGTCGATCAGTTCCCGGGCTTCGTCCGCACGGGTGGCGTTCCACTCGTTGAAGCGCTGCAGCGCATTGATCGAGAGGATAGTCAGCCCGTGACGCTCTGCGGCCTGGGCAACGGTCTCGGGCGAGGTTCCATCGAGGATCGCATTGCCCGCAAGGTCGTTGCGGATCTCAACCGCATCAATGCCAAGCGACGTCGCCAACGCAAAAAGATCTTCGATCGCCAACGATGGCGCCGCCATATGGTTGAGGGCAAAACGAACGAGCGGCATTCTTGGTCTCCTCCTAAACCTTGGTATTCACGGCGGGTGTTAGGCACCTCTCTACCCCAATCGGCTTCCTGATCCATCCACGTCGAGCAGCGAGGCCCTTTCATTCGTGACAGAAAATAGGCCAGCCATGAGAGATGCCCCTCATGGCGAGGCAACCACGGCAGCACAGGAATAATATCGGTCGGGAGCGCGCAAAGAACTTCATATAAGAATAGTAGGGCACCCTCTGTATTACCCGTCAATTCTTGGAAAACTAAACAGTTACTTAGGCACAACCAACGGCGTTAAGAATATATAAAATGCGATTTTCGGGCGTATTTTTGGTTAATAACGATCCAGCCTGTAACATAATTCAGGATTTTTATTCCAACGCCATTCAGTTGATACGGCCTTTTAATACTGCGTGTTTCTTTTAGTGAAACTGAATTTCAAGATTTTATGAAGATAGGTATAAATTTGTACGCCCGCCTTTCCAGCGTTAACCTTTGGAAATATTTTTGTATTGCTTATTAGCATCTATGTATGTAGCTTCTCAATAAAGTAGAAATTCGACATCCACAAAATAGTTGTTGGGCATAAGTTGGATCTCTACTTTGTGCATACTAAAGGGGATCACCACTGCGTTCAGGGGACCGTCGCAAAGTATTGCGTATACTTGATGCGAACCGTCCCCCCAGCACTAAAGGGTATGAGGGCTAGTATGAATTACGTACCTTCGGAATTCGAAAATGGCAAAATCGCATTAAACAGGCTCCGGCCTGTACCGACACTCTCCAAGGCAAGCACGGAATTCGAGCATACTGAAAGGGAGCACGGCGATGACCAGTGCCTGCTGATTATCGACGCCAGAACGCTCGAACGCGAATGCCTTGCGACGACCTTGAAAGCGAACGGCCTTAGCATGGGTGCTATTGCCGTCGGCTCAATTGCAGAGTGGCAGCGCAAGAAAGATACCCACCGCCCGGTTGGCGCGGTCCTTCTCAACATTGCCGGCCGGAAGGCCGACGATGCCGCCCTGTCCGAAGAAATCGCGGCGATCACCGCAGAGCTTGCACCGGCTCCGGTCGTCATCCTGGCCGATGGCGATGACCTCAACCAAACCTTGAAGATGCTCCAATGCGGCGCGCGCGGTTTCATACCGACGTCCGTCGGAATTGAAGTATGCGTCGAGGCACTTGCTCTTGCGGTTGCAGGCGGCACCTTCATCCTGGCGGGCAACAGCTTTTCTCCGTCTGCAGGAGAAACTGCCTCGATCGACATGAGCCAGAAGCCGCAGCGACCGAACGAGCTCACGCGCATATTTACGCTGAGGCAAGCCGAGGTCGTACAAGCACTTCGCAAGGGAAAGGCGAACAAGATCATCGCCTATGAACTCAATCTGCGCGAAAGCACTGTGAAGGTTCACATCCGGAACATCATGAAGAAGCTGAAGGCAACGAACCGAACGGAAGTTGCTTATAAGCTGAATGATATGTTTCAGTAGCGATAGAGGCTGGGCGACCTCGACCGAGCAATTCTTGCCTCTCGTATCTCCCAGTACATAGGCTCTACGTCTCGACAGATGGCGCTCAGCAAATGGCTGAGCGCCCCTGCAAATACCTTGTCCCACCTCATTCATAGCAAAAGCCGGAAATGCCGGCACTTGCCGGTGGATATCAGGCTTCAGCCCGTTCCTTTTCAGGCGTGGCGCTCATCTGTGGCTCTACACGACGCCCCAGAATCTGCCTGAATCCCTTTGCCGAAAACGGCTGCACAAGCTGAGCCAGGAAACCCTCGGCGACCCTTCCACTGATTCCGATCTCTGCAGGCGGCCTGCGCGCGGGATTGAAATAAGTGCCGAATATCTGATCCCACAGTACAAGGTTTTCGCCGTAGTTGGTGTTGCCCTCAGCCAACACCCTGGAGTGATGCCATCGATGCAATCGGGGTGTGCTGAAAATCCAGTCGAGCGGACCTGTCCTGACATCGATGTTGCAGTGGGTGAGAAGGCCGATGAAGGCTGTTACGGCACTGGTCCAGAGAAAGACCGGCAAGGGCGCGCCCAAGAGATAGAGTGGGATCTGGCTAAGCGCGATCTTGAAGAGCGAATCGACAACGTGAAAGCGGCCGGTATTGACGACCCACAGGCGCTCGACGCTGTGATGCAGGGCATGAAACCGCCACAGCGAAAGAAACTCGTGCGCGGCGCGGTGCGCAACGTAGAGACCGAACTCAGCGATGATCAACCCCAGCACGACCTGAAAGGCGACAGGCCAGTGATCCGGCCAAATTGATGTTGGCGATGTGACCGCCGGCTGTACCACGGTGGCAATCGCCATCGGGGCGGACGCGCCGATCGCCGCGGCAAGCTGCACGCCCCCCTTTGTCAGGAGCGTATGTGCGATGTCGTTGAATGTTTCGCCATCATGCTTCAGCCATTCCTGTTCATAAGGCATCAGCCGCTCGAACCCTGCGATCGCGGCCACGATCGTCAGATAGACGACGTTGAACCACAACAGCGGTGCCTCTGTGTGAAAAGCCCAACCCGCCCCGATCAATCCAGCCGCAAAAAGTGCGGGCCATAATGCCCACGACGCCGCCAAGTAAAGCGCCGACTTGCCTTCATTCATCACACGCACCCTTCTGCCTTGCGTCAGACGGCGCATGATACACCGCAGTTGCGCCCGCGAGGCAAGGCCCGATGCGACGTTCTTCCTACATCAGGCAGCGCGTTGTGTATCCAGGAAGGGCCACGACCGCATAGGCCGACGCAGCTTTGCATTACGATTTCTTGCGATTGTCACGAGGCGAGCTTCTTGATAGGCGTCACGCACAAGACGTAACTCCCGCCGCAGGCCAATGCTCCAACGATCCCCTGACCACGCCCCGAGCCCGCTCGTCGGAATTGCGCTCGCATGTTCGGGTTATTCACTTTTTGCCATCCAGGACGCAGTCGTGAAGTGGCTCGTGGCGGACTACGCTGTTCCGCAGATCCTCTTCATGCGCAGCATCATGATTGTTGTTATCGCCGGCATCATGGTCCGCCGGCTGCGCCATCCGTCAATACTCAAGAGCCCGCACCGGAAATCGCTGCTGTTGCGGGCGGGGCTCATGCTTTCGGCATGGATTGCCTATTATACGGCTGCACGCCATCTCGGTCTCGCCGAGATCACGACGATGTATTTCTCAGCACCCATCATGGTCGTGGTGCTGTCGATCCTCATTCTCAAGGAAAACGTCGGGCCAATGCGCTGGCTCGCGTGCATCGGCGGGTTCGCCGGCGTGCTGCTTGCCGCCAATCCGGCAGAAGCGCCAAGTCTCGTGCCGGCGGGGATGGTCATCTTCGCAGGCTTCTGCTGGGCGTGGAGCACCGTCCTCGTTCGTCTTGTCAGCCGCACCGAAAGCACGCTGAACCAGATGATGGCAACAAGCTTCCTGTTCGTTGTCGCCTGCGGCGCGATGCTGCCATGGCTGTGGAAGACGCCGGATCTTTTCGGTTGGGCATTGATGATCGGTCTCGGCATTGTCGCTGCAGCCGGCCAGTATCTGCTCTATGAGGGCTTCCGCCATGCCCCGGCATCAACGCTTGCGCCGATGGAATATAGCGGCCTCGTCTGGGCTTTTCTCTACGGTTATCTGATCTGGTCGGAAGTCCCGACCGTCAATGTCGTGGCAGGCGCAGTCCTCATCGTCGCCTCCAGCCTCATGCTTGTATGGTGGGAGCGCCGACAGGTGCTCTCTGCCCGCCGTCTGACGGCATAGATCATAGCCGCGCTGTCATTGTAAGCTTCTGCGCATCTGCCTCGTTCGCCATTCGCGTATATGGACTGGCAGAGACAAGCTATTTTCGAGCCACTGCGTCAGGACGGTCAATAGCCGGGCGATCCGCCGCAGCAACGGGCGCCGGTCGCAATCACCCCTCTGCCCTCAGGCGGGGCTTCCGAAGAACCTTAAGAGGTTCAGCGCCATCATGCAATTCGAGAGCAATTGCATGACCGGCATAATACCAGTATAGCTCCAGATGGCGATTTCCAAGAATCTTTTTGGCAATCGATCTGTTACGGGGACAGGCATGCCAGATATGAGCTTGATCGAACTCGTCAGCAAGGAACTGAGCCTGACGGCGCCCGATGTGCCGCTTTACAAGCGGCTCAAATCGGCCCTTGAAACTGCCATTCGCTCCAATGCCGTGAAGGCCGGCGCCGTTCTGCCGGGAGAGCGGGTTCTTGCCGAGAGCCTGTCCCTCTCACGTGTGACGGTTCGCAAAGCCTTGGCATTGCTTGAGGAAGAGGGCCTTCTCAATCGCCGACACGGCTTCAAGACGGAGGTCGGATCGCGCGTCGAGAAGTCGATGTCGACCTTGACGAGTTTTTCGGAAGACATTCGCGCTCGCGGCATGGTGGCCGGATGTGTATGGATTTCCAAGCACATAAGCAGACCTTCGCCGACGGAGATGATGGCGCTCGGGCTGTCGGCCAATGCAAATGTGATCCGCATGAAACGCGTCCGCACAGCCGATGGCGCACCTATCGCGGTCGAAACGTCAACCGTGCCGACGCGCTTTCTTCCCTCGCCCGATCTGATCCGGGATTCACTATACGAAGCGCTTGAGGCGCGTGGCTTCATGCCGCAACGGGCAATCCAGCGCATGCGTTCGAGAGCAGCAACCAGCGAAGATGCGCGCCATCTTCATTGCGAGGTCGGCGCACCACTCTTGATGACCGAAAGACGCTGCTTCCTGCCTGACGAGCAGATCGTGGAGTACTGCGAGACACGCTACAAAGGGGACGTCTACGACTTCGTCTTCGAACTGCAGCGATAAGACCAGATACAAACTGGTTGTAATCTGGTATTTTCCTTTTATCGTGATACCGAAATGGAGTGTCACGAGTGCAACGGGAAGACATCAGGAATAGCCTTATCGTATCCTGCCAGCCGGTTCCCGGCGGGCCGATGGATCGTGCCGATTTCGTCGCTGGCTTTGCGAAAGCGGCACTGAACGCCGGTGCCAAGGCGCTGAGGATCGAGTCGGTTGCCTATGTGAAAGCTGTTCGTCCCGTCGTTTCCGCTCCGATTGTCGGCATCGTCAAGAGGGATCTTCCAGACAGTCCGGTCCGCATTACACCTTTCGTCTCCGACGTCGAGGCGCTTGCCGATGCTGGTGCCGACGTCATCGCCTTTGACGCGACGGATCGGCCTCGCCCGGCTTCGGTGGAAGAACTGGTCCGCATCATCAAGGCGAGGGGCAAGCTGACGATGGCGGACTGCTCCTCTCTCGATGACGCCAAGCGGGCCCTTGCCGCAGGCGTCGATTTCGTTGGCACGACACTCTCGGGCTATGTTGGCGGACCGGAACCCGTGGACCCGGACATTGAGCTCATCGCGGCGATGCGACAGCTCACGCCCTATGTCATCGCCGAAGGTCGCATCCGTTCGCCGGAGCAGGCTCTGGCGGCCGCGCAAGCGGGGGCGTTTGCGGTCGTCGTTGGTTCTGCCATTACCCGCACCGAGCATGTGACCTCATGGTTCAATGAGGCGATCGCCAAGGCCTATAATAGCGCAAACCGCGAAACCGTCCTCTCCATCGACATTGGCGGCACCAAGACGATGGCAGCACTCGTCAGCGGCAGTACCGTTCTGGAAGAGATCGTCGTTCCGACCGCGCGCGACGCTGGACCGGACGACTGGCTTTTAAAGGTGGCCGAGAGCACGGCAAACTGGCGGAACCAGTACGAACGGATCGGGATTGCAGTGACCGGCTTTATCGAAGGCGGTGCCTGGTCGGCGCTCAATCCGGCAACGCTTTCAATTCCTGATCGCTACCCTCTGGTCGATCGCGTCGCTGCACTGTTTGGCAAGCCTGCTTTTGCCGTAAACGATGCGCAGGCTGCAGCCTGGGGCGAATACAGGTTCGGGGCGGGGTCAGGTGATGATCTGGTCTTTTTGACGATCTCGACCGGTATCGGAGGAGGGGTTGTCATCAACGGCAAGCCGCTGTCGGGGCTTGCCGGCCACTTTGGCCTGATCCGGTCACCATCGCAGGGGCAGGCTCCCTTCGAAGATCAGACGTCCGGCAGATGGATTGCGAGCGAGGCCCTGAAGACCGGCCACCCGATCGACGCCGTCGAGGTTTTTGAGCGCGCGCGCAACGGTGAAACTTGGGCAGCCGATATCATGTCCCTTTCGGCCAATCGCGCCACGACGCTCTGCCGGGATATCCAGCTGATGTTCGATCCCGATGTGATCGTGATCGGCGGCGGCATCGGCCTGGCGGAAGGCTATCTCGATCTGATGCGCAGCCATCTGTCTGGCATGTCGCCTCGGCTCACTCCGCGTCTGGTGGCTGCAAAGCTCGGCCGCCGCGCCGGTATCATTGGCGCTGCAGATCTTGCTGGTGAGGGCAGGTAGCGGCGGGCGAATGGCATGAAACCTGATAAAAGAAAGGGAACGACGATGAAATCCATAACCAGGTCTCTTCCGGCACTGGCTGCGCTCCTTGCGAGCGTCGCACTGCCGGGTCTGGCAAACGCGACTGTAACCGTGCTCGGCTGGCCAGGCGGCTCGGAGGAAACCGCGCTCAGAGCTACGGTCGAAGCCTACAATGCTAAGGCCGGCATCAGCGACGCCGACAAGGTGCAGTTGCTGTTCTTCAACCGCGATGGCTTCTTCGACAAGCTGCAGGCCGACATGGCCGCCGGCTCCGATGCTTTCGACGTCAATCTGGTTGCCACTTATTCGATTGGCCGTTACGCGCCTTACATGGAGCCTGTAGAACTGGGTTCGGACGCCGCAAAGGTGTTTGGTGAATCTGTCCTCAAGACGATGCAGTTCGATGGCAAGCAGTATGGCGTGCCGACAGACCTCTCCCTGCACTTCATGTACTACCGCAAGGATCTCATCGACGCCCTGATGAAGGACGAGGCGGCCAAGAAGGCCTACGGGGAAATCGCCCAGAAGTACCTCGGCAAGGAACTCCAGCCGAAGGACCCCGACAGCTGGACCTGGGACGATTGGGCAGCAACTGCGCTCTATTTCAGCAAGCAGGCGAATTCGGCAAGTCCCGTGCGCTACGGCACTGTCCTGCAGATGAAGAACCTGCTTTTCAACATGATGGTCTTCCAATCCCTGCCACGCTCCTATGGCGGCAACTGGATGGACAAGGACGGCAAGATCACCGTCGATTCCGATGCGTACAAAACCGGCCTCGAGCTCTACAAGAAGCTCTATGATGCAGGCGCTTCCCCGAAGGATTCGCTGAGCTACGAGTACGCCGAGACCAATGCCGCCTATGGCTCCGGCCAGGCTGCAACTGCGCTGCAATGGAATGCAGCAGCGGCCGATCTGACCAACGCTGAAAAGTCGCCGGCCGTTGCCGGAGTGACCGGCATCGTCGCGCCTCCCGCTGGCCCCGACGGCCGCGCGGACCACATCCACGGCCTCGGGCTGGGCCTTAATAAGAATGCCAAGAACAAGGAAGGTGCGACCAAGTTCCTGAAATGGCTGGCAAGCGAGGATGCCGCACTTCTCTACGCCAAAAGCGGTGGTTCTCCGGCCCTATCGCCCGAAGTCGTCGCCAAGGTCGCCAGCGAGCGTCCTGATCTCGTCAAACTCGGCGAGTTCGCGAGCAAGTATGGCTATGTGATGAACGGCGCCACTTCCGCCAATGCCTTGTCGGTCTATGAACTTCAGGCAAAGGAATTCACGGGCTACTGGGCGGGCCAACAGGGCCTCGACGACGCGCTTGCCCATGTGAAGACGGGCATGCAGGATCTCCTGAAGAAGTAGGACGAACCCGGCGTCAGGTTTCGCCTGGCGCCGGCACACCCGGCGGACCATAATGGCTATTGTAAAACGTGCCGAAGGCAGAGCTTATCTCGCACCGCTTGTGGTATTCCTGCTTCTCTTTCTGGGCTTTCCTGCGCTCGTCAACCTCATCTACTCGGTCTCTACCGTCAACTTCGAGAACCTGCGCAGTCCGAGCCTCAGCGGGCTTGGCAACTACGCATCAGTGCTGGTAGACCGAGAGTTCTGGCAGGCTGTATCTTTCTCGATGCGCTTCGGCATCCTGACCGCGCTTGCCGAATGCCTGATCGGCCTGTTCCTTGCGATCTTCCTTGCGCCACTGCTTGCGAAGCGATCGTTTCTGATGGCGCCGTTGATGCTGCCATTGATGGTCGCTCCCGCCATGATCGGCCTGATGTATCGGCTTGTGCTGCACGAGTTTGCCGGGCCGGTGCCCTATTATCTTTTCCTGTGGTTCGGTGACAGCCCGGCCTTCCTCGACATCAATAATGCCTTTCGCACGCTGATCGTCGTCGAAACGCTGCAGTGGACGCCGTTTGCCTTTCTGCTCTTTTATATGGCCTACGTTGCGATACCTCTCGATGTGCGGGAAGCGGCCGCGCTCGACGGCGCCCCCTGGTTCAAGATCCTGTGGTGGATCGAACTGCCGCTGATGCTTCCCACACTCGTCATCGCCTTCTTCATCCGCTTCATCGACGGTTTTCGCGTGTTCGACAACGTTTATGCGCTGACCGGCAGTGGCGCCGGCGGATCAACGACATCGCTTTCGATCTACATCTACCAGGCCTTTTTCAAGGAGGGCGCCATCGGCAAGGCGGTTGCGGCATCCGTCATGTTGTTCGTCGCCTCGCTTGCGGTGCTCTATGGTCTCAACTGGCTTGCCGGTCGCAGGAGGACATAGCGATGCTGAACACTGCTCGTTGGCTCGTCTTTGCAATTGCTACGCTCGCAATGAACTTTCCGGTCATCGTTACACTCGTCACCTCGTTGAAGAGCGCGAGTGAACTGTCAATCAATCCCGGACTCTGGATAAGCCAGCCGACACTTGAGAACTACCTTCGGGTTCTGACACACACGGATCGGTTCAATATTTACTCGTATCTCTTCAACAGTACGATTGCCTCGCTCATCGGAACGAGCCTTGCGATCCTTCTGGCCTTCCCGGCGGCCTATGCCATTGCTCGAAGCGAGGCGGGAAAGCGCACCCTGTTGCCTGTCATCATAAACCTGCGGGCCGTGCCACTGATCATTTTCGCGATCCCGCTTTATATGATGTATCAATGGCTTGGTCTTTTGGATACGCGGCTTGGGCTGGGCCTGATCTTGACTATTGTCAATACGCCACTTGCGCTCGTCATCATGGTCAATGCCATTTCCGACGTGCCCCTGGAACTTGACGAAGCAGCGAAGGTGGATGGTGCCAGCTCCTGGCAAGTAATGCTGATGATCATCCGGCCCGTCGTCAGGCCGGCATTGGTGACGACCTTCATCTTCGGCTTCATCACCGCCTGGAACGAGTTCCTGTTTGGCCTCATGCTGACAACCAGC
>Ga0207426_1002532_pt1 | contig 11471 bp, 13 predicted proteins | sample AraplaMF_Cvi_mMS_FD_184265 | JGI IMG/M metagenome (GOLD analysis project Ga0207426, IMG submission 184265) | Arabidopsis root microbial communities from the University of North Carolina, USA - plate scrape MF_Cvi_mMS (SPAdes) (version 2) | ecosystem: Host-associated > Plants > Roots > Endosphere...
AGAAGGGACCTTAGGGGTGCGGATAAGGGTTCCCTCCCCGCGCCCCCGCTTCCAGACTCGCCGTAGGTGAGGCACGTGCCCTGCCCTGTCGGCTGGGCGGCTCCCGCTGGTTTTCCGTAGTGATGCCGCATGTGAGGTCTGCCCACGAGGAAGGAAGCGTGCGACCAGTGAACGCAAAGATCTTTGCCCCTGACTCGGTGCGGACCCTGTCCGAATTCGAGCACGACGCACTCCGCATCGCGCAGGTGCTCGGCGAGCGGGGCGTCGGCCCCGGGGACCGGGTCATGCTCAAGGCCGGCAACTCGCCCGCCTGGGTGGCCACGCTGCTCGGGCTGATGCACATAGGCGCCTCGATCGTGCTGGTCGACCAGCAGGAGCATGCGGAGCCGACGCGCAGGATCATCCTGCGGACCGGTACCAAGCTGGTCCTCAGTGACGAGGACTCGCCGCTCGACAGCAGCCAGGAGGCCGTGCACCTCTACGAGTTGCTGGTGTCCGCCGCCGGCCGGCAGGTCGCGGACGAGCGGCTGACCGTCGACACCTGGTGCGAGCTCCCCGACGGCCTGATCATGTGGACCTCCGGCTCGACCGGCACCCCCAAGGGCGTGGTCAAGTCCGGCCGCAAGTTCCTGAAGAACCTCGAACGGAACGCCGCGCAGGTCGGGCACCGGGAGGACGACGTCCTGCTGCCGCTGCTGCCGTTCGCCCACCAGTACGGCCTCTCCATGGTGCTGATCGCCTGGCTGAAACGGTGCTCGCTGGTGATCGCCCCGTACCGGCGGCTGGACCGCGCGCTGCGGATGGCGGAGGAGTCGGGGGTCACGGTCATCGACGCCACGCCCTCCAGCTACCGCAGCATGCTCAACCTCGCCTCGCGGAAGCCGAGTCTGCGCCCCGGGCTGGCGCGGGCGCGGATGTTCTGCGTCGGCGCGGCGCCGCTGGACGATCCGCTGGTCGGCCAGTACGAGGCGGAGTTCGGGCGGCCGCTGCTGGACAGCTACGGCAGCACGGAGCTGGGCAATATCGCCTTCGCGACACCGGACAACCCGGTGGCGTGCGGGCAGGCGATGGACGGTATCCAGGTGCGCGTCGTCGACGACGAGGGGCGGACGGTCCCCACGGGCGAGCCCGGCGAGGTAGAGGTGAACACCCCTGACGCACTGGAGGGGTATCTCGCCGAGGACGGCACCCTCCAGCCCGCCCCCCAGGGCTGGCAGCGCACCGGCGATCTGGGCCGGCTCGACGCGGACGGCAATCTCATCGTCCTCGGCCGCAAGTACGCGGTGCACCGCAAGGGTTACACCCTCTACCCCGAACTGATCGAACGCAGCGTGGCGTCGCAGGGCTGCTCCGTCAGGATCGTCGCCCTGCCCGACGAGCGGCGTGGCGCCCAGCTCGTCTTCTTCGTGGAGGACGACGAGGGCCAGGAGGACGCGTACTGGCGCGAGCGGCTCTGTGGCATGCTGGCGGCCTACGAGCACCCCGACCGGGTCGTCGTGCTCGAACACTTCCCGCTCAACCGCAACGGCAAGCCGGACAAACGGCAGTTGGAGCATCTCGCCCGAGCCCGCGGCCGGTGAGGTCGCCGCCGGCGGCACCGGCACCGCCGGCGGGTGTCATCCCCGGAGGACGTACGCAGTGAAGATCGCCTGTCTTCAGACCGCCTGTGGCCCGACGGACTTCCCGCAGACCCTCGACAGGCTGCGGGACGCCGCGGGAAAGGCGGCCGCCGAGGGCGCCGAGCTGCTGCTCGCTCCCGAGATGACCATCGGCGGCTATCCACTCCAGCACGCGGCCCTCGCGCGGTCGGCCGGCACCGCGGAAGGGCCGCAGTGCACCGCGGTCTCCGAGATCGCTCGGGAAGCCGGCATCGCGATGGCGCACGGCTGGCCCGAGCGGGACGGTGCACATCTCTACAACGCGGTGCGGCTCGTCGGCCGGGACGGGCGACCGCTGGCCGTCTACCGCAAGGCACATCTCTACGGCCGGGCCGAGCACGAGCTGTTCACCCCGGGCGGCAACGGCGTGGTCCAGGCATCCCTGGGGGGCCTGACGGTGGGCATGCTGATCTGCTACGACGTCGAGTTCCCCGAGGCCGTACGGGCCCACGCGCTCGCGGGCACGGATCTGCTGCTGGTTCCCACGGGCCTGATGAGCCCCTGGGATTTCGTCGCCCGGACCCTCGTACCCGCCCGCGCCTTCGAGAGTCAGCTCTACGTCGCCTACGCCAACTGGACCGGCGAGCACGGCGGCCTCCGCTTCTGCGGCCGGAGCACCATCGCCGCCCCCGACGGCACGGTGGAGTGCCTCGGCCCCGCCACCGCCTCCGCCGGGGACCAGCTGCTGTTCGGCGAGGTGGACCCCACCACCCTGGCCTCGGCGCGCCGCACCACGACCTACCTCAGCGACCGCCGCCCGGAGCTGTACGGGGGCTGATCGCGGTACAGAGCACTCTCCGCCTGTGATAGAAGTACCAAGACCGTCGGCATCCGACGATCTCCGGGAGCGGCCGCCCTCACGCACGGCGGCACAGCCCAGCGCCGGGACTTCTTCGGCCAACTTCTGCACCACCACGGCAACGGCCTCGTCCCGTCGCCGGCTCTTCTTCCCTCTGCGCCCGGTCGGACACCGGCGCTCAGTGCTGCACCGATCCACACATCACAGCCGGGCCTGTTCCCTGAATCCGAAGTATGCCTAGGTTTCACTCAGGCTTTGCCGTGCCCCGGGACCGCCGCAGACCGGAACGCCCTCACCATCTGGAGGACAGCATCTTGCACAGCAGCACCCTGACACCCGAGCAGTCCACGAACTTCGCTGATTTTCCACGCCAGTTCGCCCGCAGCCGCCGCTTCTCCCTCGGCGTGCCCAGACATTTCACCGTCTCCCCCGATGGCCGTCGGGTGCTCTTCGTCCGTACGGTCTCGGGCACCGATCCGGTGGGCCGGCTGTGGCAGTACGAGGACGGGGCGGAAAGGCTGTTGGCCGATCCGGCGCTCCTGGTAGGGGCCGGTTCCGGGGCGGTCCCCGAGGAGGAGAGGCTGCGCCGGGAGCGCGCCCGTGAGCGTTCGGTGGGAGTGGTGTCGTACGCGACGGATGATGCGGCCCGTCTGGTGGCGTTCGCGCTGTCGGGGGCCCTGTGGGCGGTGCGTACCGACGGCGGCACACCGTTCTCCGTCCCCGCGGCCGGTCCGGTGGTCGACCCCCGCCCCTCCCCCGACGGCCGGTACGTCGCCTATGTGAGCCGTCGCTGCTTCCACGTCGTCGATCTGACCGGCGACGACCGGCAGCTGGCCCGTGCGGAGGGCCCGGAGATCTCCTACGGGCTCGCCGAGTACGCCGCTGCCGAATCCATGCAGCGGTCGCGCGGCTACTGGTGGGCGCCGGACAGCCGCCGCGTCCTGGTGGCCAAGGTCGACACCAGCCCCGTGGAACGGCGTTACATCAGCGATCCGGCCGACCCGACGAAGCCGCCGCAGGCGATCCGCTACCCGGCGGCCGGCACCGCGAATGCGGAGGTCACCCTGGAGATCCGCGCTCTGGAGGGCGACCGGGTCGAGGTGGAGTGGGACCGTAAGGCGTACGAGTACGTCGTGGCGGCAGGCTGGGACGCGCACGGTCCGTTCGTCACCGTGCAGAGCCGCGACCAGCGCATAGTCCGCACGCTCGCGGTCGATCCGGAGACCGGTGCCACCGAAGTGCTCCATGAGCGGACCGACCCGGCCTGGGTGGAGATCACCGAGGGCACCCCGGCCCGTACGGCATCGGGCGCCCTGGTGCTCCCCGAGGACGAGGGCGACACCCGCTATCTGACCGTCGGCGGCCAACGGGTCACCCCGGAGGGGCTACAGCTGTGCGCGGTCCTCGGGGTCGAGGGCGAGCGGGTGCTCTTCACCGCGAGCGACGACCCGCTGGAGACCCATGTGTGGTGCCATGAGCCCGGCCACGGCCTCCGCCGGCTGAGCCGGGAGCCCGGCAGGTTCACGGGGGCGGCGCGGGGCGGCACGGTCGTCCTGGCGGGCCTGACCCCACGGGGCAACGAGGCGGGCGTACTGCGGGGTGCCGGGGCTGCCGGGGACCCGCCGTACCAGACCCTCACCTCGCTCGCCGAGGAGCCGTTGATCACCCCGCGACCGGTCCATCTCACGCTCGGCGAACGGAAGTTGCGCGGCGCCCTCTACCTGCCGTCGTGGCACGAGGAGGGCACCGGAAAGCTCCCGGTCCTCCTCGACCCGTACGGGGGGCCGGGCATGCAACTCGTGGGACGGGCCCGGGGATGGTTCACCTGTGTGTCGCAGTGGTTCGCCGAGCAGGGGTTCGCGGTGCTGGTGGTCGACGGACGCGGGACCCCGAACCGCGGCCCGGCCTGGGAGAAGACCATTCACGGCGACCAGCTCGGCCCGGCGCTGGAGGACCAGGTGGACGCGCTGCGGGCGGCCGCGGCGCACTGCGGCGACCTGGATCTGACGCGGGTGGCGATCCGCGGCTGGTCCTTCGGCGGGTTCCTGGCCGCGGCCGCGGTGCTGTACCACCCCGAGATCTTCCACGCGGCGGTCGCCGGTGCCCCGCCCACCGACATGCGGATGTACGACACCCACTGGAAGGAGCGCTACCTGGGCCACCCGGAGGAGCAGCCGGAAAACTACGAGCGCACCTCCCTGATCGGCCACGGCCATCTGCTGAGCCGCCCGCTGCTGCTGGTCCACGGCCTCGCGGACGACAATGTGGCGGCCGCGCACACCCTCCGCTTCTCGGCGGAACTGCTCGCAGCGGGCAAACCCCACAGTGTCCTGCCGCTGCCCGGCGCCACCCATCTCCCGGCCGACGACGCTGTCAACGCACAACTGCTGTATTTCCAGCGGGACTTCCTGATGGGCGCGTTGGAGGAGGGCACCGGCAAGGACTGACGGGGGTGGGGCCACGGTCCGCCGACCGTGGCCCGCTCCCACGGATGGCACACCCCGCATTGAACGCTCCGGGCGGTGGCTCCGTATGGACCTTGTGCAACGTCCATGGAGCACATCGCGCACCGAAGCACCACCAAGAACCGGAGGCACACCATGGCTCGACAGGCAGCGTCGGAGCGGACGGAGACCGCAGCGGTGACCGCAGCGGAGGAGGCCGGCCCGGCGCCGGCGGGACGTGGGACGGGGCGGCGGGCGGTCGTCGCGGCGGTCGGCGCGGCCGGCCTCACGGCAGCGCTGGCGGCCTGCGGCGGCAGCATGTCGGACGCGGGGAGCGGGGGCTCCAAGGCCGCGGGTGACGATCAGGCCGCCCCGGAGACGAGCGGCGGAGGCGGCGACGGCGGTTCGGGCGGCACCGGCGGGAGCGGGGCCGACGGTTCCGCCGGTGGGGACAGCGGCCCCACCCTCGCCAAGACGTCGGAGATCCCCAAGGGCGGCGGCAAGATCTTCAAGGGCGAGAAGGTCGTCGTCACCCAGCCCCAGGACGGCGACATCAAGGCGTTCTCCGCGATCTGCACCCACGCGGGCTGCGTGGTCGGCGAGGTCTCCGGCGGCACCATCAACTGCATGTGCCACGGCAGCAAGTTCGACATCACCGACGGCAGCGTCAAGACCGGCCCCGCCACAAAGGGCCTGGCCCCCGCCAAGGTGACGGTCAAGGGCGGCTCGGTCACCCTCGGCTGACGCAGCGCCGGCCTGCTATTCGCTTGCCGCAAACGAGCCCGGTCGGATAGGAAGCCTGCATGCTAAAGGGCAACAAGGTCGGGCTCAGGGCTCGGCACGAGGACGACATCCCGATCCTTCAGTCCGAGCTCCACGACGACGTGGCCAACGCCGCGCGGGCCCAGGGCAGGCCGTGGCGGCCGCTCACGCCCGGCTCGAAACACTCGCAGTTCGTGGTGGACGACACGGAGCAGGGGCACGTCCCGTTCTCCGTGGTGGAGCTGGCGGGCGGCACGCTGGTCGGCACCGCGACACTGTGGGGCATCGACGATCACCACCGGTCCGCGCACATCGGGTTGGGTCTGCTGCCGTCCTCGCGCGGCAAGGGCTACGGCACCGACGTGGTCGCGGTGCTCTGCCACTACGGTTTCATCGTGCGCGGCCTACAGCGGCTACAGATCGAGACGCTGTCGGACAACGAGGCGATGCTGCGCTCCGCCGAGCGCAACGGCTTCGTCCGCGAGGGCCTGATGCGCTCCTCGGCCTGGGTGATGGGCGAGTTCCTGGATGAGGTGCTGCTCGGGCTCCTCGTCCAGGACTGGAAGCCGGACTCGAAGGGCTAGGCACTTCTTCTGGATCTCCTTGCCGACCAGAGGAACATGCCGGCGAGGTGAAGGGCAGCGAGGCAAATGGCGGCGGTCTTGTCGTAGCACCCGGCAAGGCCGCGCCACTGCCTGAGCTTGTTGCTGCACCGTTTCGCCGTGGGTTTCGCAGCGATCGGTCGCGGTCGCGGCTCGTCGGTGTCAGTTGTTGCCGGCGGGTGGGTCGGCGAAGACGCCCTTCTGCATGCCGGTGGCTTGTCCTACTTCGATGAGGTAGCCGTCGGGGTCCCGCAGATAGCAGCGCAGTTCGGCTTTGCGGTCGAGCGGAGGCGTGAGGAATTCGGCTCCCTTGGCGCTCCACCGCCGGTGGCATTCCTCGATGTCGGCGACGCGGATATTGAGAAAGCTGCTGACCGTGTTCGGGTCAGTGGGCGGGCGCAGGGTGATGTCCGGCTTGTCGGGGGTCGGCCCGCCGCCGGGGTTCATGATGATCCATCCATTGGCGAGCTTGACGATGCAGGGGTTCTCGGCGAGGACCACTTCACCGCCCAGAACGTCGCTGTAGAAGGCGCGGGACCGGGCTACGTCGGCCACCGTCAGGAAGTGGGTCAGGAGCAGCCCGGCTTCTGGATATGGAAGATCATCACGGCTCATGCGCGACCTCCAGGCAAAAGGGATGTTTCCGCACATAGTGACGCATGGAGGGCTGTGGTGGCGGATGGACACGGGTACCCGCACCGGCGCGAAACGCCTACCGCCGCCGGGCGAACCAGGCGACCAGGGCCGCGGGCCCCATCGACAGCATGACGGCCGCCTTTACCGACAGGAGCCCGAGGCCGGGAGTCCACCACCCCACCTTCCACGCCGCGACCCATAACAGTCCCAGAATCAATAAGGTGCAGCCCACAGACAGTGCGACCCGCACGGTACGAGGGCCTTGAGGCTCTTCGCTGTTTCTCTCATCCATGGGCGCGACTATAGAGACAGGCCGAAGTCCACATCGCCTCAAACCACTTGTGGCCGAATCGCTGGACGAGGTGTTCATCAGAAGCTCCAGCATCTAGCCCTAGCCGTTCTGCGGTTGGCCGGTCAGCGCCTTCCCCGTCGGACAGCGCAAGACCACCAAGATCGAACCGGGGACCACCGGAGAAGTCGATGTGACGATGTCCAAATACACCGGCTTCTGGTGGACCGGATTCTGGCGGACGGCTGAGGAAGGCGGACCGAACTGGTCCACCATCAACACCAGGAAGGCTCCCGCGAACCAGGACACCTGCTACGAGGTCGGCGGAACCACCTTCTACGCCTGGGAGACCACGACCGCCTGCTGATCCCACCGGTACGTCCCCTGCCATACCGGTGAGCCGGAGCCGCAACCCTGCCCAGAGGGGTTGCGGCTCCCGCACGTCAGCTCCGGCGAGTCATGGCCATGACCTGCGGCTCAGCAACGCAACGCAGCGGCCTTGCACGCCCGTTGTGCAGCGAATCACAACGGCGGGGCTGTCACAGATCGCTGATGTGCGGTGTCTCGATGGGCAGCCGAAGAAAGGGGCCGCGTGTGCTGCCGGGGTACCGACACATGCTTGTGGTGGGGTCAGGCCATGGCTGAGGACGCCTTCACCGAGCATCGCTGGCGCCCGATGCCGTGCAGATATCCGACGGCGGCGGGAAGGTTGTCGCGGCCCGCCGCCCGATCACCGGCCGTGCCGAAGTCGCCCGGTTCGTCCTCGGCGTGCTCCGCACCACCACCGCGGCGACCCGCATCGAGCACGCCACCTATAACGGCATGCCCGCGGCACGGTTCGTCACCGGTGAGGCACTCGACTGGCTGGTCGCGTTCGAGATTCACGACGGACGGATCACCGGCCTCTACGGCGTCCGCAACCCGGACAAGCTGCACCGCGCCGAGACGGTGCTCCCACTCGACCAAGGAGGTCACCCGCTGTGGAAACCATGACCGTGGAACGCGTCATCGCCGCCCCGATCAAGGACGTGTTCAGCTGGCTCACCACGACCACCAACTACACGGCCTCGCCCCTGATTCTGCGCTGCCGTCTGACCCGGCACGGCGAGTCCGCGCCGTATGGCGTCGGCGCGGTGCGCAACCACCTCTGGCTGATCGGCTGGTTCCGGGAGCGCATCACCCAGTACGACCCGCCGTACGCCACCGAGTACATCGTCGAACGCAGTCTGCCGCCGTCCCGGCACGAACTCGGCCGCATGACCTTCACCGAGGTCGACGGCGGAACCCACGTGCGCTGGACCACCCGCGCCGAGATCCCGGTCCCCTTGCTCGGCCCCTTCCTCACCCGCCGCCTCGCGAGGCCGGTGATCACCGGCACCTTCCGCAACATCCTCGACGCTGCCAACACCGCGCTGACGCAACGTCGATAGTCCGCATCAAGCGCGCCCGGGCCAGGGACGGCCGGGCGCCACGGGATACCCGCCCGAGCCGGCCTCGGACACGGACACGCGTCGGTGCGCCCGTTGGGCACCGACGCGCCGACGTCCGGATCAGCTCTGCCGCTCGCTGATATTGACCATCCACGTGATACCGAACTTGTCCGTGCACATGCCGAACACGTCCCCCCACATCTGCTTTTCCAGGGGTACGGCCACGGTGCCGCCCGCGGACAGCTTCTGCCAGTAGCCGCGCAGTTCGTCCGAGTCGTCGCCGGCCAGGCTCACCGCGAAGTTGTTCCCGGGCTTGTGTTCGGTCCCGGGCGGATTGTCGGCAGCCATCAGGGTGAATCCGCCGGCGGTCTCCAGCTGGCTGTGCATGATCTTGTCGGTGTATCCGGGCGGCGCCTCGGAGCCGAAGGCGCCGTAGGTGTGGACGGACAGGTCGCCGCCGAGGACCTCCTTGTAGAACTCCATGGCTTGCTTGGCTTCACCGGAGAAGCTGATGTACGGGTTAAGGCGAGAGGTCACGAGATGCCCCTTTCGTGCGGAATGGCCAGCGCGGGCAGCCTACGTGCGTCAGGGGCAAAGTCGGATGACCTGAGGCTCGCGGTGAGGCGGGCGTATGCATCGCCGTCCCGCTAAGAGCTGTCCCGCTGGGCGTCCGCGCGCAGGCGCTTGCCCCGTTTGCCCGTCGCCACCCTGATCGGGATCAGCACCGCCCACAACAGCTTCGCGCCCGTCGGTGAGACGAAAGCGAGCGGGATGGCGACGGCGAAGACCAGCACCGTCGCCGCGAGGTCGACCACGTCGTTCCGCGCGACGGGGTCGGACAGCACCGCCCTCCCCAGCCATGGGCGCTTCCACAGCACGATCGTCAGCGCGAGCTGCGTGGCGCCCATGGCCGCGACCGCGCCGGAGTAGACGGCCACCGACTGCGGCTCGTCGCCGTACTCGGCCAGCAGGGTGGTGGGGAACGGCATCAGGGCGATCAGCCCCAGGCCCAGCAGCACCAGCTTGATGATCGTGCCGTCCACGTCCCGCACGTACCGGAAAGTCTCGTAGTGGCCCCGCCAGAACGCCGCGATGACCACCAAACTGAGGGCGTACGCCCAGACCTTGGGCATCACATCCCTCAGCGCCTGCGCGAAACCGGCGGAGTCCAGCCCGTCGGGCACCGCGATGTCCAGCGCCAGCAGCGTCATCGCGATGGCGAACACCCCGTCGGCCAACGCGAGGAGCCGGGCCGCGCTCCCCTCGTCATCCCGTACTGGCCGGCCACCGTTCACCAGGCCACTCTAGGATCATGAAACCCGGAAAATCCCGATTTGCCCGTTGTACGTGTTGAGCGCCGGCCGTCGGACTTCGTCGGCCGGTGAGTGGGGTGGGTGTTCCGCGGCGCCCTCCGGAACGCGAGTAACGGCCTTCGGCGCCGGCCGCAGGCCACACCCCCTAGGGGGACCGCGCACCCTCCGGGCGACGGGCGACCGAAGCGCTATCCCCTGGGCCGGACACGCAAGGACGAGGCGCGCGCGATGACGCGGGGCTCCCACGGGGACTGCGGGCCGGTGGCGGCGGCCTCGTCACCCCCGGCGCTCAGCCTGCTGAGCAGCAGCTCGACGGCCTCCCCCGCCGCCCGTTCCAGCTGAAGGTCGACCGCCGTCAGCGGCGGCTCGCAGGTGCGGGCGCGGAGGCCGTCGTACCGGGTGACGAGCATGATGTCCTCGGGGACGCGGCGGCCCCGGTCGCGGACCGCACGGATGGCGCCGACCGCGAAGGCATCGACGAGGGCGCAGAGTGCGTCGACTTCCGGATGGGCGTCGAGGAGCGCCGCGCAGGCGTCGTACCCGGCCTGTTCGCCACCCTCCTCTGGCGCGGTCGCGACGGCCGGAGTCCAGCCGTGTTCCTCGGCGGCCCGGAGATACGCGGCACGGGCGTCGACCGCGGAGTGCCGGGCACCCGCTCCGACGAGGAGCGCCGGGTGCCGGGCCCCCTGCTCGCGCAGGTGGTCCAGGAGCACCTCGGCGACACGGCCACCGTGCAGGTCGACGTACGGCGCGTCGTCGCCGGGCGCCGGCCGGCCGAGCGTCACATACGGCAGCCCGCGCCCCCGCAGCTGCGCCACCGCCGCGTCGTCCTCGTCCGGTTCGACCACGATCGCGCCGTCGATGTCCACGGAGTAGAGGGCCGAGCCGGACTGCACGGGCGGTATGAGCACGAGCGCGTAGTCGTGTACGAGGGCCCGCTCGGCCGCCGCCGCGGCGACCTCCATGTAGAAGCCGAGCCGGGACGGGCCCCCGGCCACGGCGAACGGCATCGACGAGGCGAGCGCGATCGCCTTCGCCTGGCCCCGGCGCAGCCGCTGGGCGCGGAGGTTCGGCCGGTACCCCAATTCGGCGGCGACCCTCTTGATGCGTGCGCGGGTCCGCGGGTCGACCTTGCCGATGTCGTTGAGGGCGTGCGAGACGGTCGTCCGTGACACCGAGGCGGCCTCGGCGACATCGGCGATCGTCGGCGGCCGGGCGCCGGAACCGGGACGGATACTGGGCATACCTGTATCTTCGCCGACCACTCGCCGCGCTTCCAGCATGCTCGCCCTGGGCCCTGGGCCCTGGGCCCTGCGCCCTGGGCCCTGCGCCCTGCGCCCTGCGCCCTGCGGCCGAACGCGACCGGGGGACGGCCCCCCTTCGTGCGCCGACCGCTCCGACGGCTCCGACCGCTTCCCCCGGCGCCGGATCCGCACCGCCGCCCGGCGGCCCCGAAGCGCCGCGGGGCACCGCCCCATCCTCCGCCCCGCCCCGCCCGCACCCGCACCCGCCAAGGCCACCGAGCCCCCGGCCCCCGG
>Ga0207426_1002533_pt1 | contig 11471 bp, 17 predicted proteins | sample AraplaMF_Cvi_mMS_FD_184265 | JGI IMG/M metagenome (GOLD analysis project Ga0207426, IMG submission 184265) | Arabidopsis root microbial communities from the University of North Carolina, USA - plate scrape MF_Cvi_mMS (SPAdes) (version 2) | ecosystem: Host-associated > Plants > Roots > Endosphere...
TCGTCATAATCGAGAATGTTCTGGCTCTGCTTGGCCTCGACATAGGCGCCGAAGAGGTCTCGCAACTGGTTTTCCCAGGCCGAGCACCAGGGGAACGCGTCGCGCAGAACGAGGCCGAGTTCGCTTTCCGAATTGACCACGCGCGAATAGATCGCAAGGCAGGTGCCCTTTGTCGGAAATCGGCTCTCCATTTTCGAGAAGCCGAGCTCGTGCCGGATGAGATTCATCAGATCGGCGCTGTCTTCCCGGTCATGGATCGTAAAGGCGGGGTCGATGCCGATCTGTTCCGCGTAATCGCGCAACAGCCGTGCCCCGATGCCGTGAAAGGTTCCGCTCCAGGCAAGCGCGTCCGCCATGATGCCGGATTTGCCGCCGAGCACCTGGACACAGATACGCTCGACACGACGCGCCATCTCGGCGGCCGCGCGGCGGGAAAATGTCATCAGCAGGATCCGGCGAGGATCGGCGCCCTTGACGATCAGGTGCGCAACGCGATGCGCGAGCGTGTTCGTCTTGCCCGAGCCGGCACCGGCGATGACGAGCAAGGGACCGGCAACGTGGGTGCCGTCAGTGAGCGTGCCGTATTCGACGGCCGCGCGCTGCTGGGGATTGAGCTTTTCAAGATACATTCAGCCGTCCGGTTGCTTCGGCGGAGAATCGCACCGCGGAAATATTCGACGTTCCTTGAATGTTCTCGAACGCTGCGGCTGTCAAGCGTGAGAGCATCAGGGGAAATCGGGCACGATGACGCGCCTCGTCAGTTTCAGCGTGCGATCCGGCTGGAGGATATAGGTTTCCTTAACCCTCTGGCCGCGGGAGTCGTAGAAGGAATTGTAGATGACACTGCCGGGCGGCGATTTGGTCAGTTTCGTGCGCGGTTGCCCGCCATAGGTGATGCTCCCCGGAATGGGCTGAACCTCGGTGGAGCTGTCCGTCGTGCAGCCCGATAGTATGACGAGCGATAGAAACGTCGGAAGCAGAACCTTCATCGCGGTAACCCTTAACTAAACCTATGGTATATATGGCGCCTCAGATCAGGGCGCCAAGTAGCGTGGGCTGGGCTCCGCGAGATTCTTTCGAGTATAGATTGGTGCGGCGCAACTAAAACTCCCCTCCGGCGTTACCCTGTAACAGACTTTGCCATTTGGAGGCGATGATGGTGCTTCGATTTCAGACGACGGAAGGTCACGGTGGTGCTTGCGGGCAGGGCCACAGCCTCGCGTCAACACGCGCCTCGGTCGAAAGCGCTCTCAGTGCCGCCTATGACGTCGATAGTAGCGAAATCGTCGTCTCGATCCTGGGGCTCTATGTCGTCCTGGAAGGATTCGTCCGGCAGAAAGGCCATGTCGAGCGGGCGGTCGAGATTGCCGAAGACGTGGTCGGGAAGGGTTATGTCCGCAGCCGGATGCTGCGGCGTTAGCCAGCCTACTCACATGTAATACTGTAAGTTCATCAGTTTTGACGCACGCATACGGCATGTTGCTGCGCACCCGGAAATATCCGCCTATCTTCATATAAAATAATACAATTTAGCTCGACCGAAAATACGAAGAATTAACTGTGCGAAAGTAGTAGCGGCGACACTGGAACTAAAAGCGTGTTTCATTAGTTAATGCTTGTAATCAAAACACGGGAGAAGGGCATGCGAAGACTTCTTCGACTGGGAGCGCCGGCTTTTGCGCTGGCATTAGGGACTTTCATCACGCCAGCTTCGGCTTCACTCGAGATTACGAGCGACTATTCCGCCCTGCCGCAGGACGAGATGGCGATGAACGAATATACCGGTTCGGTGTCCTGCACCGCGCCGACGACGCATTATGTGCCATCCTTCATCCGGTCTTTTGACGGCACCATTATCGGCGTCGGTTACCTCGAGGTGCAGAGCGACGGTCGCTGCTGATCGTTTGCTCGTCCGTCTCGGAATCCGATGAAATAGGGTAGGAAGATCGCGCTCCCCAAGCCGGAGACCGATCAACTTTTCTGGTTGTGAGTTGTGCGTTGCAGCACATTGCGTTAGCTTCCGCGAAGCTGAGCCTCAACCAGAAGGATACCCTATGATCATTGAGAGCAAGCGGATCGGATGCCTCGACGGGCTGCGCGGACTGGCCGCACTCTGGGTCCTCCTAGGTCACAGCCTGCAACTGACGGGTTGGCACCTTCCGATCCTGTCGTCGCCGGATTTGGGCGTCGACCTCTTCATTATGCTGTCCGGCTTTCTGATGGTCTTTCACTATCGGTTACGCGAGAGCGCCAACCCCTGGGAGAAGCCATCCACCTGGTTCGGCTTCTGGCTGAAGCGCTTTTTCCGAATCGCGCCACTCTACTACGTGATGCTGTGCATCGCCCTGTTGCTGGGGCCGCAGCTCTATGCGAGCCGCATGGTCATTGACACCTTCCTATCCCACGGTCCGCAATTGCCGGAGCGCTATCTGGACGGTAGCCTGCGCAACCTTCTCATCCACGCGAGCTTCCTCTTCGGACTGCATCCGGCCTATGCGTTCCGCACACCACTGCCCGATTGGAGTCTTGGTTTGGAGATGCAGTTCTATGCGGTCTTTCCGCTGGCGATGCTGCTCTTGAGGAAAGCCAGATGGCTGCCCGGCGCCGCCCTGATTGCGCTTGGCGGTTTCGTAGTCGCCAAGGCCGTGCAGGCCGCCCACATCGATTTTCCGATGCCGTCTTTCCTGCCGCTGAAGATGCATGTCTTCCTGTGCGGCATGCTGATCGCCAACGGATTGTTCGTGACGCCGCGGCAAACCGTCATGAATGGCCTGCTTGCCGTCATGCTGGTCATGATTCCGATCGGCGGCGACATGACCTCGACGAAGGTCGCCGTCCGCCTGCTTCTGGTCGTCGGCTTCTTCGTGCTGGTGCATTATCATTTGTTGCCAGGTCTGGTCGGAAAGCTCGGCGATCGCGTCTCATCGCTGATGGGAAATCACTTCTGCCATTGGCTCGGCGAGCTCTCGTTCGGCGTCTATCTGATTCACCTGCTTTTGCTCCAGCCGCTCGCAGCATTCGTCATAACGCATTTCGGGGCTGGGATTTCCGCGCCGGCGCGCTTTGCGATCGTGGTCGCCGCCCTGCTGCCATTGGCCTATGCGCTGGCATATCTCGGCTTCACCCGCATCGAGGGGCCGGGCCAGACGCTTGGGCGCAAGGTGCTGGAAATAATGCGGAGACGGCGCCTGAAACCGGCCTGACGCATCGGCTTATCGCAATCGAGGCTCGTCTGCTTTCGCTGAGGGTGACGAGCCTCTGACCATCATCATGATGGCTGCACACTTTCTATTGAGGGACGTGCCTTGATGGCAATGAGGTTAATCGCGCTCCCAACAGCAAGCGCTGCCGAGGGTTAAACAAAAATAAACCATTGCCCTGTTCCGGGACAGGTTGTCGACGATCTGCCGGCGATTGGCGGATCAAGGCCCGGTCAGTTGACCTTCAGCTTGGCTTCTTCCGCGGCCGCTACGAATTCCGCGCGTGCCTCCTCGATCGTCTTTCGACCATCAAGGGCGGCTCTGCAAGTGCTTCTTGCCTTCAGATAATGCAACCCGCGACTGCTCGGCCACAGGTCTGCCAGGCATTTCAGCGCGTCCATAGGGCCGACGATCGTTCGTGCGCCCGTATTTTCAAACCCCACATGAATAGGATTATTCCACTTCTCGCTGGCCATAGGCGCATTCTCCGTTGCTTACGCCAAAATGTGCAAGTCAGCCTTCGCGTTCCCCCAGAAGGCCCGTACTGAGTGTATATTAGCGATATTTTCGGAGCCCGCAAACAGGAAAACCGGGTGCTGGTTGATCTCGGTATCCACCGGCACCGTCCCCCAGACCGCAGATCTTTTGAGTGCCGTGGGAGGTTGTCTCTTTTTTAGCCGGCAGATCGGCTAAGCGCACTTTTAACTGGCTGAAAACAACGCTTTGTGCAACCATGGAAAGCTCAACGTCAGTCGCCCTCTGTTAGCGTTGGAGATCGGTGATGCAGGACCTCAAGAACGTTCTGAATGCTGAATGCCAGAAGTATGTTTCTATGGTCATATCCATGCGGCGCGGCAACCAGCGATGGCTCGAACGGGATGCTGCCACGGGCTCGAACGTAGACGTGACCGATGCAAAGCTAGCGGCCTTTGAGGAAACCGTCCGGACGCTGAGGCAGATGATCCAGGACCTCGATGAGTCCGACTATACGCTGTGCCGTCCGACGAAGGATTGGCACTTCGACGCCTGAGGCCGGACCAGGGCATTCTCTTCGAGCCGATGACTCGGCAGTGCTTTCCCGCGAGTCCTATCGGAAATTCTAAAGCGATTGCGGATCATAGACGCAGGCATAGTCGAGAACGCACTGTTTTCCGGTGGCATCTGGCAGGTTGGTTGTGTCCCGTTGGTCGCCGGGGCCACATTTGGCCGGCGGATAACGGAAGCTCCGGCCTCCGATGCCGACGCGCACGAAAAGCTTTTTCTCCTGGCGAATGATTTGCGTGATCTCAGAGCAGGTATGCTCACGGGCATTGATCTGCGTCACCGCGCCGGCAAAGGAGACAGCAAAAGCGCAGCCCCTAGAACCACATTTTTCATGAACGCCTCCTGGTTGCTGACAGTTAAACAGCGCACGCAGAGCGATTCAATTGAAATCTCAGGGCATTGCGTAGCTCCGCTGACGGGAGAGGCGTTCTTTCGCAGCCGAGAGTCACAGGTTGCCGAGGCGCGGCAATAATGAGTGTCCAGTCACACGCTACCGTCTTGTTTTTGTTGAGTTTCCGTGTGCCGGCTCTGGACGCCACCGTTAAGATGCACTTAAGCCTACTTGTTCTTCAGTAGCCATACCTTCCCGGCCATTGTTATCCCGTAGACGTCTTTCGAAGCGTTATCGTCGAGATGCCGCCGCTCCAGCAAGCCAGGCGCCTTTAGCTCATCCAGAACTTTGGCTGTTACGGACTTCACTTTCAGAGGCCGTTCCTTCCAGCGGTCCGACTTTGCGTAGGTTACCGTCGCATTCTGGTGCGTCCATTTGTTCGATGGCTGAAGATACAGGTCCCCGTCCCGAGCGAGTTTCAGTGCGGCAATCTGCGATGGCGTAAGCTCGATCATGTTAGGAAACCTATTTGTCTTCTGTCTCGTGAGAACGTGACGGGAACATGCCGCACGGATTTTCTGTGCAATTCGTGGTCTGTTCCACACTTTCACGTCGTTTCGCGCGCCTCTCGGTCGCTGACGTCCACGCTCTTCTATCTGATTTTCCTAGAGAAAACTGGTGCTGCCGAGTGGGATTGAACCACCGACCTCACCCTTACCAAGGGTGTGCTCTACCACTGAGCTACGGCAGCAAGGACCAGACGCGCAACCGAACCGGCTGCATTGCGTGAACGGGGGGCCTATTGCCACAGCTTCATGATAAGCGCAAGCCGCAATTTCCATCTTTGTAGAGATTGAGGCCGGCCCACTTTTGGATTGGCGCGAATTCGGCTAAGTCTGGGCGATGACCGAAAACACCAAAAAAGGCCAGAAGAGCCGCAAGACCGAGATCGAACGCCAGGCAAAACTGCGTCGCGAGCGGGCCGCCGAAAAGCTCCGAGAAAATTTGTCCCGCCGCAAACAGCAGACCCGTGCGCGTCGATCGGGGCAGGCGGATGAGACGGATGGCCTGCCTGCCGCAAAAATGGACGAATCATAATGTTCGGTTCACGGCGAATTGAAGCCCCCGCTAATTTCGTCTAAACACCCGCATCTTTTTACAGACAGCCTTTCAGAAAGGCGGGCATCGCCCGTAAGCGCACATGGATCGTATTAGAATTGTCGGCGGTAATGAGCTTAACGGCATCATTCCGATTTCCGGCGCCAAGAATGCCGCCCTGCCGCTGATGATCGCCTCGCTGCTTACCAGCGATACACTGACGCTTGAGAACGTGCCGCATCTGGCCGATGTCGAGCTGCTGATGCGCATCCTCGGCAATCACGGCGTCGATGTTGCCGTCAACGGCCGCCGCGAGCGTCAGGAAGACGCGTACTCGCGCACCATCCACTTCACCTGCCGCACCATTGTCGATACCACCGCTCCCTATGAGCTGGTGTCCAAGATGCGCGCCTCCTTCTGGGTCATCGGCCCGCTGCTGGCGCGCGAAGGCCAGTGCCGCGTCTCGCTGCCGGGCGGCTGCGCCATCGGCACGCGTCCGGTCGACCTGTTCCTCGACGGCCTGACCGCGCTCGGCGCGAACCTCGAGATCGACGGCGGCTATATCAATGCGACGGCGCCGAAGGGCGGTCTGATCGGCGCCCGCTACACCTTCCCGAAGGTATCCGTCGGTGCGACTCACGTCATGATGATGGCCGCAACGCTTGCCCGCGGCACGACCGTCATTGGCAACGCCGCCCGCGAACCGGAGGTCGTCGACCTCGCCAACTGCCTCATTGCCATGGGCGCCAAGATCTCCGGCGCCGGCACCAGCACGATTACGATCGAGGGCGTCTCGTCGCTTTCCGGCGCGCGCCATCGCGTCCTGCCCGATCGCATCGAGACCGGCACTTATGCCATGGCCGTCGCCATGGCCGGCGGCGATGTCACTCTTGAGCACACGGATATCGCGCTTCTCGACACGGCCCTTGAAACGCTCCGCCGCGCCGGTGCCGAAATCTCGCCGACCAGCAACGGAATGCGCATCCGCCGCAATGGCGTCGGCATCAAGCCGGTGGATATCGTCACCGATCCCTTCCCGGGCTTCCCCACCGACCTGCAGGCGCAATTCATGGCGCTAATGACGCGTTCGACCGGCATCTCGCATGTCACCGAGACGATTTTCGAAAACCGCTTCATGCATGTGCAGGAACTAGCGCGCCTGGGCGCGAAGATCTCGCTGTCTGGCCAGACGGCGAAGATCGAAGGCGTTCCGCGGCTGAAGGGTGCGCCCGTCATGGCGACCGACCTGCGCGCCTCCGTCTCGCTCGTCATCGCCGGCCTTGCCGCCGAAGGCGAGACGATGGTGTCCCGTGTCTATCACCTCGATCGCGGCTTTGAGCGCCTGGAAGAAAAGCTCACCCGCTGCGGCGCCATCGTCGAGCGTGTGAGCGAATAACGAAAGGGCGCTTCTTAGCCCTTCGATATGGTTGCGCATTGTCCTGTCGCGCCTTATGTCCGTTGTCTGACGCATCGCCATTCCGGCGATGTATTGGCGATGGGGTATTGCCTGAATGACCGACCTGAAGCTGGTAGCGCTCGATAGCGAAGATCTTGCCGTCGTCTCCGCGCATTTGCAGGATAGCGTCTTCAAGGTCGCCGATCTGGCCTGGTCGCCGCGCGAAGGTCAGTTCTCGGTCGCCGTCAACCGCTTCGTGTGGGAAGAAGCCGGCAAGAAGCGCAGGGGGTTCGAACGCCGCCGCGCAGCTGTCGTCTTCAAGCGTGTACTTGCGGTTCGCTCCACCGGCATCGATCGCGAGAACCGCGACGCGGTGCTGTCGCTGCTTGCTATCCGCTTCGAGCAGAAGGGCGAGGGGCCGGAGGGAACGGTCGAGCTGGCGCTGTCAGGCACGGCAAGTGTTGCGCTCGATGTCGAATGCATCGAGGTTCAGCTTGCGGATATCGGCGGAGCGTGGGAAACCGCATCCAAGCCGCGCCATCCCGGCGCCTGAGAACTGGTTGTTCTGTAATCAAAGAGGAATATCGCATTGGCAATCTGGCTGGATCAGGCATCGGAAGGCTTCGAGCAACGGTTTGCCGCCTTCCTGACGACCAAGCGCGAAGTCTCCGAGGATGTGAATACGGCAGTCCGCGCCATCATCGATGACGTCAGGGCGCGCGGCGACGCGGCGCTTGCCGAATATTCGAAGAAGTTCGACGGGATCGATTTTGCCGTAACGCCCATGCGTGTGACGGAAGCCGAGATCGATGCAGCGGTCGAAGCTGTGCCGGCCGAAGTGCTTGGCGCGCTGAAGGTCGCGGCCGTGCGGATCGAATCGCATCATCGCCGCCAGTTGCCGAAGGACGATATCTATGAGGACGACATGGGCGTCGGCCTCGGGTCTCGCTGGACGGCGATCGAGGCGGTCGGCCTTTATGTGCCTGGCGGCACGGCTAGCTATCCGAGTTCGGTGCTGATGAATGCCGTGCCGGCCAAAGTTGCCGGCGTCGACCGCATCGTCATTGTCGTTCCCGCAACCGGCGGCGTGGTCAATCCGGCCGTGCTTGCAGCCGCCAAACTCGCGGGCGTCACCGAGATCTACCGGCTCGGCGGTGCGCAGGCCGTCGCTGCCCTTGCCTACGGCACCGAAACCATTGCGCCGGTCGCCAAGATCACCGGCCCGGGCAACGCCTATGTGGCAGCCGCCAAGCGCCAGGTTTTCGGCACCGTCGGCATCGACATGATCGCCGGTCCCTCGGAAGTGCTTGTCATCGCCGACAAGGATAACAATCCGGACTGGGTGGCGGCCGATCTTCTGGCGCAAGCCGAGCACGATGCGAGCGCGCAGGCGATCCTCGCGACTGAGGATGCCGAGTTCGCACGGTCCGTGGAAGCAGCGGTCGAGCGGCAGTTGAAACTGCTCAATCGGGCCGAAACCGCTGCCGCAAGCTGGCGCGACTTTGGAGCGATCATTCTCGTGAAGTCGCTCAAGGACGCGATTCCGCTGTCAAACCGGATCGCGCCCGAACACCTGGAGCTCGCCGTTGCCGATCCGGACGCGCTGCTGCCTCGCATCCGCAATGCCGGCGCGATCTTCATGGGCGCCCATACGCCTGAAGTGATCGGTGACTATGTCGGCGGCTCGAACCACGTTCTGCCGACGGCCCGCTCGGCCCGGTTCTCCTCCGGTCTCTCAGTGCTCGATTTCGTCAAGCGCACCTCGATCCTGCGCCTCGGTCCCGAGCAACTTCGCACGCTCGGTCCCGCCGCCATCGCACTGGCCGTTTCCGAAGGACTGGACGCACACGCACGGTCGGTAGCGATCCGCCTGAACCTGGAAGGGTGACAGATGGCAACGGGCGACTTTCGGCTTTGCGACGTCGTCCTTGACGACAGCATCGGCAGAGCGACGCCCGACGTCGAACACGAGCGCGCGGTCGCCATCTTCGATCTTGTCGAGGAAAACAGCTTTACGCCCGTGGGGCATTCCGGTGGGCCGTACCGGCTGAATATCTCGCTGGTCGACTCCAAGCTGGTTTTCGCGATCACGACGGAGGACGGAGGCGCCGTCGCCACCCACATCCTGTCCTTGACCCCGTTTCGCCGCATCGTGAAGGATTATTTCCTGATCTGTGAAAGCTACTACGAGGCAATCCGCTCAGCCTCGCCGAGCCGCATCGAGGCGATCGACATGGGGCGGCGCGGCATTCACAATGAGGGCTCGCAGACGCTGAGGGACCGCCTGAACGGCAAGATCGAGATCGATTTCGATACCGCACGCCGGCTGTTCACGCTGGTTTGCGTGCTCTACTGGCGCGGTTGAGGCCGATGGAAGCGCCAGTCGACGCAGGCGAAGGAAAAAGGCCGGGCGCCATCCTGTTCATGTGCGGCATGAACTGCATTCGCTCCCCCATGGCCGAGGTGATCGCCCGCAGCATGCTGCCTGCGAACGTCTATATCAGATCCGCCGGCGTCCGTTCGGGGGAGCGGGACCCCTTCGTCGATGTTGCGCTTGAGGAGATCGGCCTTTCTCTTGGTCGGCATCATCCGCATACGCTGGAAGAACTGGAAGATGATTACTTCGACCTGATCATCTCGCTCTCGCCGCAAGCGCACCATGCAGCGCTAGAACTGACCCGGTCGAAAGCCATCGAAGTCGTCTATTGGCCGACCATCGATCCGACCGTTGTTCAGGGCACGCGAGAGCAGATTCTGAACAGCTACCGGCAAGTCCGCGATCATCTGACCGAACTGATCGAGAGCCGGCTGGTTAGAAGAAACATCATTGCCGCGCACTCGGCGTGAAACAAATGACGGAAACGCGATCAATTAGGTTCACAAACCCTCGTTGATTGTGTAGTTTCCGCCCAAAATTTTGGGCGGCCGCCGCCGTCATCTCAACCCACAGGAAGAAAACCTCTATATGCCTAAAGAAGAAGTCCTCGAATTTCCGGGTATTGTGACCGAGCTTCTGCCGAACGCAACGTTCCGCGTAAAGCTCGAAAACGAACACGAGATCATCGCTCACACTGCTGGCCGCATGCGCAAGAACCGCATCCGCGTTCTGGCCGGCGACAAGGTTCTCGTTGAAATGACGCCCTACGACCTGACCAAGGGCCGCATCACCTACCGCTTCAAGTAGGCCTGCATACAAGGCTTGAAAGGCCGCTTTCTCCGTGTTCCGGTGGTCGAGGTTCCATGGCGCTGAAATACAAGCTCATTCTGGCTTCCGGCTCGCCCCGCCGCGTTGATCTGCTCAATCAGGCAGGGATCGAGCCTTCGCGTCTCATGCCGATGGATATCGACGAGACGCCGAAAAAGTCTGAGCACCCGCGCTCACTCGCCCGGCGCCTGTCGACGGAAAAGGCCGAGGCAGCACTTGCCGCCATCAAGGGCGACATGACGTGGAAGGGCAGTTACATCCTGTCGGCCGATACCGTCGTCGCTGTCGGACGCCGCATTCTTGGCAAGGCCGAGTTCGCGGATGAGGCGTCAGCCTCGTTGTATCTCTTGTCCGGGCGCAGCCACTGGGTCTATACCGGCGTCTGCCTGGTGACGCCCGACCGCAAGATCCGCCAGAAGATTGTCGAGACGAAGGTTCGCTTCAAGCGCCTTTCCGGTTTCGAGATCGAGAACTACCTTGCATCGGGGCAGTGGCGCGGCAAGGCTGGCGCCTACGGTATCCAGGGCCTGGCCGGAACATTTGTGCAGAAGATGGTCGGCTCCTACACCAACGTTGTTGGGTTGCCGCTTTATGAAACCATCCTTTTGCTGACCGGCGAAGGCTTTGACGTGCATAGCCGGTGGGCCGAGGGCTGATCCTCGAAGGAACCGCCGATGTCTGACGAAAACAAGACCGCCAAGGTCGAACCGCTGCGCAAGACGCGGCCCTGCCCGGAATGCGGCAAGCCGTCCAACCGCGAACACTACCCGTTTTGCTCGAACCGCTGCCGCGACCTCGATCTTTCGCGCTGGCTCTCCGGCTCATACGCCATCCCCGTTGCCGACGACGAGGCGAAGGCGGATTACAATGATGAGGAATAGGTCCGTTTTTCCACGGGCGAAGCCATTAAATTCGTTGATGAATTTGGAAAATTCCAAGGCTTCTCAAAAAACTGTCATTTGGCGCTTGCCATGTCCGGACAAGATGCTATAACCCCGCTCGCTTCCGGGGCGAACCAAGGCCCCTCGGTTCTTTCCCAGGAAAGAATGTCTGCGAAGCGGGTTAGCCCAGATAGCTCAGTTGGTAGAGCAGCGGATTGAAAATCCGCGTGTCGCTGGTTCGATTCCGGCTCTGGGCACCATTTTAAGCCATTGTTACACCTAGTGTTTTTCATGTTTTCTCACCTTTTGCTTATTT
>Ga0207426_1002535_pt1 | contig 11462 bp, 7 predicted proteins | sample AraplaMF_Cvi_mMS_FD_184265 | JGI IMG/M metagenome (GOLD analysis project Ga0207426, IMG submission 184265) | Arabidopsis root microbial communities from the University of North Carolina, USA - plate scrape MF_Cvi_mMS (SPAdes) (version 2) | ecosystem: Host-associated > Plants > Roots > Endosphere ...
TTTGGGACTATCTCAAGAACTGTGTAAGTTTTAAAAAACGGAGTTCGTAGTGGGATCTATATTCTGATCCTATTTTCAAAAATAGTTAAAAACTGATCTAGGACAATGCCCCAGTTTCTAATGGGCATTGTCCATTTTTTTGTAGCCTCTCTCAAGGCCAGGTAGACAGATTTGAGCACCGCCTCGTCATTTGGGAATGAGAGTTTGTTCTTGGTGTACTTCCTGATCTTACCGTTGAGGTTTTCAACCAGGTTAGTGGTATAGATGATCTGGCGGATCTCCAGAGGAAAGTCGAAGAATACAGTCAGCTCTTCCCAGTTGTCTTTCCAACTTTTGATAGCATACCCATACTTGCTGCCCCATTTGGTTTCCAGGGCCTGCAGGGCGGCTTGCGCCGCCTGGCGTGTGGGAGCCCCATAGATATCCTTCATATCATGGCTGAACTCACGTTTGTCTTTCCAGACTACATAGCGGCAGCTGTTCCGGATCTGGTGGACAACACAGACCTGGGTTGCTGACTGAGGGAAGACGGTCCGGATGGTTTGAGTGAACCCATTAAGGTTATCTGTAGCAGTGATCAGGATGTCTTCTAAGCCCCGGGCCTTCATATCGGTCAGCACTGTCATCCAGTAGGCTGCAGATTCATTTTTGCCCAGCCACATGCCCAACACTTCTTTAAAACCGTCCTGGCGCAGCCCCACTACGATATAAACCGTTTTGTTGACCACTTTGCTGTTCTCCCGGACTTTGAACACAATGCCATCCATCCACACGATTAGATAAACTCGTTCCAGAGGCCGATTCTGCCATGCTACAATATCTTCGGCTATCCGGGAGGTGATCCGGCTGATTGTTGCCGTAGATACTTCAAATTTGTAAACATCCTTGATCTGTTCCTCAATATCACTTACGCTCATGCCTTTGGCATATAGTGACACAATCACTTCTTCAATACCTTCTACCATGCTTTCCCGCTTGGGAACTATCATGGGGTTAAAACTGGCATCCCGGTCACGTGGGACTTTAATCTCTGATTCCCCATACTGGGTCTTGATCTTCTTTTTCCCATAACCATTACGCGCATTTTTACTGTCATTCTGCTCATTCTTCTCATATCCTAAATGCCCATCCAACTCGCCTTCCAGCATCTTCTCAATGGCTCGTTTCTGGATTTGGCCCAGAAAATCATTGAGTTGCTGACCTGTCTTAAACTGCTTCAAAAAGTCGTCTGATAAAAAATCCTCGGTGTTCATAGCCTGTGTAAAGTTTAAAAGTAAAAAAATCGAAGCTCTTACGAACCCCGATTTTATATGTTTACACAGTTTTTGTTATAGTGTCTGGATGCAAGCCAAGGGCAGCATTGAAGGTTTTATAGAATTTATCTACACGCCCTCTCATTCTCCTCCCCACTAACCCCCATGATATCAAACACTTCCTTATCCATCCCAGGCAACGATTGATACTCGGCGCTCCACTCCGGCGTTTTCACATATCCCACCTGGCCAACATACACCTCCATCAAGGCCTCCACCCGCGACAGCGGAAAACCCAGGCCCAGGCCACCGGAAAAAGCATTTCTGAACAGGCGTTGCGCCACTGTGAAAGCCAGCGCATTATCTATGATCTCCTTATTAACACCCGTCTGTACATTCTGGTCAATAGCCATTTGGATCATATTATTAGACTTAATGTACGGAAACTCCCAGGGGCTATCATCTACCTCCGGGTGAAGATCCTTTTTACAGAACCGGCTTTTATTATACGCTACCTGCTCGATGAAGGTGAGTGTGTTTAACGGGTTATCGCCTTCTGCTAATATCAGCGAGCGAAGGTCTGGATCCAGTACATACGGATTCTCGCGCACGCCGGAGCGGATCTCGGATTGTGTAATGAGAATATCCCCAGCGCTCATATTTCGTGGAAAACCGGCATCTATTTTATTAAAGAATTCTTCTCCCGTAGCGCTGCCGGCCAGGTGGGTTACGATCAGATCAACCAGGTATTGGTGGTAATAACTTTTTTTAACCCGCATAGGGGAGAGCAGGGGATCGTTAAACACTTTGCCATTTAATAACTTTTGCTTTAACAGCGTAAAATTACTGATCACAAAACCGCTGAGCTGTTTGTAAGGCCCTTCTACCAGGAAATTTTCCGTACCCTCGTAAAGATGCCTTTTAAAGATCAGGTGATAAGCGCATGCATCATACATGAGTTTCTGATAACGGAACTGCATCAACGCATACTGCACCTGGCCGGAAGGTTCATTGTATGCATAGGTATCTACAAAACGGTCCATGCTGATAATATTACAGCCCAGCGGGGTATTTACCAGCGCCGGATGCACCAGCACCCGTAAAGGCAGCGCACCATCTGTACAGTTGATCATGGTGGCGGCTACAGGCCGGGAATCTGCCGCATAGGCTATGGCCTGTGCAATAACGGCTTTAGGAAAGCGGCCCAGCTGATATTTTTTACCTGCTGCATCAATAAGGGTAATATCCACGAAGCCGGCGGTATCTTTCCATTGTATGTCCCGGATATCCGGTACTATGGAATTCTTCTCCGGGCTTCGCCCTATCAGCACCCCACCGATCCAGGGATTAGCGGAAAGATTGGAGAAACTAAAGGTATTATCAAAAGCTTCCTCCCGGGTAAAGGTCACGATGCTGCTGGGTGAGAACCTTTTCAGAGTTTTCATGATCACGGCATAATGTGTGGGAGCTGATGATTGCAGGGAATTAGGGAAGTAATCTTCATAGGTGCTTAATCCGCCGGCATAAGCGGCTTTAATATAGGGCCTCACCAGGTTGTTAGCTGCTTTTTCTACATATGCATCCAGCCGGTTTTCGGTCATTTGGTATTCCGGCTCCAGCATGCGGTTATAGATTATAGTGGGAGGCGCCTGCCGGATGGCGCTGTTCATCTTCTCAAAAGGAAGGGGGTGCTTTTTGAGATGGTTCTTGATCTTCGTGAGATGATCGGGGATCACACTACCTGCAGGTATACGCGGGATGTTGTGGATAGCTGCCATCACGGTTTGGTGATCAATGAAAATAGATGTTAGCAGCTCCCTGGCTTTCATTTCCAGGACATTATCAAAAGCCTTTTGAAAGCTGCGGGGAAAGGCGATGGTGAAAAACTTTAGAAAAACGGGCTCCCCCAACAGGCTTTTCAATATTTCCTTTGACCAGTTATCAGCCTGACTGTCGTGCAGGTTTTCAAAGCTCATGGCAATTACATCATCGATCGTTACCTGGTCGTTATACAGGCTGTTAAGGTCCCTGAGCTGTGTGCGGAACAGCTGCTGATCCGGAGGACTTAGACTGCTAACCGCTGTGTTAAGGCCGGCCTCCATTTTTTTGCCAAAGCCGGTAACAGGCCCTGGCTGCGCTGCCTGGTATGCATAGGCTTTAATGAAACTGGTGGCTGCCGGCGAGGGGCTGACCGTCTCAAAGCTATCAAACGGATTGATAACCTGGTAAGCATGCGGATCTGCAGCGGCCTGTTTCTGCGCTACGTACGCCTTTAACAAGTTTTGCCTTAGCTGGGTGCTTACTAACTGGAACTGTTGTACACTATCCAGGCTTATACTGTCCTGCAAAAAGGAGCGCATAATTTCCCGTTCCATGATACGGCTTAATTGAGCAGTACCGGCGCTCAGGTCTGCGGAGAGAGGCTTCTTTTGAGCACCGGGAGGGAAATGCAGGTTCCACTTTTCATTCAGGGTTTGGAGCTGATGTGTTACTATAATGTTTTCCAGGTTATAACGGGCATTTACGGTAGCAGAAGGGATCTGAATGAACTGGAATGTTAAAAGAGCACCGAATAATATTATACTACCGGTTATGGAGAGCACTGCATTTGTTTTGCTAACCGGGTTGTACATACCGGCGGATGTAAAAAAGGACGGCATCCCGCCTTTAGCGGGTTTTATCCCTGGCCGGCTGGCGCGGATAACGCCGTAAATAATGATGAGTGCCAAAATTGGCAACATTGCCAGGCTTACCCATTTCCAGGTTTCATTAAACGTATCATGAAAGCGCTTTAAGAATTTGAGCAGCGTGAACAAAGAATGGGCAAATACCACGTTTTTGCTGATACCTGATATATTATTGAGCATAAAAACCAATACCGCCAGGAGCGTATAGGCCATGGCCGCTATAAGCGAAAATTTACAGATGTAAGCGCTAAAGACAGACCTGGTAAGCCTGGTTACAGACGGTTGCCGGGGGCTGCCTGCTGTACTTGGTTTTTTTGACCATGTATTTAATACACCATATAAAACCCAGGCCAACAGGCAAGATAAATAAATTGGCATAGCAAAGGGGTTAGGTTATAAAGGCTATAAGCGGATCTTCAGAAGACCTGATGTTTAGCAATATTGTTGAATGGTTTCCGGCTATATATAGTGCTGGTTTACGTAATGTCCCGGTCAGAAATGTTTCACACCGGCGTAAATTATTACAAAGAGGTCTTGTTAATTGTTCATATAGTTCTTATGTAACAATTATTATTTTAGATGTTATGTTGGCGCGGGGTTGTTCAGTTTGTAAATATGATCTTACAGGCTTTAATGAAACAACGATACGTTAATGCTAATGATGTGTTCAGGGTATTATTTTATTGAGCCGCAAGGAACGTATCAAAATAATTATTTGTATTAACACGAAATTAACTCCAAAACCAGGTGCAGTCCTTAAATTACATATAATTTAATTTTTCCGCGTATGAATATTATAACACCAGCTGGCTGTATACCATACAGGTATGCTGATTCAGCAAATGAACCATCTACCAACAATTAAGGGTTCTCTGTACAGTTATTTTCAAAACCCCCAATGAATGCACAAAATGTATTAAACAAGGAATTTTAAAAGAATAATTGTAGCGATAACATTACTGATCATTAACGTATAAGTGATGGCTTGCCAACAACTGGGGCCGGGACATTATTTAATGCTCACTGAAGAGTTATCCGATGCCATATGTTAAGAAAGTACAGGAGTTAATATTAACATAATCTGAGAAAGCTGTCAATCGCGTTAAGGCGACTGTGGAAAACTTATGCGACACGACAAAAGAATTTCTTCATATGATGTATAATATTTATGAATTTCCGGACCTGATAGCCAAAAAGCTGGCAGGAACTATCAGCCCTTGTGATGAGCTGCTTCTCAGGAATATTATTTACGAAGATCCTGAAGCTGCAGCTATCTATGACGATGAACTTTTCGAATACCGCCGCCGGGGACACGGATGGTTGATCCCGGATTCCACCAAAATCATTGCTACTGTTAAAAAAGCAAGGCATGCGCACAGGATCTGGAACATCAGAGCGGCAGCAGCAGTGCTGGTACTGATCATTTCCGGCACTTTGTGTTTTCATTACAGTTTGCCTGTATCCGGCGGTAACAATAATATGTTGGCATCTTTATTTGGCAGCTGGAAGGATACCACTTCCCGCACTCTGGTAGTAGCAAGAGGAAAAGATGCCAGCCTTAAGCTGCCGGATGGTTCCGCAATACATGCCAATGCAGATTCCCGCGTGGAAGTACAATATTCTAAAAACGGGAGGAATGTGAGCTTCAAAGGCGAAGCCTATTTTAAAGTGGCACCCGGCCGCAGGCCGTTCATTATTAATACGCCTTACAGCACCATTGAGGTACTGGGTACCGAGTTTAATGTAAACACATATGATTCCGGTGTGACTAAAATAACGCTTGTGAAGGGTAAGATCCGCTTTAAGACATTGAACAAAGACACGATCGTGCAGGCTGGTCAGGAGTTGGTTTCCGGACCTGGTGGAGCATTCAGAATAGGAAAGTATACGGACAATGTGGCAACGGCATGGCAACAAGGTGTATACTCTTTCCGCAACCAGAATTTAATGTCTATAGCTCTCAGACTGGAAAGGGTATTTGACACTTGTATTGTTGTAGATGATAAGCGCGCATCAGGTAAAACATTTTCGGTTATGATCGATAAGTCAATTGGCCTCGAAAAGAATCTGCAAAACTTACAACGTGTGGATGAATTTGAATATCATTTTTCCGGTGATACACTGCGTCTTACTGCTAAGTAAAGAGTACCCGGAAATGGAGCGGCAGGGTAAATATACCCTGCCGTTTTTATGTATTTTATTTCCTGCTGTTCCGGGCTTCTACTCCTTCAGCTCATGGCAGACTATATAACACCGATACGCAATTATCCTTGTACCATGTTCTGGTAGCTGTTCCCGAAGTGCTGGTACAAATAATACCTGTTACAATGGTAGTGCAATATTCCGGCATGGAGCCGATGAAGCAGGAAGTACCGAGGTTGTCCTGGGTGTATTTGGCAGGTATGCGTTTTACATTCCCCAATGAGAACAAGGTGGAAAGTAATAATACGGCAAGCGTAATTGCTACGCGCCGGTGTTTACATAGGAACTTTTTCATAATGATTAATTTTGGTTTGGCGCTTACTCTGTTACATGGGTTTTCAGCATCCCCCATATGGCTATTGATTGCACGATAATTTAAACAACAAAGAGTATCACTCAAGAGAAGTAATAACAAATAAAGTATCCGAATTAAAAGAAGCAGCGTAAATAAAACCAGTTGATTGCGTCTTTGTCCCTACTGTACTTAAAAGACTATTTGTAACCCGGCGGTAACCACCCTGGTTGGGGGATATATTTCGGTGGATGCCGCGGTTTCAGGATCTAAACCGGGATATCTGGTTATTGTGAACAAATTTTGCCCCTGTACAAACAATTTACTGCTTTTTATCCTAATTCTTTGTATCCATTCCTCAGGAAGATGGTAGGCGACCGTTAATGACTGCATTCTTATATAAGAAGCGTCTTTTATCCGCTGGTCGCTTTCTGCGGCATATCCGAAGATCAGTCCTGCCGGTGTGGATGATGAGCTGGTAAACCGTTGTATGCTGGTCACATCCCCACGATGCTGCCAGCGGTTTAATACTGTTACAGGTTGGTTACGTATAGCACCTGGAGGATCAAAAAAGCTGGCATAATCGTAGCCATAATTGTTTTGCCGGACAAACCGGAAAAGAAATTCTATTTCCAGTCCTTTCCAGCGGATATTATTCTGGATCCCGCCATATAAGGTAGGCCCTATACCTTTGCTATGCACAAGATTATGAACAGTAACTCCATTCTTCTCAGTATCTTCAAACTGGTAGAGCCCATCTTCGGAGTTTACATGGAGCAGATGAGGTCCCTTCCTGGGCAAATCAAGCGGCAACCCCACTGAGTAATAATAATTGTAATGCGTCGAGTCCAGGAATGGGAATGCTTTAAGTACCGTCCTGGGTAAGCTGATATTTAAATTTGTAGTCCAGGTGAATTTATCAGACCTTATGTTATTTGATGTGATCTCCACCTCCAGGCCTTTATTCACCACTACCGCCGGGTAATTCACTGGTTTTTTATCAATGCTTGTGTGAGGGCCTGCGAGGAGCTGATTGATGCTGCTGTTATGGTATATGCTGATGTTCACCAACAGGTTGTCACCGAAGAAGCCAAGGTCCAAACCTACTTCGGCTTTCCGGACTTTCTCCCAGGTATAATTCGTATCAATTAAACTATTATAGGTATTGTTTGCAGTAATAAAGGCTCGTCTGCTTTCATTATATCTCCATCTGTCATTGCCAGTTATACCCAGGCTGCCGCGAAGCTTACCGAAACTCAGTATGGCATTTTGTGTGAACCAGGGTTCGCGGCTGAAGATCCATCCGCCCGCAATAGTTCCAAAATTGCCGGATCTTCTTTTTGGAGAAAGCCGGGTGGACCAATCCCGGTTGATGTTTATATTCAGCAGATATTTGTCATTATGCTTATAGCCTACGTTTGCATAGTAGGATCTGTAACTGTAGTTTTGCTCCAGTTCTTCAATTACAGCTAGTGGTCGCGCAGCATCCCTGTCCTCCAGCTGCGTATCGTCCGCATAGCCTTTGCCTTCATAGCTGCTGGCTTTTTTTTCGTCATTTTGAAGGGTTGCGCCGATCTGGATATTAATCTGCTCTTTTCGAATTGTTTTCTTCCACAAGGCCTGAAACGCCGCGATCCGGTTGGAAAATCTTGTGTCTGCGAAATCGCCGGAGCGGGTCACCGTGCTGTCCCTTATATAAAGCGATCTTAAAGGCTTGATCCGACTTTCGCTAATATTAAAGGCGCCGTAACCCAGCGTGGATATTACTGACAGGTCCGGAGAAAACTGATAGCTAAAAGTGCCATTAATACGTGTATTATGCGAACCGGCTTTATAAGTTTGAAGCATATAAGCATAAGGGTTATCAAAGTTCCCTTCTGCAAAGTTGAGGATACCATTACTATCGATTTTGGGTGTAATAGGCGGTAAAGTGGAAAAGATAGTAAGATCCTGAGACGGCAACCTATTCCGGTCAGCCACATAATTTCCCGAAACGGCTGCATTAAATTTTTTATTGAGGGAGATGAAATTGTATTGAGCCTGTAATGAGCCTTTTGTATAATAAAACTCCTTACCGGGATAAACAGTACTTTCACGACGATATAATCCACTCAGGCGATAGCTGCTGGTTTTACCTGCGCCCACCATTTCCATGTTGGCATTGGTAACATGGCCGGTTCCACCTATCAGCGTCTTTTGCCAATTAGTATAACGTGTGGTATCCCATATGGTAAGGTCATAATCATCTTTATCATTGGCTGATCGCTGGTTATCGTTGTACAATGCTTCCCGCCGCATCGTTAAATATTGCTCCGTATTCAGGTATTTAACCAAATGGCCTGCTTCCGAAATGCCTGAATAGACACTTACCTTCATGCCCTTCATATCCTCTTTCGGGGTTTTACTGCTAATAACTATTACCCCATTGGCCCCGCGCGTACCATAGAGGGCCGTAGCATCTGCATCTTTCAATACAGATATGCTGGCAATATCATGTACATTGATCAGGTTTAAGGGGCTGGCCGCCACATTTGCACCTAAACCTATGCCGCTTCCAAGCATGTTGGCCGCATCTGAATTGGATTGCTCCGAGAAGAAGGGCATGCCGTCATATATTATTAGCGGATTTGTACTGCATTCAATGCTGTTCCTTCCGCGTAAGCGGATGTTAAGACTACTACCCGGTAACCCGCTGATAGCTGTAATATATAAGCCGGGGACACGCCCCTGCAACGCAAAAAGCGGGTTGGAAACCGGTTGTGCAGTAATGTCTTCCTCCTTTACCCTGCTGATATTCCCGGTAAGCGTTTGCTTGGGGTATCCCACTACCGTTATGGGGTCAAGGTTTGCAACATAAGGCTCTACCTGTATATTTATGGTATCTTCTTTTGCAATGATTTCTTTCCTGATATAGAGAATGGAACGTGTTTCAAGGCGGGCATCCGGTTTAACATCTTTTAACCTGAACCAACCGTTTTCATCCGTCCTTGTACCTTTAAAAGAATGTTTTACCGCAACAAAGATATTTTTAACGGGGGCGCCTTTGTTATCCCGTACCACTCCTGTCACGGTTCGTGTAAGGCTTTTCGGCATCTCGCCTAACAGAGCTTCGCCTTCCTTTCTGGGTAAAATAACAAAGATCTGACCCCTGTAATACCAGGTCAGATCTCTATCCCGTAATAAATAGTTCAGTACATTATCCAGTGGTTCGTCTTTAAATGTAACGCTGATCCTTTCTGCGCTGCTTAGCTGCTGGTCGTTGAAGAAGGCCTGTAACCGGGTTTGTTCCCATACTGCATTAAAGAAGTCGCCTAGGGTTAGATTTTCACAGGTAATGGTGATCCTTGCATCTTTCCCCTGCGTATAGGCATAGAAGTTCCCTGCCATTAATGTTATAAAAAGGCAAAAAGAAAAAAACGAGGGAAATTTAAGAGATACATATCTCATGTGAAAATTAAATGCTTCCTTATTCAATATATAATAGTGGGTATGCCCATTAGGAATAATCAAGGGAAAATTATGATAATCGTTTTTCTATACGGTTAATTTTTTGTTAATGCAAAATGCCCGCCTCCAGGGGCCATTTCCTTTTTATTCTCCCATCCCTTCCTATCTTTGTCTTTTGCTACCTGGTGCTGCATGCAAAACGAACCTTCTAAACCGCTCCGCAAGATCATCCACATAGATATGGACGCCTTTTACGCGTCCATAGAGCAGCGCGATTTCCCGGAGTACCGTGGCAAACCCATTGTAGTGGGCGGCTCGCCGGAAGGCCGGGGCGGGGTAGTGGCTACTGCCAGCTATGAAGCGCGCAAGTTTGGGATCCGGTCCGCTATGCCATCTAAAAGGGCGCTGCAGCTTTGCCCGGATGCTATTTTCGTACGCCCGCGCTTTGATGTATATAAAGAGGTATCCCGCAGGATCCGCGAGATCTTTCACCGCTACACCGACCTTATAGAGCCCCTTTCACTGGATGAAGCTTTCCTGGATGTAACCCAGGATAAATTACAGATAGGTTCTGCCATAGAAGTGGCTAAGCTGATAAAGCAGGCTATAAAGGATGAGCTCCGGCTTACGGCATCTGCCGGCGTATCGGTAAATAAATTTGTAGCCAAGATAGCCTCTGATATGCAAAAGCCGGACGGACTTACCTTCATAGGTCCTTCGGCAATAGAAGATTTTATGGAAAAGCTGCCGGTAGAAAAGTTCTTTGGTGTAGGCAAAGTAACGGCAGATAAGATGAAGCGCATGGGCCTGCACACTGGCGCTGATCTGAAAAAGCTTACGGAAGCTGATCTTACCCAGCACTTTGGTAAGCCCGGCCGTTTCTATTACCGCATTGTGCGGGGCATTGATGAAAGGCCCGTAGAACCGCACCGCGAAACCAAATCCCTGAGCGCGGAAGATACCTTCCCTTACGACCTTACCACCCTGGAAGAAATGTACGCAGAGCTGGATAAGCTATCGTTAACCGTGCATAACCGCTTAATGAAATACAATCTGAAAGGCCGTACTATTACGCTAAAAGTGAAGTACAGCGACTTCCGGCAGATCACGCGCAATTTATCGCTTAGTTACCCGGTGAATGATGTTGCTACCATACAGGCTACTGCCCGGCAGCTGATGACGGCTGCTTTTTATGAGGATAATAAAGTACGGCTGTTAGGGATAGGGCTCTCTAATTTTGGTGAGCTATTGCCGCCGGCGAATGGGCAGCTGGAACTGTTCTGATGTGCAGATGTGCAAATATGCAGATGTGCAAATGAAGGACCTAAGCTAATTAAATCATCAATTTAATCCATCTGCACATTTGCATATCCGCACATCTGCACATTATCTGTAGTTCCCCGGGCTGCTGCCTGTCCATCGTTTAAATGCCCGTGTAAATGCACTCAGCTCATTATACCCCAGTATATACGAGATCTCTTTAATAGGGTAAGTACCGGATTCCAGGTAATGCAGCGCCAGCGATTTGCGTACTGATTCCGCCAGCTGCTGGTAAGTGATGCCTTCTTCCTGCAGCCTACG
>Ga0207426_1002538_pt1 | contig 11459 bp, 11 predicted proteins | sample AraplaMF_Cvi_mMS_FD_184265 | JGI IMG/M metagenome (GOLD analysis project Ga0207426, IMG submission 184265) | Arabidopsis root microbial communities from the University of North Carolina, USA - plate scrape MF_Cvi_mMS (SPAdes) (version 2) | ecosystem: Host-associated > Plants > Roots > Endosphere...
ACTTTCCTACGCCTCCACCACGGAGGGCCGGATGCATGCTTGCGGTCACGACGGGCACACAGCGATGCTGTTGGGTGCGGCAAAGGCTCTGGCAGAAACACGCAACTTCGATGGCACCGCCGTTCTGATCTTCCAGCCAGCGGAGGAAGGACAAGCGGGCGCGAAGGCAATGTGCGACGATGGATTGATGACGCGCTGGGGGATTGAGAGGGTATTCGCCCTTCACAACGAACCTGGCCTGGACGTTGGCCGTTTTGCTACCCGAACCGGACCATTCGGCGCTGCTGTGGCAAGCTTCAAGATAACGGTAGATGGCAAGAGCGCCCATGCTGCCAGCCCTCAGGCCGGCGTTGACGCGCTGCTTCCCGCCGCCAACATTCTTATTGCCCTGCAAACAGTCATCGCCCGCAACGTCCACCCGCTCAAAAGCGGCGTGATTTCCTTCGGATCGTTTCAAGGTGGAAAGCCCGGAGCAACGTTTGTCGGATCGAGCGAGCTGCGGGGCCTGGCTCGCTGGTTTGAACCGGAGGTGCGAGACACCATGCACCGGCGTATCATCGATATTTCGGAGGGAATTGCAGCATCCTACGGGCGACGGCGACAGTGACTTTCAGAAACCTGTATCCCGCAGTGGTCAATCATCCAACCGAAACAGCGTTGGCTGTGGAGGTTGCCCGTACCGTCATGGGAGAGGGTGCCGTCGATCCCGACCACTCGCAGCTCATGGGCTCTGAGGACTTCGCTTTCATGCTCGAACAACGGCCCGGAAATATTGCGCTCCTTGGCAACGGCAGCACGGCGGGGCTGCACGACTCTGCCTATGACTTCAACGATGCAGCGATCCCCTATGGGGTCGCCTACTGGACGAGATTGTCCGAAGCATCCATGCCGTGCAGAACTCCTGAATTTTGAGGTAGATTATGGCCCTAACCCAAGATCAATTTTTTCAAGCCGTCGCATCGCGACAAATCCCACGAGTAAGAATTGCAGGCATTGTTGTGAACGATGGGAAAGTGCTCGTTCAAAAGCCTGCCGATGATCCGTCTTCGTGTTACGCCTTTATCGGTGGCGAATACGAAGTGGGCGACACCTTCGAGACCCGGCTTAGAAAGGAGTTCGAGGAAGAGACGAATGCCCGCGTTGTAGCTGCACGATACCTTTTCTGCGTCGAGAACCACTTTCGTTATAATGGCCATCACATTCAGCAGGCTGAGCACTTTTTCCTAGTGTCGCTGGATCGGCATGACATCACCAGTCATGAGGATCACCTCACACAGCACTGGCTGCCGCTTGCTGATTTGCCGAACGTCGATCTTCGCCCTTTTGTCGTGCGAGATGCCATGGCTTCAGGTAGCTACTTGACCGATAGGCACCTCATCCAAATGCTGGAATAGGTCGCGGAAATCCTGACTTTTCATCGGAAGCATCGCGAACTGAAAACGCTCCCAAATTCGTGTCGCAAAAATCGAACGCAAAAGTCCGCCTCTTAAGGGGGATTTTTGCGACCGCGTTTTGCGCGGTGTCATTTTTGGGTACGCCCTAGAGTGACAGTCAAATGTGACGTGCGGTATATGAAACAAAAGGGTAGATTTTCGATCAAAGTGACGTTACACAATCGAAGCCACCCTAATGTTACAGAATTGCTATGGTCCGCATCGGATACGCTCGCGTCAGCACCACAGATCAGGACCTCGATATTCAGAACGAGCGCCTGAAGGCTGCTGGTTGCGAAATCATTCGCTCGGAAACCGGATCAGGAGGGTCCCGAAAGGGGCGGTCGGAGCTGGAAACCATAATGCAGTTTTTGCACGCGGGCGACGAACTTGTGGTTCTGCGGCTTGATCGGCTCGGCCGTTCCACACGCGACGTTCTCAATCTCGTTCATGAGCTTGACGAAAAAGGCGCGTCACTCCGCATTCTTGAGCCCGAAGTCACGACGGCCGGCAGCATGGGTCGAATGGTCATTACCATCCTCGGCATGGTCGCCGACATGGAACTCAAGTTCATCAAAGACAGGCAACGTGCGGGCATCGACGCGGCAAAAGCGGACGGCATCTACACTGGCAGGAAGAAGAATGTTGATGACGCAGAAATCCGCAGGCGGATCGCGGCTGGCGCAACGAAAGCCGACGTTGCTCGTGAACTGAACATTTCCAGGATGACTGTCTACCGCGCCTTGGAAGGCCAAGGTTCACCGTCAGTCTCTATCTGATCACGAGTTCTCTACCTGTTCTTTGAGTTGGCCAAAATCGCAGCTTCGGGCCGACTGCGCCTTCTCTATGTGGTGGATGAGCCCGCGGCTCGAGGCCGTCCGCTTACCATAAGAAGCCCGCTGAGAGCGATGCAGGGTCTGACGATTTTGGGGAGCATATCTTGGTCGCGAGGCTCCCGCGACTGAAAATTTCCCTGACGGAGTTCCATCCCGGATCAACGACTTCAAAGATCGCGCAAACTCATCTAGATCAGTGCCTACATGAGTAGGTAGCTACACGATCCCCCACGCCCGAAATCTCCCCCTCCCCGTCATCTCCCTCAGCCCCAGCTCGCCAACGATGCGCCGCGCCGCCTGCGGCGTGACGTCCAGTGTCTTCGCCACCATGTCGGCCGACACTAGAGGACGGCCCATGACCAGCTCGACCAGTTCCGGCATTTTCGAGGAGGTTCGGCGCCCCTCCAGCTTCCGCTCCATCATTTTTCGCGCCAGCGCCAGCCGGTCGTGCTCTTTCATCCCGATCTCGGCCGCTGCGATCAGCCCTTGAGTGATGGAAAGCAGCCGGACCTCGCGATCGCGATGTCGGCGCCGATCAACAGGAACGGTTTTCAGGCCGAGATTGATCGCTGCGAGATGAGCGAAGCTGGTGATGCCGGCCTGGCGCAGGATGGAGGCGGCCAGCAGCCGGCCGAGCCAGGGCGCATGCTGCAGCACCGCCAATCCGGTCCAGGCATCGATGGCGACGATCGCCTGCAGTACCGCCGGCAGGTCCTGGGCCTGCCGCAGCACGCCGCGCCATTCGTCGAGCCGCGCATCCTCGTCCCAGTCGAGGTCGTAGACCAGCGGATCTCGTTCGCGGGCGCCGGCTCGGCCCGGCTGCTTTGCGTCTTCTATGGCCGCGTCCGATCGGGCCAGCACCGCGTCGATCGCGGCATAGTCGACATCGAGAAGGTTTGCGTCCGCATCGCTATCCTCCCCCTCCCCTCCTCCGACCGCCTCGACATCCACTACGGCTCCTTCGGTCGACGGGGAACTGCCAGCCCCATCTAACGCTTTTGGCGACGCCTGCCCGCCCAAACTTCGCAACCCATCGGCGGACAATGCCCAACCGGGCGGCTGTGCCGCAATCCGCCGGCGGCTGCGCAACACGTCGCGGGCGATGGTCAGTTCATGGGTCGGTGTGCGAATATCCTTCGTGGCGTCATGCAGGACGAGGTCCTCGAGATGGACGAGTTCGCCGTCGATCCACAGCGAGGCGCAGGCATCGGCGAATTGCATGCGCTCGAGGAAGCCCTCACCGACCGACGATCTGCCAATGCGCTCGTCGAGACGAGCGAGTGCGATGCCGGCGTCCGAAATCGGCCGCAGTAGGCTCTGGATGGGCAATCTGGCGAGATCGTAAGGCATTGAATTTATGGTAAATGATTTTCTAAACGAACTCTATTGAATAGTTATGGTTCCTCACTGCGGATGATCGACGGTTGGCATTGTCATTTCCGATAAGCACCGCGTATCGTAGGTGTTTGGCAGGCACTGCTGGCACGAACGCCTCCTCTCGCGATGGCGCCAAGCAAAGGGCGCTGTCGACGTCGGTTCGCCTCCCCTCCACTCCTCTAATCCGTTATTTTCCGGGGTTTTCGCCACAGAGACCCGTTGACGCGCGTTTACTATCGTCATGACCCGACGATCGTCCGCAGGGCGATTTCGAGTCTGGCGGGTCTCCATATTGACGATAAAACACGCTTGCAAAGGACCGTTTATCAACGCATTCCTTATTTGAACAACGACGCCGGATTCGAGCGAGAATTCTATGGCCAAAAACCCGAAGGGCGCCACCCCTCCCCCGCCCCGCCGACTGATCGGTTACGCGCGCGTCTCAACGGACGAGCAGCTCAACGATGCCCAAGTCGTCGAGCTCCGTGCAGCCGGCTGTCACCGCATCCATCAGGAACGTGGATCCGGTGCGTCTCGAGCCCGACCTGTCCTCGCCAGGATGTTGGGGGAGCTGTCGGCGGGCGACGTCCTCGTCGTGGTGCGATTGGACAGACTGGCGCGATCCGTCAGTCACCTGCTTGACGTGATTGAAGATCTCGAGCAACGTGGCGTCCACTTCCGCTCGCTCCGCGATCCGATCGACACGTCGACGCCGCAGGGCATATTCTCGCTGCAGGTCCTCGGCGCCGTTGCCCAGCTCGAGCGCGCCTTGATCGCCGAGCGGACAAAATCAGGGATGAGGGCGGCCAAGGCCCGGGGCCGCTTCGCGGGTAACCCAGGCCTGCGCGAGCGGCGCCCCGAAGCGATCCGGACCGCGGCCGCTGCCCGAAACCAAGTCTATCTCGATGAGCTGATCACGTCAGCGCAGACCTGGCTTCCGACCGTCAAGCAGCTGCGGCCGCAGCACAGCTGGGACAACGTCGTGCGGATCCTCAACCGCAAAGGTCATGACTGGACCGTCGAGCGACTTCGCCGCGCCGTCCATCGGATGGTTCGGGAGAAGCTCGCGGACCCTGCGCTGCTCGCGCGATCACCGCGTCGGCCGCCAGAGGACCACCACATGAAGCTCGTGGCAGCGATCGCCATTGCGGATCAGACCTTGTCACTGCGCGACATTGCCGGACAGCTCGATCAGATGGGAGAGCGACCAGCCCGCGGTGGTCGGAAATGGCAGCCGTCGTCCGTCAAGGCGCTCATGGATGAGGCGTACCGTCTCGGTCTTCTGCGAACCTGAGCATATGACGAGCTAGACGCGAAAGTGCCCTTGCGCAGCTACCTCTTCACTGTCGAGGCCTGCCCCTTGGAGCATCAATGCTCCGATGGCGAGGAAGAACAGCAGCACCGCCGCGCCCAACAGCACGATCGCACCGTGACTGCCAAACAATGCTAGTGGCAGAGTGCCAGTCGCGTGATTAGCAGGCCGTTCCCCATGCCGAAAATCATTGCAAACGAGATGGCGCCGGCCACGGCTGGCGCGGACACGACAAGGATAAAGGCACCGCACAGAATATCTAGCTACGCAGCTCTGGTTCTCCTCTCCTACGCCATTAGCAGGTTGAAGATAGCAAGCTCCAATCTCCATCTCGCTGCGAATTGGGGTATCGACTTCCGCATCAGTGAGGCACATGCTCTTGGTGCGCGAAAAGAGCACCTGAGCGCAGGAGGGGAAGAGTATGCGTTTCGCAACCCTATTCGCCACGATCCTTCTGTCGTTGTGGACAACGAATGCCTTGGCGTCAGACGCGAACATCTCGTCCATGAACGACCGGACGCTCCAACTTTATAACGCAGGAGACATCAGAGGGGCGACAGCGAACGCGGCGGAGGCGGTAAAAGCGGCGCGTCTCGTCGCTCAAGTTGATGCGGCCTTTGCAACAGCCTTGGGAAACGCGGCCGAACTGGCTAGGCAATCTGGCAATTTGGACAAAGCTAGGAAGCTCTTCGAAGAAGCGCTGATGATGTTTCGCGACATCCGCGATACACAGAACTCCAATTATATCAATCAGCTCCAAAACTACGGGCTGGTATTGCAGAGCCAAGGTGATTTCGAGCGGGCAGAAGTTCAGTTTCGGTTGGCGCTCAAAGGGCAAGAGCTTTCCCAAGCTTCCAACGCTATCGGTATCGCGTCAATCAAGAACCTCCTCGGGGATCTCGAGGCATCGAGGAGCAATTGCGACGCTGCGATGCATTGGTATAGCGATGCGATTGAGGCTGCCCCATCGGGTACGGACGTATCATTTTACTCTCATCAGCAGCTAGCGCGATGTGCCTGGAACGTGGGGGATCTATCTAGAGCTCGTGCGGAATACGAGCTGGCCGTTCAAAAAGCAAGGTCGCTAAAACCACAGACGACGCAGCCCTTAGCGACCGTCCTGATCGAACTCGCGGACGTATTACACACTTTGACAGATTATTCCGCCGCCGATGTCAGATCGAATGAAGCTATAGAAATCTTGAACTTCGATCCCAAGATTAGTACCGAACTTCTTGTTCAAGCGATCCAGTCCAGGGCCTCCAACTTGCGAGATTGGGGACGACTGGATCAGGCGGATGCTGAGTATGCACGGGCTGCAGCAACGCTTGGGCCTGCCACGGATCAGAACGCTTACCAAAGGGCAGGATTGGAAAATGCGACGGGCATGTTGCGGTCTCGTCAGGGGCGCTACGGCGAGGCCGAAGCTCATATCCGCAATGCACTCACGATTTATGGGCAATTGAATATGAGTGGCCGCGAAACCGCCGCGGCAGCGACAAATCTCGGTGTTCTGCTTCAAGATTCGGGGAGACCGCAACAAGCAATTCCATATCTTGAACAAGCTCTAAATATCTTCGACTCTAATGGCCTCCAACGCGATCCATACTATGGAAGTCTTCTCGGAAACTTGGGTCTTGCATATATGGGAGTTCGTCGGTTCGACGACGCTGAGCGGATGTTCACCCAAGAGATCTCCCAAGACTCACGAAAATACGGTGATGACAGCGTCGTCGTAGGGTCGTCGCTGGTCAACCGAGCCGATTTGTACAATGCGATGGGGCGTTGGAAAGACGCGCTGCGCGACGCACAGGGAGCGGTTGATATCTTCCAGCAGAAACCAGCAGCCCCCATCAGATCAAAAGCGAACGCATACCACCGACTTGCCCTCGCAGAACTATTCCTGGGCAAGTCCGAAGACGCCATCATTGATCTCAAGAACGCCCGTCAATTGCTTGAATCGGAGAACTTGAATAGTTCGTCGCTCGGCGGCGTGTTGAACTCGCTCGGCCTCGCATTCAATCAGTTGGCCGACCACGAGAAGGCTATTGAGGCCCTGGAGCTCGCAAAAGCAGTCAATACGAAAGCTTTCGGTAGTGACAGCGCCGCGGTTGCAGCAGACCTATCCGGTATTGGATGGACGAAAGCTGCTGTTGGCGACCTCGTGTCCGCGACCCAGGCATTCCGATCGGCAAACGACATTTCAGTCAGGCGCCTTAAGGAAAATTGGACTGCAGCCGGGGAGGATTCAGCGGCTGCTAAGCTCAGGCCTCTCGATATTGGGTCGAGCTTTGAAGGCGAGATCCAGACTTTGTCGCGTCTGCCTGCGCCAACCACTGAAGAACAACAGGCGCTTGCTGCCCGGACGTTCGAGGTTGCGCAATGGAGCGAGTTAACCGACTCTGCCCTGTCGATCCGACTTGCAGGCGCAAGGCTAGCTGCCGCTGACCCTTCATTGCAGTCCGCCATTCGTAACCGGCAGGACGCCGCCGTTATACGGAGCACGCTCCAGCACGATCTTGTTGCTCTTCTATCGTCCGAAAGATCCTGGGACACTGAAGTGATCGATAAGATCCGCGACACCAAGGCACAGTTGCAAACGTTAGAGGATCGAATACGGAAGATAGATATCAATCTCCAGAGCGATCGTGCCACTGCGAAATACATGGAAATCGCCTCCCCGGAAGCGCTAAGCGTAAAAGATGTGCAGGGACTGCTCGGGAGCGACGAAGCCCTTATCTACATTTTCGTAACTTCCGCGCACCAAGGGCTGCCCGAAGAGAGCTTTGTGTGGGTTGTGACCAAAGAAGAGGTCCATTTGAGGGCCTCACCGGCAGGCGCTGGAGCAATCGCCCAGTTTATCAAAACCTTGAGATGCGGCTTGGACCCCACGCTTTGGTACTCTGACGAGGGGAACAAACGCTGCGCGCGGCTAACTGGTGCTTCTCCGGATGAAGGGGCTCCGCTGCCCTACAGACTCGATCTCGCATACGCCCTCTACTACCAGCTATTCGAGAGCTTCAACTCCTATATGAAAGACAAGCGTCTGATTGTTGCGACCAACAGTGCCTTAACGACGCTACCGCTCGAGGCCCTGCCAACTGAGAGACCTTCTGTCGACACCGTAACTGACTACAGCCAACTGGGCGGCGTCAAATGGCTAATAAGGGAGCATGCGGTTTCGATTCTTCCCAGCATAAGCAGTCTGAAGGTTTTGCGAAATACAGCGACATCGCACGCACCACCCTTGGCTTTTGCTGGCTTCGGAGACCCATCACTCAACGGTATTGTCGGCCATTGCAAATCAAGCATGGCGGATCTTTCGTGCCAATCCAAAAGGTCTGAAGTGAAATTAAGTTCGCGCGGCGGCTCTATAACTCAATTATCTCGAACCGCTATGGAAGGCAAAGAAAGAGCTAAGACGGTTTTGGATATGTGTCCGCTTCCAGAAACTGCGACGGAGCTAAAATGCACCGCTGCAACAATTGGCATGCAGTCGTCCGCGCTCTTCCTAGGCAAGGACTTCACGAGAGAACATCTATTTGCCCTCAGCGAAAGTGGGGAGCTCGCAAAATATCGAGTTTTACACTTCGCGACACATGGTCTCCTGCCGGACACTTCAGACTCGCCTTTGGAGGCGGCACTCGTCTGCACGCCAACAGCCTCCGACGACGGCCTCATCGTCACGTCCGATATCGCAAAACTAAGGCTCAATGCAGATTGGGTCGTACTTTCGGCCTGTAACACAGGTTCTGGTGCCGGCGGCTCACGTGGGTTGGCAGACGCATTTTTCTACGCGGGCGCGCATGCAGTGTTGATTTCCAACTGGGAAGTGGACTCACGAGTCGCCGCGGCTCTAGGCGCTGGCTTATTTACGGCCAATCAAAAAAGGGATCAATCGCTATCGGAAGCGCATCAAAGATCGCTGTTAGCTGTCCTCGACCGTAGCGGACCGCCGCAATATAAGCATCCCTCATACTGGGCGCCATTTACGGTAATTGGTGGCTCCAATGACTGAAGAATCGGTGCTATCCTGCTAGGCCAATCTGAAAAAGACTTGCTTCAAGCTCTCGTCGCTTAAGCAGACCCCGGCCTTTTGGATCGTCTTTCCAAAGCCTCTGCATATCGAGGATTTGACTAGGGATTTCATCGAATTTTCCATCCCGGCATAGCGACTTTATGGCCAGCATTTCGCGACGGCGATCGAGGGGGTCTTTTGGATCTTTGGTGGTCGAACTGCCACGGTTATAAACAACAGAAACAAGTGCGCCGAAACTATCTGCGCTGAGGTCCGACGAGCCGGGGAAATAGTGCGCAGTTTCTCCAGCATAGAGTTTGAGCACTTTTCGGAAATTCGAAATTGCCTGTGTCCAGTTTATCTCCACATCGGCAAGGTTGGAGATCATCGCTTTGGCATCACTCCCGGTTTTACCCTGCGCAGCGATCAATCGTCGAAGATTCTGCTGGTCGATTAAATCAGACCAATCATCTGAAATGTTATCTCTGCTTTGATAACCGAAATCGTAACCGACAGCCGCAGTGACACCGGATATGCCACCTGGCCAAATCGGGTGGGTGAACTTTTGATTATAAGCCTTCTCGCTACTCACCTCGAAGGCGAGGATCATATTGAAAGCCCTCGTGGAGATCACCTTGTCACTGGTCCAGCGCCGCGGCAATGTCGGGTTTCCCCGGCGTTGGTCGACAGATGGCCCAGCCTGTCGATACGCAAACTCCAAGATGCTTGCGTCATCCATAGCAAACGTGGGATCAAGCTGAATTTTGCTGAGCTGCGAGTCAAACTCTGTTTCGATTGCGCTTGCCGCCAACCCCCCCTTGTTCGGGTAGGCGACCCACGCGGCTGTAACGGAACATCTCGCAAGAAAAGAACGACGATCTAGCTTGCTCATGCGCTCGGCCCCCCCGATCAGCAACCTATTCGCATTGACTACGCCCATTCAATATTGCGGTATAATGCCCACCCGATTAGGAAATGTCGAATCCTGTCTTTTTGCGGATGTCGAAGTTCAACCAACTCGAAACTCCCCTCGCCTCATGTATGCTATCGAGGCGCTATCGTAGACGGGCAGAGGGTAAAAGCCCAACTCGCCGTAGGAACCGAAAGACGCGACGAGATCATCAAACTCGTCCTGATCGCCGCCATAGTTCATAATCGTGTGAAGCGGGCTTCCATCGATCAGCAGGACAAGTCGGGGATCATCGAGATATGGTTCCCCGTGAGCCTTCCATTGTGAAATTTCACAGAAGGAGGCGTCATCGACCAAACCTTCCCTGATCATATCCTCTACCGCATCGCGCATTTCAGCGTGGGCGAGGGTGCGCGAATGTAAAGTCCTTCAATATCCTGCTCCACTACTTTAGCGCTCCGATCCTACACATTCGTCCTCAGCAACCGCGTATCATCGGCTAGGTAACGGAGTTGCCAGCCGGCAACTATTCTGAATTGGCATTCTTTATCAATGCGTTAGGGTGACATTTCTCGAAAAATACCGGTCTATGCCGACACACGAACAGGAACATGGTTCGCTCTCAGCAGTGCGAATAACATCGGCCCGAGCGAAAACTCGCCGCGCCGCGCCTTCGCAGTTAGATCTCGAAGATATCCTCCAGCCGAGTTAATATGCCCCGACCGCTCGTAGATACAGGCGATTGCGATGGCCGCGGCTGCCTGCCCCATCACATCGCACGCGTCCTCATACGCAGAGGGGCTGACGCCGAGCATCGACCGAACCGTTATCGCCGCCGCCATCATATCCCGCCAGTTTCCGATTAATCCACCCGGTCCAAAGTTTCCAATTTCCGGGCAGGCACGCAGTACCATGGATAGCGGAAATGCCTCTGGTTCGGCTTTCCTCTCCGTTCGTTTTATTGGCTCGGATTTCTCGCCCTGCTTCTTTTCGAAGCTAGGTTCAAGTTCATTGCAAGATTCGGTATTTGAATTCTGTATGTGGCAACCGGATGCGATATCATTGCCATCGCTTTTTGTGGATTCTTCCTGCATTTCCAACATTCTGGATACTTCTTCATGCAGCAGCAGCATCTCGTCGAGGCTTGCTGACAGGTCGACTATCGTCGGACGTCGAGAAAACCGGCCGACGATCTCCATGAAGGCTGTCTCCGCTGCGGCCCAATCGCCAGGCAGGTTCTCTTCGAGTCCCACACTAATGAGCTTGCGGACGTCCCGGCGAACGATCGTGAGGCGATCCTTCGTGATACGGAATCGACGATGCTCCGCAGCTACATCCTGGGCCAGGGCCGCAAACTCCTCCGCGCGCGCGAGGAGAGGAGCGAGGCTGAAACCATAAGCGTCCTCGATTGTCCCCTCTTCGCCCTTACGAGCGTAACGCTTCCCGTTAGGGCTATCTTTGCGGATAATGATGCCGGCTTCTACGAGTGCTGCCAGGCATTTGCGCAAAGTCGTGCCGGCGATCCCATTCGCCCTCGCCGTTAGCTGGGCATTGGACGGAAACACGATAAGGT
>Ga0207426_1002539_pt1 | contig 11453 bp, 9 predicted proteins | sample AraplaMF_Cvi_mMS_FD_184265 | JGI IMG/M metagenome (GOLD analysis project Ga0207426, IMG submission 184265) | Arabidopsis root microbial communities from the University of North Carolina, USA - plate scrape MF_Cvi_mMS (SPAdes) (version 2) | ecosystem: Host-associated > Plants > Roots > Endosphere ...
TTGTCGCCCATGTGGGTGATCTGGTGGGCGCTGGGGTGAGACTTCCCACCGGAACGGCGGCCGGACGGTGCCGATTTGACCCCGCCGGGCTGGCATCCTGGGCGCGGTGCGCAGTCCCGGGCCCGCTCGCCGCGTCCTGTCGCCGGGCAGGCAGGTGGCCGCCGGCCGCGCACCGCAGCTCAGCGGACCGACCCGCCGGTACGGCCCGCCCGCCCCCGATCCAGGAGACCCACCACGTGATCAGCACCCCGACCTCGGCGCACGGGCTGTCGCCGCTGCGCACGGTCCAGGTGCTCGGGCACGGCAGCGCCGGCAGCGCGGCACATGTCCGCTCGCTGGCCGAAGGGCTGGTCGCACGCGGGGTCCGGGTGTCCGTCTGTGCCGCGCCGGAAACCGAGGAGGCCTACGACTTCACCGGGGCGGGCGCGCGGTTCGTGCAGGTCCTGCCGCGGATGGATCCGGCGAGCATCGCCGTACTGCGCAGCGCCTGCTGGGACGCGGACCTCGTCCATGCGCACGGCCTGCGGGCCGGGCTGCGGGCCTCGATGGCGTTGCGCGGACTGCGCGGCCCACGGGGCGGACGGCGGGTCCCCCTGGTCATCACCTGGCACACCAAGGCGCACACCGAGGGTGCGCGAGCCGGGGTGGTGCACCTGATGGAGCGGCGGGTGGCACGGGCGGCCGCCGTGGTTCTGGGAGCTTGTTCCGATCTCGTGGACCGGGCGCGTGAGCGGGGCGCCCGTGATGCGCGGCTTGCGCCGGTCGCGATTCCGCGCCCCCGGTCCGGCGGCACACCGGACGAGATCGAGGAACACGACCGGACGCGTCACAAGGAACGGGCCGAACTGGGCGCGGTGGACCGCCCGTTGCTGCTCGCGGTGGGCCGTCTCGATCCCAGCCAGGGCCATGACCTGCTGCTGGACGCGGCGCACGCCTGGTGCGCGCTCGACCCGCAGCCGCTGGTCGCCATCGCGGGGGAGGGCGACCAGCGGAGCGCGCTTCAGCGGCGGATCGACAGCGAGCAGCTGCCCGTCCAGCTGCTCGGGCGCCGTGACGACGTGCCCGAACTCCTCGCCGCCGCCGACCTCGTGGTGCTGCCCAGCCGGTGGGAGGCGCGTTCGCTGATCGCCCAGGAGGCGCTGCGCGCCGGGGTGCCGCTGGTCGCCACCGACACCGGAGGCACCCGCGAACTGGTCGGCCGGGCCGCCGAGCTGGTCCGCTACGGGGATGCCGCGGCCCTGGCCCGTACCGTTCTCGGGCTCCTCGCCGACCCCGCCCGGCGGGACGCGCTTGCCGAGGCGGGCCGCGCCCAGGCGGCCGGCTGGCCCAGCGAGAACGACACCGTCACCCAGGTCCTCAGCGTCTACGACGAGCTGACCCAGCCGATTCAGCCGGTCTAGCCGGTCCCATCCGAAGGCCGGGCCAACCGACCGCCGCGCCGGCCAAGAGACGGCCGAGCCGACCAATACGGCGGCCCGGCAAAGCAGCCACCGTCGGCCACCGCCCAACAGGCCACCGCCCAACAGGCCCCGCCGCCCCCACCACCCCACCGATAAGCTCCCCACATCCGATTCATGTACGGCCCACGTGTCTTCCTCCGTCGCACCCCGGGCCACAGGTACGAGAGGAGAGCGCCGTGACGGCTGCGGTAGCGGGTTTCGCGCTGTTCGCCCTGCTGGTGACGATGGCTCCTGGCCCGGACACCCTGCTGGTGCTGCGCAACTGCGTGCGCGGTGGGCGGCGTACGGGGGCCGCCACGGCCGTCGGCGCCGCCGCCGGTTCGCTCGCCTGGGCGGTGGCCGCCGCGGTCGGGCTGGCCGCGGCGCTACAGCACTGGGACGCGGCGTTCATGGTCGTCCGGCTGGCCGGCGCCGCCTACTTGGTGCTGCTCGGCGCCCAGGCGCTCTGGGCGCACCGGCGGTCCGCGGCGGCGACGCACACGGCTACGCCCGCCCCCGCCCCGGACCCCTTCGACGCCCCGGAACCGGATGCCCGAGCCGCCGCGCCCCTCTCGCCCCCGCGCGCCTTCCGGCAGGGGCTGCTGAGCTGTCTGCTCAACCCCAAGGTCGGGATCTTCTTCGTGGCCGTGGTGCCGCAGTTCCTCCCCGAGGGGCACTCGGTGCTGGGGACGACGCTGCTGCTCGGGGCCGTCGATGCGGTGATCGCCGCGGGCTGGCTGCTGCTGGTCGTGGTCTGCGCGGGCCGGCTGCTGCGCCGTCTGCGGCGGCCCCGGGTGCACCGCAATCTGGAGCGCACCACGGGCGGGGTGCTGATCGCGCTCGGTATGGGGACGGCGGCCGAGACGGTCGCGGGGTAACGCGCCGCCCGTTGGCCGCCACCCGTTACGGCTTGTCCGTGTGGCGCCGGGCGCGCAGCGCCAGCCGCAGGCCCAGGACGGTCTGCGGATCGTCCAGGTCCGTGCCGAGCAGCTGCGCGATACGGGCCAGCCGGTCGTACAGCGTCTGCCGGTTCACATTCAGATCGCGGGCGGTCTCGGCCTTGCGTCCCGCGCTGGCCAGATAGGCCTCCAGCGTCGGCAGCAGCGGCTGACGGGCGGCCCGGTCGTGGGCCAGCAGTGGCCCGATGGCGCGCTCCACGAAGTCGGTGAGCACACCCTGCTCGCCGTGTTCGCGCATCCGCCACAACAGCAGCTCGATATCCAGCCGACGGGCGTCGTACCAGGGTTGTTCCGGCAGGCCCTGGGCCGCGGCCGCCGCCTCCGCCGCGTGCTGGAGACCGGGGCCCGCCGCCGCCCAGTCACCGGGCGTCCCGACGACGACCACCGGGCGGTGCGCGGCCGGCCGGTCCAGGCCCGCGCGGACCACTCCGGCGCGCAGGGCCTCCGCGATCCGGCCGGCCAGCGCGTCCCGGTCCTGGCCCGCGCGCAGCGCCACCAGTATCGGCACCCGGCCCTCCACGGGGCGGACGCCGAGAAGCACGGGCACCCCGGGTGCCGCGAGTTCCTCGCGGAGGGCCTGGGCGAGCAGTGCCCAGCTGCCGGGGGATGGCAGGCCCGCCGGCAGCCGCATCACCACCGGGAACACCGGCTCGGGGCCGGGGCGGAAGCCGAGCAGGCGGGCCTGTGCGGGCGCCTCGGCCGCGGAGATCCGGCCCTCCGAGAGGTCGGCCAGGAAGTCGCCCCGCCCCCGGGCGGCGAGCACCTCCTCCTGGCGGGACTGGAGCATGACGACGGCGAGCAGATCGGCGGCGCGTTCGGCGGCGATCCGGTGCACCGGCGCCAAGGGCGCGTTGACGGGCAGCAGGACGAGACGGGCACGGACCGCGTCGGGGCCGTGCCCACCGCCGGGCACATCGACCCGCAGACCGGTGTCGCGCAGGCCTTCCCAGGCCAGCAGCGGGTCGGCCTCCGCGGGGCCGTCGTCCTCGCTGTCCGGGCCCGCCGCGTAGAGCGGGCTGCCGTCGGGGGCCTCCAGACAGAGCGGGTTGCCGGTGAAGACGGCCAGCAGCCGGAGCACCTCGGGGACGCCGCCGCCGCGCAGCAGTACGTCCGTGCAGCGCCGCAGGATCTCGTCGGCGCGCCGCAGCAGCGCGTAGTGGCTGTTGATGATCTCGGTGTGGATCGCCTCGGTGACCGTGACGTAGGGGACCTCGCGGTGCAGCTGGATCAGCGGCAGCCCGCAGTCCCGGGCGGCGTCGACCAGCGCGACGGGCAGGGAGGCGAACCGGGAGCCCAGCTCCACGACGAGCGCGGCGATCTCGCGGTCCGCGAGCTTGCGGATGAAGGCGCGCTGCTCGGACGGCCGGGCCCCCAGCCCCAGGCCGGTGGTCAGCAGCAGTTCGCCGCCCTTGAGCAGCGAGGCGATATGCGGGACCTCGCCCGCGTGCACCCAGCGGACCGCGCGGTCCAGTCGGTCCCCGCCGGCCAGCACCTCCGGCAGACCGCGCCGCAGCGCGGGCAGCTCCAGCGCCCTGCGTACCGTGACCTCGGCTTCGATCTTCGCTTCCTGCCCCATGGCGAGGACGGTACCCGTAGTCCGCTATCCGGAGCTTCGCGGTCCGGATCACCGTGCCGTATGGCGCCGGGAGGGGGCGCGTGCCTCCCGGCGCCTCCGCCCGTCACCCCGATTCCCGCACCACCAGCCGCGCCTCCGTGATCACCGGGGCGGGTTCCACCGCGTCCGCCTCCGCCGCCTTGCCCGGATCCAGCAGCCGCAGCAGCAGCCGGGCCATCAGCCGCCCCATCTCCTCCACGTCCTGCCGCACCGTGGTCAGCGGCGGATCCGCCCAGGCCGCCGGCTCCAGATCGTCGAAGCCGACCACCGCCACGTCGTCCGGAACCCGTCGGCCGCGCGCCCGGAGGGTGCGCAGCGCCCCGTTCGCCATCAGGTCGGAGCAGACGAAGACGGCGTCCAGGTCCGGTGCGGTGTCCAGGAGTTCGGCCATGGCCCGCTCGCCGCCGGCGGCCGTGAACCCGCCGTCCGCGATCAGCCGCGGGTCCTGCTCGGCCGTGCCCAGCGCGTCGCGGTAGCCGTCGAGACGGTCCACTGCGGAGGTCTGGTCGAGCGGTCCGGTGATCACCGCGATCCGGCGGCGGCCGCGGCCGAGGAGATGGCGTACGGCCTGCCGGGCGCCCCCGCGGTTGTCGGTGTCGACATACAGCGGGCGCGGAACCCCGTCGCCGCTCGCCCAGCCGGGCCGCCCGCCGTAGACGGTGGGCAGTCCGGCGCGCTCGGCCATGGCGGGCAGCGGGTCGTCGCGGTGCAGAGAGAACATCAGCGCGCCGTCGACATGCCCGGCCGCCAGATACCGGCCGATCCGGTCGTAGTCGTCGCGGTGCTCGACGAGCATCAACAACAGCTGGGCGTCGGCGGCGGCCAGTTCCCGGCTGATGCCGCGCAGTTGGCGCCCGAAGAACGGATCGCTGAAGACCCGGGCCTCCGGCTCCGCGATGACCACGGCGACCGCGCCGGTACGGCGGGTGACCAGGGAGCGGGCCGCGCTGTTCGGTACGTAGCCCAGCTCGGTGACCGCCTGGCGCACCCGTTCCCGGACTGCGGCCCGGACCCCCGCACCGCCGTTGACCACACGGGACACCGTGGCGCGGGAGACCCCGGCGCGAGCCGCGACCGCCTCCAGCGTCGGCCGCGGACCGTTCGGCTCGGACACCATTCAACTCCTTTTTCCACGCGATGACTTGACGGCCTGCCAGGGAATCGGCAGGGTGCACAGCGCACGATATGAGAGCGCTCTCAGTCCGGGTACCCCCCCGGAACTCCTCACGACCCCCCCACCGTGCCGAGGAGAGAATGTCATGAGCATGAGAGTCGGACCCGGATGCCGGACGGTCGCCGTCCCGCCGCCCGCCGGGGCCGGTACCAGCCGGAACGTCACCCCCACCGATCGGCACACCGCCCCGCAAGGAGCCATCTCGTGATCACTCGCCGCAGTCTGCTCGGCGGTCTCGCCGCCGGCGCCGCCGCCTCCGGAATAGCCCTGGCCGGCCGGGCGAACGGCGCGCCCGCCCCCTCCGCCGCACCCCACGGGCCCGCCCGGTCCGCCGCCGGAATGTCCCTGCACCTCGTCAACAACTCCGGCTCCTACGCCAACTCCTCGGTCTGGATCTACGTCGTCGGCAATGACGGCACCCGGCAGGTGCACGTCACCCCGGACGGCGAGCTCAGGCCCGTGGCACTGGCCGACAACGGGCCGGACGGTTTCACCGACTACGCCATACCGCTCGCGGCGAGCGGCACCACGACCCTCCAGCTGCCCCGGATGTCCGGCCGGATCTACACCGCGCTGGGCGGCAAGCTGAAGTTCAAGGCGGTCGAGGACGGCAACGGCAAGGCCGCGCTGGCCTACCCGGCGGGCTGGGTCGCCGGCGACCCCAACTACGACGTGCTGCACGACTGCGCCGAGTTCACCTACAACTCCGGCGGGATGTACTGCAACACCACCATGGTCGACATGTTCAGCGTGCCGCTCGCGATCCGGCTCACCGGGGCCAAGGACCAGAGCACCGGCACGCTCAAAGACGGCGCCCGTGCCAAGGTCTTCGCCGATGTCCGGGCCGCCGACGGCTTCGACCGGCTGGTCATCGGCGACCGCCGGGTGATCGCCCCCGGCCACGGCCTGGACAGCGGACTGTTCGCCCCCGACTACTTCGCCCCCGCCATCGACGAGGCCTGGTCGGCCTACGCGGCCAAGGACCTGTCCGTCACCACGAACGCGGGTACCCTCACCGGCCGGGTCCGCGACGGAAAGCTCGTCTTCACCGTCCCCCAGGGACTGAAGGGTCCGCGCGGTGGGGCCGCCCCCACCGGCACGGTCTCCTTCGACAAGCCGTCCACCCGCGATGTCCTCTTCTGTGACGGCACCCTCGCCGCCCCCAACTGGGGGCACCTCCCAGCGTTAGCTGGGGGAGGCACCCGCGGCCCGATCGCGGCCATCCTGGGCGCCGCCCTCAACCGCTCCACCCTCACCACGCACGCCGCCCAGCCCACCACCGACCCGGCCACCTTCTACGGCGAGCGGCTGACCCACCACTACGCCAAGGCCATGCACGCCGCGACCCGGGACGGCAGGGCCTACGGCTTCGCCTTCGACGACGTCGCCGGCTTCGCCTCCTACATCGAGGACTCCGCCCCGAAGGAGATGACCCTCACCCTGACCCCCTTCTGACAAGAAGGAGGGGTGTCACCCGGAAACCGGGCGGCACCCACGACCCCCGGGAGGTCAGGGCCCCGAAGGGGGTCCTAACCTCCGTATGCCCCACTGGCCGTCAGCCGCAGCGCGGTGTCGATCAGCGGAACATGGCTGAATGCCTGCGGGAAATTGCCCACCTGCCGCTGGGCCTTGGGGTCCCACTCCTCCGCGAGCAGACCCAGGTCGTTGCGGAGCGAGAGCAGCTTCTCGAAGAGCTTGCGGGCCTCGTCCACCCGGCCGATCATCGCGAGATCGTCCGCGAGCCAGAACGAGCAGGCCAGGAAGGCACCCTCCTCACCCTCCAGACCGTCCACCCCGAGATCATGCGCACCCGACGTCGGGTAGCGCAGCACGAAGCCGTCCTCGGTGGACAGTTCCCGCTGGATCGCCTCGATGGTGCCGATGACGCGCTTGTCGTCCGGCGGCAGGAAACCCATCTGCGGGATCAGCAGCAGCGAGGCGTCCAGCTCCTGCGAGCCGTAGGACTGGGTGAAGGTGTTGCGCTCCTTGTCGTAACCCTTCTCGCAGACGTCCCGGTGGATCGTCTCGCGCAGGTCCTTCCAGCGCTCCAGCGGACCGTCGACGTCCCCGGACTCGATCAGCTTGACCGTGCGGTCGACCGCGACCCAGGTCATGACCTTGGAGTGCACGAAGTGCCGGCGCGGGCCGCGGACCTCCCAGATGCCCTCGTCCGGCTCGTCCCAGTGCTTCTCCACCCACTGGATCAGTTTGAGCTGGAGCAGCGAGGCGTAGTCGTTACGGGCCAGCCCCGTCATGTGCGCCAGGTGCAGTGCCTCGGTGACCTCGCCGTAGACATCGAGCTGGAGCTGTCCCGCGGCGCCGTTGCCGACCCGTACGGGACGGGAGTTCTCGTAGCCGGGAAGCCAGGTGAGCTCGTTCTCGCCCAACTCCCGTTCGCCCGCGATGCCGTACATGATCTGGAGGTTGTCCGGGTCGCCGGCCACCGCCCGCAGCAGCCACTCCCGCCAGGCCCGCGCCTCTTCGCGGTAGCCGGTGCGCAGCAGGGAGGACAGGGTGATCGCCGCGTCCCGCAGCCAGGTGAAGCGGTAGTCCCAGTTACGGACGCCGCCCAGGCACTCCGGCAGTGAGGTCGTCGGCGCCGCCACGATCCCGCCGGTCGGCGCGTAGGTCAGCGCCTTCAGCGTGATCAGCGAGCGCACCACCGCGTCGCGGTAGGGGCCGTGGTACGTGCAGTGCTCGACCCACTCGCGCCAGAACTCCTCGGTGGCCTCCAGCGACCCCTCCGGGTCGGCGACGGCCGGCGGCTGCTTGTGCGAGGGCTCCCAGCTGATCGTGAACGCGATCCGCTCACCCGGCGAGACGGTGAAGTCGGAGAACGTCGTCAGGTCCTTGCCGTAGGTCTCCGCCTCGGTGTCCAGCCACACCGAATCGGGCCCGGCCACCGCCACCGTCCGGTCGTCGATCTTGTGCACCCACGGCACGACCCAGCCGTAGGAGAACCGCATCCGCAGCTCCGAACGCATCGGGACGCGCCCGCTGACGCCCTCCACGATGCGGATCAGCTGCGGCGCGCCATCACGGGGCGGCATGAAGTCGATCACGCGGACGGTGCCGCGCGGGGTGTCCCACTCCGATTCCAGGACGAGCGAATCGCCCCGGTAACGCCGGCGGTCGGCCGGTGCGGGCCGCCCCCCGGGACCGTTGACCGGTCCCAGCCGCCAGAATCCGTGCTCCTCCGTGCCCAGCAGCCCCGCAAAGACCGCCGGCGAGTCGAAGCGGGGCAGGCACAGCCAGTCCACCGTGCCGTCCCGGCACACTAGAGCGGCGGTTTGCATATCGCCGATAAGTGCGTAGTCCTCGATGCGCCCGGCCACGTGCATCTCCCGTCGAACTGGAGTCACGCCCCCCATGGGACGTATGTATTGGTCCGTCCTGCCCATGAAACGTCGCCGAGCAGCGGGACCGGAAATCGGGCGGCGGGGGTGGTGCCTTCCCGGACGGCTCGTAGCGAGTGTCCGAGCAGGATACGACGCAGGTGGGTGATCCGCGTGACGCTCGCAAGGACTGAAGTGCTCCGAACGGGTGGCCTCCGTCACGTGACACCGTCACCCCGGCCGTGACCGCGCGATCGCCCTGTGTGGCCGGACACGACCATGCCCGGTCGCTGATAGCCTGGTACCCCGTGGACCGGTGGTCACGAGAACCCCCGAACCGCAGCGACGGCACCCCTGAAAACCGGGACGGCGCCGCTTCGCACCTCTCCACCTCGCGACCACGGGAGCCCCCTCTTGGCCATGCCGCCCAAATCCACGACGACCAAGCACCTCTTCGTCACGGGGGGCGTCGCCTCCTCGCTGGGCAAGGGGCTCACCGCCTCCAGCCTGGGTGCCCTCCTCAAGGCGCGCGGCCTGCGGGTCACGATGCAGAAGCTCGACCCGTACCTGAACGTCGACCCCGGAACGATGAACCCGTTCCAGCACGGCGAGGTCTTCGTCACCAACGACGGTGCCGAGACCGACCTGGACATCGGCCACTACGAGCGCTTCCTGGACGTCGACCTCGACGGCTCCGCGAACGTCACCACCGGCCAGGTCTACAACACCGTGATCGCCAAGGAGCGGCGCGGCGAGTACCTCGGTGACACCGTGCAGGTCATCCCGCACATCACCAACGAGATCAAGCACCGCATCCGGCGGATGGCGACCGAGGACGTCGACGTCGTCATCACCGAGGTCGGCGGCACCGTCGGCGACATCGAGTCGCTGCCGTTCCTGGAGACCGTCCGCCAGGTCCGCCACGAGGTCGGCCGGGACAACGTCTTCGTCGTGCACATCTCGCTGCTGCCCTACATCGGCCCGTCCGGTGAGCTGAAGACCAAGCCGACCCAGCACTCCGTCGCCGCGCTGCGCAACATCGGTATCCAGCCCGACGCCATCGTGCTGCGCGCCGACCGCGAGGTCCCGACCGCCATCAAGCGCAAGATCTCGCTGATGTGCGACGTCGACGAGGCCGCGGTGGTCGCCGCGATCGACGCCCCGTCGATCTACGACATCCCCAAGGTCCTGCACACCGAGGGCCTGGACGCCTATGTGGTGCGCAAGCTGGACCTGCCCTTCCGGGACGTGAACTGGACCCAGTGGGAGGACCTGCTCGACCGCGTCCACAACCCCGACCACGAGGTCAAGGTCGCGCTGGTCGGCAAGTACATCGACCTGCCCGACGCCTACCTCTCGGTCACCGAGGCGCTGCGGGCCGGCGGCTTCGCCAACAAGGCCCGGGTGAAGGTGAAGTGGGTCACCTCCGACGACTGCAAGACCCCGGCCGGGGCCGCCGAGCAGCTCGGGGACTGTGACGCGGTCTGCATCCCCGGCGGCTTCGGTGACCGCGGCGTGGACGGCAAGGTCGGCGCGATCACCTACGCCCGGGAGAACAAGCTCCCGCTGCTCGGCCTCTGCCTGGGCCTCCAGTGCGTGGTCATCGAGGCGGCCCGCAACCTGGCCGGCATCCAGGGCGCGAACTCCACCGAGTTCGACCCGGCCGCGGCCGACCCGGTTATCTCCACGATGGCCGAGCAGATGGACATCGTCGCAGGTGAGGGCGATATGGGCGGCACGATGCGGCTGGGCATGTACCCCGCCAAGCTCGCCGAGGGCTCGATCGTCCGCGAGGTCTACGACGACCAGCCCTACGTCGAGGAGCGCCACCGCCACCGCTACGAGGTCAACAACGCCTACCGCGGTGAGCTGGAGAAGAAGGCCGGGCTGCAGTTCTCCGGCACCTCCCCGGACAACAAGCTCGTCGAGTACGTCGAGTACCCGCGGGAGATCCACCCCTACCTGGTCGCCACCCAGGCCCACCCGGAGCTGCGCTCCCGCCCGACCCGTCCGCACCCGCTCTTCGCCGGGCTGGTGAAGGCCGCGGTCGCGCGCAAGACGGGCGCCGCGAAGTAGCGGACACCACGGCGGATACGGTTGCCGGGGTACGGCCTCACGCAGGTCGTGCCCCGGTTTCTGCGTTGGTACAGGCAACACACAGGAGGACGCGCCATGGCGATCAAGGACACCCCCGAGGAGTGGACGGTCACCGCGACCACGACGCCGTTCACCGGAAACAAGACCAGCGTGCGCACCGACGAGGTCGTCATGCCGGACGGCTCCACCGTCACCCGCGACTACCAGGTCCACCCCGGTTCCGTGGCCGTCCTCGCGCTCGACGAGGAGGGCCGGGTGCTGGTGCTGCGCCAGTACCGCCACCCCGTACGCCAGAAGCTCTGGGAGATCCCCGCCGGGCTGCTCGACATCCCCGGCGAGAACCCGCTGCACGCCGCGCAGCGCGAGCTGTACGAGGAGGCGCACGTCAAGGCCGAGGACTGGCGGGTGCTCACCGACGTCTACACCACGCCCGGCGGCTGTGACGAGGCCGTGCGGATCTTCCTCGCCCGCGATCTGTCCGAGGCCGAGGGCGAGCGTTTCGAGGTCTCCGAGGAGGAGGCCGACATGGAGCTGGCGCGGGTGCCGCAGGACGAGCTGGTCCGTGGCGCGCTCGCCGGTGAACTGCACAACAACTGCCTCGTCGTGGGGGTGCTGGCACTCACCGCGGCCCGGGCCGGTGCGGGCCTGGACGCGCTGCGCCCGGCCGACGCGCCGTGGCCGGCCCGCCCCTTCGAGGCCTGACCGACGGCCCGTCCCCGCCGTACGACGCGCCCGTCGGATGATCCGCCGATCCGATCGGGTGACGTAACCGCCCTGCGCTGCGCGAGACGTGACGTGCCGTGAACTACGCTCGGCAGCGTCCGCCCCAGCGGC
>Ga0207426_1002541_pt1 | contig 11442 bp, 10 predicted proteins | sample AraplaMF_Cvi_mMS_FD_184265 | JGI IMG/M metagenome (GOLD analysis project Ga0207426, IMG submission 184265) | Arabidopsis root microbial communities from the University of North Carolina, USA - plate scrape MF_Cvi_mMS (SPAdes) (version 2) | ecosystem: Host-associated > Plants > Roots > Endosphere...
TGATCGAGAAGGTGGTCCTGGACATGCACAACTATGTGGTGGAGCCGATGGTGTTCGGCCGCCTCCACCTGGCGGGTGACGCGGCGCATCTGGTCGCGCCGATCGCCGCGAAGGGCATGAACCTCGCGATCAATGATGCGCTGTTGCTCGGCGACGCACTGATCGCGCACTACGACGGCGACGACAGCGGGCTTGCCGGGTACTCGGAGGCGTGTTTGAGGCGGGTCTGGCAGTACCTGGAATTCTCGGAGTGGCTGTCCTATGTGTTGCACGGTGCCTCGTCCGGTGACCGCTTCCGGGCGGGCGCGGCGCGGGCGCGGCTGCGGCGGCTGCTGGGGTCGGAGTCCGCGGCGAAGGCGTTCGCCGGGCTGTACATGGGCGAGGAAGCCGATCTGTGACGCCCTGGCGGACCGCGCGGGCGGTGCCTCCGTGGGGTGACTCACAAACCGGGGTGGGGGTGGGATCCCGCGGACCTGGGTACGCGGCCTCGTGATCGCCGGGCGAGATACCGTTGAGAAGTGGTAGAAATTCGGCGAAAAGCATCGCTGAGTGAGTGAGGAGGCAGACGTATGTCATCGAAGCGCCGTCGTAAGAAGAAGGCACGTCGCAAGAACGGTGCCAACCACGGCAAGCGGCCCCAGTCCTGAACGAAGGCTGTGACCGGACCTCGCCGATGGGGTTCTGGTGGGCTCCGTGTCTCCGCACTTCAGCGGAGCGCGGAGCCCACAGTGCTGTGCGGCCCCCGCTCACGCCTTCGTCAGGGCCTCGGCTATGCGCTGGGAGACCTGTGCCTGGGTGGCGTCGCGCCGGGTCGGGTTGAACGAGAAGACCACGCGGCGCTGTTGGTCCCGGGTGGCGAACATGGCCGAGCTGTAGCCGTACCGTTCGCCGGTCTTGCCCCACAGGGTGATGCCGTTGAGCGTGAACATCTGGAGGCCCGCGGCATGGCGGGCCGGAGTGCCGTCCACCATGCGCACCTCGTCCGGCGGCAGGGTGAACATCCGCTCCAGCTCATGGGGCGGCAGGAGTTCGCCCGAGAACAGGGCGGTGAGGAAGCGGTCCAGATCGCCGGTGCGGGAGATCATCTCGCCCTCTCCCCAGGCGGCCGACTGGTCGAACTTGGTGATGTCCAGCAGGGAGCCGTCCGTCATCCTCATATAGCCGTGCACATGCGGCCAGTGAATCCGTGGGTCGTTGCCGGGTACGACGGTGTGCCGCAGGTCCAGCGGGCGCAGGATGCGGTGCGCGATCTCTTCGCCGTAGCGGCAGCCCGTCAGCCGCTCGATCAGCAGGGCCAGCAGGACGTAATTGATGCCCCGGTACTCCTGCTTGGTGCCGGGGGTGAACTTCATGGGGCCGTGCGCCACCCGCGCCACGAGCTGCTCGGGCGTCCACCGGTCGTAGCGGTGCCGGGCGATGTCCTCCGGGGAGGACGGGTCGTAGGGCGGGTCCTGCTCGTCGGGCAGCCCGCTGGTGTGGTTCAGCAGCTGTGCCACCGTGATCGGCGGGAACTCCGACGGCAGCAGACCGGGCAGCAGACGCTGAACCGGCTGCTCCGGCGACAGCCGGCGCTCGGCGGCGAGCTGGAGCACCACCGTCGCCACGAACACCTTGGTGATGCTGCCGATCCGGAAGGTGTCCCGCTCATGGACCGCGCGGCCGGTGGCCCGGTCGGCGAGGCCCTCGGTGCCACACCAGCGCCCGGCCGAACCACTCACCCGCAGCTGGGCCGCGGTCAGCTCCGGATGCTCCAGATCGGCGAGGGCGGCCCGCAGCGCGGGCACATTCAGCGGAGGGACGGAAACAGGGGCGGGGGCGGACGGGTTCCGGCGGGCCGGGCCGCCACCCGACGACAGGGCCGGGGCCGGACGGGACGCGGCACCGGCCGGGCCCGCCGTCGCGGCGACCACCGCGCCGGACAGTACGGCCCCCACAACTGCCCTGCGGGACAAGGGAGAAAGGCTCATGTCGAACAGCTTCGCGCCCCGCGCCCCGCGCCGTCGTCAGGGGTCACCCTGACCCGCCCCTGAACCACCCCGGAGACGCGCCCCGAGCCCCGCCGGACTCCATTCCCCGAAGCCCAACCGGAAACGCGTGCCGGAACGCCCGCCCGCACCGCTGACGTGCCCGAGTAGAGGGAGCCCAGTCGGCGGTCTAGCGTGGAAGGGAGTTTCGCCTCCCGGGAGGGGCTGTTGCCATGTCGCAAGGCCGGACGGACACCGCCTCCGGTGGCCGGCTGTCGCATGTCCTCGACAGCCCCGTCATCGGAATGTCGCCGTGGATCGCGATGTCGGTCCTGGTCGGGCCGGGCCGCTTCGAGCTGGCCGTCGCCATAGCCCTGGCCCTTGCCGTGGCCATCGTCGTCGTCGGCCGCATACGCCGTCCCGGGTCCTCCTTCAAAATTCTGGAGATCGCCGATGTGGTGTTCTTCGCGGTGATGGCGATCATCGGCATTTTCGCCTCCCCGGGCACCCACAGCTGGCTGGAGAATTATTCGGGCGAGGTCGCGAGCATCACCCTGATGGCGATCGCCCTCGGGTCCATGGCGTGCCGGGTACCGTTCACCCTGCAGTACGCCCGGGAACAGGTGCCCCGCGAGTTCTGGGGCGAGCCCAGATTCCTGCGGACCAATTACTACATCACGGGCGCATGGGGCGCCGCATTCGCCGTGGCAGCGATAGCGGGGGCCTACGGCGACCTCGTGCTGCACAATTCCAATAACCCGTGGACCGGCTGGATCATTCAAATCGCGGCCATCATCGCGGCCTTGCAGTTCACCCAGTGGTACCCGGACGTGGTGCGGGCGCGTTCACTGCGTGAACGGGGCCTGCCCGGCCCGCCCGAACCCCCGCTGAGCAGCCTGCTCATCCCGCTGGCGGGCTATCTGACCCCGGTGGGCATCGTGGTCCTCGTCAGCGGTGCCGGGCCGGTGTGGCTGGGCGTGGCGCTGATCGTGCTGGGCATAGTGCTCGTCAAATCCCTGAGCCGCGAGAAAGGGGCCGAGCCCGAGATGTCGCGCTGACCCGAGGTATCACGGTGAGGGGTTGACGGCACCGGGTGCCACGTGATCTAGAATCGCTGAATGATCTTTATCGTCGTCAAGTTTCCCGTGAAGCCCGAGTGCGCCGAGGAGTGGCCGCAGCACGTCGCCTCCTTCACCGAGGCCACCCGCGCCGAACCCGGCAACCTGTGGTTCGAATGGTCCCGCAGCATCGAGGACCCGAACACCTATGTCCTGGTCGAGGCATTCAAGGACGATGCCGCCGAAGCGCATGTCAATTCCGACCACTTCCGCGCCGCGATCGAGCAGATGCGCCCGCTGCTGCGCCGCACCCCCGACATTGTGAGCACCACCATCGAGGGCGCGGACGGCTGGAGCGCCATGGGTGAGATCACCATCGACTAAGCACCGGCGACCGGCTGAACGGCCGTCGGCCGGAAGGCGATCGGCCGAACGGCCACAGGGCCGACGCGCACGTCGCCGTGGGACCCGCTACGTCACCAAATGGCTGAGGAACCAGTCCCGGGCGAGGTCGGCGACCTGTTGGAGGGCGCCGTGCTCCTCGAAGAGATGGGTGGCGCCGGGGATGATCTCGATGCGGGTCTCGCAGCGCAGCGCCGCCTCGGCCTGCTGGTTGAGGTCGATGACCACGTTGTCGTTGCCGCCCACGATGAGCAGCGTCGGCGCCCGTACCGCGACGAGCAGCGGTTCGGCGAGGTCGGGGCGGCCACCGCGGGACACCACGGCGCCGACGTCCGCGCCGGGCGTGGCGGCGGCCCACAGCGCCGCCGCGGCGCCGGTGCTCGCGCCGAAGTAGCCGATCGGCAGGGCGGTGCGGTCCCGCAGCCAGCCGGTGGCGGCCGTCAGCCGGTCGGCGAGGGTGCCGATGTCGAAGACGTTCGACCGGTGGGCCTCTTCCGCCGGGGTGAGCAGGTCGAAGAGCAGGGTGCCCAGGCCCGCCTCGTTCAGGGCCGCGGCGACCAGCCGGTTGCGCGGGCTGTGCCGGCTGCTGCCGGAGCCGTGCGCGAACATCACCACCGCGCGGGCGCCGGCCGGCAGCTGGAGGTCCCCGGTGAGCCGGACCCCGGCGGCGTCGATCGCCACCTCCTCCTCGACCTCCTTTTCCACTGCGGTCTCCGCGTCCGGCGACGTGGTCTCCGCGTTCGGCGCGGACCGCTCCGGCCCGGGTCCGGCCGCGGCCTGCGCCAGCAGCGCCACGACCTCGTCGTCGGGGGTCTGGGAGAAGTCCCGGTACCACTCGCCGACGGCGGAGAAGGCGAACGGGGTGGAGAGGCAGACGAATTCATCGGTCGAGGTGCGCAGCCGGTCGGCCGCGTCCGGAGGTGCCACGGGGACTGCGAGGACCACACGGGCCGCGCCCTGTGCGCGGACCACCTGGCACGCGGCCGCCGCGGTGGCGCCGGTGGCGATCCCGTCGTCCACCACGATCGCCGTCCGGCCTTCGAGGGAGAGCCGTGGCCGTCCGGCACGGAAACGCTCCGCCTGGCGGGCGAGTTCCGCCGCCTCGGCATGTTCCACGGAGGCCAGATCCGCCTGTCCGAGCCGGCCCCGGCGGACGATGTCGTCGCTGATCACCCGCACGCCGCCCTCGCCGATGGCACCGAAGCCCAGCTCGCGCTGGTAGGGGACGCCCAGTTTGCGGACCACGATCACATCGAGCGGCGCCTTGAGCGCCAGCGCCACTTGGAAGGCCACCGGGACGCCGCCACGGGGCAGGCCCAGCACGACGGGCTCTTCCCCCTCCAGGTGCTGTAGCGCTTCGGCGAGACGGTGCCCCGCGTCCGCGCGGTCAGTGAACAGCACAGTGTGCACCCCCTAGCCAGGGGAGACGGGAGCTGCGTTCACACCTCACTTCGAAATAACCCCATTCGCGGCTCCTTCGCAAGTCGGACGGTGGACGGTGCCCGGCCGTCCGCCCGGCCCCGGCTGACCGTGGTTACCGTCGGCGTATGGAAGGAATCGGAGCGGTTCTGATCGATATCGACGGTGTGCTCACCGTGTCCTGGAAGGCGCTGCCCGGCGCCGTCGCGGCCATGGAGCGGCTGCGCGCGGCCGGACTCCCGCTGCTGCTGGTCACCAACACCACCTCGCGGACCCGCGCCGTGGTCGCCGGGCGGCTGGCCCGGGAGGGCTTCCCCGTAGGCATCGACGACATTCTGACCGCACCCGCCGCCACCGCCGCCTACCTGCGCGCCCACCATCCCGACGCGCGCTGTCTGCTGATCAACAGCGGCGAGGTCCGGGCCGATCTGGAGGGTGTGGAGATCGTCGGGGGAGGGGCCGACGACGAAGGCGGGGAGGCGCCGGACGTGGTGGTGTTCGGCGGTGCGGGCGAGGAATTCGGCTATGCGGCCCTCAACGCCGCCTTTCGCCATCTCCAGCGCGGTGCCCGGCTGGTCGCCATGCACCGCAATCTGTACTGGCGTACGGCGGACGGGTTCGACCTCGACACCGGGGCCTTTCTGCCGGGCATGGAACGGGCCGCCGGTGTCGAGGCGGTGGTCACCGGCAAACCGGCCGAGGCGTTCTTCGCCACCGCCCTGGCGCAGCTCGGCGCCGCGGCGTCGGAAACGCTGATGGTGGGCGACGACATCGAGTCCGATGTGCTGGCGGCCCAGCGCTGCGGGCTCACCGGGGTGCTCGTCAAGACCGGCAAATACCTGCCGGAGACCCACCGCGCGGCCACCGGTACCCCTGACCGGGTGCTCGACTCCTTCGCCGATCTGCCCGACCTGCTCGGGCTGCCCGGCATGCCGGAGCGGCCCACCCCGCCGGAGCGGCCCGCCCCGTGAGCCGGGGTGCGGCACCGCTCCCGGGAGCTCACCCCGCCCCGGCGTCCCGGGCACGGCGGTAGTGGAGCAGTACGACGCCGTTGCCGAAGGTCCGGGTCCCGGCGAGTTCCAGGCCGGTCCTGGTGTCCGACGGCCGGAACAGCGGCCTGCCCCGCCCGAGGATGACCGGATGGACGTAGAGGCGGTACTCGTCGATCAGGTCGTGCTCCCGGAAGGACGCGGCGAGGTCGGGGCCGCCCAGCGTCATATCGCCGCCCGGCTGTGCCTTGAGCGCCATGATCTCCTCGGGGACGACCTCCCGCTTGAGGGTGGTGTGATACCCGCCGGCCTGCTCCAGGGTCCGGGAAAACACGACCTTGGGCATGTCCCGCCAGATCCCGGCGAATTCAGCCATCGGGCCGGTCGCCGCGGGATCGGCATCGGCCGTGGGCCAGAATCCGGCCATCAGCTCATGGGTGACCCGCCCGCACAGGAAGGCGCCCATCTGCCGCAGCTCATCGTTGACGTACCGGTGCCACTCGTCGTCGACCAGATGCCAGTCGATCTCGCGGTTCGGGCCCTCGAAGAAGCCGTCGAGGGACACCGACAGCCACACAATGATCTTTCTCATCGCGGTCCTCGCAGAGGTCGACGGGGCCGGGCCGACACCGGCCGGACGGCTCCAGTGTGCCCGGCGCGGGCGCGGTGGCCGCCGTACGCGCGCGCCCGGCGTGCCGGGGCGAGGGCGCCGGTCAGGACGGGGCGGTGAGCAGTGCCGCGATCTCCGTCGCCGTCCAGTGGCCGTCGGCCCCCGGGCAGCCGGCCAGGTAGGCGGCGGCCTGGCGGGCGCTCCATCCATGGGAGTCCACGATGCCGGCCGCGATATGCCGTAGATATGCCGCCGACGGTGCGTTCATGGTGATGTCCTGGCTGCTCCACGGGGCGGTGAAGGTCACCACCGGGTCCCCGTCCAGCAGCCCCGCGCACACCAGCGTCTCGTACCGTCCGGGGCCGATCCGGGCCCGCCCATGGGTCACGGCCTCGGTGAGATCGAGATCCTCGCCGGGCTCCCGGCCCATCTCCTGAGCGGCGATGTCGGAGAACTGGGAGAGCGTCAGCAGGTAGGCCCGGCAGGGGAGTTCGGCGCTTCGTCCGTCCTGGTCAGGGTCGGCATCGGGGTCGTAGAAGGCCCTGCCGCCGGTCCACACGTCCGATTCGGTGGCGAAGTAGAGCAGCCCCGGCAGCATGACCGCTGCCGTGCGCGCGGGGCCGCGGGGGTCCCGGCAGCCCGGGTAGCTGCGCAGCCCACCGGCGGGCCGGCCCCCGGCCAGGTAGGCGGTCAGCCGGTCGAGATGCATGTTGGAGCCGTAGGCGGCGTACCACAGGCGGATGGGGGGGCGGTGCCGGACAGCTGCGGGGGAATCGTCCAGGGCTTCGAGGCGTCGGGGCCTGATCACACACTCACGCTACGCGGACCGAGCCGCGGGCGAGGCCCAGGTGAGCGGCCGCGGTCAACCTGGCTTGATCGTTACCACCCCGGGTTTTGCCGCGGAGGGTCTGGAGATGCGCACTGCACGGACCGGAACGAAACGGTCCGCAGGGCAACCGGTGGCCGGTCGACGGCCGGATGCCGGGGACGGAGGCAGCATGGCGGACAAGGTGTCAGGGCGCACCGACACAGAGATATCCAGGGGCGGGACGGCGGGCCGCGACCCCGTACCCGCGCCGGACGCGAGCCGGCGCCGGATGCTCGCGGTCACGACGGCGGCCGGGCTCGGACTGCTCACGGCCTGCGCGGGCACGTCCTCACGTGCCGATTCCGCGTCCAGGGCCTCACCGCCGGGGCGGCCGGGATCCTCCGCGTCGGCCGGGAGCGGTTCCCCGGGCCCGTCCGGCTCCGCGTCCCCGGGCCGCCCGAAGAAGCGACGCCGCCCGGAACTCCCGCGTGGCGGACGGGAATTGTTCCCGCGGTACCGGCTGGCCGGGTTCTGCGGCCTGCCCGGCGCCGCGGCGCTCGGGCGGCTCGGGACCGGTGACCCCGGGCGGCGGGCCGCCGAGGCGGAGAAGGTGGCGCACTCCTTCGCCGCGGGGCGCGAACCCCTGCCGGTCCTCGAACTCCTGGCGACGGTGGCCAACTCCGCGGCCGGGCCGGACGGTATGTACCGTTCACGGACGCCCGCCGCCACCATCCGCCGCTTCCACGGGGTGGCGCGCGAGCGCCGCGGACTGCTGCTGTTGAACATCCAGCCGGGCCGCGCCGGGGTGCTCGACGAGGTCAAGGCGCTGCGCGACTGGCTCGTCCACCCGGATGTGGGGATCGCCCTGGACCCGGAGTGGGAGATGGGCTCCGGCGAGGTACCGGGCGACACCTATGGGCATACCGACGGGCATGAGCTGACGAAGGTCGCCCGCTATCTGTCCGGCCTGGTCGAGAAGCACGATCTGCCGCAGAAGCCGCTGGTCTTCCACCAGGTCGCCACGTCCGTCGTGGGCGAGCAGTCGGCGCTGCGCCCCCAGCCCGGTGTGGCGCTGATCAAGAGCGCCGACGGCATCGGCTCGCCCGGTCTGAAGCGCGGGACCTGGCGCAAGCTCGTCCACGACATGCCCGACGGCCTGCACACCGGCTTCAAGCTCTTCTACGAGGAGGACGCCGAGGGCAGCCGCCTGATGACGCCGAAGGAGGTGCTGGCCCTCCGGCCGCAGCCGGAGTACGTGATGTACGAGTGAGCCGCCCGGAACGCTTCGGTCCGGACGGCTCGGGGGCCGGGGCGCGCTAGCGGCCCGCCGCGACGGTCACTGTGCCGTCGCGGCGGGCCGTGATCCGTCGTCAGTACGCGTGCCGGTCGGCCCGGCTGGTCCACGCCGCATAGGCGTTGGCGCCCAGCTCGGGGTGGATCTGTTCGATCTTGATCCGCCGCTCACTGAGGGGCCGCTTGAAGTCCTCGTACTGGAACGAGTCGTCGAAGCCGATCCGCGCGGTGTCCTCCAGGTCGCAGCTGTAGTACACGGCGTCCATCCGTGACCAGTAGATGGCGCTCATGCACATCGGGCACGGGGCGCCGCTGATGTAGATCGAGCAGCCCTGGAGCATCCGGGCGCGCTCCGGCAGCGGGTCCGGTGAACCTTCGGGCCGGGCGACGTACTCCAGCGTGCTCTCGTTCTGCCGCTCCACGGCGATTGACGGAGCCTCAGGGTTGAGGACCTGGATGGCCTTGCTGATGGTCTGCATCTCGGCGTGAGCGGTGGGGTCGCCGGTCAGCAGAACGCGGTTCTGCCCGCGGGCGAGGATCTCGCCGTTGCGCGTGATCACCGCGCCGAACGGGCCGCCCCAGCCGTTCTCCACGGATTCCGTGGCCAGCCGTACGGCCTCTGCGAGGAGTTCTTTGTCTTCCATCACGGACTCTCCGATCGGCATCGATTCCTCAGCGTCCTCTGCGGAACGGACTGCACAAATGCCCAATTTGCCCGATAATTCCCCTATGAACTAGGCTACTCGATGTGAGTTCCCGTGCAAGCCGTGACCCCACGGCGCTCAACGCCACCGTTGTGACCTCGCAGAAGGTGCGCGAGGGCCGGGCCGACGAGTATCGGCGCTGGCAGGACCGGGTGAATCGGGCGGCCGGCGAATTCAAGGGTTTCGTGGGCGCCGAGGTATTTCCACCGGTCGCCGGCGAAGCCAATGAATGGGTGGCCGTATTCCGCTTCTCCGCCATGGACTATTTGACCGCATGGCTGAATTCGGACCGGCGGCAGGAGTTGCTGGACGAGGCGCACGGACTCTTCGAAAGCCCCCCGACGCAAGAGGTCCTCCAGGGCGGCACCCCCGCTCAGCCGGCTCAGGAGGCGGTCACGGCCGTGATCTCCCACGAGGTGAAGCCGGGCTGCGAGGACGGGTTTCTGAGCTGGCAGCAGAAGACGCTCAAGGAGCAGGAGAAGGCCCCGGGCTTCATGGGGTCCGAGCTGTTCGAGCCGGTGGCGGGGGTGCAGGACAACTGGGTTGTCGTCTTCCGGTTCGAGTCGCGTACCTACCTCGACGACTGGCTCACCTCCGACGTACGCAGCAAACTGCTGGAGGAGGGGAGCAAATACTTCACCTCCTACGACGTACGCAAGGTGGGTTCGTCGTTCAGCGGCTGGTTCTCGTTCGACCACGGCACGGACCGGAGCGCACCGCCCAACTGGAAACAGGCCATGTCCGTGCTGCTGGCGCTCTATCCGACGGTGATGGTGCTCAACCTGACCGTGGGATACGGACTGGAGAAGCTCGGAATCCGGGAGTACATCGGGCTGTTCCTCTCCAATGTGCTGAGCGTCAGCGCACTGACCTGGCTGCTGATGCCGACCGTGAACCGCGCGCTCGCCTTCTGGCTGGTGCCCGCCCGGGCCCGCACCCGCCGGGTGCAGGTGACCGGTGTCGCGGTGATGCTGCTCTGCTACGTGGTGTTCATCGGCGTCTTCGGCCTGATCACCGGCCAGATCTGGTGAGGAGGCGGCGATGCGTCCACGGGCAGCGGCAGTGGGGGCGGACATCGAGGGCACGCTGATCCGGCGGGACGACCCCGGTTACGAGGACGCCCGTACCGGCGCGGTGTGGAACGAGGTCACGCCCCCGCGGTGCCCCGAACTCATCGTGCGGGCCGCCACGGAAGCGGATGTGGTGCACGCCGTCACCTGGGCCCGTGCCCAGGGCCTGCGGGTCTCGATGCGCTCCGGCGGGCACAACTGGTCCGGCTCGCCCCTCCGGGACGGGGGCCTGCTGCTCGACCTCTCCGGGCTCCGGCAGTGCGGCATCACACCCGCCCAGGGCACCGACCCGGCCACCGCCACCGTGGGCCCGGCCGCCACCGGCCAGGACCTGGTCGCCGCGCTCACCCCGCACGGCCTGGCCTTCCCGGTCGGGCACTGCCCCACGGTGGCGGTCGGCGGATTTCTGCTCAGCGGCGGTCTCGGCTGGAACTCTCGTGCCTGGGGGGCGTCCTGCGCCGATGTGCGGGAGATCCGGGCCGTCACCGCCGACGGGCGGACGGTCACCTGTAGCGACACCGAGCATCCCGACCTCTTCTGGGCCGCCCGGGGCGCCGGGCCGGGCTTCTGTGCGGCCGCCACCGGCTTCCGCCTCGCCCTGCACCCGCACCCGGCCTCGGTGTTGACCACCGGCCTCACCTTCCCGCTGGCCGATGTCCGGCAGGTGACGGAGTGGGCGGAGCCGCTCGCGCGCCGCCTCCCGCCGTACGTCGAGACCGCCTTCGTCCTCGCGGCTTCCGGCCCCCCGGCCACCAGCGCTCCCCGGGGGCCCCGGATCACGGTCGCCGCCACCGCGTTCGCCGCCACGGAGCACGAGGCCCGGCAGGCGCTGGAGCCGTTCGCCGACTGTCCCTTCGGGGAACGCGCCGTCACCTGGCAACCGCCCACGCCGGTGTCCTTCGCCGCGCTGCACGAGGGCGCGGCGGCCATCTGGCCGCCCGCACACCGGTACGCGGCGGACACCCTGTGGTCGCCGGAGAGCCACGCCACCCAGCTGACCCGGATCGCCGACGCGGTCGCCCACGCCCCCTCCGGGAAGTCCCTGGTGCTCTCGCCCGTGCAGCCGGTCTCCCAGGAACCCGCACTGCTGCGGAACATGGCCTTCGCCCCGCTCGGCGCGTCCTA
>Ga0207426_1002544_pt1 | contig 11437 bp, 10 predicted proteins | sample AraplaMF_Cvi_mMS_FD_184265 | JGI IMG/M metagenome (GOLD analysis project Ga0207426, IMG submission 184265) | Arabidopsis root microbial communities from the University of North Carolina, USA - plate scrape MF_Cvi_mMS (SPAdes) (version 2) | ecosystem: Host-associated > Plants > Roots > Endosphere...
GTATCCCGTGGGGTGGCCGTGGGTCTGGGCCGCGCATTCGATGGCCAGCTGGAACACCAGCTGCGGCTCCCACCCCACCAGCAGCCCGAACGGCGCGGAACGCATCACGGCGCCGCACCCCTTGGAGTCGGGGTTCTTGGGCGCCTCCAGGGTGCCCATGGTCGCGTCCCCGAGCCCGGTCAGGCAGGCCCGCCCCGGGGCGCGCTGGGCGTACAGCCACTCCTCGCGGGCCAGCCAGCCGTCGTCCTCTCGGCGCTCGTCGGGGCCCCAGTCGCGCTGGGTGGCGTACCAGCGGCGGTGCGCGGAGTGGATGTCGGTGGGCGGATGCCAGGCGCCGGTGTCGCGACGCACCTGGGCGCGTATCAGGCCGTCCACGGTGAACAGCGTCATCTGGGTGTCGTCGGTGACCGCGCCGCGCCGCCCGTACGCGGGCAGGAAGTCCGTCACGCCCTGCGCGCCGTGGTTCGCCCGGATGTCGGCCAGCGAGGAGAACTCCACGGCCGCCCCCAGGGCGTCCCCGATCGCCCCGCCGAGCAGACAGCCCCGTACCCGGCTGCGGAAGTCCTGCTGTTCGGCGCGGCCCCATACGCCGGTCGCTGCGCTGACGGTTGCGGTCACGACCTTTCCCCTTTTCTACGATCCGTGTATGGCCCGGGAGTGTCTTCGAACTGTAATGGACACTCTTTGATCGCTTCTGGATGCCGTCAATGGGGCGACCCATTGTGAAGGCGTCATCACGAATGATGCGGCGGACCGTCTCATTCCGAAATGGCGCACCGGATAACGGACGGTGGGCGACTCCAGCTGTGTCCCGACCGCTGAATGCGGACGGATGAGGGCCCCGACCGCTAGTGTGCGGTCGGGGCCCTCATCGTGCGGCCGTGTCGATGCCGGTCAGTCGCGCTCCGGGGATCCGAGCAGCGCTGACGCCGCCTTGAGCGGAGTGTCGGCCGCTTCGGCCGCGTCGACTGCGGATACGGGAGCGGAACGGCAGGTGAAACCTAGGCGGATCAGTGCTCGGGTGACCTCGTCGGCGGTGAAGTCACGGCGGTCCTGACGCGTGATGACCGCGCCCACTTGCTTGACGGGGTAATGACGGCGGCCGATGATCACGAAGTCGCCCGTGACGGGTTCGGGTTTGATATCGGCCATCGCTTCCTGCACCTCACTCTTGATCAGGTCGAAGGGGAAGCGGGCGATGACACAGCGCATAATGCCTCAACAAGGTCGAAGGGAAGCCGGAATCGGATGGCCGGCCGGAGAGATCAGCGGAGCCGTACGTGGGCGTCCGGACACGGGCTTACGCGGCCGAGCCGAAGCTGGACCGCCGCTGCGAGGCCCCCGACCCCGTCCCGGCCGATCTGGCGGCGCGGCGGGCCTGGCCCGGGCGGCTGCGCCGTCCCCGCGAGGAGGAGCCGCCGCGCTTGGCGCGTTCGACGACCGGCGCGGCGATGGTGACGGGGATACCGGAGGGCGCCTGGGCGCCGGTGATCCGGCTCAGTTCGGCTTCGCCGGAGCGGACCTTGGTGCTGTGCGGGGTGATGCCGGCCGTGCTCATGAGGCGGGTCATGTCACGGCGCTGGCCCGGCAGGACGAGGGTGACGACGCTGCCGGACTCGCCGGCCCGGGCGGTGCGGCCACCGCGGTGCAGGTAGTCCTTGTGGTCGCTGGGCGGGTCCACGTTGACGACGAGGTCGAGGTTGTCCACGTGGATGCCACGGGCCGCGACGTTGGTGGCCACCAGTACCGTCACATCGCCGGTCTTGAACTGGGCGAGCGTGCGGGTGCGCTGGGGCTGGGACTTGCCGCCGTGCAGTGCGGCGGCGCGGACGCCGCTGTTCAGCAGGTGCCGGGTGAGCTTGTCCACCGCGTGCTTGGTGTCGAGGAACATGATCACACGGCCGTCGCGGGCGGCGATCTCGGTGGTGGTGGCGTGCTTGTCGGCGCCGTCGACGTGCAGCAGGTGGTGTTCCATCGTGGTGACGGCGCCCGCCGAGGGGTCGACGGAGTGGACCACCGGGTCGGCCAGGTAGCGCCGGACCAGAAGGTCGACATTGCGGTCCAAGGTCGCCGAGAAGAGCATTCGCTGCCCTTCGGGCCGAACCTGGTTCAGCAGGGCGGTCACCTGAGGCATGAAGCCCATGTCGGCCATCTGGTCCGCCTCGTCCAGCACGGTGATGCCGACCTGATTCAGGTGGCAGTCACCACGGTCGATGAGGTCCTTGAGCCGCCCGGGGGTCGCGACGACGACTTCGGCTCCGCCGCGCAGAGCGCTGACCTGCCGACCGATCGCCATACCGCCGACGACCGTGGTCAGCCGTAGCTTCAGCGCCCGGGCATAGGGGGCGAGCGCGTCGGTGACCTGCTGGGCCAGCTCCCGCGTGGGGACCAGCACCAGCCCCAGGGGCCGGCGGGGCTCGGCGCGCTGTCCGGCGGTGCGGGCCAGCAGGGCCAGGCCGAAGGCGAGGGTCTTGCCCGAGCCGGTGCGTCCACGGCCCAGGACGTCGCGGCCCGCGAGGGAGTTCGGCAGCGTGGCGCCCTGGATCGGGAACGGCACGGCCATGCCTTCCGCGGCCAGGGCCGCCAGCAGCGCGGGCGGCATGTCCAGCTCGGCGAAGGTCTCGGCCGGAGGCAGCGCGGGGGTCCTCGTGACGGGCAGGGCGAATTCTCCCTGCGGCGCGGCGGGACGACGGCCGTTCCCACCGAAGCGCGGGCGGGCGGATCGATCGGTCGTTCGGGCAGTGCGTTTCATACGAACCTTCCTCGATGCGGCACGTCGAGGAATTCTCGGCAGCAGGAGGCCGCGCAGAAAAGAATCGCAAGAACGAACCGAAAACGTAAACGAAGCGAAGCGGGGCGGAACAGATGCGCCCATCGCGTCGAAAGATGACCGGCATACGCCGCCGAGACGGACGCTCGAGACGCTCACGATGCCGGATCATCTGGGAAAACGAGTCAGGGCCCGCACCCAAGGTGCGGGCCCCAGCTTCGCTGTACGCGTCAGCGTCAGGCGGGAACGATGTTCTCGGCCTGCGGGCCCTTCTGGCCCTGCGTGACGTCGAACGTCACCTTCTGGCCCTCCTGGAGCTCACGGAAGCCCTGGGCGGCGATGTTCGAGTAGTGGGCGAAGACGTCGGCGCCGCCGCCGTCCTGCTCGATGAAGCCGAAGCCCTTTTCCGAGTTGAACCACTTCACGGTGCCAGTAGCCATGCCATATCTCCTTCGGGCGCAGTGCCCGGAGCCCACACTTTGCGGACCCCGCGTCGCCGCGATGATCACCCCTCCGGAAATGCACCGGAAAATACAAAAGAATTCCCGCCATGTACGACGGCGAGGACACTTGAAGTCTGGGAATCACAACTGCAACCGTCAACCACAGTAACACGGCACCCGGGGTCACGCACGGAAATCGATGGCCACCGTGGATGGGGTAAAAATTCCTTACCTATTCAGAAGCAATTTCTGTAGGCGCGGCAATATGTATTCGGATCCGGCGGGGAGAGCGCCACTGAGGGCCAGCGGGCCGCCGGGAAGACGGCCACACGGTGGGCGGCGCAGGCGACGCCGGTGGATCCGCGGAAGACCTCATGGAAGCCGGACCGGCGAGACGCGAGGGATGGGGCGCTCGGGTCCGTGGACCACCCGCGCCCGCGCCGTAGCAGGAGATCACCGATGACGACCGGGTCACCGCCGCCGCACGCTCACCTTCACCTCCTCGGCCCCCACGCATCCGGGCCGCCCTGGGCCTGTTGTGGCAATAGAGGTAAACCTGCATCGGCCGAAGTAGACATGCGGCACACTTGTAGCTAGTGTTTCTCGCGTAGCCAACGACGTCAGTCAAGCGCGGCAGAGACGAACTGCCGCGAGCGGAACACGGCACGACAGCGGAGTGGCGGGGCCGGGAAGTACAGGAAGGTCCCGCCACTGGCTGCCGGGCCGGGTGGCTCCCAGGACCACCACGCATGACGCACGACAGCAGTTCCAGCAAGAGCAGGCGGAGAAACAGGAGAGGAGGAGACGCCATCAGGATCGCCCGAGCACGGACCTCCCGGTCCGCTCGGGTACCGCAGGCCCCGGATTGGAAGGTGGTCCCCGGTCACGCAGCCGCGATCCCCGCATCCCGCCCCTCGAGCGGGCAGCGGAAACAGAAGGCCGGTGCACAGCGCCGGTAGATGGTGTTGAACCCTCGGGGCCCTGGTGCCATACGGCACCAGGGCTCCTCGACGCGTCCTACAGAGAGGTGCGATGAATTCAAAGCCCCGAGAGCGGGCCACCGACAAATTCGATGACGACGACTACCCCGCGTACACCATGGGCCGCGCCGCCGAGATGATCGGCGCCACGCCCGCCTTCCTGCGGGCCGTCGGCGAAGCCCGCCTCATCGTCCCCCTGCGCTCCGAGGGGGGTCATCGCCGCTACTCCCGCTACCAGCTGCGGATCGCGGCACGCGTTCGCGAGCTCGTCGACCAGGGCACTCCGATCGATGCCGCCTGCCGCATCGTCATCCTCGAAGATCAGCTGGAAGAAGCCCAGCGGCTCAACGAACAGCTGCGGGAGCCCGCCGCCGACGCGACCCAGCCCGACGCTTCCTGACCACGGCCCTGATTGCCTGAGGTATCGTCACCCGCATGGGAACTGGGGTGCTGCGCTGCGGGGTTTGCGGATCCAGTCGACTGACGCCGACCGGTCAACTCAGGACGTACGAGAGCCAGACCGACCGCCTCCGCCTCAAGTTCCCCCGCCCACGCGCCTACAAGCTCCGCCCGGCGTTCGACGTCGACTTCGCCCGCGCCTGTCTCGACTGCGGCGCCGTGCTCCCGTTCCTCAGCGACGTGGACCTCAGACGGCTCAACGAGGACGCCGACGGCCTGAGGGGCTACGACACCTGAAGCGTCGCCCGCAGGTCGGCGAGCGGCGCGCGAAGGGCCGCGATACGGGCGCGGTCGGCCCCTGGGGCTTCAGCGAGGTCGTCCAGGGCACGTACGACGTCGTCCACGACCTCCCAGTACGGCCGGGCAGCGGGTAACTCCGCGAGGAGCCGGCCGGCCCCGGCCCAGTCACCGAGGGCGGCTCGGCTGATGACCGGGGCGGCCGCCCGGGTCTGCGCGTCCCACTGATCGCCATACTCGGCCAGCAGCTCTTCGAAGGTGGTCCACCGCTCCCGCGCCTCGGGGAGGCCGGCGGTTCGGCTCACCAGCATGGCGCGTTCAAAGGCGATGTCGAGGTCGTCGGGGTCGGCAGCCATCGCCCGTTCGATGTCCTCAGCGGCCGGGCCGTACCGGCCCGGCCGCCGGTGGCACCTGGCCCTGACCTCCAACGCGAACAGATCGTCGGGATCGAGCCGGACGGCCTGGTCCAAGTCGGCGAGGGCACCCTCTTCATCACCGACGCGCAGACGCAGAGCCCCTCGATTCGACAGGGTCCACGGATTGTCGGGGTCGGCGGCGACGGCGGCGTCGAAGTCAGCCAGAGCTTCGTCGAGCCGACCGATGTGCCCGTAGGTCTGCCCCCGGCGGTCCAGCGCGAATACGTTCGACGGCTCGATCTCGATGGCCCGGCCGAAGTCCGCCAGTGCCTCCTCGAAGCGGTCCGTCATCCGGCACGCCTCGCCGCGCTCGGTGAGCACTTCCTCATCATCAGGATGGGACGTGAGGTAGCGGTCGGCCGCGATGATCGCCTCCTCGTGGTGATCCAGGTTGCGGAGGGCGACGACTCGAATGGACGCGGCGTAGTCGGAACCGAGTTCGACGCCCCGCTCGGAGTCGGCGAGCGCCTCCTCGTACCACCCCACCTTGCAGTAGATCTTGGCCCGGTCCCCGTAGGCCCAGCCTCATTCGGGCCTGATCTCCAACGCTCGGGTGATGTCCGCAACCGCACTCTCGTAGTCCCGTAGGCCGTAGTGGATCAGGGAGCGGGTGGACAGGGCGTGCTCGTTCCCGTCATCCAGGTCGAGGGAGCGGGTGAGGTCGGTCAGGCTTTCCTCGTACCGTCCGAGGAGGCAGAGCGCCTCGCCGCGCTGGGCAAGGGCCCAGGCATAGCGGGGAGCCAGCTCCACGGCCCGGTCGAGGCTTTCCACTGCCTGCTCGTAACGGTCCATGTCGAGGTACACGCTCCCGCGGAGGGCATGGGCATTTACGAAGTCCGCGTAGATCTCCAGCGCTCGCTCCGCGTCGCTCAGGGCATCCTCCAGCTCGTGCATGTCGTGGCGGACCAGACCGCGTAAGTAGAAGACTCCGGCCAGGGCTCGCTCGTCCGGACCGACTTCATCGATCAGGAGGGTCAAGTTGTCGGCCCAGTCCCTCCTTGAGGACACCGCGAGAAGTCGTTCACCCCATGCACGTACCGAATCGCTGTCGGAGTCCTGGCCCGCCTCCACGAGGCACCTGCATCCACCGGCGTTCCCAGGACGACGGCATGCGCTGCACGTATACACGCACATACGCGCGCAACTCCTCGCGCAGGGCCTCTTCCGGGGCCGCGCACAGCCGGTGGTACGCCTCTTCCAGCCGGTAGTCCAGCCATCGCTCGTGCTCCCAGCACTCACGGGGCTTGAGCGTGTCCTCGATCTCCCGCTGCCATCGCGCGAAGGCGTCGGCCAATCGGAGATGCCGCGCACGCCAGCCCTGGGGCGACTGGTTGCGCTGGAGCCGCAGCATGGCCGTGCGGACGACATCGTGGTACCGGCAGCGGCCAGAGCTGTCGTTGACGAACGGGAGGGAGCGCAGCCAGCCGTACAGCCCGGCCGCCTCGTCCTCGACCGCGGCTCCGAATACGTCCTCGTCCAACTGCCGGGGCAGGGCCGCGGCAAGCGCCGCCTCGCGATGTACCTCGTCGCTCACCCACTTCAGGAAGCGCTCCACAGCGGTGCCGCTCGGATCGCCCACGGCCTCCGGGGTGTCGGGCTGCGCCTCGGCCAGCATGGACACCAGGACGGGCAGCCCTCCGGTGAGGCGGAGCACGACTTCCACCACCTGCTCGTCGACCACTCCCTTGGCCGCCAGAAGTTGCCGGGCCTCCGCCTCGGTGAAGGGCGTAAGGGGGACGTCGGTGACGAGTTCGGCGTAGTCGGCCCAGCAGTGCGGGTCGAGCGTGCCCTGCCCGGCCAGGGTCACCACGGCGTTGGCCGGGAGCGAACCGTAGCGGCCCTCGATCATCACCTCGCGCAGCCAGTTGTCGAGCAGCGGGCCGGTGCGCTCGTACGTATCGAAGAACCACGTCACCCAGGGCACGGCGGCGGCCGCCTCGGCCACGTCGTTCAGGAACACGGGGGTGAGGGCGTCCAACGGCGACATCACCAGGTCCACGTCGTCGTGGTTGCGGAAGCGTGCGCTGAGTCTGGCCCGCGCCCGGTCCGTCGCCTGCGCGATCCGGTCCGGCTCCGCGGCCCCGGCGAAGGCCCCGACCCCCGGCACCATCCCCAGCCCGACCAGCCCGACACGGGCGAAGAAGGCGCTCGACGCCGAGGCCGGGAGTTCGCCCGCCACGCCCTCCTCCTGCGACGTGGCCGCGCCCGCTGCCGAGTCGGCCTCGTGCCGTCGCTGCCGGTAGGTCGCCAGCACCTTGTCGAAGGACTTCAGCGGATGCCCCTGCCGGGCGAACTGTGCACTGATGGCCGCCATGACCTCGGGGACGCTGTTGACGGACTCGTCCACGTAGGCGGTGAGCGCCTGGTGTTCGCGCGCGGTGTTCTCCCACTGCCGTACGAGCGTCGACTTGCCGACGCCCGCGTCCCCGCGCACATGGAACACGAACCGGTGTGCGTGATCCTCGGGCGGCACGGAGAAATTCTCCCGGAACGCGGCCAGTTCCTGCCGCCGCCCAACGAACCGGCGCCGCTGCCGGATCAGCTCCTGCATCGTCGGTCGCTGCGAAACCATGACGCCCCCTGCCCCTTGTGCAGGATAACCGTGCCCTCCGACACAGGGCTCGGGGAAGCCGCAGGCCGCCTGGGAGCGCAGGCCGCGGCGGGGTCAGTCGGTGACGCCCAGGCGGAGGTGTTCGACGTGGTGGAGGGCCTGGTCGAGGAGTTCCGCCACGTGGTTGTCGTGGAGGGAGTAGACGACCGAGCGGCCCTGGCGGGTGCCGGTGACCAGGCCGAGGTTGCGGAGCAGGCGGAGTTGGTGGGAGCAGGCGGACTGCTGCATTCCGACGGCTTCGGCGAGTTCGGTGGCGGGGCAGGGGCCTTCGCGGAGGCGGGCCAGGATCAGCAGGCGGGAGGGGGTGGCGAGGGCCTGGAGGGTGGCGGCGACCGTCGGGGCGTTCTCGGGGGTGAGGCGGGCGCGCGGGGCGGTGGCGTCACCGGCGGGGGGTTGTGCTCCATGACCCATGGGCTCATCCTACGGACCGCCTGACGCATGAATACTTGTTCACATGTTGGTGGTAACGTCTGCGGCCATGACCTCCACGCTCATCGACCGCTCCGCGCCGCCCGCGGCCCGGCCCACCGCCGTACCCCGTCGCCGTACCCGTGTACTCGCCCTGCCGGAGGCTCGCTGGGCGCTGTCGGCGCTGGTGCTGTTCCTGGTCGCGCTGGCGGGGCAGCTGCTCGGCGCGCCCGACTGGCTGTGGGAGCCGCTGTACATCGCCGTGTACGTCACCGGGGGGTGGGAGCCGGGGCTGGAGGGGTTGAAGGCCCTCAAGGACAAGACGCTCGACGTGGATCTGCTGATGGTGGTCGCGGCGATCGGCGCGGCGGCCATCGGGCAGGTGCTGGACGGCGCGCTGCTGATCGTCATCTTCGCGACCTCCGGCGCCCTGGAGGCGGTCGCCACCGCGCGGACGGCCGACTCGGTGCGCGGGCTGCTGGACCTGGCGCCCGCGACCGCCACCCGGCTGCTGCCCGGCGGCGGCGAGGAGACGGTGGCCGCCGACGCGCTGGCGGTCGGGGACACGGTGCTGGTCCGGCCCGGGGAGCGGGTCGGGGCCGACGGGCGGGTGCTGGACGGAGCGAGCGAGGTCGACCAGGCCACCATCACGGGCGAACCGCTGCCCGCGACCAAGGCGGCCGGGGACGAGGTGTTCGCCGGGACCGTCAACGGTACCGGGGCGCTGCGGGTACGGGTCGAGCGCGATCCCTCGGACTCGGTGATCGCCCGCATCGTGCGGATGGTCGAGGAGGCGTCGGAGACCAAGGCGCCCACGCAGCTGTTCATCGAGCGGGTCGAACAGCGGTACTCGCTGGTGATGGTGGCCGCCACGCTCGCCCTGTTCGCGGTCCCGCTCGCGCTCGGTGCCGCCCTTCAGCCGACGCTGCTGCGCGCGATGACCTTCATGATCGTCGCGTCCCCGTGTGCGGTCGTGCTGGCCACCATGCCGCCGCTGCTGTCCGCCATCGCGAACGCCGGACGCCATGGCGTGCTGGTGAAGTCGGCCGTCGTCATGGAGCGGCTGGGCCAGGTGGACGCCGTCGCCCTGGACAAGACCGGCACCCTCACCGAGGGCACGCCCCGGGTGACCGAGGTGCGTCCGCTGCCCGGTTCGGGGCTGCACGAGGACGCGCTGCTGCGGCTCGCGGCCGCGGCCGAGCGGCCGAGCGAACACCCGCTGGCCCGCGCCGTCGTGGACGCGGCGCGCGCCCGCGGGCTGTCGCTGCCGGACGCCGAGGGGTTCTCCTCCGCGCCCGGGCTCGGCGTCACCGCGACGGTGGGCGGGCGCGAGGTGCAGGTGGGGGCGCCCGCCCGGCTGTGCCCCGAGGGCCTCGAAGGCCCCGAGGGCCCCGAAGGCCACGCGGTCGTCGCCGAGGTGGAGGCTGAGGGCCGTACTGCCGTCGCCGTCCTCGCGGACGGCAGCCCGGCCGGGGTGCTCGGCCTCGCCGACCGGCTCCGTCCTGGCGCGGCGGAGGCGGTCGGCGGCCTCACCGCGCTGACCGGCACCGCGCCGGTGCTGCTCACCGGCGACAACCGGCGCGCGGCCGATCGCCTCGCCGCCGAGACCGGCATCCACGACGTACGCGCCGGGCTGCTGCCGCAGGACAAGGTGGCCGCCGTACGGGAGCTGGCCGACGCCGGGAGCCGCGTCATGGTCGTCGGCGACGGCGTCAACGACGCCCCCGCCCTGGCGGCCGCCCACACCGGCGTCGCCATGGGCCGGGCGGGCTCCGACCTGGCCCTGGAGACCGCCGACGCGGTGGTCGTACGGGACGAACTGGCCGCCCTGCCCGCCGTCGTACGGCTCTCCCGCACCGCCCGGCGGCTGGTCGTCCAGAACCTGGTCATCGCCGGGGTCTGCATCACCGCGCTGGTCGTCTGGGACCTGGCCGGGCAGCTGCCGCTGCCGCTCGGCGTCGCCGGGCACGAGGGCTCCACCGTCCTCGTCGGCCTCAACGGGCTGCGGCTGCTGCGCGAATCCGCCTGGACAAGCGCACGAAAGGGCTCAGTCGCCTAGCACCGGCAGCAGCTCCGGAAGGTGGCCGTCCGAGGCGAGGGCCGCCTTCTGCCGCTCCTCCGATACGTCCCCGTACGTCGTCGTCCGGGGACGGGCGGGGCGGCCCGCCAGGTCGGCGATACCGATGAGGTCCTGGATGGAGCGGTACGAACCGTACGAGGAGCCCGCCATGCGGGAGATGGTCTCCTCCATGAGGGTGCCGCCCAGGTCGTTCGCGCCGGAGCGCAGCATCTCGGCCGCGCCCTCGGTGCCGAGCTTGACCCAGCTGGTCTGGATGTTGGGGATGTGGGGGTGGAGGAGGATGCGCGCCATGGCCGTCACCGCGCGGTTGTCGCGGGTGGTGGGGCCGGGGCGGGCGATACCGGCGAGGTAGACGGGGGCGTTGGTGTGGATGAAGGGGAGGGTGACGAACTCGGTGAAGCCGCCCGTCTCCTGCTGGATCTCCGCCAGCAGCCGCAGATGGCCCAGCCAGTGGCGCGGCTGGTCGACATGGCCGTACATCATGGTCGAGGACGAGCGGATGCCCAGCTCGTGCGCGGTCTTGATGACCTCCACCCAGGTCGCCGTCGGCAGCTTGCCCTTGGTGAGGATCCAGCGCACCTCGTCGTCCAGGATCTCGGCCGCGGTGCCGGGGATGGTGTCGAGGCCCGCCTCGCGCGCCGCCGTCAGCCATTCGCGGATGGACATCCCGGTGCGGCTGGCGCCGTTGACGACCTCCATCGGGGAGAACGCGTGGACGTGCATCCCGGGGACGCGCTCCTTCACCGTCCGGGCGACGTCGAAGTACGCCGTACCGGGCAGGTCCGGGTGGATGCCGCCCTGCATGCACACCTCCACCGCGCCCACGTCCCACGCCTGCTGGGCGCGGTCGGCGACCTGGTTCATGGAGAGGGTGTACGCGTCGGCGTCGGTGCGGCGCTGCGCGAAGGCGCAGAAGCGGCAGCCGGTGTAGCAGACGTTGGTGAAGTTGATGTTGCGGGTGACGATGTACGTGACGTCGTCGCCGACCGCCGACCGCCGCAGGTCGTCGGCGATGCGGGTGAGGGCGTCGAGC